>Ga0209088_10002249_pt1 | contig 11940 bp, 3 predicted proteins | sample S_140625_EF_Meta_FD_187324 | JGI IMG/M metagenome (GOLD analysis project Ga0209088, IMG submission 187324) | Freshwater microbial communities from Lake Simoncouche, Canada to study carbon cycling - S_140625_EF_MetaG (SPAdes) (version 2) | ecosystem: Environmental > Aquatic > Freshwater > Lake ...
CGTGACTATCCCGGGTGCTTGTGCAGGCACTTATTCTCGCACGAAAACATGGAAAGCCGTCGACGCTTGTGGTAATGAGTCTGGTGTGGTAACACAAATCATCACCGTAAACGATAACGTGGCTCCACAAATCGTGGATGTTGCTGATGTTGTTCTCTCAGGTTGCAACCCAAGCTGGCCTTCACTTTCATCTACTTGGACAGACAACTGTTCAACAGGTGGTATTGTAGCCGGTGTTGCCGGCAACATCGTTCAAGTAAATGCCACTACACAATCGCGTGTATACACCTTTACTATAACTGACCTTTGCGGAAACCCCGATGTAGAAACTACATTGGTTACTCGCACATTCGATGCTACTGTTGCTCCTACCAGCATCAACGCTACTGTTAGCTCTATTGTAACGGGTGGATCTACTACGCTAAGCGTTGTCGGTAGCCTTGCTGCAGGTGCTACTTGGAACTGGTTCAGCGGTTCTTGCGGAGGTACTTCGATTGGCACTGGTGCCAGCATCGTAGTTAGCCCAACTGCTAACACTACATATTACGTGCGCGCTCAAGGCTCTTGCGTAACCACTGCATGTGTTTCTAAAACCATCTCTGTTACACAGCCATGCGGCGCTACTTCAGTTAGCAGCAATGCTACTGCCAACACGATTTGCAGCGGCAGCAACGTTACTTTGAGCGTTGTTGGTTCTACAGGTACAGGTGGTAACTGGAAGTGGTATAAGAGCGGCTGCGGAAGCGGCACATGTGCAGGTACCGGTGCTTCTATCTCTGTAGCTCCAACTGCCAACACCACTTACTTCGTTCGCTCTGAAGGCGGAACTTGCGGAACTACTTCTTGCATGTCAATCGCAATCACAGTTAACAGTGCTCCTGCTCAACCAAGCACCATCACTGGCACGGCTACAGGTGTTTGCGGTGCTCAAGGCCGTTTGTTCACTGTAACGAATGTTGCCGGTGTATCATACACGTGGTATGTTCCTGGCGGTGCTACTATCGTTAGCGGTCAAGGTACAAACTCGATCACGGTTAACTTCGGTACAAGCTTGACAGCCAACACAGTTTGCGGCGGCATCACCGTAGGAGTTAAGGCCGGAAACGGTTGTGGATTCAGCACTTTGCGCACGCTTACTTTGACTAGCGCTCCAGTAAATGGTACAGCTGCTATTTCAGGTGCTGCCACAATTATGACGACTCAAACAACAACTTACACTGTTGGTGCTGTTGCCGGTGCAACAAACTACACTTGGGTTGTTCCTGCAGGTTGGTCGATTGTTAGCGGTCAAGGCACAACATCATTAACTGTTACAGTTGGTTCTACTGCATGCTCCACTTCAATTAAAGTTACTCCAAGTAACTCTTGCGGAAACGCTGCAATTCTGACCAAGTCTGTTACTGTTAACCGTCTGCGTTCTGCGGTAGTTGAAGAAGAAGTTGAAGAAACAACAATCAGCATCTACCCTAACCCTGCTAAAGATGTATTGTACTTGAACACCGGCTCTTACTTGCCAACTCAAGTTCAAATCTTCGACATGGTAGGTAACAAGGTGTACGACGGAAACACTGCAACTCAAATCGATTTGAACAACCTCACCAACGGTATGTACCTCGTGCGTATCCAGGTTGACGGTAAAATCGAAACGAAGCGTTTGCAAGTAGTGAGGTAATCACTACCAAACGATAATCACTGAAAACCCGGGCAAATTGCCCGGGTTTTCTTTTTTGCACCGGACCGAAACGACCTGGCAATTCGACAATTGGCAACTGAATAACTTTTGACAGCCTAACCTTGTCGAATTGAGAATGCTTGCCTATTGTTGCAGCGCCTTTTTAGCCTGTGGCCCCCCATTGGGGCGACTGCTAATCAGCCCTTTATTTAATTTACCCCGCATGATTCATTACATCAAAGGTCGCCTCGTGGAGAAAAGCCCGGTACATGCTGTCGTAGACTGCAATGGTATGGCCTATTTCCTCCATATCTCGCTGGGCACCTTTGGCAAATTGGGAAATGATGAAAACGTGACCATCTTCACGCATTTCACCATCAACAGCAATGACTTTTCCACCCACCTCTTCGGCTTTGCTGACGACGCCGAGCGGGATGTATTCCGCAAGCTTATATCCGTCAGTGGCGTAGGCCCCAACACAGCCAGAATGGTATTGAGCGGACTCAGCACAGAGGAAGTGAGACAGATGATTATGACGCGGGATGTGGCCGGATTTAAGCGCATTAAAGGAATCGGAGAAAAGACTGCCGAGCGCATCATTATTGATTTACACGACAAAGTCGCCAAGCAAGGCGAAATTATGGTGGAGAAAATCGGTGTTCCACACAATATTCAAAAACAGGAGGCGTTAGCGGCGCTGACTTCATTAGGATTAGACAAAACCAAGACCGAGAAACTCATTGATAAAATCATGGTCATGCAGCCTGGAATTGCACTAGAAGACCTGATTAAGCAAGTATTGAAACAACTGTGACGCGGAGGCATTTTACATCATCTAGGCTAGCAATGGCTGCAAGGCTTTGCTTTGTGCTTGCTTTTAGTGCGCTGGTGTGGCTCGGCATGGCCAATCCCAACTACCGCTTCCTCTCCCCTGAGCCCGTTGAACGTACCAAAATAGAATTGGTTTCAACAGATACTATCGGTGATTTGATTTGGCCGGTGGAAGACAATGTGAATCCCTCTGACGACGCCGGAGGCATCAATGTTCCCCTTCCGGACAACATTGACTACAATATTCAATACAACCCTGCAACCGGTCAATACGAAGTGATCCAAACTGTCGGTGGCAAATTCGACTATCGCCCGCGCACAACCATGTCACTCGAAGAGTACATGAACAGTCAGGAAACGGAAAACGTCAGTTCATACTGGCGCGAGATTCAAGAAGAAGAAGACGAAGCAAATCGTGAATTCTCCAAGGTTATTAAAATCGGCAGTGAAGGTTTCGAAAATATTTTCGGATCTAACGAGATTGAAATCCGTCCTCAAGGTTCCGCAGAATTGACCTTCGGTGTGAATTCATCCAAAACAGATAACCCGCGTATTCCCGAGCGCCAGCGACGCATTACCACTTTCAATTTCGATCAGAAAATCCAGCTGAATGTCGTAGGTAACATCGGTACACGCATGAAGCTGAATGTGAACTATAACACCGAGAGCACCTTCGACTTCGAAAACCAGATGAAGCTGCAGTATACCGGCGACGAAGACCAGATTATTCAGGGCATCGAACTCGGTAACGTATCACTGCCGCTGAGTGGCTCGCTCATTCAGGGAAGCAGCAGTCTCTTTGGCGCCAAAGTTTCAACCAAGTGGGGCCGCTTGCGCAACACTACCGTAGTGTCGCAACAACGAGGTGAGCGCAAAGAGATCACTATTCAAGGCGGAGCGCAGGCCACTAACTTCGATATCACCGCAGATAACTACGAAGCCAACCGCCACTACTTCCTTTCAAGTTGGTTCCGAGAAGAATATGACCGCGCTATGAACTCACTTCCAATCGTGGGAAGCGGCGTCAATATCACACGTATCGAAGTATGGTTGGTGAACCTGCAAGCCAATACGCAAGACGTTCGTAACGCCATTGCGTTCACTGACCTAGGTGAGGCGCCGAAATACATTTCGAGCGACTTGACAGACGGTGCAGGCGGATTACCTCTTCAAGACAACATCTTGTTTGACAACCCCAACATCGCACTCACACAGACCAACAATCCATCAAACCTGAATAACGACGTCTATCTGGAGACCACCGGCACCGATCCTTCCAATCAAAACTCAGCGTTCTCTCAGTCGGTATTGAGCGGCAGCCAAGCGATTCAGGCCCTAGCCACCAACTCGGCAGGCGGTTATTCCAACATGCAGAATGGAACACACTTCGAGCGCGTCAACAACATGCGCAAGCTTACCCCAACGGAATATACCTACAACTCCCGACTCGGATTCATATCATTGAAACAGTCGTTGAATAACGCTGAGGTATTGGCAGTATCCTACGAATACACCCTCAATGGCAAAACCTATCAAGTCGGAACCATTTCACAAGATGGTTTTGCAGCTCCACAAGCGCTCATATTGAAACTCCTCAAGCCCAGCATCACACGCGTTCAACTCAGTAATGGCGAGCAGGCGCCGCTTTGGGCCAATATGATGAAGAACGTCTATTCGCTCGGTGCGTTTGGAATTTCTCCCGAAAACTTCCGCCTCGATGTTTGGTACAACAACCCGACAACAGGTGTCAATCAGAACTATATCCCGCGCGAACCACTCGACGGTAAGATTCTGTTGCAAGTATTGAATCTTGATAAGATTGATTCGCAACAAATGCCTTATCCCGATGGTTTCTTCGACTTCATTCCGAATGCTGCAACTGCGGGCGGTCTGATCGACGCGCAAAACGGACGCATCTATTTTCCGGTAGTTGAACCATTCGGTAATCACCTCTCCAAGCAAATCCGCGACGGTTTACCCGGACAAGAAACGCTGGCGAATCAAATTATTTCCCAAGTTGTCTATCAGCCGCTTTACGACTCAACGAAAACAGCAGCGCAGATCCTCTTCCCCAATCTGAATCGCTATCGCATCAAAGGTCAGTATCAATCATCTTCGGGTTCGGAGATTTCGCTCAATGCACTCAACATCCCGCAAGGTTCGGTTATCGTTACTGCCGGTGGAATCAAACTCACCGAAGGCGTTGACTACACCGTTGATTACAACCTCGGTCGCGTGCGCATCCTCAACGAAGGTATCCTCAGCAGCGGGCAGCCCATCAAAGTTTCCACGGAGAGTAACTCGATGTTTAACCTGCAGTTCAAGACCATGCTTGGTAGCCGATTCGACTACAAGTTCAACGAGAACTTCGCCGCAGGTGCAACGTTCTTGAATCTACGTGAACGCCCGGTCACTCAGAAAGTCAACATGGGCGATGAGCCGGTAAACAATACCGTACTCGGTCTTGATCTTGCCTACCAGAAAGAGGCTCCTTGGCTCACTCGCTTGGTCGATCGCATTCCACTGATTGACACCAAAGCGAAGTCCAACATTTCATTCGGTGCTGAAGGAGCGAAACTTTTCCCGGGTCACAGCCGCGCCATTTCGAAGGATGGTAATTCCTACCTCGACGACTTTGAAGGCAGTCAAAGCATCATTGACCTGCGCAGCCTGAACCAGTGGTTTATGGCCAGTACACCCAAACAACAGCAGAACTTATTCCCGGAAGGAAATCTCGAAGACAGTCTTGCTTATAACTACAATCGTGCACGACTGAGTTGGTATGTCATTGACCCGTTGTTCTATCGCACCACCAGCGGTCTTACACCCCAGAACATCATTGAAGACAACTGGAACAGCGATCACCGCATGCGTGAAATTCTGGAAGGCGAAGTATTCCCAAATCGACAACTCCCTCCGGGTACTCCTCCCAACATTGCCACCTTCGACCTGAACTACCAGCCTTCCGAGCGCGGACAGTATAATTATGAACTGCCCACCGGTACGAATGAATCAGCTGGTCTTACGCCTACCGGTAAACTGCTTGATCCTGAAAGTCGCTGGGGCGGTATTCAGCGTGCGTTAACCACCACCGACTTCGAAGCCAGCAACGTTCAATTCTGGTTGATGGATCCATTCAATGAAGATAGCGAGAATGAGTTCGGAGGTGATTTGTACTTCAACTTGGGTAACGTTTCTGAAGACGTCTTAAATGACAACAATTGGACCTACGAAAACGGCTTCCCGAGCCCAAATTCACCGCTTGACACAGACTCGTCGACCTGGGGCTTGTATCCATCGCCCAACAACTTCAACGTGGTAAATGCATTTGACAATTCTACGGGAAGCTATTCTTCACAGGATATCGGACTGGATGGATTGAACAGTAATGCAGAGTCGGGGTTCTTCGCCGATTGGTTGGCTGAGGTAAATAGCTTCCTCACCGACTCCGCATATGCGGCGTATGCATCAGATCCTTCGAATGATGATTTCCGCTACTTCCGCAGTTCACAAGCCGATGCCGCATCACTCAACACGATTGAGCGTTATGTCTACTACAACAACAACGAAGGCAACTCAAACACAGCCACACCGGATGGCTATCCCATTGCTGCGACCACACTTCCTAACTCAGAGGACATCAACCAGGACATCACCCTCAACAACATTGAGAGTTATTTTCAATACCGTGTGAGCCTTCGAAAAAACGACCTCGGTGAAGGAAACATCGGAAGAAATTACATCACCGATAGCTTTGAAACAACGCGCACGGTTGCCGATGGCACCGACCGAAAAATCCGCTGGTATCAATTCAAAATTCCTATCAAAGAATTTGAAAGTCGCTACGGTGGTATTTCGGATTTCCGATCCATTCGATACATGCGTGTATTCCTGAAAGGTTGGTCACAGCCCGTGAATCTGCGCTTCGCTCGTTTAGAACTCGTTCGTGGTGAGTGGCGCAAATATGTTGGTCCGCTGAAAGCACCCGGCGAAATCGAAATGGGTGATCCACCGCCAACCATCTTCAATATCGCGGCCGTAAACATCGAAGAAAACGGTAATCTTGAACCTGTTCCGTACGTGGTGCCTCCCGGCATCATTCGTGAGCAAGACGTTGCCAGTGCTAACCTCCGCAGCTTGAACGAACAGTCTCTTTCGTATCAGATATGTAATTTGGAAGACGGCGATTCACGCGCCGCCTATCGCACCGTCAACTTCGACTTGCGCCAGTATAAGCGCCTGCGCATGTTCTCTCACGCTGAAGCGCTTGGCATTGAGAGTGAATTGAAAGATAAAGACCTCACTGTATTTGTTCGATTAGGTTCCGACTTCAACGACAACTACTATGAGTATGAACTTCCGATGAAAGTGACCAACTGGTACAGCAGCGATGATGAAGCCATTTGGCCGGAAGAAAATAACTTCGACATTTTCATTAAAGACCTTCAGAACCTAAAGGCTAATCGTCCTCCCGGAACACCGGTAACATCTGAATACACAAGCAGGATCGGTGATGCAAAAATTACTGTGAAGGGTAATCCGAATATCGCCAACGTCACCGTGCTCATGATTGGTGTGCGCAATCCGGCCAAACTAGGCAACGTGTTCTCTTCTTCCGATGACGGTAAATCGAAGTGCGCCGTTATTTGGGTGAACGAATTACGTCTATCGGAATTCGATGAAACCGGCGGTTGGGCTGCAGTTGCGCGCTTGAATGCTACTATGGCCGACTTCGCCACCCTCGCCGTTGCCGGTAATATGTCGACACCGGGATGGGGTAATTTGGAACAAACCGTTCAGGAACGTCAGCAAAAAACAGTTGTCGGATTAGACGCCAACTCAACTATGCAACTCGGAAAATTCTTCCCGGAAAAATGGGGCGTAACACTGCCTATGTACGTCGGTTATTCGGAAACAGTCAATACCCCGCGATTCAGTCCATTGCAACCCGACCTTGAAATGGGTGACTTACCCAACGTCAACAGCGACATCAAGAAAAAATCGCAAGACTATGTCAAACGTCGCAGTATCAACTTTACGAATGTGCGCATTGCACCTAAGAAAGGGGCACCGGCAGGTGGTGATGCCGGCAAAGACAATGCCGCTGCTGCTGCAGCCGCAGCGCCCCCTCCTGCTCCGGGTGGTGGCGGTGGTGGCAAAGAACGCTTTTACAACATCAAGAACTTCTCGGTTACCTATGCCTACAACGAAGAATACAAACGCGATATCAATATCGACTGGCGATTGCATAAAACATACCTCGGAGCGTTCGACTATAACTTCACCAATAAACCGAAGGAAATTAAGCCGTTCGAAAAATTGCCGGTGATCAAGTCATCGAAATACCTGAAGTGGATTAAGGACTTTAACTTCTATCCAAGCTATAAGCAAATTGGTTTCCGCACGGAAATGAATCGCGGATATGAAACCAGTAGAATCAGAAACAACACGCTCGAATTGACCGGTGTCTACAGCGACCTCCTCCTCACCACACAAGTGCAGAAAACCTGGAACTGGACGCGTGCCTACACCTTTAAATACGATTTAACCAAGAGTCTGAAGTTCGACTTTGCAGCGAATACAACTGCGCTCGTAGGCGAACCGCGAGGTGTCGTGGATAAAGAAAATACAGACTGGTATGATGCGTATAAGGATACCGTTTGGACCAACATCCAGTCGGGTGGTACCAATACAACCTACAACCACAATGTCAATGTGAGCTACAAACTTCCTTTCGATAAGTTCCCGCTCATTGATTTCCTCAGCAGCGATGCTCGTTATGCAGCCACTTATCGCTGGGACCGCGCTCCGTTCTCTCAGGACTCTCTCGGCAATACGATTCAGAACACTCGTCAACTGCAGCTCAATGTGCAAGGCAATTTGGAAACACTTTACAATAAAGTTCCCTTGCTTAAAGACATTAATACGGGTAAAAAACCGAAAGACGACAAGAAGAAAAAAGACGAAAAAGAAGATCCTACCAAGAAAGATGGATTCGGTAATGACGAGAAAGACAAAGAAGAAAAAAAAGAGCCCATCAATCCCGTGCATACTGCGCTAAGATTCCTCATGATGGTGCGTAACGTTTCTGCGACCTATTCGCGCAATGAAGGTATGTTGCTGCCGGGTTATAAGCAACCCTCGAAAATTTTGGGAATGGATGACAGCTTCAATGCACCCGGAGTTCCATTCCTCATTGGCCAGCAGAACACCGATATCTGGGGCGATCCTACGGGCGAAAACTTCGCACTCAACGCAGCTGCCAACGGTTGGCTCGTTCAATTGCCCAGTCTTAACACACAATACAACGAGACCTACTCCGAAACATGGAATTACAAGATCAACCTCGAACCTGTTAAGAGCTTCAAGGTTGAAATCACAGCCAATCGCACCGAAGGTCGCAACCTCACGAGCTTCTTCCGACTCGATGAAGAAAGCGGAACTTATGTGTTCGATTCTCCGATGGAAACAGGCAACATCAGCGCTTCAGTCATCACCTGGCCTACCGCTTTCTTCAGAGATGACACAACGAATCAATATCAAAACGACGCGTTCGATGCCTTCCTGCAGAATCGTTTGATATTCTCAGAGCGATTGAATAATGAATCGTATCAGGTTGCCAACCCCGAAGCGAACGGCTATTACAGCGGATGGGGCCCAACTTCGCAGGATGTCGTTATTCCCGCATTCATCGCCGCCTACACCGGACGTGATGTCAACGAAGTCAGCGCGAATCCGTTCAAAACGAAAGTGCAGCCAAACTGGAGCATCACCTATGATGGATTGTCCAAGATTCCTTCGATTAAGAAATACTTCAAGCAGTTCAATCTGAAACACTCCTATCGCTCTACGTTCACGACGAGCTATGTGAGCAATCTGAACTTCACTCCTAACGACGCAGGACTGCCTACTACTGTTGACCAAAGTGATTTCCCGAACTACATCACACAACGCCAAATCAACGGCGTGAACATCTCCGAACAGATTACACCGCTTGCGCTCGATATGACGCTGAAAACAAAGAAGAAGAAAAACAAGGAGAAGACAAATGAACCGCAAGTGAAAGTTGAATATAAAAAGGACCGCACACTGGCTTTGGGTCTGACCAACTATCAGATTACGGAAACGAAGAGCAATGCACTCACCATCGGTTTGGGATACAAAATCACGGAAGTTCCTAATCCATTCCGCAAAAAGAAGAGTAAGCTACCTATCAAGATGCTCGCGAATACTACGCTCAACTTACGCGCCGACTTGACCGTCCGTGACAACGTCACACTGATTCGCAAAATGGTTGAACAAACCAGTCAGGCTACTGCCGGACAGCGCTTGTACAGTTTGAAAACCAGCGCCGACATGGCAGTGAGTGATAAGCTCACCATACGCTTCTTCTACGATCACCAGCTCAACAGACCGAAAATTTCAACGTCGTTCCCTACGTCTAACATTTCAACCGGTATTGCTCTGCGATTCAGCCTTAACAACTAATGTAGCATTTGTCGCAACGACAACATGAGTGCGATACGCAACACATTTCTATCCAACTTACTGCTGGTCGTGGGCCTTAATCTGCTCATCAAACCACTGTACGTTCTAGTAGTCGAAGCACACGTGCAAGATCGATTAGGGCCTGAAGAATTCGGACTTTACTTCGCACTGCTCAATCTTTCCTTTGTGTTCAACATCATACCGGATCTCGGAATGAGCAACTGGAACAATCGTATTACGGCGCAATGGGGATTCATCCCTGCAGGGCGTGTGCAGCGCTTGGGTGGAATCCGCCTGCTCCTTGGAGTCGCTTACATCCTGATTTGTCTGTTGCCGGCCATCATACTCGATTACAACACCCGTGAAGTTTATCTGCTCTTGCTCCTGGCCTTCAATCAGGTCGTTGCAACAGGCATTCAGTTTCTGCGGTCGTTTCTCTCAGGCTTGCACGACTTCAAATCAGACAGTCTGCTTTCGGTGCTGGATAAAGCGCTCCTCATGCTTTTCGTGATTGTGCTGCTCTACGCATTCCCCTCATCGGGCTCATTTCAATTGGAGTATTTAATCTATGCACAAAGCGCAGCCTATCTCCTCGCCTTTGCTGTTGCAGCGGCTCTTGTGCTTCGCCGACAATCGTCGCGCCATGAACCTACATCCCTTGTTTCGAGCACAGTGCTTCGCGAGAGCGCACCGTTTGCCCTTTTAATTCTCCTTTCCATGTTTGCCAACCGACAAGACGGGATACTGCTTGAGCGTCTGCACAGTGCGCACGAAGCCGGCATCTATGCTATGGCCTATCGACTCGGTGATACGCTAAACATGTTTGCATTTCTGTTTGCCGGATTGCTGTTGCCTATGTTTTCACGATTGCTCGAGGCGAAAAAATCTATTACACCCTTGTTCGATCTATCCGCCAAACTCCTGCTTGCCGGCGCATGGACTGTCACCGTTTCAACCCTCTTTTATCCTGAACTCATCATGAATATACTTTATGATGGTCACACTGCAGAGGCTGCCACGGTGCTGCCGTGGGTCATGATGAGCGCCTTTCTTTTCTCCATGCAATACGTGACGGGAACCCTCATTACCGCATCCGGAAATATGCGCACACTCATACTGCTCGCGGGCGGAGGTATGCTCTACAATTTACTGTTGAATGTACTTTACGTGCCGGAACAAGGCGCCCTAGGCGCAGCCAAGGCCGCTTGTTTTATGCAATTCATTGTACTCGTCGGTCAGATCATCCATGTGCAAGTAAACTACCGCACATTTGGACGAAATCTGAGCCTAAAACTGCTTCTCTTTCTCGTGGTCGCGCCAGTTGTGGCCACCCTACTTCGCTTAACCGAAACTCCCGAATACATTCAACTCGTCGCCATGATTAGCATCTGCTTCTTCGTTGCATTCGGATTGAAAATGATTGATCTGACCGACCTACGGATGTTGTTGCAGCAACGTGAACCACACACCAAAGACACCACCGAAAACAGCTAAATTTGTACGCATAACGCCGCTATTATGAAGGAACCAAAATCCACAGAAAGTAAGACCTCACTTGAATCGAGCAATCTATTCATTCTGCTCTACCAATGGCGTAAACCCATCATACTCGTTTCCATCACTGCGGCGATATTGTCGTCGGTGGTTAGTTTGCTCTTGAAGGAGCGTTACAAAAGTGCTGTTGTGCTGTATGCTGAACAACAACACTCCTTCGGAGCCCAGCTGCTGGAAGATGTTCAGAAGGAAGACTTACTCACCTTCGGAGAAGAGGAAGATGCCGAACGCCTGCTGCAAATGATCAACTCCGACCAAGTGCGCAATAAGGTCATCGAGAAATATGAACTCTGGGATGTCTATGAAATTCAACGTGACCAGCGCGGCGCGAATACCTTGATTGCTCGCGAATACCAGGATAATGTGTCGGCGGAACTCACCAAATTCGGTTCCGT
>Ga0209088_10002250_pt1 | contig 11939 bp, 11 predicted proteins | sample S_140625_EF_Meta_FD_187324 | JGI IMG/M metagenome (GOLD analysis project Ga0209088, IMG submission 187324) | Freshwater microbial communities from Lake Simoncouche, Canada to study carbon cycling - S_140625_EF_MetaG (SPAdes) (version 2) | ecosystem: Environmental > Aquatic > Freshwater > Lake ...
CTTCGTGTTGCATCGAATTAAACCACATGCTCCACCGCTTGTGCGGGCCCCCGTCAATTCCTTTGAGTTTCACTCTTGCGAGCATACTTCCCAGGCGGGATACTTAACGCGTTAGCTACGACACTGCCTACCTAAAAGTACGCAACATCTAGTATCCATCGTTTACAGCTAGGACTACCAGGGTATCTAATCCTGTTTGCTCCCCTAGCTTTCGTCTCTGAGTGTCAGTACTGGCCCAGTAAAGTGCCTTCGCTGTTGGTGTTCTTTCAAATATCTACGCATTTCACCGCTCCACTTGAAATTCCCTTTACCTCTACCATACTCAAGATACATAGTTTCTTTTGCCGATTTCGGGTTGAGCCCAAAGATTTAACAAAAGACTTAAATATCAACCTGCAGACGCTTTACGCCCAATAATTCCGGATAACACTCGCATCCCCTGTATTACCGCGGCTGCTGGCACAGGGTTAGCCGATGCTTATTCCTCAAGTAACGTCAGATCTTCCTCCTTGAGAAAAGAGGTTTACAACCCATAGGCCTTCATCCCTCACGCGGTATTGCTCTGTCAGGCTTTCGCCCATTGCAGAAAATTCCTCACTGCTGCCTCCCGTAGGAGTCTGGACCGTGTCTCAGTTCCAGTGTGGCTGGTCGTCCTCTCAGACCAGCTACTGATCGTCGCCTTGGTAGGCCTTTACCCCACCAACTAGCTAATCAGACGCGAGCTTCTCTTTAGGCAAATTACTTTTTTCACCAAACGGCATATAGAGTATTAGCATTTATTTCTAAATGTTATCCTCTTCCTAAAGGCAAATTCTCACGCGTTACTCACCCGTTCGCCACTAAAAATTTCTTTTCCGTACGACTTGCATGTGTTAAGCATACCGCTAGCGTTCATCCTGAGCTAGGATCAAACTCTTAATAATAAAAAGTAGTTAATACTTTTTCTTTTTCCTGTATTTATTTGTATTTTGTTTTGCAAAAAAATGCAAAAACAATTTCACATAAAAAGTAAAAATTTATTCATTTACAAACACTGGATATTATAGTCATAAGAAGATTACCTTGTCAAGTCTTAAATTTTTAATAAGAAAATAAAAAAAAAAATCTTATCGGAAGTCTTATTTTCATTGAAAATTTTTTACAAATAATAAAATAAATTAAAAGTTTTAATTATTTTTAATAATACAAAAATATATAAAAAAATAAAAAAGTATTTAGAAAAATAATATTGAAAAGAGAATAAAAGAATACCTAAGAATAATTTATCTGTTTGTTATTAAACTATTCTATAGCATAAATGGAAAAACAGTGTAAGATTAATATTTTACTATAAAAAAGGAAGATTAAATGATTGAATAATAACAAAAAGCAATTTGGAACTTCAAAACAAAATAATAAAAAACATTACAATGAAATTAACAGATGAGGACATGTTAATTAAGAACACTAAAAAATGGAAAAAAATTATCAATACCAGAGTTAATTACTGATAATCTAACAAAATCTATTCAGTTTTTATTGTCTAACCCACAATATTTGATTATTGTAATCACAGCTTTATATTTTCGTCGTAAAATATGGGAAATTATGACATCTGAAGAGAGTCGTGACCAGTCCAAAGAAGCGATTGTAATCGCATTAAACAGTACCTATTCTTACATGAAAGCCCAACAAAAGGAATTTGCAATTGCAGCAGCTAATTCAACCAAAGAGAATCGGAAATGGTTGAATACCTTTTTTGGGAAAACTCAATCCTATGAAACTATAGATTTAAAACGTTTAGAAAATCAAGAATCTAAAATTGATCAATTACAGGAAAAGGTTAATGTAAAAGATCAAGATAAGTTTTTTAAAAAGAATTTTATTATTTGTTAATTACTTAAATAATAATACGATCATAAACTATAATGTTCTAAAAACAACAACAAATAAAAAGAACAAGAAATAACTTGAAAGATTTTATTTAAGTATCTACAAGTTTTTTAATATATATATATATATATATATATATATATATTAAAAAACTTATGTATAATAATATTCATACAAAGATTAAAAATAAAATTTGTTAAAGAATAATTATAATCTATTCTTTATAATCAAAAAAAGAAGACAGAATGAGGAATAAATAATTTTTTTTATAGAACTGAGGTTCTATTACATAAAGTTAACATTTAAAATCAAGACAAATTTTGAACTTTTTCAAGGAGAAAATTAATAATAAATTATTTTATTCATTTCGCGTCAAACATAAAGACACTAAACATATCAACAAAATATTCTAAAAATATGACAATTACAATTGGTCAAGTTGATACGAAAAAAACAGGATTATTCAGTCTAATTGATGACTGGTTAAAACGTGATCGTTTCGTATTTATTGGTTGGTCAGGGTTATTATTATTCCCTTGTGCCTTTTTAGCATTAGGTGGATGGCTAACAGGTATTACATTTGTTACATCTTGGTACACACATGGAATTGCAAGTTCATTCTTAGAAGGATGTAATTTCTTAACTGCAGCAGTTTCTACTCCAGCAAATAGTATGGGGCATTCTTTATTGTTACTTTGGGGACCTGAAGCACAAGGAAACTTTAAATTATGGTTCCAAATTGGTGGATTATGGGCATTCATTGCATTACATGGTGCATTCGCATTAATTGGTTTCTGTTTACGTCAATTTGAAATTGCACGTCTTGTTGGAATCCGTCCTTACAATGCTCTTGCATTTTCTGCTCCAATTGCTATTTTTGTATCAGTTTTCTTACTATATCCTTTAGGACAAGCTAGCTGGTTCTTTGCACCAAGTTTTGGTGTAGCAGCTATTTTCCGTTTCTTATTATTCTTACAAGGATTCCATAATTGGACATTAAATCCTTTCCATATGATGGGTGTAGCTGGTGTTCTAGGTGGTGCATTATTATGTGCTATTCATGGTGCAACTGTTGAAAATACATTATTCGAAGATGGAGACTCGGCAAATACTTTCCGTGCATTTACTCCAACACAATCTGAAGAAACATATTCAATGGTAACTGCAAATCGTTTCTGGTCACAAATTTTTGGTGTAGCGTTTTCAAACAAACGTTGGTTACATTTCTTCATGTTATTTGTTCCAGTTACAGGACTATGGGCAAGTGCAGTTGGAATGGTTGGATTAGCATTAAATTTAAGAGCATATGATTTCGTATCTCAAGAATTACGTGCTGCAGAAGATCCAGAATTTGAAACGTTCTATACAAAAAACATTTTATTAAATGAAGGTATTCGTATGTGGATGGCTGCACAAGATCAACCACATGAAAATTATATATTCCCAGAGGAGGTATTACCACGTGGAAACGCGCTTTGATGATCTTGAAATAACAACTAATAAATCAGTTGAAGCAACTGGTTTTGCTTGGTGGGCTGGAAATGCAAGATTAATTAATCTTTCAGGAAAGCTTTTAGGTGCTCATGTTGCACATGCTGGATTAATGGTATTTTGGTGTGGAGCAATGACTTTATTTGAAGTTTCTCATTTTATTCCAGAGAAACCATTATATGATCAAGGATTTATTCTTCTTCCACATTTAGCAACTTTAGGTTGGGGTGTTGGTCCTGCAGGAGAAATTATTGATGTATATCCATACTTTGTAGTTGGTGTTTTACATTTAATTTCTTCAGCTGTTTTAGGGTTTGGTGGAATTTACCATTCTTTATTTGGTCCAGATACTTTAGAAACTAATTCTCCATTATTTGGATACGATTGGCGAGATAAAAATAAAATGACAACAATTTTAGGTATTCACCTTTGTTTACTAGGAATTGGTTCATATTTATTAGTAGCAAAAGCTATGTATCTTGGTGGTATTTATGATACATGGGCTCCAGGTGGAGGAGATGTTCGTTTAATTAAAAATCCTACGCTAAATCCTTTTGTAATTTTTGGATATGTATTTAAATCACCTTTCGGTGGTGATGGTTGGATTGTTTCAATTAACAATATGGAAGACTTAGTAGGTGGACATATTTGGATGGCAATTATCTGTCTTGCAGGAGGTATTTGGCATATTTTAACAAAACCATTTGCATGGGCTAGAAGAGCTTTTGTATGGTCTGGTGAAGCATATTTATCTTATAGTTTAGCTGCTTTATCTGTAATGGGTCTATCAGCTTCAGTATTTGTATGGTACAACAATACGGCTTATCCAAGTGAATTCTTTGGTCCGACAGGTCCTGAAGCTTCACAAGCACAAGCTTTTACTTTCTTAGTACGTGACCAACGTTTAGGAGCTAATGTTGCTTCAGCACAAGGTCCAACTGGATTAGGAAAATACTTAATGCGCTCACCAAGTGGTGAAATTATTTTTGGTGGTGAAACAATGCGTTTCTGGGATATGAGAGCTCCATGGTTAGAACCATTACGTGGTCCAAATGGTCTTGATATCAATAAAATCAGAAATGATATTCAACCTTGGCAAGAACGTAGAGCAGCAGAATATATGACTCATGCTCCTCTTGGTTCATTAAACTCAGTTGGTGGAGTTGCTACAGAAATTAACTCAGTTAACTATGTATCTCCACGTTCTTGGTTAACTTGTTCTCATTTCTTCTTAGGGTTCTTCTTATTAGTAGGACACTGGTGGCATTCAGGACGTGCACGTGCAGCTGCAGCAGGATTCGAAAAAGGTATTAATCGTGAAACAGAATATACTCTTCAAATTAAACCTATTGATTAATTAAATAATTTGGAATAAACTTAAATTATTTTAAGTTTATTCCAAATTATTTCTTTTTATAATTTATGAATAAAACAATATTTTTAATTACTTTTTATAGTCTTTTTTTAAGTTTTTTCTTCAACCAAAAAGTCAACGCTATAAACTTTGAAAATGGAAAGAAACTTTTTGAAAGCAATTGTATTGCCTGTCATGAGGCTGGAATTAATATCATTATTCCTGAAAAAAATTTAAAAAAAGAAACTTTAGAAGCAAATGGCATGTATAGTTTAAAAGCGATTACATATCAAGTTGTAAATGGGAAAAATGGGATGCCTGCCTTTGGAAGTCGATTAAAAGAAGTAGAAATTGAAGAAATTGCAGATTATGTACTATTTAAAGCCCAAAATAATTTTCAAGAATAAATAGGTTTAAAAAAGAATTAAAAATAGATTATAATTAATCTAATAAGGTTGTTAGCTCAGCGGTAGAGCATCTGCCTTACAAGCAGAGGGCCACTGGTTCAAATCCAGTACAGCCTATCAGATTTTGAAAAAAGGGCTCATCGTCTAAGGGATTAGGACGGAAACCTTCTAAGTTTCTAATGTAGGTTCGAATCCTACTGAGCTCACTTCTTTTCAGATATCTAAGAAAATTAGATAGAAGTATTTAAGAAAATTCGTTTAAACGCTGCGTCAATTTTTTCTCCTGAATTAATAGATTCCATTGGATCTCGACGACAACGATGACGTAAACATAATGTAATGGTACGTTTAATATCATCTAAAGTTACTTCTTTACGAGTTTCAAAAGCTGCTAAAGCTTTAGCTGCTCGTGTTGAAACAATATCACCACGAAGTCCTTCAATTTCTAATTCACTACAAATTTCAGAAATTTTTAGTTGAAATTCTTTACTAATTATTACTTCATTTAAAATATTTTGTGCACTTACAATACGTTTTTGAATTAAAAGTTGTTCACTTTCATATTTTTCAAACCATGTTTGAGGAGAAACATCAAAATTGATTCTTTCTTCTACGATTTTAACACGTAAATTAGGCTCACGAATTGTTCGAATTTCAGCATGCATTCCAAAACGATCTAATAATTGAGGTCTTAATTCTCCTTCTTCTGGATTTCCAGAGCCAACTAAAATAAATTTTGCAGGATGCTTAATTGAAATTCCTTCACGTTCAACTGTATTCCATCCAGAAGCTGCAGAATCTAATAAAACATCAACTAAATGATCATCTAATAGATTAATTTCATCAACATATAAAATCCCACGGTTAGCACGTGCTAATAATCCTGGTTCAAAAGTATTACTTCCTCCAGACAATATTTCTTTTAAATTAATAGTCCCGCAGACACGATCTTCTGTTGCTCCTAATGGTAATTCAACCATTGGAATTTTAATGTTTTCCGTTTCATATTGTTGTGCTAATCCTCTAGGATCAGTATTGAAAGGATCATTTTTAATAATACTAATATCAGGTAAAAGATCTGCTAAAGCACGAATAGTTGTTGATTTTCCAGTTCCTCGATCCCCCATGATCATAACACCACCAATTTTAGGATCAATTACATTTAGTTGTAAAGCTAATTTCATTTCTTCTTGACCAATAATGGCAGCAAAAGGAAAATTTGTTAAATTTTTCAAGGTTGACATAAAAATAATATAATTTAGTTAAAAATAATTTAAAGAAACTTAGTTTGATTTGTAAATTGAAACTCCTAAACGAGCAGAAAAAGCTAAAAGAACAAATGCTAATGTAAGGGAAAGATAAATATTTAATTCAGTTACCATAAGTTTAATAATTTGTTTTTATATAATTTTTTACTTATTATAACCATTCTATTAAAAAAAATTTCTTTTTCATAATATGTGATTTTAATAATTCTTTAATTTTAATGAGGAAGCGGGAAGAACCATACAGGTAACAAGAAATACCCTTCAGTTCCACCTCTAAATAGTTTATTATTCTTGGACTATCATAAAAGATACAATTTCATCTTGAAATTTACCTTTCAAAGTATGAAAACTATCGTTTTTTAAGACCTTGTCAAGTTTTATCATTCGATGAACCGAGTCTTTTATGAGAGTATTTGGTGATAAATTTTTCGTATCTTCAAGCAGAATTTTATAACACAAGTATTCACTTGCATAATTATATTTTTCTAAAGCTTTTTTAACTGTAATTTGGATAATTGTATTTAAATGTTTTAATAGGAGCTGTCACCGCTATGTCACAGCCTGTAACAGCTTCTATTATTATATAATTACTGAATTCATTTTTCGCATATATTTTAACAAATTTATTTTTTTTATGATTGCCATTATAATAAACGCAATGGAACATAAATAATCATTTAGAGGAAAAAAGGAATGGTGGATGTACTTAGTTTAGGGTGGGCAAGTTTAATGTTAGTCTTTTCATTTTCATTAGCATTAGTAGTTTGGGGAAGAAACGGTTTCTAAGACCCACTCAATCATTAATTAACAAAGTAAATTTAATAATTAGATTAAAAGAATATTTATTTTATGGGAGAAATCGTAACAACAGCAGCTGCATGCTGTTTCATGACTTTATTTGGATTAGCTTTAGGTTTCGTATTATTACAAGTTCAAGCAAGTACATAATTTTCAATTAGAATTCAGGTTATCCAATAGTCAAAATTCTTTTGAAAGAAAATCAAAAACTATTGGATAATACTTTTAAATTTATTCAATTTTTAAAAAACAGGTACAAAACGATGGAATTAAATGGAATTACTCTCATTTTAATTCTAAATAGTTTTCTTTTAATTGGCTTAACTTTAAGTCAAAATGAAAGCTCAAAAGACGCTGCAAGTACGCAAACAACATCAGTTGTAAATCCTTTTGAAATTGTCACTTGGATTTGTTTACTTCTTCAATTAGTTTGCTTAGTTATCAAACAAAAAATGAGTGATTTCTAATTTTTAAAAAATTACTGATAAATTCAGTAATTTTTTTATCAACTTTTATTTTATTGTTATGAATTCAAATATTAAAATTTTTTTATTATGTCCTGTACCGGATGATCAAAAACCAATCAATGAATATATCAATTTAAAACAAAATGATTTTTTTAATTGGATAGCTTTTTCGGAACGAAAATATAACCAAAAACTTTTTGCTTTTTTTATTAATGGTTTTTTAATTCTTCTACCCTTTGATTATTTAATTTTTAACCCTAAAATACAATTTTTTTCTTTCTTTTTTTGTCATTTATTAATTACTTTCTTTTCTTTTATTTTCTTTTTAGCATCGATTCGTCAACGTTGGATAGAAATGAATATACGTTTTTTAGAAAGTCGTTTATTTTATGAAGAAGGTTCATGGTATGATGGTCAAATTTGGGAAAAACCATTGGAATTAATTAAAAATGATAAATTGCTTAGTATTCAAAAAATTGAACCATTAATTAATAGGATTACAAAAACAATTTTTTTAATTTTTAGTTTTACTATTTTCATTATATCTCTTTCTAGAATTTTTTTCTAAATTTTAAAATTCATTATAATAACCTTTATTATTGTGAAGGCGGGGTAGAGCAGCTCGGTAGCTCGTCGGGCTCATAACCCGAAGGTCAATGGTTCGAATCCATTTCCCGCTACAAGAAAGAGTTTTAATGAAGAAGAATGATTTTTAAATAAATAAACAAAAAATTATTTATTATGTCTGATAACAAATATTATCCAGAATTTGGTGGAAGTACAGGTGGTTGGCTGGAAGCAGCAGAAACAGAAGAAAAATATGTTATGACATGGAATAATGATCGTAATAAATTTTCAGTAGAAGATAATATTTTTGAAATGCCAACTGGTGGTGCTGCCATTATGAAAGTAGGTCCAAATTTAGTTTATTTTGCTCGAAAAGAACAATGTTTAGCTCTTGGAAAACAACTACGTACAGATTTTAAAATTAATGATTATCGTATTTTCCGTTTACTTCCAAGTGGTGAAGTTCAATTTATTCACCCAAAAGATGGAGTTTTTCCAGAAAAAGTTAACGAAGGTAGAGTTGCTGTAGGAAAACGTGAATTTTCTATTGGTAAAAATCCAAATCCAGCAAGTATTAAATTTAAAGGAACTTCAACATTTGAAGCCTAAATCTTTATTTGTTATTATTAATCTAGAAAATTAAAATATTTCACATTTTAATTTTCTAGACTTGGAAAGATGGCAGAGTGGTCTATTGCGTCTGACTTGAAATCAGATGAACTTAATCGGTTCCGTGAGTTCGAATCTCACTCTTTCCTTTTTTAACTTTTCTTTTATTTTTAAGTTCTATCATTTATAATATTGATAAAAGATGTCAATATTTTAGTTCAATTTACTAAAAAGAAAATTTTTTCATCTATATATATTTATTTATCGAATAGCAAAAATTATGGAAAAAGAAGACGATAAACAAATCCCATTGATGGAAATAAAAGAGAAATGTTCTAGAACAGGTGCTTATATCTTAATAGATAGCTTAGTACAAAATGGTGTTGAACATATTTTTGGATACCCAGGAGGTGCAATTCTTCCAATATACGATGAATTATATCATTGGGAAAAAGCAAATTTAATAAAACATATATTAGTACGACATGAACAAAGTGCTGCTCACGCAGCAGATGCATATGCCCGTACTACTGATAAAGTTGGCGTTTGTTTTGCTACTTCTGGTCCAGGAGCTACAAATTTAGTTACAGGAATTGCAAATGCAAGAATGGATTCAATTCCTTTAATTGTAATAACTGGTCAAGTTGGAAGAACATTTATTGGAACTGATGCATTTCAAGAAACTGATATTTTTGGAATTACTTTACCCATTGTAAAACATTCATATACTGTTCGTGATACAAGTTTATTATCACAAATTTTAGCTGAAGCCTTTTTTTTAGCACAAAATGGAAGACCTGGACCTGTTTTAATTGATATTCCAAAAGATGTAGGATTAGAAGAAACAGTTGAATATAATTATCCAAAAATTAAAGATCTATTTAATAGAATAAATTATAGAACAGAACATTTAACAAGTGGAAAATTATTAAAAAACTTATTAACACAATTAAATCAATCTTATCAGCCGTTACTTTATATTGGTGGAGGAATTATTAGATCAAATGGATTTAAAGCTCTGCATCATTTAGCAAAGGTTTTTCAAATACCTTTAACTACAACTTTAATGGGTAAAGGCGCTTATAATGAAAATGATCATTTATCATTAGGAATGTTAGGAATGCATGGTACAGCTTATGCAAATTTTGCTGTGAGTGAATGTGATTTGTTAATTGCTTTAGGCGCTCGTTTTGATGATAGAGTAACTGGAAAATTAGAAGAATTTGCATGTGATGCAGAAGTTGTACATATTGATATAGATCCAGCAGAAATTTCAAAAAATCGTTGTCCACAATTAGGAATCGTTGGAGATACTCGTAAAATTATTCTAGAATTAATTAAAAAAATACGTCATAATTCCGATATTGATATTAATCAAACAAATTCTTGGTTAAAGCGTATTTATAAATGGAAAGAATCATATCCATTAATTTCACGCAATTATAAATCAAGTATTTTATCTCCCCAAGAAGCAATTTCATATATGGGAATTAATAATGAGGATGCCTTTTTTACAACAGATGTTGGCCAACACCAAATGTGGTCTGCTCAATTAATTAATTGTCAGCCTAAAAAATGGGTTTCAAGTTCAGGTTTAGGAACAATGGGATTTGGATTACCTGCAGCAATAGGTGCCAAAGTTGCAAATCCTAACCAAGACGTAATTTGTATCAGTGGAGATTCAAGTATTCAAATGAATATTCAAGAATTAGGTACAATTTCACAGTACGATTTAGCTATTCAAATTTTAATTATTAACAATGGTTGGCAAGGAATGGTTCGACAATGGCAAGAATCTTTTTATGGAAATCGTTTTTCAAATTCATATATGAAAAACGGAATGCCAAATTTTTCTGATGTTGCAAAAGCTTATGGAATTTCCGGGCATAGGGTAGAGAATTTTGAAGATTTAAAATTTTTAATCAAACAAAGTCAAAAATTAAATCAAAGTGTTCTTTTTGATGTTAATGTTATTGAAAAAGAAAATTGTTATCCAATGGTAGCACCAGGACGTAGTAATTCTCAAATGATTGGACTTGAAAAGGAGAATTAAAAGTGGGTAGAATAGGATTTGAACCTATGTAGACAATTATCAACGGATTTACAATCCGTCCCCTTTAACCACTCGGGCATCTACCCTTTTATATACAAATAAATATAGCTTAAATAATCTTTCTTATCAATCTAAGAAAATTAGAATTTATTTTCCTATAATAGTTTTCTAAAAGATACCTCACATTGAACATGAACCAAATGTGTGGTTGGATAGTTAATTAGTAATATTAGGGTTATTTTACACATGATTACAACTCCACAAGAACAAGAAGCGAAAAAAATTAAAAAAGCGCAAGTACTTGTCGATTTAGATGTAGTTGAAACAAGTTTTGAAAAATGGGCAAAACCTGGTCATTTTTCTAGAACTCTAGCGAAAGGTCCAAAAACAACTACATGGATCTGGAACTTGCATGCAGATGCACATGATTTTGATTTACAAACAAAATCATTAGAAGACGTTTCAAGAAAAATTTTCAGTGCTCATTTTGGACAACTTTCAATAATTTTCCTTTGGTTAAGTGGAATGCATTTCCATGGTGCATATTTTTCAAATTATACATCTTGGTTATTAAATCCATTACAAATCAAACCTAGTGCTCAATCTGTTTACCCGATTGTTGGTCAAGAAATTTTAAATGCAGATGTGGGAGGAAATTTCCAAGGTATTCAAATTACTTCTGGATTCTTCCAAATTTGGCGTGCAGAAGGTATTACAACTCAACAACAATTATATGTAACTGCTTTAGGTAGTTTAGCTATGGCTGGTTTAATGTTATTTGCAGGTTGGTTCCATTACCATAAAGCAGCACCTAAATTAGATTGGTTCCAAAATGTTGAATCAATGTTAAACCATCATCTTTCTGGTTTATTAGGATTAGGATCATTAGCTTGGGCTGGTCATGAAATTCATATTGGAAATCCAATTAACAAACTTTTAGACTCAGGAATGGATCCAAAAGATTTACCAGATCCTCATGAATTATTAATTAATCGTGATTTTATTGCTAGTCTTTATCCAAGTTTCAAAGAAGGTTTAGCACCATTCTTTTTA
>Ga0209088_10002253_pt1 | contig 11934 bp, 21 predicted proteins | sample S_140625_EF_Meta_FD_187324 | JGI IMG/M metagenome (GOLD analysis project Ga0209088, IMG submission 187324) | Freshwater microbial communities from Lake Simoncouche, Canada to study carbon cycling - S_140625_EF_MetaG (SPAdes) (version 2) | ecosystem: Environmental > Aquatic > Freshwater > Lake ...
CATCGCCGTTGGCTAGTTTCATACTGACTGTTTGTCCAATTTTGTTTTCTTTTAACATATATGTATTTATTGAGTTTTCAACCACGTGACTAGATCAGTATAACCTCCAATGGCCTGATCATCGATAAAAATTTGAGGCACGGTGCGTGGTGCTGCCCCCAATCTTGTTGTTAGATTTTCTAACAATGTTTCCCTTGTTTCTGCTGTAATATAATGTTCTGTAAACTCCCAACCCTTGTTTTTAAACAAGTTTTTGGCTTGAGTACAATACGGACATTGATCTTTTGTATAAATTTCTACTTTCATCATTCGTCCCTAAATAAACTTTCTTCGTATTCTGTTAACGCGGCTTGGAACTCTTCTTCAGTTAGTCCATGCCAACCACAGCACTTACCGTTTGGGCTACGACCGCAGCCACAGGCACCAAATTCTTCTTGTTGTTCTTTAACTCTTACTTGCATGTTATACCCCTTGTTTAATTTTATCAATGATTAATTTAGTAGATTCTGTGATAGGCATGTTTGGATAATCTTCTCTTAATAATCTTATATAGTTAAAATTATTAAATTTCAACATTTTTTTACGCTTGATTAAATCTTTGTTAGTTGGCTTTTTCATTATGCTTGACTAGTATCATATGTTTGAGCAAAGATATCTTTCTTTACTGCACCGTAATCATTGGCACCGTGACGAACAATATAATCGTTGCCTGCTGTGTAATTTAAGTCACCCCAACTTGTGCGAATAACACCATCATGGTCGGCTAGTTTAGCAACTTTCATAATTTTCTTAGGCGTACAAACTCCATTGCCCAAATCGTCTTTCATTTCATGAAACTTTTCAGGAGTAATGGGATATTGCTCGCCTTTTGGCCCAGTCATGATATAATGACCTGCTTGATAATTTACAGGTCCTTCTAATGTTTGAACTGTGCCTGCTTGTTGAGCAATCTCATATCTTTCTCTAGCTGGCTTTTTAAATGTTTTAAATGATCCCTGTTCAAACCATTTATCGTCAATCTGTGATGTTACTTCGTTGATTCTCATAATATATTATAACGTAGGTAAAGCATCGTAGTCAATGCTGTCACTCATCACACCAATAACATAATTAGTGCTTTCATTTTCCTGCAAAGCTGTTTGCTTCTTACTTGTATCACTGTGTTTATTAAACCAAGGTATAGGAGTTGATTTAGGTGCAGAGCTTTGATATTTAATACCTATATCCTTTAAAGCATTCACTGCTGTATAATCAACAAATTCTTTTAGAATGTTAGCATTTAAACCAATCACCGGACCCATTTTAAACAAATAGTCAGCCCATGCTTTTTCTTCTCGAATAACATCTAGATACATCGCATATACTTCTGCTTCACATTCTTGTTTAGCTTTTACAAAGCGGGGATCTTCTTTAACAACTTGATTAATCAAATAAGCTGTCCAACCTTTATGTAATAGTTCGTCTTGCAAGATCAAGCTGATAATATTGCCATTACCAATAAAGATTTTGTTTTCAACCATGGCCAAACTTGTGGCAAAGCTAACCATAAAGCGGAATGCTTCTAATGCATAACTAGCATTCAGTGCCATCCAAATTGCCTTGATGTGTGTTGTTTCTAACACTGTTTCTTTTGTAGGATCACAAATTTCTTTAAGACAATTCAGTCTATGTAAATCATCATAATACTTACCAACACTACTAGCCATGTCAACAATTTCTTTAGTGTCATGAATAGTGTTGAATACATCTTTGGGTACATTGTAAATATTGCGAATAATGTGACTGTATGATTTGCTGTGGATATTTGTTTCAAAGAACCCCCAGTTGTACATCAATGCTTCTACTTCAGGCAAGCTACATACTGGTGTGAACACCTGTGTTGGGCCTCGGCCTTGCAAACTATCTAGTGCAGTTTGGCGTAATAAATTGCTGGTAAAGATATGTTTAACAGCATCACTGGCTTCTTTAAAATCATTGGCATCTTTTGTTAGACTAATCTCTTCTGGTTGCCAAAAGAAGCCTCGAGCAGTTGCATCGTAGTCTGCAATTTTTTTATATTTGACTTCCTCAAATCGTTGAATAGTAACAGGACCTTCCGGATCCAGAAACATCTTACGACTTAGATAGTCTGTTTTTGTTGTTAAGTTATATTGTTGTTTTGACATTTTAATAATTTCCTGATGCAAGTACTATCTTGCAAATATGTTCTAAACGCTCTATGTGTTCATAGGCACGCCATGGACTCGTGTCAATGGCAACTACTTTCTTTAAATTATTTCTTTCAAATACAAGTCAATAATATTTGCTATCATTTTGTGTCCCTGTTTTGTGGGATGATACGTAAATGGATTTAATAATCCCTTGTCTGTTAAATATTGAACTCTATTTGAATCTACTTCCCAAGTAGATTTATGATAGCCATTATCCATGTCAACAAGTCCAGTATTTACTGCCATTGTTGAAAGTAGATCTCGCCTATTTGGATTTGTTTCTATTAAGTTATCAATTATACCAGAATAACTATGATGATTAAATGTATCAAACCATAAATTATCAATGCCTGCGGCTTGATAAAATTGATTCATGAAATTCATTTCATTTGTCAATCTTTCAACTTCATTGTCATGATCATAAAAATATTTAATCATAATATCTATTTCATCTTGAAAATCTTCAGTATGATAATTATACATGAGATTTTGCATTTTTCCTGCTCTATTTAGATATACTTCATTTCTAGCTGTTGATGTAATTCCATGTAACACAATAATTTTTGTTCCTGCATCAACCAATTGAGTATATTGTGATGATGATAAAAATTGTTTAATTAATCTAAACTGTTGTTGATTACTTGCTCCACCTTTTGAAAGATTAATATTTTTAATACCATATTTCTTAGATAGTATTCCTCGAAAACTCAAGTTATCACAGATTTCATTATTCCAAAAAATTCCATTGACATCAAGAGAATCTGCCTGTGACATACCATGCTCGTAGCCAACCCCGATGCCTTTTGTCCAGCTACAACCAGCTGTTAGTAATACTATATCTCTCATCTTTTAGAAATTAAAGTTTACAACTTTCGCAATCTTCTTCATTGTCAAAATCAATTGGTTCTAACATGGTAGGTGCATCTTCTGCAACTGCTTTACTACCTGCTTTATTGATAAGACTATAATAAAAAGTTTTCAATCCCCAATAATGACTTTGCATTAAGTTTTTAGCAATTAATGTTGTAGGTACTTTTCTATCAGCAAAGTGAGCAGGATTATAAAATGTATTAGTACTAATGCTTTGATCAATATAGGCAGCAATAACTGCGGCTGTTTTTAAATAACCATCACAGTCTTTTTGTTCCCACATTAATTGATATTTGTTTTTAAGTTTATGATATTCAGGAACAACCTGTGTGAATGAACCGGCTTTGCTTTCTTTAGTACTGATCAAACTCATTGGCAGTTCGATACCATTTGTACTATTAATAACCACTGAACTAGATTCAACTGGTGCAACTGCCATTTGTGTGGCATTACGAACCCCGTGTTCTTTCATTTGACTACGCAAGGTTTCCCAATCTAATTCAGGAGTAAAGTCTGTTAATTCGTTAACGCCAACAGCACGTAGTTCCCATGGGAATATACCTTGCCCGTAACGTGTTTTGTCGCTGCCTAGACATGCACCACGCTCCTTGGCTAATTCAACACTGGCTTCAGTCAAGTAATAGGCTTGGTGTTCCATCCACGTCTTGACTTCAGACAACGAATCTTTCTTGCCGTATTTGAGACTTCTTTTAGCATGCCAATAAGCGAGGTTGGTAATACCAATACCTAACGGACGAATTTCGTCATTGCTGAGTTTACTTTGAATACTCAAAAAGTCTTGATAATCCAATATATTATTGAGGCTGCGGTGTAAAATACGACAAGCACGGCGCATGTCTTCAGGATTGCGGAATGCACCCCAGTTAATGCTTCCGAGCGTACATAAAGCAATACGACCGTCAGGATCATCAAGACGTTTAAAAGATTTAGTAGGAAGAAGAATCTCACAGCAAAGGTTACTCTGGTAAATGGTGTGATACTCAGGATCAAATGGTCCTTGATTCATCACGTTGTCGATAAAGACAAGATAGATACGTCCTGTATCTGTGCGCTCTTTTAAAATGCCGCCTTTAAATACTTCTTCAGCTGACATTGTTTTTTTACGAAGGCCTGGAGTATTTTCATATTTAACATACAACTCTTCGAATAAAGCCGTGTTAGAGTAAAAGGCTTGATATAAGTCAGGTACTTGGTTGGGATCAAAGAATGTTATTTGTTCTTTATTTTTGAATCGTCTCCAGAATAGTGCGGAAAGTACAACCCCATAGTCCATGTGCCTAACTCTTGTTTCCTCGGTTCCTTGATTGTTCTTGAGTACAATAAGGTCGTCAAACTGGTGATGCCAGATTGGATAAAAGATAGTAGCACTTGCATTGCGAATTCCTCCTTGACTGCATGAACGCAGGTCACCAAACCATTTCTTTAAAAATGGAATCATACCTGTGTGCATGATTTCGCCGCCCCTAATGGGACTTCCTAAAGGACGTAGTCGCCCAATTTCTAAACCAATACCAGCACGTTTGCTGGCATACTTGGCCATCATTTCTCCGCTAGCAAAAATACTGTCAAGATCATCGTCACTACGTATAAGAACGCAACTACTGAACTGCTTAGTTGGAGTACCAAGGCCAGCAAGCACAGGAGTAGCCAAAGTGAATAAGCCGTCGCTCGCCGCATTGTAGTATTCTTTAATATAGCGCATACGAGCTGAGTTAGGCTCTTCTTTATGAAACACAGTTGCGGCAGCAACCATGTATCTAATTTGTGGAGTTTCATAAGTTTCTTTTGTACTTCGATTCTTTACAAGATATTTTTCAATAAGTTGTTCAATGGCAGCATAGCTGTATTCTTCATCCTTGGAATGATCCAACATATCATTCATCTTGTTCCAGTCATCTTCTGTGTACCAATCAAGAAGCTCACTGGTATAAAGACCTGTTGCTACATTCTTTTTAACGATGTCATAAAGGTGTGGCACTTCATAACTACCGTAGACATCTTTCCGTAGCATACTTAGTCGTTGCTTGCCTGCTACGTATTGATAATTGGTATGTCCTATGTCTGGATTGGCTTCCACATCAATAAGATTGACAATGGCACGAAGTGTAATCTCATCTATCTCTTGAGTGGTAATACCATCATAGAACTGAGGTTGAGCTTTAATCTCAACCATGCTTTGACTTACGTCTGCTATACCTGCACATATCTTAGTAATTTGAGCCTGCCATTTTTCAATCATTAATAATTCTTTTTCTCCACTGCGCTTGATAACAGTGATGGCTCTGGCTGATATTGTCATTCTATCTTTTTCCTTGATCATTTTAGTATTCTATTTAACTTGAGAATGTAATAATTCTGTTATATTTTAATGTGGGCCAAATCATTCTTGGTAATCTTGTTCAAAGTCTCAAAGTCGCATTGCTCAATAGCCAATACTTGTCCCAGTGTATAATTTAGCACAGTCTTCTGATCAATAACTACTACTAAATGAATATCCTTTTCGCTGAAATTATTTACTAACCACAGTTCTACATTACTATCGGGAGTGGTTATCCATAGTGTATATGCTTGTCCCAGTGCAATGGCACTACGACAAAATTCACCACGATTAATCATATCCCAGGGACTGGGCCATGATTCTGGTTTATACGGATCTATTGTTTTACGAACCCAAGGTGAGAATGTCCACCATGTGTTAACTGCTTGAACTAAGTTGTCAACTGTCATATCTACTGCATTTTGTCTCAGCTCTCTCCAAGCTAGGATTTTTTCTGTAGTAGTCTTATACCAAATGCTGTAATTGTTTTCCACTAGACTCTTATTTATAATATTGATCAAGACGCTGTGCCCAGAGATCACTGTAATGATCAAACTCATTGCCTTCAATGATAAAACTTTGAAGTTTAGCATCTCGGTCAATAATATTAATTACACATTTTTTAATATCTGTACCATGCACTTCATTGTGTGCTAGTGCATAGGCACAACATTGAAGAAAGTAATCTTCAATCCATTCTTTCTTTTTAGGTTTCTTGGTTGTCTTATGATCAATGATTGCTGGCGTACCTTTGTGAACACCAATCATGTCACTAGTGCCTGCATATAAGCCAGGATAATACAATGCGGCTTCAATGCCCCATACTTCATTAATTTCAGGAAACGCTTGATTGATCATAGTATCAGCCATTGCACGGGCCATGATCTGAACTTGATTGTTTCCCTGTGGACGTTCTTTGCCTAATACATGATATTCTAAATGTGTATGCATCAATGTACCAAGTCCTGCACTTTCTGTGCTAATACGAGTAGCTTCGGCATCGCCTACACGCTTGCGCCATTCAATTAAGAATGTTTTATCTTTGGTTGAATCTAGAACTGTAGTAACACTGGGAACTTTTGTTCCATCTGGGCAAGCATAAAGTCGCTTACCAGTAGTCTCATCGCGGCTTAGTTTTTTGTATTCGTAAATTGGATTTAATAACATATAAACTATATTATACACTATTTCTAATGTATAGTCTATATTTTACTTACCAATAAATTGTCCAATTAAATGTATTTCCAGTAGTGGCATTTGTTTTACGATCGATGGTATAACCAAGATCTGTAAAATATTGTATTATAGTGGACATTTGTTTTTCTTTGGCTCTGTCGCTGGTATTGCCTCTCCAAACATTATAGTAGGAAGACGCTGTTGTCATAGTTGTATTGGATAATACAAGTTCATAATTACCTGCCGCAATAGCTGTTAAGATTGCCAATTCTATATTTCTAACTTCATTAAAAATAATCAAATCATTTTGAGCTTTATTGCGAGCCTGACTAGCTGTTAACATTATAGATTCTATCATTTTAATCTATCCAATGCTTTTTTCAATGCTATATTTTTCATATTAGCAGAATCTTGATCTTGTTTGCTGACCACTGCTTTGATTTCATTATTGTTCAATATTATCTCATCGTAGGTAGCTTTTAAAATAATATCTTCCAAACTTTTTCTGTGCTTGTTAATAATACTAACCAGCAACTCGGGAGAGATACTTGAATCTTCAATGTCGTTGACCAATTGACTCATTGGAACAGATTTTGCACCTTCTGCCTTTGCTCGTAATAGCAAAGGCTTGATAATAGACAAAACCTGTTCGTCGCTGTCAACAAATTCGTATAAGCGCATTATTTTAACTCACGGCCAGTTGGTAATTCTTCTTCGCCAGAAGCAGCATTAGATAAACCAAATTCGTCGCCTGTTGGTTCTAATTCTGGACTTGGCATGCCACTGTTCATATCACCGCCCATTGGAGCTTCACCTTTTAGAACTGCAACCGCATTGCTTAATGCATCTTTGGCAGCCTTGACAGCATCCAATAATACACCAAATGTTTCATCAGCACTTTGACCAAATGCTGAACCTTGTTCTTGACCAAACGTAACCTTCATTTTTTCTTCTAAAGGCATTAATTCGTCAGTTTGCATTTGAGCAACATCTTCAGCCATTTTTTGTAAATCGTCGACCATGTTTTGTGCAACTAAGATAAGTTCAGCTTGAGCCAAATCTTCACCGCTTTGTTCGTTCATTCTGCGAGTAGTACGCATTGGGCCAATTTCTTTAAGAATATGACGCAATGCTTCGATGATCATTGTATTCTTTACATAAGTAGCATCGTTGTGAAAACCAACTTTTGTACTAGCCATTTGATGATTTTCCATGACCAACTTGCTGATCAAAGATTGCACTTTAACTGCATCACCATGAGCAGCAAGTTTTAAGCCATAGTGGCTATTTAAAAAGTTCTCCACCACACGTTGTTTACGTTGTGCTGGGTTAAAAATTTCAGAGGTATTCATAATAAGTATCCTTTAGATTATTTATCAATATGTTTTAGATAATTTGGTTTTTGTTTCTTCCAATCTTGCTTTAGCATCAGTTAGTCTGTCAGCAAATAAAGGAATAAGTTCAGGGTTAACCGAATTCATCTTTTGTTTATAAAATTTGATGTTTTCTAAACATCGAAAATATTCTTGATCCAATTCATAGATTAAATCTTCTTGTGGTGACGATTTATGTACACCTTTGTTCAAACAAAATATGATGTGTAATGCACTAGAAAATAACGCAATATTATCATAAATAACTTCTTTGGTATATAAATCTACAATAAAATAATCGTTTTTTGTGCGTACATTTAATGCATATCTGTCGTAGAATTCTAGACTGCGTTCCTGTTCTTTTATAGTAAGCATCATACCTAATATATTGGTAGGTATAGCATCGTCTAGCATTGCCGCTACTTTAGCCGAAAGTCTATCTGCACCTTTTTTATCTATTGAATAATTTGTAGATAATTGCTTGTTTTTCTTCATCGTATATTCTATCTAATAATCCTAGCCCTGTCATTTGTTCGGCTATTTTTTGTTTACGTTCATCTAAATCACATCTATCAATTTGACTGTGTTCCCTAACTAACTTGACGAGTTCTTGTTGCTCGTTGGTTATCATAGTTTTAATGCCGGATGCTAGTTCAACTATTTTCATTTGCTGAACTTTTTCCAACCAGGAGCCACTGGGCTAGTTGTATTAACGTCAGTCCGTTCTTGACTGCCTTTAGAACTAATCTGGACTCCTTTAACACCCATTAATTTATCGGCTGCTTTGATTTGATCTACCTCAGCTTGTGTGTAACCAATCATTGCTAGATTTTCTGCCCATACACTTTCTTGTTCCCATCCTGGATCAGATTGTGCGGCAGCGGCTGCAAGTGCAATACCATATCTCATCTGCATGTATGTATCAGTGTTTCTAATCTGCGGTTCAATGATAGCACTGGGAATGGCTTGGTCAACGGTGCCAAATTTTACTTTTCCGTAGTCTTTGAGACGGCCGACATAGCCGTGATATGCACCTTCATTGATGATATCATTGATTTTCATCTGTTTTGCATCCTTTGAAGCAAACTTTGAATTTGTTTTACATTAGGATCATTTTTCTTAGTAGGGTCATTTACTAATGCATTTAAATCTTCTTCATCTCCGCCCATTTGTCCGTTTGGATTAGTTGGCTTGTTTGCTGTGCTGGGTAATGCGCCAACAGTGCCCTGTGGTTTGATTGGTTTAAATCCACTGGGATGTGCTCCGGTGGCCCCTGCGTATTCATTGGTAATAGATTCTTCTGGCTGTGTTTCAGATGAGGCCGCTACGCCAAATCTTGGATCGTAGTCGCTTAAAATTGTTCTGGCAGCATCCATGTCATCTTTACTCACTGCTGATATTAAATCTAAAACTTCTGAGAATTTTAAATCGCCGGTAATACTAGCAATATCTGCATCGCTGATTTCTCCACTGGGATCTGCAAATCTAACAATGTCTTTTAAGCTTCTATCTTCTGCCATATATCTTTACCTCGCATTTGTTGCTTTATTCATAGTCTTCAATCGTTTACTCAACGGATTGAATGCTTTTGTTCTCTTTGATTTTCTGACAATTTTAGAATTAAAACGTTTTCTAATTCGTTTCATCATAAATCTCTTCTTCATATTTATCGCCTTAGAACAAGCGCCGACATTAGCAACTGTGCGGCCTTTTTTCTTGCCGCTGGTACAGCGAATCATACGTTTAAGTTTTTTGCCACGTTTGGCCCAAACTCTTTTAGCCTCTGTTAAAGGAAGTTCTGTGTCTTCAACAATGACTTCAAATTCCATCATATCATTTTGCTAAAAGTCTAATAACATCACTACCATGAGCACTTATCCAACCCACTGCAACTAATACGCCCGCTACAGTAAATGTCCAACGATCTTTTAGTTTTTCCATGGCTGATATTTTTCCAGCAATTTCTTCATGCTGTTTGTTAGATTCCATAGCCATTTCTTTTAATTTTTCTGCTAACAAATCTCTGGTTTGATCCAAACATTCGTGCATTTCTTTTACGTCTACTTTTAACTCGTCGAGTTTCTCATTGAGATTCTCAACCTTAGTCTCGACTATTCCTAGCCGTTCTACAGATGTCGCCATTAACACAGTACTCCTTATAAGTGTTTTTATTATACTTCTTTTTATTTTACTTCAATGAGCCAGAGTGTGTATTAAATATTGGTTGTGCATATTGCTATACACAACCGTGTGCCAAAGTTTTATACTTGTATTTATGCTAATTACAGATTATCGTTGCGATAAAAATAGATGTTTTTTTGATTTGCATCATTAGTTTCAAAGACATTTGTATCAAAAACTGCCGTTTCATTCAAGTCATCATAGATGGGCAAACCATCTATATCTCTAACCAATGATGAAACGGTGATGCTGCCAACTCGTTCACTGGCAAAACGTAAAATCCATACATTTTGATTACCAGTAAAGTCGCTGCCAAAATCATAGTCTGCTAAGTCAACTGCTACAATTTTTTCCACGCTTGATAAAATTGGCTGACTACCCAAACTAATTGCTTGTAATAGCACATTTAGATTTTGTGCTTGTTCGTAGACATTACCTGCAGATGGGTTATAAACACCCGTGTCTGTAATATCTACTAATGTATAACAAGTAAAGTATTCAATGTCACCACCAATTACTTCGCCTGTGCGTCCTGTTGAATTTCTCATATTAATTCTCCTATACAGTATTTATTATAGTATACTACAATAGTATAAGATTAAAAGTTAAAGTTAGTTACAGTATAACCTGATACCTCAGTAACATCTTTGCCTTCGATGATCATGTTGACAACAGGCTGACTTGCTTGAGTTCGAGTGATTGTATACCCGCCAGTGTATACATTTCCAGCTTCAGGTCCCGACCATCCTGGACCAAGGTTGCCGTTGGCGTTAGTCATCCATGAACCCATATAATATTCAGTAGCCGGGGAGCTAGGGTTGGCAGCATATACTGTTCCAATCAATCTACCATCTGTTGTTTTGAGAATATCACCAGCTAAAACTGGAGCTGTTACTGTTGATCCTGTATTAGCAAAGGTTACTGTACTAGTCGAACCACCTGACTGAATAGTTCCTGGGCCAGCAAATGTCGAAGATCCAGAACCTCCTCTTACAGCACCAAGTACTGTAATTGTAGCAGTTTGAATAACTGTTTGTACTAATGAGTTAAGTTCAGTTTGATTAATTTCACCCGAATTCTTTTCAAAACTCTTTAAAAATATATCTCTTCCAATAGTTTGGAATGGTCCAGCATTTTGCATGATCGTAGTTTCCTTTAATGTTAAGATTAAGACAGCTTCTTTTTGTATATTGTAGTCTGACAAAGTTCGAGCATCTTCAAGTAGTCTGTTTGCAAATTTTAATATTTGTTGGTCTGGCGGTACACCTTCTTTGTCTTGCATTTTGCCTTTGATGGCTTCAATATTATCACTTGGCTCTACATCCAGTGTTATTGTTTTTGAATTATATCGAACAAATATTTGCATGCCTATATCCTATGTTACTAATATTTATCGTAAAAAGAAAAACCGCTATACCAAAAAGTATAGCGGCTTCCCATCCCGAAAAAGTTACACTCTAAAAATTAGAATGCTACGTCACCAACTGTGAAACCAGCAACTGTAGTTACGTCTGCACCTTCGATGATCATGTTAACAACATCGCTGACACCAGCGTCAAAAGCGCCGATAGCTGTGATTGTAGCTGTTAACTGAACTGCTTTTACTAGTTCGTTCAACTCAGATTGAGTAATGTTTGTCTTAGCAAAAGACTTGATGAATACGGTACGACCGATTGCTGAAAATGGGGCTGCATTTTGTGCCATAATAAAATTCTCCTAATTTGTATCTTCGAAAAACTATGTTTTCTTAAGTTTATTTATCTTTTTCCAACATTAATATACTGTT
>Ga0209088_10002254_pt1 | contig 11929 bp, 19 predicted proteins | sample S_140625_EF_Meta_FD_187324 | JGI IMG/M metagenome (GOLD analysis project Ga0209088, IMG submission 187324) | Freshwater microbial communities from Lake Simoncouche, Canada to study carbon cycling - S_140625_EF_MetaG (SPAdes) (version 2) | ecosystem: Environmental > Aquatic > Freshwater > Lake ...
TCGAAATTTTTAGATTTTCAGACTTGGCCTGGTTCGAAATTTTTAGATTTTCAGACTTGGCCTGGTTCGAAATTTTTAGATTTTCAGACTTGGCCTGGTTCGAAATTTTTAGATTTTCAGACTTGGCCTGGTTCGAAATTTTTAGATTTTCAGACTTGGCGTGGATCGAAAATCTAAAAATTTCGAACCAGGCCTAGCTCGAATTCATTTTTACACCCCAACCACACACCACCACCATAAATTGAAATGAATTCAACCTTTTAAAGGGTTGAATTCATTTTGCACACCTACGCACACACGTACCACACACCCACCACACCCATAAATTGAAATGAATTCAACCTTTTAAAGGGTTGAATTCATTTTACACACCTACGCACACACGTACCACTCACACACCCACCCTCTCCCACTCTCACGTAATGGTGTACGAAAAGTTTTCAGCCCACTGGGGTGAGATATTGACCCTCTCCCACTCTCACGTAATGGGGGTCTACGAAAAGTTTTCAGCCCACTGGGGTGAGATATTGTGAGGGACTAGAAGATATGTGAAGAAGCCTTCTATATACCACCTTCACAGTCCCAAATCGATTAAATTACGATAGACCTCATCTTTTGATTCTGCAATGGAGAGGATGCCAGTTCAGGCGAGTCGATTCCAGATTCACTTTTTACTCAGATTTTTTTTAAGACCTAGGTCGGACTCATAAAAAGTCGACAAAAATAAAACGTCAGACAAAGGACTGGACCACATTTTCAGAAAATCATTTTTATTGAACTGATAAAAATTTTCACATATGAATGATTCTGGTCTTGAAACTGGAAGCGCCATCGAGTCGCCTGAACTGGCATCTTCTCCATCGCAGAATGTCCTATCAAAAGATGAGGTCAGTCGTATTTTAGTCGATTTGGGACTGGCTACCTTACTTGGTGGTATAGAAGGCAATGTCGATGCGCCGAATGTGAAGACAGCCATCACTCATTTTTCAGAATTTCTGATACATGTATTGCCTGGATTAACTGAATCTACTTTAGTAACAGATATGTTGTCGATTGTCCCGAAGCAACTCGATAAACATTCATCGTACTTAGAGAAAGAACGGCATCGATCACCCTCTACGGTATGTGGTGATTAGCACTAAACATTAAAGAAAATACTTCATACTACTTATATTACTTCAACATTATTTGCACTTATACTCGGCAGATATACAACTGTTTTCATAATATTAAGTTGGGAATAGAATGGCTTCACGGCGAGCTCAAGTGGGTCAAGTGTACACTTGAAGTTGCTACCGCGTCGCGCTCAGATAGGCTCAAGTTTAAGATGGAACATTTAAGTAAGTACTGGCGGAAGCGAAGATCAAAAACGATTTGCAAAGATAAGCAAACGTTGGTGGCTGAAGGAAAGCTTCCTCAAGATGGGCTAAAGAAGCTAAGTTCCCTCATTAAAGAGGATTTTGAATTATTAAAAGGAGCTGACCTGCAAAGCGAAGAGACTTATTATCGTTTTGTTGGTCTGATAGGTAAGAGTAAGTTTCTAGTGACCCTTGATCTAACCCTGGATAAAGTTGAAGTAACCCTTGAAAAGGTTAAAGTGACCCTTGCCCTAAGGCTCACCCTTGAAAGGGTTAGGGCAAGGGTCACTTTAACCTTTTCAAGGGTCACTTTAACCTTTTCAAGGTCCATTTTAAGTTATTATAACTTAAAATGTAAGTTTCTAGTGCTAACACTAAACATTAACTATACTCTCGTTCCTCTGCCGTAATGACAAAATAACAGCTTAGACAGACAAAATACTACAAGACAACTAGCACTCACTAGTATTACCGGTCTTAGGTGGGTCGATGTATGTGCATGCTCCTCAGGGAAGAATTCGAGGCATCAAAGGATTGTGCCTCAGTCAAGCATGGGATGCTTTAAATGTTGCATACACAATGACAACGCAATTTAAGACAGAAAAGGTACCTCTATATATCATTAGGATGAATTATAACGATATTGCTTTTATTTTTTTTAACTTTGTGAACTATGCTATTTTAGAAATATGGCTATCAGCCATGTCTTTTTGACAATTACACAAAGGAGATTTTATCGTTCTTCTTGCAAAAGGTTCGGTCACACCTCGAGTCAAAGTTTCCAAGCTTGCTTGATCCCGGTTCTCCCCTCTTTCCTTCTAGAAGGAATCCGCATACATTTGCTGACATTCAAAGCCACATCCGCTCATTATTTAATCGTACAGGAGGTAGCGCAGATTCTATTCTACTACATCGACCTAAAAGCTAGCAGTAACCATGTTATACTACTTGGTATACTTGTTTCGACAAATAGGCTTGATGTTAAACACAACGTTACTTCGCGGTTTGATGACAACAGAGGTAACAGATATGTACCTCGATGGAGAGATAAATGAGCACCAAAGAGGTAATTTACCCGTTTCTATGCACTAAATTTTGTTTAACTCTATACAACATAATATGGATCTCTCTGTTTGTATCTTTTTACAGCGAGTGTTGATAATGTCAACGGCCATTCCAGTATAATAGCTCAAAAGCATTATCTATATAGAGACAGGGAACGTGACGCCGCACATTCCCTCCAAGTAGCATCTATAATGGAAGGAAAAATTAGTGGAGGAAATGGAGAAGGGGGAGAAGGGGAACGATTTATAAGAGTTGCAACTCCGCGCCACCTAAGGGGAGAAGTGGTGGTAAGTGACCGTCGTGTGGCAACTCCATGTCGCCTACCTGGAGAGGGAGTTACTCCCAGTGAAACGCAGGAAATGTCACCTCCCGTATTCCAAGATGGATCGGGTCATGCATTAACTTTTAGTGTTAGCGGGCGTCCACAAAGCTCGTACCCTGCATGGCATGACAATAGTGGATGTCCGTTGCCAATAAAAGTTCATGCATGGCGCGCACTATCTTGGGGTTCGAGCCACTCATCACCACCAAACACAGGTAATAAAAAGCCAAGATCCAGATTTCCGTGGGATCAAGCGGAAATAGATGTTATAGCAGAAAAGGTTGATGCAATTACAGCTAGCAATAACCAGCGAGCAATTGTAACTTTTTTATTAACCGTTCATTAACCCAATAGGTCGCCGAGATTCGGACAACAATGACAATATATCCTAATAGTGGTGTAGTTCCACAGGTATACTAACTAATAATGGTACTAATACAGATAGCCAGAACTAATTCAGTGCTAATGTATCTCGGTACGCGTTAGTAGCACTATATGACAACAATTGCTAACACATTGTACCGAAGGTGCTCGATCTCATTCGTGCAGATCCAAAGGCAGTCCCAGTCTTCCTCTTTCACCACATTGAGTCTGCATCTCGCCTTTCCCATGGTATTAACATTTTCAATATAACACATGTTACATTTCATCATAAATTACGACTATTTTCTATTGTAGGCTATAAGACATATTTGCAACAGAGCAAGAATGGTCCTCAAGCAGTTAAGCGTAGGCGTATCGAATCGTATGGTCAGTCAGGCAACTCCTCTGGTAGCGTGGTCGAAACATCGGCTATCGAAGTGACTGACGTGGTCGAAACATCAGAAAACTACCACTCAGACATTGACAATTGTGGGGGGAGTGCAGAATTGATGGATGAGTGGTCTGATCATTCATCAGGCGACAATGGGAACTCCCACGACTATCAGGACTCTGATGATGACAATTGTGATGCTGTGTATTGTATACCGTATAGCGTATAGTACTATTGACTTAAGTTAGTATGCTACGTACCATCTATTGTAGATAGACCCCCGACTCATATATATATAATATATATATATATATATATAACTAGTAAAACCATTTAGAGACATATGGGCTGGGAGGGTGTAATTCTGAGTAGGGGAGTAGGGGCAGCAAGTGTAACGTAAATTTTAACAATACTTCTTTTTAACAAGTACTAGTATCATCAAGCAAGTACTTCTTCGTACTTCCTACTGTAGCTAGTACTGCCTGTGTATCTGGTGTGTAGCTACTACTAGGCAGTAGTATCATACTGGTGCACATCATCCTCGTACAAAGAACAAGTAGCTAGCAGGGCGTGGCTCCGTACATTAGCACCAGTCGTTAGCGCGCTATCACTGCACGCTGCCTACCAGCACTAGTACAGCAGTGCGTAGCGTAGCTAGTGGTACTACTGTAGTACTGGCTGTACTAGCGCGCTGCTGCCGCGCCTGGCGCGGCGCGCGCGCCGCCTACGCACCACCACAGCTACTAGCAGTGGTAGCAGGAGCTGCTGCCTGCTGCCTGCTGCCCCCTACATGTACTGCTAGTACGAGTCGGACGAGGACTAGTAGTACCACGTGACGCAGCACCCCGCCCCACAGTGGTGGCAACGCACACCGCCCAAGAGCGACGAAGAAACAGTCACCCGGCCGCCCGCCCCGCCCCCCTGCTGTAGCTTCAACAAGCTGCTAAGAACAAGAGGAGCGAGCTACTGTAGTCTAGCTACTAGTAGTAGCTACTGTAGTAGTACTCCTGGTGGTACCTAGCTACAGTGCGTACTACTAGCTGCTAGGCAGTGGTAGTGCTAGTCGAAGTAGTGCGTAAGGAGGGACGACGAAAGATGGCTGCTCGATTACTATTACTTCGCTCCTCATCACTGGCACGAATCTACTGCCTAGCTTCTACTTCGAAATAGCTGCTAGATGTCGTTTCTCCCGGGCCTTATAATTATTATATTCCTGAATGGTAAGACCGCCTTGCCAGATAATAAAATCAGTAACTTTTGGGGAATCTTTCTTACCTTCATATAATTCTTCACATTCTACTAGGAATTTGTAAAAATCCGCTTTTTCTTGCGTCCGCTTATTCTTATCCAAACTGAGAAATTTACTAATTCCTACCATCATCGGATGGATCTGTGAATCCTCTTCTTTTCCATATTGCTGAATATAAGTATCCATGAACATGACATTTCGATTCCACTTATGCGGGTTTCTTGGTCCTGCATGATACAGATCGCCGCTAAAGACCAGCATTGTTCCCGCATCAATAAGTGTCGAATTACTCATCAGAGTGTTGTAAACCTCTACTGGCTTGAGCAATTCATGAAACTTCTCAACAATAGAAGGAAAGTCCGTAATTCCACCTGGAGCATTCTTTTCAGGGTGAGCTCGTTTTCCGAGTAATGGCGGTTCCGATCCCTCATGGCTGTTGTTTAAATAACAAATAGGTTAAAATCAAAGAAAGGAGAAAACAGTAGGGATAGAAAACTTGAAATCACCTTAAGAATATCAAACATCGAGGAGCAGCTGTGACGCTGTCAGCGTGAGGTAACTGATGCTCAGTGTTATTAGCCTCCGACTGCATCAATACCACCTCTGGATTGATTATGAGTTCGTCCCCTAACTGGTTAACAACTTTCGCAAAAAACTCTCTTGCATTTTCTAATGCATTGCGTGTTGATTCGAACCGGGTGTCGACTATCGGTACCATGGTTACTCCACCCATGATTTTCTTCGCGCTTCCATCTGTTTTAGCTATATATTGCTCGTATGCGCAAAGGGTTTCAAGCTGAGTACAGGTTGGCGCATCCAAACAGTTTCGGATGTATACATACCCGTTCTTTGCATATAATTCTCTAAATATGTCCCAAAAATTTTGATTGTCCCCTGTAAAATTTACATAATCTTGGCCGGTAGCCTCGGCTGCAACTTCAATCTTGACCTTGTGATTCCGCATGTGATTCCGCATGGCAAATCGATCTTTGATATTTTTCGGAGGGTCACAGCAGCTACAATCTATCGGGTACATACTAATACGCTTCCGTTTTGGCGAATCACACGGAAAATCAGCTGATTCAATAGAGCTATCATTGGGCTCAGCTGATTCAATAGAGCCCAATGACTTATCATTGGGCTCAGCTGATTCAATAGAGCCCAATGACTTATCATTGGGCTTTATAAACAAATTTCGTAACCAACAAATCATCATTTTTTTCCCTAAATCGAGAAATATCTTTTTTTTCGTGTAACGGCCCAAAAAAATCCACCACCACTAAAAATGTGATCAAAATAATCCGAAATGTGATCAAAACGGCGACGCCATAAATTACTTAAAAAATAATCATAATGCATTGTGAAGAGGATTCATCATCAGTAGAAAATACTATTACGAGGTAAGTGTATAAATTATAGATTATCATATGCTACCACTAACTATGAGTACTATGCTACATCTAACTCCTATGCTATCAATATTTCTTAATTTCCTGCTTACCTTATACATTAGCCATATATTATGGCCGAAAATATCCGAAGGAATCGACGAATACGCTAAAATATGGACAAAAGTATGCATTGCGGCTGCTGCTCCTAATTTTACACTACTTCTGCTGCTGCTACTACTAACGCTATTACTACTACTTTCTCCTACAAAAATAACAATAGCACCAACAACAACAACAACAACTACTACTACTGCACTACTACTGTAACTACAACAACTGCCACTACTACTACTACTACCACTACTACTGCAACTACTACTAACACTATAACTTGTACTACTACTACTACTACTACTACTACTACTACTACTAGTATTACTACTACTACTACTACTACTACTACTACTACTACTACTACCACTACCACTACTACTACTAATACTACTACTACCACTACTACAGCCACTACTACTACTATTTCAACTACAGTAGTACTACTACTACTATTACTACTACTACTACTACTACTACTACTACTACTACTACCACTACCACTACTACTACTAATACTACTACTACCACTACTACAGCCACTACTACTACTATTTCAACTACAGTAGTACTACTACTACTTCTTCTATTACTACTACTAGTATTACTACTACTGCAACTACAACTACTACTATCACTACTACTTCAACAACTACTACTACTATTTCAACTACTACTACTATCTCTAATACTACAACAACAACTACGTTTACTACTACTACTACTACTAGTACCACTACTACTGCAAGACTACTACTACTAGAACTACTATTCATACTGCAAGAGTAGTAGAAGTAGTACTACTTCTTCTTCTATTACTACTACTAGTATTTACTACTACTGCAAAAACTACACTACTGCTTTTAGTCCTACTACTACTTCTACTGCTACTATTACGTTTGCTATTGCTACTACTACTACTACTACTAATACTACTACTAGAACTACTATTCATACTGCAAGACTACTACTACTACTACTACTACTACTACTACTACTACTACTACTACTACTAGCACTACTACTACTACCACTACAACAACTACCACTATTACCACTATTACTACTACTACTACTACTTCTACTACTACGCTACTGCTTTTAGTTCTACTACTACTTCTAGTACTACTACTACTACTACTACTACTACTACTACTACTACCACCACTACTACTACCACTACAACAACAACAACTACTACTACCACTACTACTACTACGTCTACTACTACTACACTACTGCTTTTAGTCCTAATACTACTTCTAGTAGTAGTAGTAGTAGTACTACTAATACTTCTAGTACTATTACTACTAGTACTACTGCTACCACCACTACTACTACTACTACACTACTGCTTTTAGTCCTACTACTACTGCTGATGCTACTACTACTATTGCTGCTGCTACTACTACTACTTCTACTACTACTACTATTACTACTACTACTACTACTACTACCACTAGTAGTATTACTACTACTACTACTACTACTACTAATACTTCTAGTACTATTACTACTCCGCCCCTACTACTACTATTACTACTACTACCACTACGTCTACTAGTACAACTCCTGCGGCCATACCTTGAGCACACTTACGTTATATATCTTATGTAATATCTCTTCAGGGTGAAATTACATGGGCTTCTATCTTGAAGGAACTTACCGAGTTAGCCAAAACTTTCTTCGAAAAAGCTACAGGGAATACAAAGGAAGCTTTTATTGCCGTTGTGCGTACAAAACACGCTAAGGTAGGTATTGTTAACATGAACCTTATAGGCATTGTTAACATAAACCTTGTAATTAATTAATTTATTTATTTATAATACTACTGGTTCCATATTTAATTACAAGATTTTTGTTAACCATCATGCCTACCTGAGCGTGCTGTATACGCACAACGATCATAAAAGCTTCCTTTGTTTTCCCTGAATCACTATCGAAGAAAGTTTCTTCGATAGTGATTCAGGGAAAACGAAGGAAGCTTTTATGATCGTTGTGCGTATACAGCACGCTAATTATAATGCATAGGTATACTGAATTTACCATTCCCCACGCTTATCGTATCCGCTATGCTCATCCATTTTCATATTACCACCGCAATTACCAATAATGATAATAATAATACCGCTTTTTCTAGGCGCTTTTAAATTTCCATAGTTATAGCTACGAAAATGGCAATCCGTTTGGCAAAGACACCGCAATCTGGCTCCAATATCTCAAAAGTAAAAGATCTAGGTAATACTATTTTTATTCATTACCAGTCACAAAATCAAAATATTGGTACTAGTAACCCTAACTCTAACCCTAACAGGCTGGCTGCTACCACTATCTCCTTCAACACTTGTATTATGATACCGCTACCTCCTCGAACACTTATATAATTAACTAACTACTAATAATAGTAATACTACTTAAATAATATTAATACTAATAATAGTAATATGAACAATATTAATACTATTACTTTTTTTACCAAGTTCTTCAAGTCCTGCTAAGTATATGAAGGATACTTTGATCGATCAAAAAAGTTTCCCGGCAGCATATGAATACTTCAAGAACTCACAAGAAGCAGTCCAAAACTTTGTAACAGTAAATATGGCCAAATTCAAGGTTATGTAAACTCCTATTGCATACTCCTTATAATACCTTCTAATAATAATTAATCGTAATTAAACTATATGAGAAGAAAAGACTCAATAATTTAGACGAGAAACTATCACGCGAGCTAACTACACAAGGTGTATATGATTTTGAAGAACGAATACGTTTAAAAGCGGCGGACAATCTTGCTGGAGAAGTTATAAAGAATGGCATCGAAGAAACTTCTACCTTGGACGCTACAGAAAGCGCGGTACTAATTAAGACAAACGAAACTTTGTAATTACTGAGATGATTATTATTATGTACTTCCTTCGTCATTCTTTGTTAGAACTTGTACTTTTCTTTTCATATTTAGTTATTATGATACATTACTTACATTATATTTACTCGGTAATAACACTCTTCTAACGTATGTTAAGCAATACCGGTCTCTGAATTCAAATTTCAAATGTTCGGATTCGGCACAGCAATGTGCTATCACCCCAGAAAAGGTATGCCAAAGATTACTATTCCTAACTTGAACCCCCAATCCTTACCCAATCTCTAAATATAATATACACAATAGTATTTAGCCGCAACAGAAATAACAAAGGAAAATATTCGACGCAGCGAAGAATCTTTAAGGCTCACAGAAGATGAAGCTAAAAAAATAGCTATAGTACGAGATATTACGAAGAATAAGGAAATACTGAGTAGCTTATCAGACCAAGCGCATTTTGTAACATTTCATGAATATCATAAAGGTATTAGTAATAAGAATTTTTCCCAAGTATTACCTTTTGCTAGTATCCAGGTAATACGTGGGAAAAATTATTATTACTCAGATTATAATCCTTTATGATTGGCTCAGTTATTGGAGAGAAGCAATTATAATCTGAGTAATAATAATTTCTTCCGTTTGGAAGAAATTATTATTACTCAGATTATAATTGCTTCTCTCCAATAACTGAGCCAATCATAAAGGATTATAGCTTTATGATTGGCTCAGTTATTGGAGAGAAGCAATTATAATCTGAGTAATAATAATTTCTTCCAAGTATTACCTGGATACTAGCAAAAGGTAATACTTGGGAAAAATTATTATTACTCAGACTATAACTGCTAAATTATAATTACTTCGCTCCACTTACTGAGCCAATTATAATTTATCTTTTATTTACCCTAACCCTAACAACACAATACTTACTCGGTATTTAATATTGCGATGAAGATTATGACAATGATGAAATCAAAGATGGAAATGCATCAACTAATGGTGGTGAAGTCGAAGGTCAAAATGCATCAACTTTGTCAAAGAAGGGGAAGTCAAATACTCGAAAGCAACGGGTAAAAGTGGATCGTAGGACCTTTCTGTATCTGGCCATTCCCTTTTCCCCAAACGGGGAGTTACCCTTTGTTGGCAAGTTGGGGCGCTTTGATCTTGAGGTAACGGAATTAGTCTATTTTGTTTGTTTTACTTACTGACTGAATATTTGATATAGTGGGATAAGGCCCTTTCTTATATCAAGAGCCTGAAAAGAAGGTACGGCACCTACCTAATGGGAGGATGTTGGATCTACATCATTCCTGTCAAGAGGTACTTTACCATATCCACTGTGGTAGTACGTACTGTGGTAGTAGCAGTAATAATAATATATATTTCATAAATATATATTATATTAGTAATAGTTATGACGAATATGGTGGGGGCGGTACATTACCCACGCTGCACCATACTCATCTGATTAGTCTCGTATTACTACCACTATAGCTACTACCATTTCTAATATGCTATTGTTATACAGGGAATTAAAGCCAAGTCAAGTAGAGGCTTTCTACTTAAGGAAGTTTAAAAGTGATGGTTCCAAGTTTAAGGTTTTAGTAATTTACAACAATATTATGATAGCTTGTAATATGTTTTTATATTTCATTAGATAAAAGGAAATAAGTTTCAGGATCTTAAAGACGAAAAAATGAAAAATGTGCTAGAGAAGTACACTAAGTATCAAAGTTTCATAGATGCAAAAACTAAAGGCGCGAACTTTGAAAACCTACAGGTTGAAACAACTACTTACACCGTTCTAGTACACAACACCAAAATGCTAACAATCAATTCATCACCTGCTATCAGGGCGTGTTTAAAAGCGAACAAACGACAAAGGACTTCAATCAAGGTTTGGCCTATTATTATTTTTATTATTATTATTATTATTATATAAAGTTTTTGGTTATTATTATTACTTTTGTTATTATTATTATTATTATTATTATTATTATTATTATTAGTAGTAGTAGTAGTAGTAGTAGTAGTAGTAGTAGTAGTTTAAACTCGAACAATTGAAATCAGGCTTTATATTAGGTTCTATCACAGTTTACTCATCCTATTAAACATTACTCATCCTATTCTAGCAACACGTACTATCCTTACCACTCAAAGTACGCTTTGCATACAAGCCGCACTACTCATCTCATACATAGCTCATACCATCAGACTAATTGCATTCATCATACTAGCCACATTTTTACTACCACTACTACTGTCACACTCTCTCGCCGTACTTTCTTCATACTACTAGGCTTTGGATTTTCGTGTTATAATGATAAAGCGGAATGGCTAATGCTTCGAGATGAGAATGGTAACATTTTCGTAGATGAAATCATTGAATGTTTACAGGTATGAGTTGTCTTAATGAGTTGTCTTAAACCTTGAAACCTTGAATACGTAATTATTTCATCTACTCCCTCTAATCTTGGAAATGCTATATCGATTGTACCATAACACCAACGTAATATATATATATTATAAATATTATATATATTATATATATAAAGATAAAAAGTATTGTTATTATATATATTATATATATAATATATAAATAATATATTTATTTATTTATTATAACCATGACCATGATATACCGGTAGGAAGCTGCTGAAAACGTAGAGAGTTCGTTTTCGACTGTAGAGTCAAAAAAAAAAAGCAGGCCCAAGCCTAAATCAGGTCCTTGGAACCTGCTTGAACCGCTCAGTTTTGATTATAAAGCTGAGAAGAAACAGATTGATATCGACCTTCTTAGAATCATTAGAAATCTCCAC
>Ga0209088_10002255_pt1 | contig 11926 bp, 8 predicted proteins | sample S_140625_EF_Meta_FD_187324 | JGI IMG/M metagenome (GOLD analysis project Ga0209088, IMG submission 187324) | Freshwater microbial communities from Lake Simoncouche, Canada to study carbon cycling - S_140625_EF_MetaG (SPAdes) (version 2) | ecosystem: Environmental > Aquatic > Freshwater > Lake ...
CAGGAGGAACCATGCCGGTCCTCGGTCATCCCACCGGTCGGGCACTCCACTTCCGTTGAAATGGGCGGGGAACTTCGCGGGCAGCTGCGGGTACCAGGAAAGTGCGCGCCACCAGATGGTGGCCTGCCCGGCGATCACCAGCACGATGCAGGCATGGAATGCTCGTCGCAGCGCCATCGCCGAAGGCTACCGGGGCCCGCGTGCGTGGATCGTCCGCGCGACGTGCGCAGCAATCACCGCTGCGCCGCGGCACCCTTCGCAAGTTCCTGCCGGATGGCGATCGGCACGTACCCGATCTCGAAACCCTTCGGCGGCTGCACCAGCTGCGCAGGATCCAGGTCCGCCAACGTGCCAACCGTCGGCGGTGCCAGGTAGTTGCGCTCCTTCGTCCATGCGCGGTGCAGCTTCTCCACTCGCACCTGCATCGCCTCGCGCTCTTCCTTCGTCAGGTCTGCATTCAGGAGCGCCGGCTGGTCGGCGAAGCGGTACCAGCAGTAGGTGACCACGCTGCCGTCGCCAAGCGTGGCGGTGAACGGACCCGCCGCGGGTCCGGGCACCTTCCACGACGTTCCCGCAGCCTCCGGTGTGTCGTAGGCCGGCTGCGGCTCCTCCTTCGGGGTCTCGAACCGCAGCGCCTTCAGGCCGGTGTCGGCCGGCACCTCGGACGGCTTCGCCGCCACCCACTTCGGGTTCTTCGCGTCGGTGTCCAGCCGGTAGTACTCGGGCAGCGTCACCAGCGAACCGCCCGATGTCCCGCTGCGCTTCACGTTGTCCATGTTCCACTCGTATCCGTAGGTGGTGGGATCCGGCGCAATCGGCTTCGCGAGCGAGCCCCAGGCCATCGAGTCCTTGTCTTCCTTCTTCGTGCCGTCGGGGTAGATGCGCCACGTGGAGCCGCCTTCGGGCCTGAACTGCTGCACGAAGGCGCCCGCGGGATCCACGGCGCCGTTCGCCGGCGCGCCACCTTCGAACCATGCCTTCACGCTGTCCCACAGCGCGGCCTTGGTGTACGCGGTGAGGCGGTGCAGCACCACCGTCTTGCCGTCCGCGCCCACGGGGAACGATGTCGGCGCCACGCGCGCGAAGGTCTTTCCCGTGGCGGTGGTGGCCAGCGCGGCCGGCACGTGCTGCGTCTCCATCTGGAACGCCTTGTTCGGGTCGGAAGGCCGCGAGTCCAGGAGCAGTCCCGCGTACTTCGCGTCAACCACCGCCGCATGCGACCAGAAGTACGGCGTGAAGAAGCACACCGGCCCCTTGAAGTTGGCGGTGTTGAGGAAGAGCGTCCAGCAGTTGTCGCCCGTGGCGATGTCCTTGCCCGCGGTGGTGGTCTTCGGCGCGGTGAAGGGCAGGGGCAGGTAGCCGTAGCCGAACAGCTGCCCGCACGTTCCTTGCTTCAGGTTGAGTCCGTCGATCGGGAAGAGGAGCCACGGGCTCAGCTGTGCCACGCCATACAGGCCGGCGGGCTTGTCCCAGCTTCCCGCGCCATGCGCCGGCCCGTTGGCGATCTCGCTGAAGTTGACGCCTACGCCGCCCATGATGAATTTGGGCGTCTCGGTGGGGAAGCGCGTGTCGCGCCACCAGCCAAGCCCGCCTTCGATGTCGCAGTAGAGGTTCTCCGGCGCCTTGCCCTCGTACTGCGCGTGCATCCAGGTGCCGAACAGCCCGGTCTGGAAGCGGTGCCCCGGGTAGTGCTTCACCAAGGGCCACGCCGCGGCATAGATGGAGAATCCGGCGTTGAACTCCTTGGGCACCTGTTCGGTGGACACCAAGAGGTATCCCGCCATCTCGCCTTGCTCCGGGACGTCGGTCTTTGCCTTTGGCTTCTTCGCTGCGGCGCTCCTGGCTTTCGCTTCCGCGGACTTCGCGCCCTTGCCGTTCTTCTTCGGCGTGGCCCCCGTGTCGGTCGGCACCACCTTCGACATCTTCGACATCGGCAATTGCTTCGCGCCGGGGGTCAGGTCCACCATGGCATGCCCGAGCGCCTCGCCCACCAGGAAGTACGTCTCCGCATTCCCGAACTCATGGTGCCCGTGTCCGGGATTCGGCGAATCCTCCGGCGCACGCACGAAGTTGTGCGTGGGCACGAACGCCACGTTTCCCTTGAACTCCGTCCGGGCCGCCGCCGCTGCCTGCGCCTGGCGGAGCGTGTCCCACTCACCGGGAGCCTTCACCCACGCGCCGGTGATTTCGCCCACCACCACCGGAAGTTTCGGTGAATCCAGGTCCTTTCGCACGTCGTGGATCAGGTTCACCAGGTTCGCTTCGTACTCCGGCACGGCGTTCTTCGGGTCGCATCCGTCGTTCCATCCCTGGTACCAGACGAACCCCGCCAGCTCGTATCCATCGGCCTTCGACTGCGGGAAGCGCTCCTTGATGCTGCCGAGCGCTGTGCGCACGTCCGCGATCATGCGCGTGTAGTACGGGCCCACCGTGCCACCGGAGGACGGCGGGCGGAAGTCCACGAACAGGCTCTTTCCGCCCCATGCCGTCTTGATGAGGAGCACTTCGCTGTCGAGCGCCTCGCCCATCACGTGGCCGAACTCGAGCTCCGGTCCAAAATGGTGCTGGTCGCCGTAGGGCGTGAACCCGAGCGCGAGCGGCCCCGCGCGCAGCGGGCCGCCTTCGGGCTGGTACCACGCCCAGACGTCGTCTCGCACGCGCCACGAGCCGTCGGCCGCGCGCAGGTGCGCCATGTCCGGCGCCTTCGCGGGGTCTGCCATCAGGGTGGCCAGCGTTCCCTTGGCATCGTTGTAGTTGGGGCCTTCCAGGTCCACCACCGCCTGGCCTTCCATGTTGGACTGGCCAGCCAGGATGTAGACCTTCATGGGCGTGCCGCCGGCGGCCAGCGCCGCCCTGGACAGCAGGACCACGAGCGGGAAGAGCAGGGTGCAGGACAGGCGCGCGGTGCGGGATGTGGTGGTCATGGGTGCCTGGATCGGGGGTGGAGCAGGCCGGAAAGCTGAACCCCGGCGGCTCGCCGGGCGGCGCTCGGGGCAAGGCTAACGGAGGGTCTGGCGACCGGACATCACGGCTGCATTCGCCGCGTTGTTGCAGATTCCCGGCGAATTGTGAATGACTTGGTTGGATTTGGGGGCATCTTCTGACCCCGGAAGCATCATTCTGACACCGCGCCGCATCCGGGACTTGCGCCGCGCCCTTTATCAGGCATAGTTCTCCTCGAATCGCATTCGCGATGGCGGGATCCTGTTCGTCGCGTTCAAGTGTGCAGTGCAGCACGCCGACAAACGGGTTTGTCGCCAGTTCCGCAATTCCACGCACCCACCCCACAAGGCACGATCCAGATGAACCGAATCCACGCATTCTTCGCGTCCGCCGCCCTCCTCGTCGGCGGCATCGCCTCGTCCGCCAGCGCCTACGTGGAGTTCCTCCACACCAACGGCACGCCGTATTCGAGCTGGAGCTCGTATGAGTCGCTCGAGAACATGGCTGCGAACACCTCGGCCAAGGCCGCGGGCAACATCGCTCCGGCGGTCGCCAAGAAGGACAGCTTCTTCACCGATGGCACGTTCTTCTACAAGATCACTTCCAACGCCGAAGGCGATGCCGGCCAGTACAACAACCTGTACGTGCGCTACCAGAGCCTGAAGGACATGAATTCCGACACCGGCGGCGAGACGTTTGCCATGAACGGCTACGGCATGTACTACGAGGACGAGGTCATCGCCGACAATGCCACGGGCCGCTTCTTCCGCACCACCCGCTACTTCCCCGAAAGCACGGTCACCGTCGGCGCGTATGCGTACGCCAGCTTCGCGGACCTGGTGAACAACAACTACTTCTACGCCAACGGCATCGGCAACCAGAACACGCCCTTCGACTGCCAGTTCTGGTGCTGGAACGGCAAGTTCTATCGCACGAACGTCACTGGCCCCACCGGCGCCTCCACCGTCACCGGCTTCAACGTCTATAACAGCTCGGCCGACCTGTACAACAACACCCCGGCCCAGACCATCGCGAGCACTGCCGGTTACCCGGGCTCGATGCGCTTCATGGCCGTCGATTCCTCGCTGGTTCCGCTGCCCCCGTGCGTCGGCGACCTGAACGAGGACGGCGTGGTCAATGGCGCCGACCTGGGCCTGCTCCTGGGCAACTGGGGCGCCTGCCCGCAGTAAGGTTCGGCCCACGCTGGATTTGCACATTGCAAGGCGCGCAGGAAGCACTTCCTGCGCGCCTTTTGTTTTTGACTGATTTCTGAACCTAGATTTCCTTCGATTCTGAAGTCAGTAATTGGGCGCGTACGGATTTTGCGGTCATAGTGGTGGTGCTCCGTGCGGCGGTCCCTTTCCGCGGCACCCAGAGCATCCCTTTCACGCGTCGTTCGACGCCTCCTCTCGGCCCCTTTCCTCGAGGTTTCACAAACATGAATCGTTCGTTCTTTGCTATCGCTTCGGCAGCCCTGGTGGCTGGCAGCTTCGCGGCTTCGGCTGACGCGGCTCTTTCGTACGTCCGCTCCGCCAACGTCCGCAACACCACGGCATGGACGGCCTACTCCTCGCTCGAGGACATGGCAGCCAACGTGAACGGCACCAGCGTCGGCTCCAGCTCGTCCATCGTGTCCACCGACGGCGTCTGGACGGACGGTACCTACGTCTACAAGACCACGGCCAACGCCCAGGGCGTTGCCGGCAGCTACAACAACCTGTACGTCCGCTACAGCAGCCTGTCCGACCTCAACTCGAACACCGGCGGCACCACGTACTCGATGACGCAGGGCATGTACTACAACGAGGACGTCGTTGCCAACACGACCAACGGCTGGACGTTCCGTACGGCCTCGTTCGGCGGCGGCACCAACGTGGGAATGTACGCCTTCGGCAACTTCAGCGACCTGCTGGCCAACAGCTACTTCTACGCCAGCGGCTTCCAGGGCGGCGACCAGAACGGCGACAACCAGTACTGGGCGGGCACCGGCGGCACCTGCTGGCGTTCCAACGTCCAGGGCGGCGCGGTGACGAGCTTCAGCGTCTTCGCCAGCGGTCCGGACCTGTACAACAACAACCCGTACCTGAACGTCGGCAGCAACGCTGGCTATGACTCCAGCATGCGCTTCATGACGATCGACTCGTCGCTGATCCCGGCCCCGGGCGCCCTCGCGGTGCTCGCCGTCGCCGGCATCGGCGCCACGCGCCGTCGTCGCGCCTGAGTACGTGTCGCGCACGCGACCGCGCAATGCAACACTCTTCCAAGCGCCCCGGCCCTGCGCCGGGGCGTTTGCGTTGCATGGCGACGGCGAGGAGGCGTGCAGGGCGGTACGAAGTTCGACCGCACCCTTCGCTGTGCGCGGGACCCCTGGCCCGCGGACGGCCTCGCTCCACCCGGCTCCTCTCGGCCTCGACGACAACCGCTCGTCCGGGTGGCACCCGGGAGTAATCGGTGAGTTCGCTGCCGGACTTCGCGCTTGTCGACGCCGCGGGCCAGGGGTCCCGTGCTCGCTGCGGGTGCTCGCAAGCGTGACCGTCAAGATGATTGCACGCGCAACATGAAACCCAAGCGCGGCGGTGAGGCCATTGCCGAACCGACGCCACTGGCGTAGCAGGTGCCTGGCCCCCTCGCCGGAGGGGCAGTGGCGGCGCCATGCCGCCCGCCCCGCAAGGCGACGGGGCCAGTACGCGGGCGTGAATGGAACGTCGCAAACGCCACACCGCCCGCCCCGCAAGGCGACGGGGCCAGTACGCGGGCGCCCATTGAACGTCGCGAAGGTCTCCCCGCCCGCCCTTTTACGGCGTCGTTCGCCGGTGCGTCAGCAGCCACGCATAGATGTCATTGCCCGATGACAGGTTGTACGTCTGCGTCCAGGAGTCATGCCCCACGCCCGGGTAGATGGTCAGGCGCGCGTCCACTGCCGCGGGCGATGAGCAGCCCTGCATCCCGGTCAGCGGAACCACGGAGCCCGCAACGGGGATGGTCCCGTCCTGGTCACCATGGAACGCCCAGATTGGCAGCTGGCCCAGGAGGCATCCGCGCTCGTTCCATGCGCTGATGCCGTTGCCGCAGATGGGCACGAACGCCGCGGGCAGCACGTTGGAGCCCACCGTGCGGATGTACTCCCATGTGCCGATGGCGCCGCAGCTCAGGCCCGTCAGGTAGATGCGCGAGCGGTCCACGTTGTAGTTGTTGGCAGCCCACTGCAGGAAGGCGTCCACGTCCGCGGGGTTGTGGCATCCGCCGCGCGCGTTCTGCGGCGCGACCACCACGAATGCGTCGCCCGCGGTGGAGGCGGCCACCGGCCAGTAGTTTCCCTGGACGAGCGCAGGGACGCCGTTGCTGAGAAGCCGCGGCAGCTCCCCGGACGTTCCGTTGCCATTCTCGCCGATGCCGTGCAGGCACACCAGGAGTGGCCAGTCATTGCGGGTGGCGTAGCCGGCGGGGAGGTACTCCCAGAAGCCCTGCTGTGCGGTGGTGGTTCCCACCGGGCGCATGGTCAGTCGGTCGGAGGAGCCGGGGGTCACGCAGCCGGCATTGCCCCACGCGCCCAGGACGGTGGCGATGTCGCTTCCATCCACGGCGCCGCTCGTGTTCAGGTCGCCGACGCAGGGGGTGGCGGTGCAGGGGCCCCAGGCGGCCAGCACGGCGGCCAGGTCAGCCCCGTTCACCAGGCAGTCGCGGTTGACGTCGGCGGGGCTGCGCTGGTCCGGGCACACCAGCACGGTGTTGACCTTCACCTCGCCGATGTAGACGTCCTGGTCCACCGCGCCGTTGCGCGCGGCAAACCCGAACGACCAGTTCGTCGGATTGATGTTCGCGGTCTGCTGTGCACCCTTGTCGTAGAAGACCGTGGTGCCCGTGCTTCCCGGAACGGCGATCGTCACCCGGGTGCCCGTGCCGCGCGACCAGTAGATGGTGGCCTCCGCCATGCGGGTGCGGTCCACGGCCTGCGTGGTGGTCACCCACGTCACCGGCGCAAACGAGAACGGCGTGAACGCAAACTGGCTCCCGCCGAACTTGCCGTTGACGCCGTTGGCGCCGGCCCCCGTGTAGGTCACGAAGCCGACGCTGAGCCCGGACTGGTCATCGTTGAAGCCTTCCAGGCCCCATTCGCCGCCCGCCATGCGCGTGCCGGAGCTGTTCGAGAGGTTGCCCCAGAGGAACGAGAAGCCGTCGCCTGCGCCACCGTTGCTGTTGCGCACGCTGAAGCGGAAGGTGACGGTGAACTCCTTCACCGTTCCCACGACGGGGGCGGAGACCCACGTCCCCCACGAGTTCGGGAACCCATCCTGCACCGCGCGCAGGCGCGTGAAGCCATTGATGTTCACCGGCGCGGCGCGGCTGTAGAACGTCCCCGAGGGGGGCGTGACGAAGTATTCGTTGAAGGCCGCGGTGCAGGTGGTGCCACCCTGTGCGTGTGCGGAGGCGGCGATGGCCAGCCCCAGAAGGGTGGAGAGCAGGTCTCGGATGCGGCGCATGGACTGACCATACGCCCAAAATGGCCCCGCGCCTCCGGAATCGGCGAAGTTCTTGGTTACTGGGCCGTCTGGCTTCGTTCAGCCTGGCCGGTCAGCAGTCTGCGGCATTCCGTTGGTACACCAGTTCAGCATCCTGCTGCTTTCTGAGCCCGTGCTGGACCTGCCAGACCGCCCATTCCCGCTCCACGGACCGAAGTTCTTCCCGCAGCCCGGCGTCACGGTCCTGCAGGTCACGGAAGGACCGCTTCGAGGCCTCGCTGCCGTCGGCCTTGAACGCGGCCACCAACTCGGCCTGCACCTTGGCATGCTGCGCCAGCACCACCGCGCGCGTCTGCATGGTGGCCTTGTCCGACGCCGGCGCGAACTCATGGGCCAGGTAGCTCTGGATCAGCTTCGACTCATCCGCCGCGCGCTGTGCCGACCAGGTGAGCACGTCACGCTCCTGCTGGATGGCTGGCCCGGTGGCGGCGCAACCCGTCAGCACGGTGACGAACGCGAGCGAGCATGCGGATGGTGCGCGGTGAAGGTGCATGGCGTCAGCATAGGTGGGATGGGGCAGGGAATGCTCCTATGATTCGGTTTCGAAAGGCGCAGCGTGGCTCGCAAGACCTCGAAGTCGGCACGAACCGTCACCACCACCACGCGCGCCGGCGCCAAGCCGAAGCCCGTTTCGAAGCGCGCGCCCGCGCCCGCCGCAAAGAAGAAGCCCAAGCTCCTCTCCGGCGGCAACCCGCAGATCGCCAAGGGTGACGGCGACGCCCCCGTCCGTGCATACATCGTCGCCATCCCGGGATGGAAGCGCGACGTCGTCCGCCGGCTCGACGAAGTGATCATGCAGGCCGCTCCCGGCGGGTGCAAGGCCATCCGGTGGAACTCGCCGTTCTACGGCATCGCCGGTCAATCGTGGTTCCTCGGCGTCCATTGCTTCACCAAGTACGTGAAGGTGGCATTCTTCGACGGCGTGTCGCTGCGCCCGCTCCCGCCGGTCGAGTCGAAGCAGCCGAAGGTGCGTTACCTCCACATCCACGAAGGCGAGGCGATCGACACGAAGCAACTCGCCGCGTGGGTCAAGCAGGCGAGCACGCTGCCGGGGTGGGGCGCGGCCTGACCCCGCGCTCATCCGCACGAAACCACGTGCTCGGGCGCTGGCGACTTCACGTGGCGCAACGGGGCGATGCGGAATTCACCTGTGTCCGCGGCGGTGTACCGCGGTTGGAGATCGTATGTTCAGCGCCCCCAGGCCCCGAGCAGCATGCCGATGTCGGATCCGTTCACCACGCCGTCACGGTTCAGGTCTGCGGAACCTGCCGTGCTCCATTGACCGAGCAGGATGCCAAGGTCCGCGCCGCCGACGATGCCGTCGCAGTTCAGGTCCGCGGCGACGCAGCCCGCATCGACGCTGATGACGCTGTTGGCAACGGCGCCGTTCTCGTCGATGAAGCGCACCGTGAGCTGCGACGCAGAGGCATTTGCCGGGATCGTGTACGAGAGTCGCGCCACGCCGTTGGCGTCGGTGATCGCGCGCCCGACGGAGGCACCGTTCACCTGCACCGAGACGCTGTATCCGGCGTTCGTGCGCGTGGCCCGTGTGCTGGTGGCGGCGAGCTGCACCGACTGGCCGCGCGTGCCGCCGGTGTTGCCGGCGGTGAGCGATGCCGTGCCCACGTCGAGCGCCCAGTAGCCCGGCACGGAGTAGCCGGAGACGCCATCGGTGATGTAGCCGAACACGAGGCCGTTGTTGCCGACCCCGAGCGGGAAGGCGTACTTCATGCCCGTCGGCAGCTCGAGCGGCGTGAACTGGTCGTTCGGCCAGGCCACGGCCTTGATGCGGAAGCCCTCGGTGAGGTCATAGAAGTATCCCGCAGCGATGCCGGTACGGCTCATCGTGAGCGCCGGAGCGCCGCCGAAGAGGCCTGAGGGGAACGGCAGGATCGAAAGCGAGCCGTCGACGCCCGCGCGTGCCGGCCCCCGCGAGCTGCCGTCGAGGAAGTAGCCGTTGATCAGGATTCCGCCGGCGTTGTCGATGGAGATGCCCTTGGTCTCGAGCCCCTGGTCGGTGATCGCAGACACGTCCGCGTCGGTCCAGCGCAGCGCCAGCGACGGAGTGCCGAGCTGGCCTTGGATGGTGCCGCAGATGATGCCTGCGGAATTGATGCTCTGCGCGAAGCTCCAGACCTGCTGCGCCGGATCGGCGGGAACGCTGAACTCGGGCAGCGGAAGCAGTTCCAGCTGTCGATTCACCCAGCGGCACGCCTGGTAGTCGCCCGCGATGGTCACCACCGAGCCGACGATGACTCCCCCTTCGTTGATGTCGTACGCGTAGCCGCCGTTGCCGACGTCCGGGAGGATGAAGGCCTTGCCGTTCTCCCAGAGCACCGGCTTGGCGCCGGCGCCGACCGGGAAGTTCTCCGAACCGACGATCTGCCCGTTCGAGTTGATCGCTGATGCCGAACCACCGTTGACGGTCGGAAGCGCGACGGGAGCGGCGGTCGGCGAATCCCACACCACCGGCACCGACATGCTGTCATCGGCGGCGCGGACCGCGCCCACGATGACGCCCTGTGCGTTCACGTCGCTCGGCAAGCCGCCGCGACCGAAGTCTGCGAGCTGCTGGAACGGAACGTCTGCGAAGGCGGTCGATGCGAGTGCGGCGATGGCGGCGGCGAGGGTGAGTCCGGTGATTCGCATGGGTGTGGTGTTTCGGATCGCTGCGGGGTGTATGGATCGAACGGGCGGATGGCCGTTCGCTGCTTCCAAGGAGTTCGCGGGAGTCGTCAGGCAGATTCTTTCAGCCTCACACGGTTTTTCAGAATAGTCCAGATTTCCGAATGTGATATTATTGGTCATCCGAGCGGCGCGCAGCACTGGGGTGCTCGCCCTGCATGTGCTGCGCGACACCCACGCCGTGACCACGTTTTCGCGCTCCGATCCATGCCCATCACCATCTCCCTCGACCCCGCCCGCCAGGACCTCGACGCCATCCACCGGATGCTCGCCGGCACCTATTGGTCCCCGGGCATCCGCCGCGACGTGGTGGCCGAGGCGCTGCGCAACAGTATCACCGCCGTGGCCATCGACGACGCGACCGGTGCGACCGTGGGGCTCGCGCGCGTGGTCACCGACCGCGCGACCTTCGCGTGGCTGTGCGACGTGTTCGTCGATGAGCGATTCCGCGGCCAGGGCATCGCGAAGCGCCTGCTCGAGGAACTCGAGCGGCACCCGTCGCTGCAGACGCTGCGCCGCTGGTGCCTGGCCACGCGCGACGCCCACGGCCTGTACGCGAAGTACGGCTACCAGCCCGTTCCCGAGGGCCGCTGGATGGAACGGCAGGGCCCCAAGCAGCGCTGGCAGGACGGCGGGCGCTGACGCGCGCCCCACGCGGGCAGACTTGGGCACACCGCCACCCAACGAAAAAGCCCGCCTCGAAGCTTCGAGGCGGGCCTTGAACTCCCTGATCGAGCCGGCTTCGAACCTTGGATGGCGTTCTGGGCCTGCCAGAGGGAGTGAAGGCCGATTCCTTCGGTACCCGAGCGCGGGGTGCGGATCGGAACGACCGCGCAGCGCACCGTATCGATCGCTGAATCGGTTGTCCGGCTGAACCAAGCCGTGCGCATTTCGGCGATCGCCCTCACGTGGCCGTCAACAGGGTCCCCACGCCGCGAGCAGCATCCCGAGATCGGAGCCATTGACAGTGCCATCGCCGTTGAGATCCGCTCGTGGATCGGCCGTCATCCAGGCACTGAGCAAGTTTCCCAGGTCGCCGCCGTCCACGGTGCCGTCTCGGTTGATGTCGGTGGGGCAGGGCGCGCAGCCATGCCACGGCGACGCATTCTGCGAGAAGAACCGCGTCCAGACGAGGTCGGCTGCCCCGGGCTGGTAGACGTGTCCGGTGCCACGCACCTCGGTGAACCACACGTCCGCCCGCCCCGCGTATTTCTTCGTGGTGTAGATGCGCGGCACCGCGTAGGTCAGTTGCTCGATCGTCGTCGACTGGTAGGTCGCCTGGTCGTGGGCGACCCAATGTGCGAGCTGCTCCTGGTCCTGCTGGTCGCGGGGCTGGGCACTCGTGCCGTCGCCCGTGGTGAAGGTCTCGTCGCTGCCGCGCCACGTCCACACCGGGATGGTGGTCGGGGTCTGTAACTGCGCCTCGCTGCCGCCGTAGGCGACGATCCACCCGCCCGACACCGGCGCGATGGCCGCCAGCATGTCCGCATGCACGGCCGCGAAGGTGTTCGTCATCATGGCGCCGCTCGAGAAGCCCGTCATATAGGTCCGGCAGGGGTCCACGCCGTAGACCGCCCGCATCCGTGCGATGAGCCCCGCGAGGAAGGCAACGTCATCCGGCGCGGTGCCCGTGAAGTCCCAGGTGTTCCAGACGAATCCACCGTTCGACCCCGCGGACAGCGCCCCGTCGGGGTAGACGACGACGATGCCGGCTTGGTCGGCGACGGCGTCCCACCCGGCGGTTGACTGGAACTGCGCGCCGGACGTGCCCATCGGGT
>Ga0209088_10002258_pt1 | contig 11920 bp, 5 predicted proteins | sample S_140625_EF_Meta_FD_187324 | JGI IMG/M metagenome (GOLD analysis project Ga0209088, IMG submission 187324) | Freshwater microbial communities from Lake Simoncouche, Canada to study carbon cycling - S_140625_EF_MetaG (SPAdes) (version 2) | ecosystem: Environmental > Aquatic > Freshwater > Lake ...
ATATAATGGAGCATTGACATTAGCAGATATCCAAACACTACATGCTGCATACAAATCAAGAGTTGGATACTAAACACTATTCTTTTGATTCTTAATATTTATAGGTAACGATTAAAAAAAGTACTTATAAATGGCACAAGAATTAATATATCCGGGTTCATCATCATTCTTTCCGGGACAAACTCCCTTTGGAATATACGATGATGATTATGTTTTCCAAGATGATGCACCTAAAATGGCACTTTGGTGTGCTAGAAGATTGGGTTTCCCTATTCAAAACGTAGAATTGCAGGATGAAAACTTCTATGCATGTTTTGAGGAATCGGTATCTGAATACTCCGCACAAGTAAATCAATTCAATATTCGTAATGACCTGTATTCTCTTAAAGGTAGAGATACTGGTACTAACTATTCTGGAAAATTAGTAGAAGGGAGTATATTACCGCATTTAGTACAAATTTCAGATGCATATGGTACTTTGGTAGGAGTTGGTGGAAATACGGAAATTAAGAAAACAAAGATAACTTTAACTGCAGGTCAGCAAGCGTATGATTTAGATACATTAATATCTGTGGTAAGTGAGAGTGGTAATCGTATTGATGTTAGTAAAGTTTATTTTGAAGCAACACCAGCAATTAATAGATTCTTTGACCCTTATTCAGTAAGTGGACAAGGTACATTGAATTTAATTGATGAATTTGGATTTGGTTCATATTCTCCAGCAGCACAATTTGTATTGATGCCTGTATTTGAGGACTTGTTAAGAATACAACATATTGAGTTTAATGACCAAATTAGAAAATCGGCACATACATTCAATATAATAGATAATAAACTTACTATATTCCCAAGACCAACAGCAACAACATTATCAATTAATCCAAATCTTTATATTGATTATTTTGTAAGAAAAGATTTTATAGCAAATTCTACATCAGTAAAATCAAATGTAGTTTCTGATTTTTCAAATGCAGGATATGATTTTATTCAATATACTACTATAAATGATGTGGGTAAACAATGGATTAGAAAATATACCCTTGCATTAGTAAAAGAATTATTAGGAGCTATTAGAGAAAAATATTCAACTATTCCAATTCCGGGTTCTGAAATTAGTTTAGATGGAGCAGCACTGAGAAGTGAAGCACAAACTGAAAAGGAAGCCCTAATGACTCAATTAAGAGAAACATTAGAAGAATTAAGTAGAAAAGTACAATTTGAAAATAAGTCTAATGAAGCTAAGCAACAACAAGAAATGTTGCAAAAAATTCCATTGGCAATTTATATCGGATAATTATGGCAAGATTTGCATTAGGTAGAGATATACGATTCTTTGAAGGAATTTCAAGAGAATTAGTAGATGCGGTAGTAACAACTGGCGTTATACTTTACAAGCTTATTATAGAAGATAGTAAAACTAATCTTTATGGAGAATCTCTTTCTAAAACGTATTACCAAGGTACAGAATGTAATGCTATTATAGAAAGAGGAGAAACTCAAGTTGCATATGAAGGATTTGGAGCAGATACAAGTCAAACTACACAATTTCGTTTTAATAGATTTACATTAGCAGATAAAGGATTTTATCCTGAAATTGGAGATTTAATTTTTCATAATGATGGATATTTTGAAATTGATAATGTAAATGAAGACCAATTGATAGGTGGTAGAACTGGAGATGAAGAACATTTTTCAATTACATGTTCTACATTTATGAGTAGAAGAAGTACAATTCAAACTGAAATGAGAGTAGTATAATGGAAAGAAAAGATATAAATAGAGCAAATCAGTTACCAATAGAAAAACAATATCAAAAAGGTGTAAAACTAATTGATATTGATACTACTATTGCGGAATATATGGTAGCAACAATTATACCTGAAGTTGAAGAAAATCAGGCAAGTGTTAAAGTTCCATTAATATATGGTAATGCTGAGAGATGGGAAGGTGCAAGAAAAAACGGATATCTGAGAGACCAAAGAGGTAGAATACAAATACCTTTAATAATGTTTAAAAGAAACTCTATTCAAAGAGATGATACTAAACAAAATTTTAAAGATGGTGCTAGAATGCCTGCATACCAAACATATTCTAAAACAAATAGATATGAAAGATTCAGTTTACAAAATGGAGTACAGCCTGTAAAGGAATTATACAACGTTGCTGTTCCTGATTATGTAACTGTAACATATGAGGTAATGATTTGGACATCATTTACGGAACATATGAATAAAATTGTAGAAGCATTTCAATACGCTACTGATAGATATTGGGGAACTGAAAATGGATATAAATTCAGAACAAGATTAGATTCATTTGAAAATCAGCAAGAAGTTGGTGAGGGAACTGAAAGAGTAATTCGTACTACATTCACAATGACTGTAAACGCTTATTTACTTCCCGAAACATTTAATAAAGTTCCAACAATTAAAAAAGAATACTCAAAGAAACGAGTTGTGTTTGGTGTTGAGACTGATTTAAGTGGTGAATTATTTGCATCTCCTACATTATATAATGAGTATGGGCAAATTATTGATTTTGTTGCAATTAGGGGTTCTCAAATGGGAGAGTTTGTAAACGCAACAACTATTAAATTAACAAATGTAAAGAAGCCGTTATTACCATCTGAATTGGTTGGTATATTTGATACTGATAATTGGTTTAGAGTTTATATAAATGGTGATTTTATTTCACCATCATTTTACACATATTCATATAATGGTTTTACAAAAGAAATTATATTTGTATTTAGCAATTTAAGTTTTGCAATAGAATCAAATGATGAGATAGCTATAACTGGTAAATTTCAAGAAATATGAATGTAAAGCAACTTAAAAATATAATGAAGGAAGTAAACGAACCAAACGAGTTTGAATTATTTTCTCACGATTTACAACATCCATTTTATTGGATTTTTAAAATAGAAGGTGTTAGGTTAAAAACACTATATTCTGAATTAGTTGATTTGAGAAAACCATCTGCAAGATTTGATGTTTTTATAAATGGGTTATTTATATCAGAGAATGATTATATTTTTGAGCAAAAAGGTAATGATTTTTATTTAAAATTTATTAAAGAAAAGTTTCCTATATTAGACCGTTTTGGAAATTCGTATATAATAGATGATACTGATGAAGTTAAAATAAACGGGGACGTAGAAAAATTTATTTAAAGTGAGTAGAAGCATACCAAATATTAATATAGATACTACTCAAAAATTGAGAGATAGATTGGGGTTTAAGCAATTTGTACTAAAAGTAAATTCAGATACTTTTATATACACATATACTCCAAATTCAATCAGCTTAGATGAATCTAATAAATTATTTACATTAACTTTAATAAATAAAAAATTTATTAAGGATATTTTGGAGGTAGATAATATCAAGGATTATATTGATGTATATTTATTTGGGATAAAGCAACCACAAGATAGATATGAGGTTGATTGGACGGATACGAATATAATAGTTACATTTATATCAGATGTAACTAGATTACCAAATGAAGTTAAAACAACTGATTTTGAAATAAAAGGAAAAATAGCAGAAATATTATAATAAATGGCAAGATTAATACCTCGTAAACAAATTGAAGAACAACAAAATATAAGTGGTTCTCTTGACATTACAGAAAATATAAATGTTAGGCAGGATGCTATTATTAGTGGCTCTATTTTTGTTTCCCAAAGTTTTTTCTTTGGTTCTGCAACATCATCTAGAAGTGAAATAACAGGTTCTGTATTTCTTACTGGTTCTTTTACTATTGATGGTATTTTAAAAACTGGAGCACCAAATACAATTCTTTCTGTAACTTCATCAAATTCTTTAATATCTGTTGATACACAAAGATATGCTGGTATCCTTGCAAAAGACTTTGGAGCTAATTTACCTACACTTTATGTATCTTCAACTGATGGAGATGATACAAACGATGGTAGAAGTATTCAATACCCACTTCGTACAATTAAAAGAGCAGCTTCATTATCAACGCCCGGCTACGATGGTAGATATGGATTTGATACTGGTTCAGTATTTAATGGTTATGTAATTAAGGTTCAAGCGGGAACGTATTTAGAGGACAATCCTGTGATACTTCCTAAGAATACAAGTATATGGGGTGCTGGTTTGCGTATTACCAAAATTAACGCTAAGAATCCCACACAAGACCTATTCTATGTAAACTCTGGATGTTATATTGCAGAAGTAACGATGGGAGGATTGAGATTATATCCTGACCAAATAAATCCTGAAAGGGGATTCGCTGTGGCTTTCCAACCTGGTGCATTTATTACAACTTCTCCATACGTTCAGAACTGCTCGCAGATTTCTAATCAAGAAAATTCGTTTACGGAACTTTACGAAGAAATTCCGCCAGGTGGTGGTGGGTTGTATGTAAATGGTGATGTGATAGATCCTGATTCTCCATTGGCTTCAATGGTATTGGATGCTTACACTCAAATTTCTCCAAACGGCGTAGGTTGTTTGGTAAATGGCAGAGGGTTCATTCAGTTAGTATCTTTCTTTAATAACTTCTCATACTACGCAATTAGAGTAAATAATGGTGGACAAGCTACTTTAAATAACTCAAATATATCGTTTGGTTTGTATGGTATGTACTCTAGTGGTTCTCGTTTTATTTCTGGTAGTGGTGGTAATATTGCAGCTAGAGATAGTGTAAGAGGAACTTGGAGTTGTATTGTTGATGTTTTAAATAAAGGATTGGAAAATGGATTACCAGCAATAACAAAATTAAATACAGCAGAAGGTATTCGTTTAACATCCCCAGCATTATATACACAAAGTATAGTATCTGCGGGTACTACATTATCAACTACTGCAGCAGATGAAATATCGGCTGATTATAGATTAATAAGTGAAATTGTTGATAAGGGTGTAACTAATTTTCCAACCCTATTAGCAAAAAGTTCTATAAAGGGATATGGTGCAGATTCTCCGTATAATATTTTAGGAGCAGAGCAAATAACATCATCTATATCAGCTACTCAATATGATTTAACTACTATAAGTGCATCATACGCAGCTTTATTAAGTATATTAGCAAATGGTACTGGTTCATTTAATTTTAAATCAAATACAAGTGCTAGTAAACAAATTGGTATTGATGTAATTCAGCCAATAACAAATATTGCAACAAACTACACTGCATCGGTTAGTTCATCATTTGGTACGGTAATTAATATTATTACAAAGGGTGTTTCTGTTAAACCAACATATATTTCAAATACAAGCGGTAGTATCAAAGCGGGAACTACCGAACAAACAATGTTAGGTGTAACTTCATCGTTAGCAACAATAAATTCCGTAAGTGCAAGTTTTAGTATTGTTTATAATATTTTAGCAAATGGTACTGGTAGTAATATCTTATCAATACCAGCTAATCATAAAAAATCCTTTGTAATAAAAAATAATAACAGTTCTTCATTTGATTTTGAAGGACTTGGTAGCAATCCTACATTAACTTTATTTAGAGGAGAGACTTACAAATTTAATATAGAGGCAATAGAAACTTTTGGTGGTATTGAATATCCATTTTGGATTAGAACACAACAATTAGAAGGTATTACTGAAAAATATGATTATAACTTTGGAATGGTAAATAATGGAGATAGTAGAGGAACAATAACTTTTACAGTACCATATAACGCACCAAATAGATTATATTATGTATCGCAGAATAAAAGTTCAATGGGTGGTAAGATTGATATAGTAAACTCATCTACAACTCCATTTGACTTAATTAAAAATACATTAACATATCCAGCTACAATACAAAGTGGTTCAATCGCTAAAACAAATATTGATATTGTAACGGCATATGAAATATTAATAAACAATAAAGAATTTATAAAAGATGAGGTAATACAATTTGTATCATCATCTTGGAGTGGGTTTTCATATCCAGAAGCAACTTGTAAAAGAGATGTTGGATATATTGTAGATGGTGTAGCAAAAGACCTTTTATATGGTGGAAATGAAGAAAGTATTAGAAATGGTTTATTTTATTATCAATATCCATCTGAAGCAACTACTACACAATTAGGACCAACCCTAACTGCTATGAAACATGCAGCGGGAGTTTCATTAAATTTAATCAAAGGTAATGTATATACAGAACCAACAACTGAAGTGATTGATGTGTGGGAAACTATTAGAGATAATAAAAGATTCGTACAAAATGAGGTTATAACTTATTTATCATCATCTTGGTCCAATTTTTATTATAACGAAGCAAAATGTAGACGTGATACTGGTTATATATTAGATGCGGTAGCAACTGATGCAAAATATGGCGGTAATGAAAGAAGTATAGTTGCTGGTGAATACTATTATCAATATCCATCTTTAGCAATTGTAAAAGGAGATGGTGATGGTGTTGGGCAATTAGGACAAACATCAGATGGTATTAGATATGCTAGTGGATTGATTGATAATTTATTAAAACAAAAAACATTTACAGCACCTTCCTCAACAGCACTATCTGCATACAATAATTTAATAAAGAATAAAGAATTAATTCAAAACGAAACAATTCAATTTATTAATGTTGCTTTTCCAAATTTAAAATATATTCAGGCTACTTGTAAAAGAGATGTTGGATATATTATTGATAATATAGCAACTGATTTATTATATGGTGGGATTGAGAGAGGTATAATTGCTGGTAGATATTATTATGATTTTCCATCATTAGCAACTACAACTCAAAGAACATCAACTATTGCAGGTATTAAATATGCAAAAATTATTGGAGATACTATTGTTCAAAATCAAATATTAGATACACCACGTATTGTTTATAATGATGAAAGAAATTTTAGAGCGTCATCTTTAACAAACGTAACATCTTCATTTAGTGGTTCGGTAACCCAACAAACTTTTATTGGTAATACATTCTCAATTATAGAAGGAATTGTAGCAAGAGGATTGAGTTCAATTAAATCTTTATTAGCACAAAATACTGGATTAACTTGGAACAAATATAATCCAATAAGTGTAAGTAGTGGTTCTCAAATAACTTCATCTAATACAACACCAAACGAAGTAAATACAATAGGTAGAAATTTTGATGTTGTAAATGCTATTATTGGTGGTGGGTTGATAGCAGAACCTTTATTTACTTCATCGCATGCAGGATTAACTAAAGTAACTACTGGAATACAAACAACCTCATCATTTGCTGTAAGTGGCTCGGCAACGGCATCACTTTCATCATCATTTGCTTTAGTAGCAAGAATTATAATAAATGGGACGGGTTCATTAGGAGAATTAAAATTAAATACATCACAAAGTATTAAAGTTACTAATACGGTATTTACAGCAAGTTCTGCAGCAACAACTGCGGAAAGTGCAAGTATTAGTTCATCATTTGCTTTAGTTGAAAGGGTATTAATAAATGGAACATCTGTTATACCAGCATTAACATCTTCTGTAAATGCAAATATAAAAGTAACAAATGCATCACAATATATTTCTGCATCTTATTCGGCAAGTGCAAATAATGTAAACTTTATATCATCATCAATATCAATAGTAACAAAAATAATTGAAGCTGGTGAGTTTTCAGCACCGGCTTTACAAACATATACAAATAGAATAACATCATCTAATAGTGTAGCAGCTTATGAAATTCTTAAAAATAATATTCCATTTATTGTTTCTGAATCAATAGCATATCTAAGTTCTTCTTGGTCAACTGCATCTTATGATGAAAATAAATGTAGACGTGATTTAGGATTTATACTTAGTGGTTCTGCAGAAGATTTAATATGGAACGCAAACTCAGCATCAGTATTTAATGGATTATTCTATTGGGAGTTTCCATCACAAGCGCAAGGAGCTCAACTACAACAAACATTAGATGGTATAAACTACGCAAGTCGTTTAGCACAAAAGGTAATATTAAATACTCTATTTGTTGCACCATCTTCTGATGTAACAAAAGCAAAAGTATTATTAAGAAACAATACTCAATTTATTAAAGATGAAACAATAGCATACTTATCATCTTCTTGGATTGGACATGATTATAACGAAATAACTTGTAAAAGAGATATTGGCCATATATTAGATGCAGCTATTACTGATATGGTGTATGGTGGAAACGAAAGAAGTAGAGTAGCATCATATTATTACTTTACATATCCATCAGCAGCAACTGGTTCACAATTAATGCAAACTATTGATGGTATTAATTACACAAATAGATTAGCACAAAAGACAGTATTAAATACAACATTCATACAAGCCGAAAGCAACAAAGTAAATGCAAGTAATTTAATAAGATTGAATAGAGATTTAATTGCAAATGAAGTAGTTGAATATGTAAGTTCTTCTTGGAGTGATGCACCTTATGATGATACCAAATGTAGAAGGGATATTAAATATATCTTAGATGCTGTTAGAACTGATTTAGTATATGGTGGAAATGAAAGAAGTAGATTTGCCGGTGAATATTATTATAGATATCCATCAAAAGCAATCGTAGCAGGTGTACCATCGATAACGGCTCAATTAGATAGTACTATAACTGGTATAGAATATGGTAGTGGATTAGTACAAAACATAATTAAAAATAATATATTAAGTGTACCATCTTCAGCAATAACAAACGCAGCAGCTTTAGTAAGAAAAAATAGAGCGTTCTTACAACAAAATACTGTTGAGTATGCAAATGAAACATATCCTAATTTACAATATATACAAAGTAAATGTTATAGAGATACTGGATTTATTGTAGATGCAGTAATTACTGATTTAGTATATGGTGGAAATGAAAGAAGTGTAACTGCTGGAAGATTCTATTATTTATATCCATCTCAAGCTACTGGAGTTCAATCCCAAGAAACAATTGATTCATTAAACTTCACAAAAGGTTTAGCAAAATTAGTAGCAATTGGCGGAAAATCAATAGAGGATGGTTTTAATATTGTAGCAAATGTAATTGAAAGTGGAAGTAATTCGGCACCTAACGTAGTACTAAATACTGAAGCAGGAATTAAAGCAACTACCGCTCAACAAATTACATCATCAATATTAGTAGGGACAACTGATAAATCTATTATATCATCTTCATTTGGTAACATACTTAATATCTTATCAAACGGAACTGGTTCAATACCAACAACTATTGTTAAGAATACAAATAAGGGTGTAAATGTTTTAGGTGGTACACAAATAACATCTTCAATAACACCGGCTAATTCTGAAAAGATAAAAGTAACTACTGGATTTGATATTGTGCTTGATATTGTAGAAAACGGCACTGGTTCAATTCCAACTATTGTAACAAATGTAAATTCTTTAATTAAAAGAACTACTACAAATAGTTATATAACAACCGCATCAATAGCATCCACATATCTTACAGCTTCAAATAATAGTTTTGATATTGTTTTGAATATTGTTGAAAATGGTACTGGTTCTTTACCTATATTAGTAAAAAATACTGATTCATTAGTAAAGATAACAAATACAAATCAATTCACATCTTCTGTAATTATATCATCTTCATTAGCAAGAAGTATATCTGGAAGTTTTGATAAAATTATAAAAATATTAGAAAATGGTACTGGTTCATTACCTACCATTGTAACAAATGTAAATAATATTAAAGTAACTGATGCTACTCAATATTTAGGAGGAACACCAGCAACGCAAACACAAGCTAACGCAATATCTGCATCTATTTCAATTGTAACAAATATAATAGCAAATGGTACGGGTTCTTTACCAACCGTAACTTTATACACATCATCAATATCATCTTCAAATGTATTAGCGGCTTATAATATTTTAAAAAATAACTTAGATTTTATAGTATCGGAAAGTATTGCATATTTAAGTTCGTCTTGGTCAACGGCATCTTATGATGAGAATAAGTGTAGACGTGATTTGACATTTATACTTAGTGGTTCTGCGGAAGATTTAATATGGAACGCAAACTCAGCATCAGTATTCAATGGTAAGTTTTATTATCAGTTTCCATCACAAGCGCAAGGAGCACAATTAAACCAAACATTAGATGGTATTAAATACGCATCACGCTTGGCACAAAAATTAGTATTAAATACTCAATTTGTAACTCAATCAGCGCAAGTTAAAGATGCATATACTCTTTTAGTTAATAACAAAGCGTTTATTAAAGATGAGGTAATACCTTATATAAGTTCATCTTGGAGTACACATCAATATATTGAATCAACTTGTAAGAGAGATATAGTACATATTATAGATGCAGTTTCTACGGATTTATTATATGGTGGAAATGAAAGAACAATAAATGCTGGAGTATTCTATTATAAATACCCATCTGAAGCAACTGGCTCACAAATACAGGAGACTGTTACTGGTATCCAATATGCTAGAGATATTGCATTTAAAATTCTTAAAGGAAATACATTTACTAAAGTATCACAAAACAAATTACAAGCAAAAGAATTAATTTATAACAATAGAGAATTTATTCAAAACGAAGTTATAAGTTATATTTCGGCAAGTTGGAGTACAGCATCTTACAATCAAACAACTTGTAAGAGAGATGTAGGACATATTTTAGATGCAGTAACAACTGATGTAGTTTATGGTGGTAATGAGAGAAGTATAAATGCTGGAAAATTCTATTATGAATATCCATCACAAGCTACAACATCTCAATTAGGACCTACATTAAGTGGAATCAAATACGCAAAAGATTTAACGGATAGTGTATTAAAGAATTTAACATTTGTATCAGCATCTAACTCAAACGTTACTGCATACGAATTGATATTCAATAATAAAGCATTTATACAAAATGAAACTATTGCTTATTTATCTTCTTCTTGGAGTTCATTCCCTTATAACCAAACTACTTGTAAAAGAGATATTGGTTATATATTAGATGCAGTAGCAACTGATATTCTTTATGGTGGTAACGAAAGAGTTGCTAAAGCTGGGGAGTATTATTACTTATATCCTTCATTGGCAACAGAAGGTAACGATGGTGATACTGGTGGACAATTAAATCAAACTTTAGATGGTATAAAATACGCTAAAGGAATTACTGAAAAAATTGTAGCAAATTTATTATTACAATCACCAACAACATCTGAATTAACTGGATTTAATTTATTAATTGATAATAAGAAATTTATACAAAGTGAATCAATCGCATATCTATCTTCTTCTTGGAGTGGTGGTGATGGATTCTATTATAATGAAACAACTTGTAAGAGAGATATTGGATATATTATAGATGCGGTTAGAACCGACTTGGTATATGGAGGAAATGAAAGAAGTTCTAAAGCTGGAGAATATTATTACCTATATCCATCAGCAGCAATCCTAACTGGTTCTATTTCACCAACTGCAGCAACACAAAAAGGACCTACACTTGATGGAATAAACTATTTAGCTGGTACTGCACAAAATGTGGTAGCAAATAAAGTATTAATATCACCAACTGGATTTGTAACATCATCAGTTAATTTATTAAGAAGTAATAAATTATTTATACAAAATGAAACTGTACAATACATAGATGCTTTCTTCCCTAACTTAGTTTATTTAAGAGAAACTTGTAGACGTGATGTTGGATATATTTTAGATGCAGTTATAACTGATACTTTCTATGGTGGAAATCAAAGAAGTGTTATTGCTGGACAATATTATTATTTATATCCATCATTAGCAACAAAGAGTACGCAAGTTAGAGAAACTGTTGCTGGTGTTGATTACGCAAAAGCATTATCTAAAGCAATTGTTCAAAATATTAAATTAAATTCTCCAACACTAACAACAAATACTGATGGAAATATTAAGGTAACTAATACTACACAATATACATCATCATTATCAGCATCAATAATTGAAGTAAATCAAATTAGTTCATCATTTGGTTTAGTAACTGGAATTATAAC
>Ga0209088_10002265_pt1 | contig 11897 bp, 9 predicted proteins | sample S_140625_EF_Meta_FD_187324 | JGI IMG/M metagenome (GOLD analysis project Ga0209088, IMG submission 187324) | Freshwater microbial communities from Lake Simoncouche, Canada to study carbon cycling - S_140625_EF_MetaG (SPAdes) (version 2) | ecosystem: Environmental > Aquatic > Freshwater > Lake ...
CGGCCGGAGACGTAGTCCTCGGTGCGCTTGTTGCGGGGGTTGGTGAAGATCTCGTCGGTGTCGCCGCACTCGATCAGCGAGCCCTCGAAGAAGAACGCGGTGCGGTCGCTGACGCGTGCCGCCTGCTGCATGTTGTGCGTGACGATGACGATGGTGTACTGCGCCTCGAGCTCGCGGATCAGCTGCTCGATGCTGGCCGTGGAGCGCGGGTCGAGTGCGGAGCAGGGCTCGTCCATCAGGAGCACTTCCGGGCCCACGGCGATGGCGCGCGCGATGCAGAGGCGCTGCTGCTGGCCGCCGGAGAGGCCGAGGGCGCTCGACTTCAGGCGGTCCTTCACCTCGTCCCAGAGCGCGGCGGCGCGGAGCGAGTTCTCCACCAGTTCGTCCAGGTCGCTGCTGCGGAACGAGCGGTGGAGGCGCGGGCCGAACGCGACGTTGTCGTAGATGGACTTGGGGAACGGGTTCGGCTTCTGGAACACCATGCCGACGTTGCGGCGCAGTTCGACCACGTCGCGCGTGCGGGAGAGGAGGTCCTCGCCGTCGAGCGTGAGCGTGCCGCTGGCGCGGGCGCCGACGATGGAATCGTTCATCCGGTTCATCCACCGCAGGAAGGTGCTCTTGCCGCAGCCCGAGGGGCCGATGAACGCCGTGACGCGGCACTTGGGGATCTCGAGCGAGATGCCCTTCAACGCGTGGAACTCGCCGTACCAGCCGTCGAACTTGTCCGCGCGGATCGCCACCTCGTCGGGCGCGCCGTTCGGGGCCGGCGCGGCGGACTGGAAGTCCGGCTTGCGGAGGTGGATCTCGTTGGGGGAGGTGGTGTTGGCGGGAGTCGTCATGGTGGCGCTCGGACCGGCGTTCATGGCGGGTGAATCGGGGGTGGTTCAGCCTGCCGCCCGCTGGAGGCGGTGACGGAGGACCACGGCGATGGCGTTGAAGGTGAGGAGGACGGCGAGGAGGACGATGATGGCGGCCGCGGCCAGTTCGTGGAACTCGGCCTGCGGGCGGCCGGCCCAGTTGAAGATCTGGAGCGGGAGCACCGTGAAGTCGCTCATCAGGTTGGTGGGCGTGGAACGGATGAAGAGCGGGACGCCGAGCACCAGGACCGGTGCGGCCTCGCCGATGGCGCGGCTCATGGCAAGGATCGCGCCCGTCATGATCATCGGGATGGAGGCGGGGAGCGTGATGTTCCAGGTGGTCTGCCACTGCGTGGCGCCGAGGGCGAGCGAACCGGTCCGCAGGCTGCGCGGGACGGAACGCAAGGCTTCCTGGCTGGAGACGATGATGATGGGAAGCACCACCAGCATCAACGTGAGCCCGCCGGCCAGGACGCCGTGGCCGAAGGGGAGCTGCAGGTAGAAGAACGATTCCGGGTTGCCGAGCGTGATCGGGTCGTCGGCGCTGGCCATCCCGAAGAGCCGCGCGAACGCGGTGAGCCCCAGGATGCCGTAGACGATGGACGGCACGCCGGCCAGGTTGGCGATGTTGAGCTTGATGAAGGAGGTCAGGCGCGAGCGCCTGGAGAACTCCTCCAGGTAGATGGCGGTGCCCACGCCGATGGGCAGCGCGGAAAGCGCGCAGATGGTGCAGACCCAGATGCTGCCCCAGAGCGATGCCTTCACGCCTGCTTCCGCGGGCTTTCGGCTCGCGAAGTTGGTGAGGAAGTCCCAGGAGAGGCGGCCGTGGCCGTCGTTCCAGATGGTGATGAGGAGCACCGCGAGGATCACGACCGTGAGGCTGGTGATGCCGAGGCAGAGCGCCAGGAACGAGCGGTCGGCGGCACGGCGGCCAACCTGCGAGTTGGCCGGTGCAGCGGCGGCGATCGCTGCCGGTGAACGGCGCGCGCGCGCGGTGGCGGGGAGCCCGGCCATCACTCGTACTCCTCCCGGAAGGCGCGGAGGAAGAGGTTGCCGACGATCGTGAGCCCGAGCGTCATGGCGAAGAGCACCGTGGCCACCGCGTAGCTCGATCGGTATTCCACGCCGTAGGCCGGCGCATCACCGAGGAAGATCTGCACCATGTACGCAGTCATGGTCTGCAGTTCGTCCGCCGGATTGGCGGTCATGTGGGCCAGGCCGCCGGCGGCCAGCGCCACGATCATGGTCTCGCCGAGGGCGCGCGTGATGGCCAGGAGCCAGCTGGCCACGATGCCGCTGAGGGCCGCGGGGACCACCACCTTGACGCTGGTGTCGAAGCGGGTGCTCCCGAGTGCCGAGGATGCGTCGCGCAGGCTGCGTGGCACGGCGCGGAGGGCATCCTCCGAGAGGCTGGCGACGATGGGGAGGATCATGATTCCCACGGCAATCCCGGCGCCCAGCGCGTTGTAGGTGCCGAAGGACTCGCTGACGTGGTCGTGGAGGAAGGGCGTGATGACTGTGAGGGCGAAGAAGCCATAGACCACGGTGGGAATGCCGGCCAGGATCTCGAGCACCGGCTTCAGCGCGGTGCGCACGCGCGGCGGGGCGTATTCGCTCAGGTAGATGGCGACCACCAGGCCCACGGGCAGCGCGAACGCCGCGGCGATGGCGGTGATGAGCAGGGTGCCGGTCACGAGCGGCCAGATGCCGAAGTGCTTCTCCGCACCCAGGAGCGGCGACCAGGTGGTGCCGGTGAAGAACTCCCACGCGGAGACCTCGGGCATGGCCAGGAACTGGCCGGTCTGTGCCAGGAGGATGACCAGGATCGTGAAGGTGGATGCCACCGAGAGGAGGGCGCATCCGAGGAGCGCTCCGCGGATCACCCGTTCGGTGCCATCGCGGGCCGCGCGCGACCGTGCCGTGCCGCGCCGGCTGGCGGCGGCAGCCGAGCGTGCGGCGGTGGAGACGGCGGCGGCGTTTTGCATTGGGCCGGCGGCCATGCTATTCGGTGGCGCTCACTTGTAGAGATCGGCCAGCGCGCCGGAGCGCTCCTTGCCGTTCTCGTCGCACATCTGGGTTCCGGTGCGGGAAGAAGCCACGTTTGCCTTGGCACGGTCGTAGATGGCGGCCGGCAGCTTGACGTAGCCCACTTCCTCCGCCATCTTCGCGCCGTTCTCGATGGCGAACTTCACGTAGGCGGCCACGGCGGGCTTGGCCATGGATTCCTTGTTGACGTAGATGAAGAGCGGGCGGCTGAAGGGGGCGTACGTGCCACCCTCGATGGTCTCGTGCGTGGGCAGGAGTGCCGAGCTCGTGGCGGGGTTGACCACGGCCACCGCAGTGAGCTTCGCCTTGTTCTCCATGTAGTAGGCGTAGCCGAAGAAGCCGATCGAGTTCTTGTCGCCCTCGACGCCGCGGACCAGGACGTTGTCGTCCTCGCTCACGGACATGTCGGGGCGGATCTTTCCGTCCTTGCCGACGGTGACTTCCTTGAAGTAGTCGAAGGTGCCGCTGTCGGTGCCCGGGGAGTAGACCTTCATGGCGGCGTCCGGCCAGGAGGGATCGACGTCCTTCCACGTCTTCGCCGTGCCTGCGGCGGAGAAGATCTTCTTGACTTGGTCCATCGTGAGCTGCTTGGCCCAGGTGTTCTGCTTGTTCACCACGATGGTCAGGCCGTCGAAGGCGACGGGGATCTCGATGAACTCGATCTTGTGCGCCTTGCACGCCTCGACCTCGGACGGCTTGATGGCGCGGGAGGCGTTGGCGATGTCGGTTTCGCCGTTGCCGAAGCGCTTGAAGCCGCCGCCGGTGCCGGACATGCCCACGGTGACGTTGACGCCGGGGGCGATCTTCGAGAATTCCTCGGCGACGGCCTCCGCGATCGGGTAGACGGTCGACGAGCCGTCCACGCGAACCGCGCCCTTCAGGCTCTTGGGGTCCTGGGCCGGGGCAGCCGCGATGGAGGCGATGACGGCGGCGGCGAGGGCGATGGTGGCGGTTCGAGCGAGCTGCATGGGGTTCGTGCGTATTGTTGCAGAACCGTCAGGCGCTCTGCCTGCCGGGGGTCTTGGCCGGGAGTGTCCCGGAACCATGTTCAGAATCCGCTGTCTCCTGAACAGAAGGGGCCCGGGCGGCCGCCAGGGGCATGTTGGGGGCAGAATCCGGGGCCGCCAGGGGGATCCGGATCCGGAAGGTGCTGCCGTGGTCGGCGTCGGTGCGGCTTTCCACTTCCACGGAGCCGTGGTGGACCATGGCCACGTGCTTGACGATCGCGAGCCCCAGGCCGGTGCCGCCGGAGTCGCGGCTGCGGGCGCGGTCCACCCGGTAGAAGCGCTCGAAGAGCCGCGAGCGGTGGATCTCGGGGATGCCCGGGCCGGAGTCCGTCACGTGGATGACGGCATTGGCGCCTTCGGCGTTCGCCGAGACGCGGACCCGGCCGTCCGCCGGTCCGTACTTCACGGCGTTGGAGAGCAGGTTGGCCACGGCGTGCGCCAGCAGCCCGGCGTTGCCGTTCACCCAGAGGGCGGGATCGACGGCGGTCTCGATCGTGACACGCTTCTCCTTCGCTGCCGGACCGCACTGTTCGACCGCCTCCGCCATGATGCCGGCGATCCGGACCGGCGTCGAGGACAGTTCATGGTGGGACGAGGGGTCTTCGAGCGAGGAGAGGAGCAGCAGGTCCTCGATGATGGCGCCGAGGCGGTTGGCGCTGCGGGCGATCGTCTGCGCGAAGCGCGCGGCCTGCGGGTCAAGCTCGACGCTCTCGCAGAGCGTCTCGGCGTAGCCGCGGATCGAGGTGATGGGCGTCCGGAGCTCGTGGCTGACGTTGGCGACGAACTCGGTGCGCAGGCCTTCGAGCCGGCGGAGTTCGGTGCGGTCCTCGAGGACGAGCAGGAGGTCCGCCGTGCCGACGCTGCGCGAGAGCGGCACCACGGAGCAGGCGGCGCGGTGCGATCCAGCGCCGGCGTACAGGGTGAGTTCCGCATCGGCGCGCCGGCCGCTCTCGCGCGCCGCGGCGATCAGGGCGTCGAGTTCCGGGCTGCGCGCGAGCTCCACCAGGAGACGGCCCTCCGCGCTGCGGTCGGCTGCATCGAGGAGACGAGTGGCCGCTGAATTGATCGTCACGATGCGGTCGAGGCGATCGAGCGCCACGATGCCGGCCGGCGCCGTGTCGATGATGGTGCGCAGCTCCGCCAGTGCGCTGTCGAGCCGCACCGCCTCGTCGGCGGCGGCGCGTGCGCCGCGCACCGGATCGGCGTGGTGCCCGCCCAGGGCTCCGAGCGCCGCGGCGATCCGGCGATGCTCGGTGCGGCGGCTCAGAAGGACGGTGACGAGCACCAGTGCCAATGCCCCCGCGGCGGTCGCGGCGAGCGCGAACGGCACCAGGTAGGAAGTGGTCTCCTCGGCGGGCTGCATCTTCTCGGGTCGTTACTCGCCTGCGGTCGGGGCTTCCGCGAACCGGTAGCCCACGCCGCGCACGGTCTCGACGCACCACGCCAGGTCCTCGAGCTTCTTGCGAAGCGCGGTCACGTGGACATCGATGGTGCGGCTCGAAAGGACCACGTTTCGGCCGTGGACGGCGGCGATGATCTGATCGCGGGTGCGGACGAATCCGGGGCGCTGCGCCAGATGGTTCAGGATGCCGAACTCGGTGACGGTGAGGTCGACGGGGGAGCCGTTCGCCGCCACCACGTGCCGGTCCGGATCGATGACCAGCTTTCCTTCGAGCCGCTCGAGGCGGTTGTCGAGGCTGGTCTCCTGGAGTTCGGCCCGGCGTCGCAGCACCGCGCGCACCCGCGCCATGAGGACGCGGGGGCTGAAGGGCTTCACGACGTAGTCGTCCGCGCCGATCTCGAGGCCGGCGACGATGTCGGTTTCCTCACCCTTGGCGGTGACCATCACCACCGGCATTTCGCGCGATTCCGGCCACTGCTTGACACGGCGGCAGACTTCGATGCCGCCGACGTCGGGCAGCATGAGGTCGAGGATCATCAGGTCCGGCACCTCGCGCTTCACGAGCTCGATGGCAACCTTGCCGGTACCGACGGCGCGTGCATCCATTCCCTCGCGCTCGCAGTGGAATCGGATGAGGTCCGCGATATCGGGCTCGTCTTCGACAATCAGGACGCTTGGCTTTGCCATGTCGGATTCCGGTCTGTGCGGGGAACTTCACTCGTGCAGGGGGGGTGAACGCGCGGGCAGTGTGTCACGATCCGGTTCAGGTTGGGTTTAGCGCAGTGCTTCGTTCGTGTGAAGAGCGGATCCAGGCGCCGCAGACAGGGACGCTACCTGATGGACGGTGCGTCACTGCCGGGAGGGCGATGTCCACGTGGTCAGCGGCCAAGGCGCCGAGCACTGCCCACTCCACGGCTTCGCGGTCGCCGACCGGCACGCCCAGCGCATCGGACGGGAGGGTGCGGCAACCTGCAGCGCGTTCGATCGCGGTGCGCAGTCGCGGATGGCGCGCGCCGCCACCGGCGATGACGGCATCGTGGACACCGTGCGTGCGGAGTGCGAGGCCGATGGCGGTGCCGACGGCCTCGGCGGCGGTGGCGAGGAGGTCATCCGCGCCGAGCGCTGGAGCGTGGCGATCGATCCAGGTGAAGAGTTCGTCACCGGTGCCGAGGCTGCGGCCGTCGGCGCGAGGGGCGAGGAGTGCGGCGAGTGCATCGCGCGCGGTGGCATCGGGCGTGCCACGCGCGGCGGCGGCGCCGTCGGCGTCGTAGTCGCGGCCGAGCACCGTGCGTGCGGCGCGGTCAAGCAGCTGGTTGCACGCGCAGAGGTCCGCGCCGCGGATGTCGGCGACCTGGTGCGCGTGTGCGCGGCCGTCGTCCGGCGGAAGGATCGTGGCGTTCGCGAATCCGCCGAGGTTGAGGACGGCGCGCGCGTGCGCGGCGCGGAACAGGATCCAGTCGGCGAGCGGCGTGAGCGGGGCGCCGTCGCCACCGTGCGCCAGGTCCGCGCCGCGCAGGTCGAAGACCACGTCGCAGCCGAGCGCTGCCGCCACGGGGTGCGCGTTGAGGAGCTGCCAGCTGATGGGCGGGCGATGGAAGACCGTCTGGCCGTGGAGGCTGGCGAGGTCGATGCGCGCGACGCCGGCGCTGCGGAGGAGTTCGAGGCACTCGCGTGCGTGGAGTTCGCCGAACTCCGTCGCGAGCGAGGCGAACTCGCCGGCGGTCATCGGCTGCTGCTCGGCGGCGGCACGCAGGCGGGGTGCGAGCGCGCCGAGCGGTGCGGACCGGGTTGCCACGGTCGCTGCGCGCATGCCGAGCCCGGAGCCGTGGATGCGCACGAGCGCAAGGTCCATGCCGTCGATGCTGGTACCCGTCATGGCGCCGAGGACGAGCCGGGTCCGTTCCATGGTGCGGATCCTCGCCGTGGCGGCGGCCGCGGTCAAGCGGGGCAGGGAATACACTCGCGGAATGCCTCGTTCCCTGGTCACTGGCGGCGCCGGATTCCTCGGGTCGCACCTTTGCGACTCCCTCATGGCCTCCGGCCATTCGGTGACCTGCCTCGACAACCTCTTCACGGGGACGCGGCAGAACATCCGCCATCTCGAGGGGCGCAAGGGCTTCACGTTCGTCCACCACGACGTGGTGCACCCCTTCGAGTTCGACGTCGACTTCATCTGGAACATGGCATGCCCGGCCGCGCCCGGGCACTACCGCTTCGAGCCGGTCAAGACCATGATGACCTCGGTGCTCGGCGCGCTCCACTGCCTGGAGCTGGCGCGCCGCACGGGCGCGCGCGTCCTGCATGCATCCACCAGCGAGGTCTACGGCGACCCGGAGGTGCATCCGCAGACCGAGAGCTACCGCGGCAACGTGAACCCCATCGGCCCGCGCGCCTGCTACGACGAGGGCAAGCGCGCCGCCGAGACGCTGTGCTCGGACTTCCGCCGCGTGCACGGCACCTCCGTCAAGCTGGTGCGCATCTTCAACACCTACGGCCCGCGCATGCACCCCTACGACGGCCGGGTGGTGAGCAACTTCATCCGCCAGGCCGTGGGCGGCGAGTCGATGACCATCTTCGGCGCCGGCGACCAGACGCGTTCCTTCTGCTACGTGGACGACCTGATCGACGGGTTCCGCCGCATGATGGATTCGCCCGAGGAATTCGCGGGGCCGGTGAACATGGGCAATCCGCACGAGTTCACGATGCTCGAGCTTGCGAAGTTGGTGGCGCGCCACGCCGGCAGCGAAGGGCGCATCGAGCACCGGACGCTGCCCACCGACGATCCGCTCCAGCGCAAGCCGGACATCTCGCTGGCGCGCAAGGCGCTCGGCTGGGAACCGACGATCGGTCTGGAAGAGGGGATTCCGCGCACGATCGAGTGGTTCCGGTCGATCAAGCTGGAGGACTATCCGGCGCCGAGCCCGAACGTGATGCAGCCGGAGACGCAGACGAAGTGATTGGGTGCGGGGTGCTCTCGGGGCGTTGTCATGGGATTGACGATGCGCTGATGTGGGGCGTTGACATGAGCGTTGACAAGGCGTTGACATGGCGTTGACAAGCGGGCTTGACAAGGGGTCTTGACAAGGCTCATGACAAGGGGCGTTGTTTGGCGAGCCGCTTGACATGGCGATTGGCGCGGGCGTTGACATGAGCGTTGACATGGCAGCCTTTGCCTGGACGCCTGCGGCCGTCGTCCGCTGCCGCAGTCGCTTCGCTTGGTGCGGGACGCGGACTCGGGCCTTGGCTCCCGGCGGTGCACGGTCGACCGCGTCCTCGCTGCGCTCGGGGATTCCGCTCGCGGACGTCCTCGCTCCACCAGGTTGCGCTCGGACTCTGCGAAGGCGAGCTCGGCACGTGGGGCGACCCTCGCGTGAATGATGGGGGTACGTGTGCCTCGCCGTCTTCGAAGCCGCTCGCTGGGAATCCCCGTGCTCGCTCCGGGCGCTCGCGGTGCCGGCGAGGGGCGCTTGCGGTGCCGGCGAGAGGCGCTTGCGGTGCCGGCGAGAGGCGCTTGCATTGCCGGCGAGGGGCGCTCGTGGTGGGCGCTCGCACTGTCGGCGAGGCGGGTTCGTGCCCGCTTCGTCCGAATCCGGAGTCGGTGGGCAAGAATTTCCGCCGGATGACGCAGGTACTTCATCGGGGGGCCTTACTGTTCCCCCATCGCCAGCCGGGTTCGGGGTTGGCGCGGGACCCGAAGGTCGGGAGAACCCGAAAAAATACCGAACAGCCCTTGACAGAACCGATGGAGTCGGAGAACCTACCAAACACCGAACACCCATCGGAACAGACACCGTCCTTGCGCAGGTAGGCGAGGAAAACAGGCAAAAAGCCACGAAGTGAGCAAGGACAGCATCACGGCAGCCCCAACCGGGCAGCCCCAACCGACGGAGCGAAAGAACATGGCAACGACCAGCACGAACGGAACCCCGGCCTCGGCCTCCCGCACCCCCAACACCACTGTCGGCGCCCCCTCGGCCAGCACTCCCTCGGGCGGCAGCTCGGCGGCCCCGGCAGCCGGAGCGGCAACCGGTGGTCGCGACAACTTTGGGAAGATGGCCACCATGGCGTCACCCAGCAAGTCCTCTGATGGCAAGTCCTCTGATCCCCGCGTCGACGTGAAGCCGTCGGCCACCGCATCCAAGCCCGCTCCGGCCGCCGCTGCAAAGCCGACCGTTGACACGGCCGCGCGCGCTGCCAAGACCAAGGCCCTCGAAGCGGCCGTCGGCCAGATCGAGAAGAACTTCGGCAAGGGCTCCATCATGCGGCTCGACAACGAGTCGGTGCCGGTGATCCCGTCCATCTCGAGCGGCGCGCTCAGCCTCGATCTCGCGCTCGGTGGCAAGGGCCTGCCGCGCGGACGCATCGTCGAGGTGTTCGGGCCGGAAAGCTCCGGTAAGACGACGCTCGCGCTCACCGTCATCGCCAACTGCCAGAAGTCGGGCGGAGTCGCTGCCTTCATCGACGCCGAGCACGCGCTCGATCCGTCGTGGGCGAAGCGCCTGGGCGTCAACCTCGACGAGATCCTCGTCTCGCAGCCGGACACCGGCGAGCAGGCGCTGGAGATCTGCGAAATGCTCGTCCGCTCCAACGCGGTCGACGTGATCGTGGTCGACTCCGTGGCAGCGCTGATTCCCCGCGCTGAAATCGAGGGCGAGATGGGCGACAGCCACGTCGGCCTGCAGGCCCGCCTCATGAGCCAGGCGCTGCGCAAGCTCACCGGCGCCATCGCCAAGAGCGAATGCATCGTGATCTTCATCAACCAGCTGCGCGAGAAGATCGGCGTGATGTTCGGCTCGCCCGAGACCACCACCGGTGGCCGTGCGCTCAAGTTCTACGCCTCGGTGCGCGTTGACATTCGCCGCATCGGTGCCATCAAGGACGGCGACCGCAACGTGGGCAACCGCGTCAGGGCGAAGGTCGTGAAGAACAAGATCGCGCCGCCGTTCCGCGAGGCCGAGTTCGACATCATGTTCGAGGAAGGCATCTCCATCTCGGGCGACGTGCTCGACCTGGCGGTGGCCGACGAGGTGGTGGACAAGAGCGGCGCGTGGTTCAGCTTCGGCGATGTGCGCCTGGGCCAGGGCCGTGAGGCGTCCAAGCTCTTCCTCCGCCAGAACCCGAACCTGATGGAAGAGATCCGCCGCGAGGTGCTGACGAAGCGCCTGGCCAACCCGAACGCGGTGCCCGTGAAGGCCGCCAAGGGTGGCAGCGAGGACTGATTCGGTGACCGTCCGTGTGGAATGACGACAGATGAAGTCCCGTGCGCCGCTGTCGGAGGCGGCAGAGCGGGGCAACTCAGCGGCTTCCAGCGAATTCCAGCGCCGGGCACCCCACGACGGAGGTGCCCGGCGCTGTGTTGTTGGATGGGGTGCGTTCCGCAGGGTTGCGCGGTGCGCTCAGGATCTGCCGAGCGATGAATGCGCTCGCGGTGCCAGTCGCAGATCATCGCGTTCGCCGGCGGCGTGGCGCCAGTGCGCGAGTGCTGCGATCATCGCCGCGTTGTCGAGGCAGTAGGCGAGCGCCGGGAGGCGCACCTCGATGCCGCGCTCCGCGCCGAAGCGGGCGAGTTCCGCGCGGAGGTGTCGGTTGGCGCCCACGCCGCCGCCGACGAGGAGGGTCTTCGGGGTAATCCCCGCCTCGGCCAGTCGCTCATGCGCGCGACCGAGCACGTCGGTCACCTGGGCCACGGCCGCGTGCTGGAAGCTGGCGCAGAGGTCGGAGATTCGCTGCTCCGTGAGCGGCTCCGGTGGGCGCGGCGCCGGGCGGTTGGGTACCGGCGGGATGCCGCGGACCGCGTAGAGAAGCGCGGTCTTCATGCCGCTGAAGCTGAAGTCGAGCGTCCGTCGGTTGGGGTCGGCGGCGTCGGCCGGAGTTGGGGCCAATGCGCTGAGGCCGTGGCCGGATGAGTCGGTTCCGCCCTCACGCACGCTTCGTGCAGTCAGCCGTGGGGAGGGGAAGCGGATGGCGGAGGCGTTGCCCTGCGAGCTGCGCGCATCGAGCAGCGGTCCTCCGGGGTACCCGAGGCGCAGGATGGTGGCGGCCTTGTCGAAGGCCTCGCCGATGGCGTCGTCGATGGTGCGCCCGAGGAGGCGCATGGAGCGCGGGCCTTCCATCAGGAAGAGGTGGGTATGCCCGCCGGAGACCACCAGCCCGAGCGCCGGCCACGCCACGGGCGGCGCATCCATGAGCCCGGCCACGAGGTGCGCCGCCACGTGGTCGACACCGATCACCGGGACGCCGAGCGACCATGCGTAGGCCTTCGCGGCCGCGTTGCCGACGAGGAGCGAGCCGATCAATCCGGGACGGTTGCCCACCGCCACGGCATGCACGTCCGTTGCAGCGCATCCTGCTTCGCGCAGCGCTTCGCGTACGGCGGGAACGATGAAATCGAGGTGTGCGCGGCTTGCGAGTTCCGGCACCACGCCGCTGTAGCGCGCGTGCAGGTCGTGCTGCGTGCTCACCGCGTTCGAGCGCACGCGCGGTGCGCCGTCGCGCCACTCGACGACGCTGGCGGCGGTCTCGTCGCAGCTGGTCTCGATGCCGAGGATGAGCGTTCCGTCGGTGGGGCGCATCACTTGCCCGGCG
>Ga0209088_10002267_pt1 | contig 11894 bp, 7 predicted proteins | sample S_140625_EF_Meta_FD_187324 | JGI IMG/M metagenome (GOLD analysis project Ga0209088, IMG submission 187324) | Freshwater microbial communities from Lake Simoncouche, Canada to study carbon cycling - S_140625_EF_MetaG (SPAdes) (version 2) | ecosystem: Environmental > Aquatic > Freshwater > Lake ...
TCCTTAAAAGGGAGCAGCTCTACCATTGAGCTAACGACCCCGCTTTGAAAGGGTAGCGGATTCCCTGATTCCGTCCATCCCCCCCTTACAACGGCAAAATAGGGTCGATTACTTCTCCTTCATCACCCAGACGCCGTCCCAATCCTTCTCCGGTGGATTTTTTTCAAAGTAATCGCACCGCTCGATATAAATCTTACTTAACTTATCTCCTGGATGAGCCTTAAGAGCCTCCCGAAACGCCCCTTTTGCCTTTTCCCAATCCTGTTTTCGATATTTGGCTAGCCCATCCTTAAAGTGGTTGATCACCTCCATCGGATTCGGAAAGGTCGCATCGGTGTGATAGTCGAGACACTCAAAGATCACGACCGGCTCGGTCTTTCCCTTGACCACCACTCGGTCCGCCTCCCGCATGCGATAGGTTCCCTTTAGCTTTTTAACCGTGGCGTCACTCACCAACATCTTCGCACCATACTGTTTACATGCTGTCTCGAGACGTGCGGCCAGATTCACTCCGTCCCCGATCACCGTGTAGTTCATCCGCTTCGGAGATCCGATATTTCCACTCACAATCTCATCCGTGTTGATTCCCAATCCCATATCGATCGCCATCATACCCCTCTCCTTACGGGCTGCGTTGAAGCGATCCAACTCTACCAACATTCCAATCCCGGCTCGGACCGAACGATCCGCATCATCCTCTCTCGCCAAGGGCAGACCAAACACAGCCATGATCGCGTCCCCGATGAATTTATCCAACATTCCCCCCTCTTTCTGGAGACAGTCGACCATTAGCGTGAAATACTCGTTTAAAAGACCCACTGTGCCCTGCGCACCTAGACTTTCGGTCAATGTGGTAAAGCTCCGGACATCAGAAAATAGGATTGAGGCTTCGCTGATATTTCCACCCAAAACTTCTTTCCCGGTGGCCATCAACTGATCAGCAATCGCTGGGTCCATATAACGAGCCATCGTACCCTTCATCCGCTTTTCGTCGCTGATGTCTTCAATCATCAGCATCGTCCCCATCGGCTTTCCTTTCACACTGATCAACGGAAGAACATTAAAGTTCGCCGAAACTTTTTCCCCTGCGACTTCCATTTCCGCATCCATCACCAACGCGGGCTCTTTCGATTCACCCACATGGCGAATCTTTTCCTCAATCCAACTATTCTTTCCGGTAAAGAATTCAGAGGCTTTCTTTTTAAGGATCTCCTTTGAGTTACTTTTTAGAATCTTATACCCAGGAGCGTTGCACGTCTGAATCACCCCATCCTCATTCAGGGTCACCACCGCGTTCGACATACTCTCCAACATCGATTCGGCGTAGTTCTTCATGTTTTGAACGTCGTCGAACAACTTCGCGTTTTCCAATGCCACGGAAACCTGCGCGGTGAACGCCTTCAGCTTCGCCTCATCCTCTTCTGTAAAGGCCCCGCCCCTTTTGTTGAGAACCTGAGTAGCACCGATCACTTTTCCCGCCTTGTTGATGACGGGAGTACAGAGAATCGATCGGGTGAAGAAGCCAGTCTTTTTGTCAAAACCTGGATTAAATCTCAGGTCAGCATAGGCGTGCTGAATATTGACCGTCTGCCCGCTGGTAAAAACTGCTCCAGCAATGCCCATATGATTAGGAAATCTGATCTGAGTAGTTCCTAATCCCTCGCCAACTTCGGTGTATAGTTCGTGTGTCTTCTCGTCGTTAATGAAGAGAGTCGAACGTTCCGCATGAAGCAAACGAGTAATCGTTCGGATAATTTTTGAGAGAAGGCTTCCCAACTGAATCTCCCCCGATATCTCCGAAACGACACTTAGGAACTCCGCTTCTTTGGATTTCTCCCTCTCCGCCAACTCCAACAAAAGACTCCTTTGCAACGAAACCGAGGCCTGCATCGCCATCGCCTCCAGAAGTTTTAGATCCTTGGGCGTGAAATGGGCGGCTTTTCCCCCTTTTCGATTTAAAACTTCGACCACCCCAATCAACTCCCCGCGAACGGTTCGGATGGGAGCACAAGCGATCGATCGGGTTCGATACCCTGTCTGTTCGTCGACTGTTTTATTGAAACGGGAATCTTTGTAGACGTCTTTGACCAAAAGCCCCTTTCCCGTTTGAAAAACATTTCCTGCGATTCCCGTGTTATTGAGAATCCGAATCTCCCTCTTTAATCCTCCCACAGTGACCCGGCTGTATAGCTCTTGGGTCGAAGGATCATTCACAAAAAGAGTACCTCGCTCGGCTCCCGTCGCCTCCGTAACCAAGGTCACTAAGGTTTCCAACTGGTCATCTAAAGTCTGTCCATCGGCTACCTTACGAGCTACTTCGAGCAAAATCTTGGCCTCGGCCAGACTCAACGTGTCGATGGGGCTTTTACTTTTGGCCACGGCTCACCTCCAATTCACCGCGTATTCTATGGATCGTTTTTTCCAACTCCGCCGTCTCGTCCCTGTGGGTACGTCTCATCAACTGCTCCTGTTCGCTGTGATGTGCCTTCTCTTTTTCCAACTGATCCCGCAAGGCCTGCACGGACGATTGCAACTGCCGTCCCTCCTCGGCCGACTGGGCCAACACCTTTTGGACCGCCTCTTCCCCCTCCGCTTTCCGCCGTTCCAACTCCATTCTCATTTCCGAAACTGTACCTTTCAGGTCACGGATCTCGGTCTGGGCTTCTGCGACGGCTTGAGCCACCTCCGTGGCAGATCCGGCCTTCTGTTTCTCCAAAGCCTCCCGTAAGGCTTCCACCGTCTCTTTCAGATTACGGATTTCATGCTCCCGCTCCATCGCTTCGGAAAACTTGGATTCTGGCGGATGGAGGGTCAAAGCCATGCCTAAACGTTAAAGGGGAATATTTAAAAAGAGAAGTCCGCGAACCTTTGTACGCACTACCAGATAAACGACTTTTCCTGTGCGACAATCTTTCCGTCCCGCACGATCGAAATCCGCCACGAGTTCACCACCCCACCCTTCACATACTCGTCCCCGGTCACTTTCAGCACAGTCTTTTCGTATCCATCGAAGTTTTTATACTCTTGGGTCTTGGTCATCACCCTCTCTCGGCTCATGGCCTGTCGATAATCCAGCCGGACGACAAAATCACTTGGCTGACCATCGTTCTGCCAGTTGATCACAAAAATATTTCCCTGCCTGTCGAGCCGATCCTTAGCGAGAATGGCACCATGATTCCAATATTTCGGTTCGTACATCATCATTCCATTTCCAAGTTCCGGTTTATTTCGGATCGGATCGTTCAGGTAGGTGTAGATCTTGTTTAGGCTGATGTTCTCATCCTTTTCGACAGGCAAATCACTTTTCATTCCGTCAGGGATATGCGGAGCGACCGCTGCGGGAGCTTCTGCCCCTTGTGTTGTTGGTTCGACTTTCGCTGGACGAAAATCAGGCACCACTGGGGTCTCTTCCGACCACAGTCCCGACCCCAGCAAACCGAAAATAGCCAGAATCAACAATTTACGCATAAGAACGTATTTAATACGCTAGATTTTACCAGTCAAGTCACCGCCTTAACCTCCATTCAATTATTCTTGGTCAATCCGGTTAAGTCCTTACGATCAGTATCTTATGAACGATCCAGAGCGGACAATCGAATTTGAATTCGTCCGTGCAACAGAAAATGCTGCCCTCAACGCCATGCGGTTCATAGGCAAGGGCGATAAAAATGCGGCCGATGCCGCCGCTTGCGACGCAATTCAAGGAGTCTTCGATCTGATCGATATTCGAGGAGAAGTGGTCATTGGCGAAGGCATCAAGGACAAGGCTCCCGGAATATTTTTGGGAGACCGTCTTGGAAAATGGAGTGCCAAGGCTCCCCGCTTCAATATCGCCCTCGATCCTGTCGACGGAACCACCAATCTCTCCAAAGGATCCCCCAACGCCATCTCCGTCATGGCCGCGGCTGAGGTTCCTGCCAATGGCAGTCCATCCGTCATGCGCAATATTCCAAGCTACTACTCCCACAAAATCGCCTACGGACCCGCCGTCGCTCAGGCCCTTTCCAAAATGGATCCTCAAGCAAACTTTCTCGACGCACCTCTGGAGCAGACTCTCGAACGGATTGCCAAAATCCTCGAAAAGCGAGTGGGTGAACTCGTGGTTCTTGTCCTCGATCGTCCCCGCAACCAACCCTTTATCGAATCGATCCGTCGTGCGGGAGCCTCTTTGCGCACGATCGCGGATGGAGACATCACAGCGGCCGTTGCCCCTTCCCTCCCCGACTCAGGCATCGACCTTTATGTCGGCATCGGAGGATCCCCCGAAGGCGTTCTCACCGCGACCGCGGTCCGTGCCCTGGGAGGCGATATCCAGCTCCGCATGTGGTTCCCCAACCCCGAGGCCAGAGCCCGCGAGGTTCAGGGATTCTCTGAAAAAGAAATTCAAACCCTTTTCCGCTCCGCGGATATCGTCACCGGAGAGAGCGCAATTTTCTGTGCCACCGGAATCATTGAAAGCCCACTCCTCCCCGGAGTGAAACTCATCGGTCACAAAGCCATCACCCATTCGATCCTCATGCGGGCCCGCAGCCGCACCGTCCGCTACATCCGCGCCGTACACGACCTGGAACACAAAACGATTCACCTGCGCAGCACCTCACGCGAACGATCTGTTTAGCCGGTTTTGCCCGATTTCCTGGGGTATTTCCTGGGGTTTATCCTCCCTCGCTCTTTTCGCCGGGTTCTTCCGGCCATAGCGCATAGATCAGCCCATACCCAGCGATTGAAACGACCACCCCAATAACGGTGCACCCCACCATCAACGGGACCGCCACCATGGCTAACTCCCCAGCCAACATCCTCAACTTCGCTCGAATCCCGTCCGTCTCATCCAATTTCTTAATCTTTTCCCCAATCCGATTTTCATATTTGGCAGGTCTCCCGAGCATCACCTCTCCCACATGATAGGCCATCGTGTAGTAGATTGGAATCGTCAGCGGATTATTCACCGTCTGCACCACCACAGCTACAGGAACGTTGGCCCGCATCACGACCGCTAAAAATATCGCCAAGATATGGTGCAAACCCAGGAAAGGACTCGTGGCAGGCAACAACCCCGCCACCACCGCCCGCGCTACCGGGCCTCGATGAAAACTCCACAAGTCGGGATTCACCCCATGCTTCCCTAGCCACTTCCCCACCTTCCCCGCCTGAATATGTTCCGGACTCAGCTTCATCCGATGAAGCAGCTTTTTGAGCCGATGTTGCACCAATCCGTTATAAACTTTTTTTCACGAACACCAACTCTCTCATTTGTTCTCGCCCCAGACAGAGCTAGTCTACGCACCCCATGGAGTCATCCGGTTTTATCCGCATCGAAGGAGCCCGTCAGAACAACCTGAAGAACCTCACCTTCGATCTGCCCTTGGGAATGTTCCATGTCCTCACGGGACCTTCGGGCTCAGGGAAGTCTTCCCTCGCTTTCGACACCCTCTACGCCGAAGGGCAACGGCGTTACGCGGAAACTTTCAGCCCTTACACCCGCCAGTTCCTCGAGCGAATGGATCGACCCCGCGTTGACCGAATCGACGGAATCCCCCCCGCTATCGCACTCGGTCAAGGGAACCCCGTCCGCTCCTCCCGAAGCACCGTCGGAACCGTAACCGAAATCGCCGACCATCTGAAACTCCTCTTCCCCCGCATCGCCCAACTCACCTGCCCAGACTGCTCCCAAACCATCCAACCTTGGACCCCCCAGCAGATTCTCACCGACCTATTCAAACATCACCCCGACCAGGAAGCTTGGCTCCTCTTCCGTATTCCCTTTCCTAAAAAAACACCCGCGGACGAGGCCGCAGCATTCCTGAGTCGCCAAGGTTTTCGTCGAATCTTCCTTAACGGAGACGCCCTCCGCCTCGACGAAGCCCCCGGCCTCGAAGCCCTAGCCCAAGCCTTAATCCAGACTTCCCAAGAACAAAATCTCCTCGTTCCCGTCATCCAAGATCGCCTCACTCTTTCCCCCTCCAACAAAACCCGACTGATCGAAGCGATCACTTCGTGCCTCCGCTACGGCAAGGGGGTCGTCGCCATCTCCATCGTCAAAAACCCCAACCATCTTCACCTCTACTCCGATCGCTACTACTGCCCCCGCGATCAACGGGATTTTCACGAACCTACTTCTGCTCTTTTTTCCTTTAATCACCCCCTGGGCGCCTGCCCCGCCTGCCGGGGATTCGGAAGAATCATCGAAATCGACGAATCCCTCGCCCTGCCCGACCGCAACCTCACCCTCGCAGGAGGTGCCGTCAAGCCTTGGCAAACCGCCAGTTTTGAAGAATGCCAACGCGATCTCGAAAAAGCCTGCCGACGAAAAAAAATCCCGCTGGAAGTCCCCTTCCAAGATCTTACGCCAGATCAGCAAAAGTTCGTCCTAGAGGGCGATCAGGGCTCGACCCGGGAACTCTCCGAACTTTGGGAATCTGGAGACTGGTACGGCGTCCGCGGGTTTTTTCGATGGCTTGAAACCAAAACCTACAAGATGCATGTCCGCATCCTTCTGGCTCGTTATCGAACCTACCGCACCTGCCCCACCTGCTCCGGTCAACGGTACCGCCCCGAGACTACCCACTGGCGGGTCGCCGGGAAAACCATGCCCGAGCTCAACTCTCTCCCCCTGTCCGAACTCAGCACCCTCTTTCAGAAAATCAAAACCTCCGACCCTTCCGCCCAGACTCCGCTCGACAATATCCGCCATCGTCTTCGCTTCCTTCTCAGCGTCGGCCTAGGCTACCTCACCCTCGACCGCCCCACCCGAACCCTCTCTGGCGGGGAACTCCAACGCGTCAACCTCACCGGCTGTCTCGGCACCGGCCTCACGGGAACTCTCTTCGTTCTCGACGAACCCAGCATCGGACTCCACCCGCGCGACACCGGCCGCCTTCTCGATCTTCTTCATGAATTGCGTGCTGCCGGCAACACTGTTCTCGTTGTCGAGCATGATGAGACGGTCATCCGCTCTGCCGAAAATCTACTCGAACTCGGCCCCGGATCCGGAGGTGAGGGCGGCCATCTGCTCTATGCCGGACCTCCCGCTGGCTTAGCTAAAATCAAAAACTCCCCCACCGGCTCGTACCTCTCTGGTCGCCGCACCATTCCCATCCCCTCCCGCCGAGCCTGCCCGGAAAAAGATCACCCTTGGCTTCATCTCAAAGGGGCGAACTGTCACAACCTAAAAAACCTCAACGCCTCTTTTCCGCTCCGTCGCCTTGTCGCTGTTTCAGGAGTCAGTGGCTCAGGCAAAAGCACTCTCGTTCACGAAGTCATTTACAAAACCCTCCTTCATCAAATGGGTCGTGCTGTCGAAAATCCACCCTCCCTCAAATCTCTTTCCGGTTATGAATCGATCTCCGATGTCCTTCTAGTCGACCAATCACCCCTCTCCCAAACTCCTAGATCCACTCCCCTGCTCTACCTCGATATTTACGATCTCGTCCGCGAGCTGTACGCATCCACCGAGGAAGCCCAGTCCGCCGGTCTCCCCGCCTCCGCTTTTTCCTTCAATGCGGGAGGCGGTCGCTGTGAACGTTGCGGCGGTATGGGCTACGAAAAAGTTTCGATGCAGTTCCTTTCGGACGTATTCGTCACCTGTCCAACCTGCGAGGGTCACCGATTCCAACCCCATGTCCTCGCTGCTCCTTACCTCGGCAAATCAATCGATCAACTCCTCGAAATGACCGCAGCCGAAGCTCTCCTCCACTTTGCCCCCCGCGACAACCTCACCCCTCGGGCTCGGGAATGCCACCAGAAGATCTGCCAATCCCTTTCTCTTCTGAGCGAAGTCGGACTCGGCTACCTCCGCTGTGGCCAGCCCCTGAGTCAACTGTCCGGCGGAGAAGCTCAACGACTCAAACTCGTCGCCCATCTCGCCCCCCAAAAGGAGAAACCTACAACTCCCAAAAACGGTCGCCAAAAAAAGAGTTCTCCTCCACCCACCCCTTCCTCGCCACTCCTGATCCTCGACGAGCCCACCACCGGACTCCACCTCGACGATGTCGCCCTCCTGATCCGACTTCTCCACCGGCTCGTCGAACAAGGCGCATCCCTTCTTGTCATCGAACACCACCTCGACGTTCTCAAGAATGCCGATTGGATCCTCGACCTAGGCCCCGAAGCCGGCTCCGGGGGAGGAAAACTAATCGCCGAGGGAACCCCGGAAGACGTTATTCGGTCAAAAAATAGCCACACCGCCACCTATCTCGCTCCCCTCCTTTCGAATAAGCTGAACCCCACCCTACGCCTTCACGAGGCTTCCCCCTCTTCCTCGAAACATGCGTCCCGCCAAGAGATCGTTGTTCGAGGAGCGCGTCACCACAATCTAAAGAATTTCGACCTACGGATTCCCCGCGACCAGATGGTCGTCGTGACCGGACTTTCCGGATCTGGAAAAAGCACCCTCGCCTTCGACCTCCTTTTTTCCGAGGGACAGCGCCGCTATCTCGACTGTTTAAACACATACGCCCGTCAATTCGTCGAACAACTTGAAAAACCGGACGTCGACTCGATCTCTGGTCTCCCCCCCTCCGTCGCCATCGAACAGCGAACCACCCGTGGCGGCCGAAAGTCCACCGTCGCAACTGTCACCGAACTCTATCAGTTCCTCCGACTCCTCTACGCCAAACTTGGAGTCCAACACGACCCCGACACCGGCGAAGCCGCCATCCGCCAGAACTCGGCTGACATCATCAAACGAATCCAATCTCAACTTCGAAAATCGAAACGCCTCGATCTACTTGCACCCCTCATCCGAGGTCGGAAAGGCTTTCACGCCGAAGTCGCCCGCTGGGCCGTCAAAAAAGGATACAAACTCCTCCGCGTCGACGGTCAATGGGTTGAGCCCGCCAACTTCCAACCCCTCGACCGGTATAAAGAGCACCAGATTGAAGTCCTCGTCGGACAACTGTCTCCTGGTCGAAAGGATCTACCCATCCTTGTGTCTCAAGCCCTCGCTTTGGGTAAAGGCACCCTCTATGCCCTCGATCCCAAGGGCAAGTCGACCATCCATAGTCACCATCTCTTTTGTCCTGGAACAGGTCGCTCCTTCGATGAACTCGATCCACGTCTCTTCTCCTTCAATAGCCCCCACGGTTGGTGCCCGGAATGTCAGGGCTACGGCACTCTTTTAGCTAAACCGCCTGAGGTCGACACCGAAGACGAGGCGGAAAAAGAGCAGCAAATGGAATTGGCACGGGAAGAGGTAGGCGACGGAGAACTTCTCCCCTGCCCCACCTGCCAAGGGGCGCGCCTTAACCCCATCGCCCGTTCCGTCCGCTTTTCTGGAAAAACCATTCCGGAAATCAATGCACTCTCCGTTCGTAATTTCGAGAACTTCTTCTCGAAGATCAAATTTACAGGTCGCGAAGCCGCAATCGTTCGGGATATTCAGCCCGAAATCCTTCAACGCCTCGCATTCCTGCGGAAGGTCGGACTCGACTACCTGAATCTCGACCGTTCCGCCCCTACTCTTTCAGGAGGTGAATCCCAACGCATCCGCCTAGCCGCCCAACTCGGCTCCAATCTCCAGGGCGTCCTTTACGTTCTGGACGAACCCACCATTGGACTACATCCCCGGGACAATCAGAAACTACTCGAAATTCTGCGAGACCTACGCAACCGAGGAAACTCCCTCCTCGTCGTCGAACATGACGAGGACACCATGCGTGCCGCCGACCACATCATCGATCTCGGCCCTGGAGCAGGTGTTTATGGAGGCGAAATCGTTGCCGAAGGCAGCTGGAAGCAGATCGATGCCAAGGGAAAGTCTGCTACCGCTCGCCTTCTGGGCCAACCGATTCAACATCCTGCCCGAGGCCAACGCCGCCCGATCGATTCCACAATCCCTTGGATCAAGATCAAGGGGGCAACTGCACGAAACATCCATGGAATGGATGTCTCCCTCCCTCTTCACCGCTTGATTGCCCTTTCGGGTGTCAGCGGCTCAGGCAAAAGCACGCTTGTCCGGGAAGTTCTTCTACCGGCAACTTCTCCGAATCGGGCCAAAAAGGATCCCCGATGGAAATCTGTTCAAGGAACAGAATCGATCGACCGGGTGGTCGAGGTCGATCAGTCCCCGATTGGAAAAACTCCACGCTCCACCGTCGCCACCTACTTGGGACTCATGGATCATCTCCGCACTTTGTATGCCAGCCTACCGGTCTCGAAGCAGTCCGGATTCACCGCTTCCCACTTTTCCCACAATGCGGGTCCGGGTCGTTGCCCCGCCTGCGACGGAGCCGGCACCGTGCGGGTTCAGATGAGTTTCCTCCCCCCTGCCGATGTTCGGTGCGAGGAGTGCAACGGACTCCGCTGGAAACCTGAAATCTTGGCCATTCGGTACCGCGATATCTCGATCCAGCAAGCCCTCTCCCTATCCGCCGAACAAGCCTCCGAATTCTTTTCCCCTCATCCAAGAATCTCTACCCCCTGCCGTCTCATGACAGAAACCGGTCTTGGATATCTCCAACTCGGACAGACCAGTCCCACTCTTTCAGGTGGAGAAGCTCAACGATTGAAGTTGGTCACCGAATTGGCCACGGCGCAGATCGCGGCTGACCAAGCCCACGCCAAGGGACGAGCCCGCCGTCCCGCACATCATCTTTTTCTTCTGGAGGAACCCACTGTTGGGCTTCACCTCGCCGATGTTCGCCGTCTTCTTGATCTGATGCATCGGCTCGTTGACTCTGGTCACACCGTCGTCGTCATCGAGCATCACCTTGATGTCCTGGCCGAGGCCGACTACCTGATCGATATCGGTCCCGAAAGCGGGGAATCGGGCGGAAAGATCATGGCCCAAGGCACCCCCGAATACGTCGCCACCTCAAAAGATTCCCGCACCGCCCCCTTTCTCCGCACCCATCTCCAACGAAAAAAATAAGTCCTACTTCTTCTTTCTTCCCACTCCTGCGACGAGATACACGACTCCCCCTAAAAGATTCCAAGCCAGAATGACCGCAAATCCGGTCAGAGAGATGGCCACCGACTGTGCAGTCGCAATTCCAAACGTTCCTAAAAAAGTCACGAAGGCCGCCTCCCGAAGGCCCAATCCATTCCATGTGATCGGCAATACAGTGATCATGGCCACCATCGGAAGGACCGATGCGAGCTGCCAAAAACCCACGGCCAACCCCATTGCTTGTGAAACCGAATAAAAAAGAGCCACCAGAAGAAGTTGCGCCAATACACTCAAACCCAACCCAGCTCCGGCTCCGACCGGATGTGTTAGACAGATATGACAAGCCTCCGCTCCCTCTCCTGCCACCTTTCTCCACCCCACCCGCGCCTGTCCGGTCAGAATTTTTCCTGAAGCGGGATGACCCAAAATGAGCAGCAAAACAAAAAGAATACCTGCAACGATCAAGAAAGCATAAGCCCCCGCTCGTGTCACGGGATGATCGGTCAAATCAGACCAGTGTGGCAGAATCAAGGCCGCCCCCACCGATACCGTCGCCGTCAATCCCAAGACTCTTTCGAGTAGAATCGATACCACAGCCGCCGCTCGTGCCTTGGGTGCATCCTGAGCGGCCCAGTACGCCCGCATCACATCTCCCCCCATCATTCCAGGCAAAACGCTGTTAAAGAAAAGGCCCGCCAGTGAAAGTTGTGCCGTTCGCCCCCAACCTACTGCCGCCCCCGCCACCTCCAAAAGAAGGTGCCAGCGCACAATCGAAATCCCTACCACCCCTCCATAACTCAACCCCGCCAGCCAGAGCCAACGACCATCCGTTTGTCGGACGATCTGCCCGAATTCGTTCCAGTTTAACTTGGTGGCTAAAAACCAGACTGCTCCAACGGTAAAGAGAACTCTTCCCGCCCACCCTAGCCACGCTTTGGTCATCGACTTCAATGACTCGAACTCTAAGCGAGGAACCAACAAATCCGAGTTTTACTTGTCTTACAAA
>Ga0209088_10002268_pt1 | contig 11893 bp, 12 predicted proteins | sample S_140625_EF_Meta_FD_187324 | JGI IMG/M metagenome (GOLD analysis project Ga0209088, IMG submission 187324) | Freshwater microbial communities from Lake Simoncouche, Canada to study carbon cycling - S_140625_EF_MetaG (SPAdes) (version 2) | ecosystem: Environmental > Aquatic > Freshwater > Lake ...
CAGCGGACATGGAGCTAAAGATCCGGTGATGGGCCAATTTGCAGCCCAGGGCATCGGTTTCCATAAACCGAGAATAAGCGGCCAACCAATCATCCGGCACGATGACCAACAGATCCAGATCGGAATCGGAGTTCCTGAACATCATTGCTGGCCAACTGGCCGGCGTAGGCGCCATCGCGGAGGGCCACGGCGTGGAAGCCCTTGCGGACGCCGCCCACATCGATGCCCACCACAGTGCTCGGGGGAGTGGTGGTCAGGGGATGTTTTTGCACGCCACCGCAGCTGCCAAAGGAGTCAGAATCCATCAACGTGCGTTGGACGGCGCCAGGTCATGCCCGCATTCAAAGCTCTGGAGGAGGCGGTTGAAGCCCTGGATCCCACCGCATTGGCAGAGTTCAGGCGCTGGTTTGCGGAGTTCGATGCCGCCGCCTGGGATCGCCAGCTGGAAGCCGACCTCACCTCAGGCACGCTGGACGCTCTACTGAAAGAAGCCGAAGACGACTACCGAAGCCAGGCCCACCGCCCCCTGTGAACCACACGGCATCGAGCAGGTTCTGGCGTTGCTACGGGGCCTTGCCTGCTGATGGTCGCGATCTTGCCGACAAGAACTTCAGGCTGCTCAAGGCGGACCCCAAGCACCCCTCGCTCCATTCCAAGTTGCTGGCGGGCCAAAGGGTCTACAGCGCCAGAGTCGGGCTGCAGCACCGCTCACTTGCTTTGACAACCGCCGATGGCGTGCATTGGTTCTGGATCGGCACCCACGCGGAGTACGACCGCTTGGTCGGCAGTTGAACCCGCCGTGTTCATCGAACTCTTCACGCCGCCCCGCTATCGTCCTCCTTGTGAAGTCGGTGGGCCGTTAGGGCATCGGTGACGGCGGTGAAGGAAAAACTGCTGACGACAGCCACGGCTCAGAGCTCGCCGTTGAATGCCTGATGCAGGAGGGACTTCTTCAGTTCTTCCAGGGCGGCGAGTTTGCGTTCATAGAGGTGGGTGAGGTGTTGGGTTTCGGTTTCGAGTTCCTGAATGGTCTCAACAACCTTCATTTGATCCGTCAAAGAAGGTAGAGCAATTGGGTAAGGTTCGAGAGTTTCCTTGGTCACGCCAATCTGACCTGCGGCACGCGAGGAGTGGTAAATCACATATTGGAGAATTGAGGAGTGCTTCAGGAAATAGAACAGGAAGTCGCGGGAAAGCTTTGCATCGTCCGGAACTGCCTTCATCAGCGCAACGTTGTATGCCCCTTCTATTCCGCGGAGGATTTGAAAAAGCGGAGGTCCGTAACGCCCGATCATCACGTCATCTGCGTCGCAGAATCGCCTAGCCAAATCACGCGGAATGAAAACAAGGTGTTTGTCGCTCTTGTAGTCACGAATTTGGATCAGGCGAATATTATCGGCCTTCTTTGTTTTCGAGAAGACGGACTTCGGTGGTTGTGAACCACCAACAATCTTGACGACCTCCCCCAGCGTTGTCTCCACCCACCCCGGGCTGCGCTGGGTAAAGACGGATTGAAGATGACTCTCAAAGAGCGCGCGGGCGTTCTGGAGGTTCTTTTCGGCGTTGGCTTTGGCGATGGCGAGGCCCGCAAACGCTTCGTCGAGCAGGGCGACGATTCGCTGCTGTTCGGGGAGAGGTAAAACTGGAACCTCAGTATTCTTGATTTTGATTTGAGAGATATTGGGCTGCGCATTTCCCGTAGCTTTCGCAACTAAATCATCTTTCTTGGCCAGCAGAAAATAATACAGGAACTCAGGAACGAACTTGTCGTTCGGAAGGATCCCACAGACCGCCTGATTCGTAGTCGCCTCAAATCTAAGGATTCCCACTTGCCCTGCCGTTGCGCCATACATTGCGACCAAGACAGTGTCTCTTGGGAAAAGTTTTGCTGCGGAGTTCTCAAGGCCAGCTGCCGTGATGAAGTTCTTCGCCTCACGAACGTTTCCCTGAGCCACCTCGCCGCTGACAAGCCAGGGAATAGTGCCGCCTTCGTAAAATTCCTTTCGCGAACTTAACGGGGTCCCACCAGAGCCTGTCTTACAGACTTCGCCGAGCGGTTTCCATGTCCAACCCTCCCTCATACCCCCCCCCTGAGCCTGCCCATCACTTCCGCGCTCTCGGTCATCGATGTCGTTCATTTTTCCTCCTTCTCCTCCGGCAATTGGGGCGTACGTTCATCGGCCGTCAGCAGTTTCATCTGCCCGATGGCGATCTGGTTGAGGCGGGTGAGGCGTTCGGATTGAGGCAGGGATTGGCCGATGAACAGGGCGTTGAGGTTTTCGAGGTTGGAGAGGCAAACGAGCTGGGCGCCGGTGGCTTGGTCGCGAATGTTGCCTTTGGCCTCTGAGTTTTCTCGGCGCCATTGGGCGGCAGTTTGGCCGAAGAGGGCCATATTCAACAGATCGGCCTCGCTGGCATAGACAAAGCTGATCTGATCCTTACTCAGCTGGACTGGAATCAGATGCGTCTGGATTGCATCGGTGTGGATGCGATAGTTGATCTTGGCAAGGTTGCGGCGGATGTCCCAGCCCAGAGTTTCTCGTTCTGTCTCCTTGAGGCGCTGGAACTCTTTGATCAGGTACAGCTTGAACTCCACCGAAATCCAGGCGGCGAATTCAAAGGCGATATCGGCGTGGGCATCGGTGCCGCCATAGCGGCCGGTTTTCGACTGAATGCCGATGGCGCCGGTGCGCTCGATCCATTGCTTCGGGGTCAGCGTGAAGCTGTTCAGACCGGCTTGCATTTTAATCCCGTCGAATTCGACGGGATTAAAACCGGGGTTGTTGATCTGTTCCCACAGCCCCAGGAATTCAACCGTATTGCGGTTGCGCAGCCAGTTCCGAATCAGATCGTCAGTGGTGGCCTTGCCCTTGTAGCGGGCGATGTCCGTCAGGCAGATGTAATCCTGGCTGTTGATGGCGACGATGCGGACTTCGCTGGAGAGCACCTCAATTTTTTTCGTCGCAGCCTTACTCATCTCAGAAGCCCTCCAATCCTCCCCAGCACCTCCGCACTCTCCGCATCCAGCGCCGCAATCTCCGCCATGATCTCCTGCGGGCTCCGATGCGCCACCGCCTCACCCCCGTGGGGATTCTTCACTGAAAGATCCCAGCTCTCTGGATCAATGGAGTCCACCGCCACACTCCAACTCTTGGGCGAATCCGCAAAGGTTTTCTGCAGCGCCACGAACTCCGCCAGGTCCCGGTCGTTGAGGGGGTTGGTCTTGCCCAGGTTGCGGCCGGGATCGAGCTGGTAGAACCAGACCCTCCGGGTCGGGGCACCTTTTTCGAAAAACAAGACCACCGTTTTCACCCCCGCCCCCTGGAAGGTGCCGCCGGGGCAGTCGAGCACCGTGTGCAGGTTGCAGTCGGACAGCAGCTTCTGGCGCAGGGCCACCGAAGCGTTGTCGGTGTTGGAGAGAAACGTGTTCTTGATCACCACGCCGGCGCGGCCGCCCGCCCGCAGCAATCGGATGAAGTGCTGCAAAAACAAAAACGCGGTTTCACCGCTGCGGATCTCGAAGTTCTGCTGCACCTCCTTGCGTTCGCTGCCGCCGAAGGGTGGGTTGGCGAGGATCACATCGAAGCGGTCGCGCTCCTGCACATCGCTGAGGTTTTCGGTGAGCGTGTTGGTGTGCAACACCTTGGGCGCCTCGATGCCGTGCAGGATCATGTTCATGATCGCGATCACATAGGCGAGACTTTTCTTCTCTTTGCCGGTGAAGGTGCGGGTTTGCAGCGTGTCCAGATCGGCGGTGCTGAGCTCCGCGCCCAAGGCGCCACCCTTGCGCATGAACTCAAACGCTTCGCACAGGAAGCCGGCGGAGCCCACCGCCGGGTCGTAGACCGTTTCGCCGATCAACGGGTTCACCACCTGCACGATGGCGCGGATCAGGGGCCGGGGCGTGTAGTACTCACCGCCGTTGCGGCCGGCGTTGCCCATGCGCTTGATCTTTTCCTCATAGAGCATCGATAGCTCGTGCTTCTCGGCCTGGGAGCGCAGGCGCAGGCCATCGAGCCCATCGATGATTTCGCGCAGGTTGTAGCCGCTGCTGATCTTGTTGCGCAGTTCACCGAAGATCTCGCCGATCTTGTATTCGATCGTGTTCGGCCCGCTGGCGCTCTGCTTGAAGCGCTCCAGGTAGGGGAACAGGCGCACGTTCACGAAGTCGCGCAGGTCGTCGCCGGTGAGGGCGGCGTGGTGATCCAGCTGGCCGCTGGCGTTCTTCGGCGCCGCCCAGCGGCTCCAACGGTAGGACTCCTCCAGGATGGGCGTATAGCTGCGGCCCTCCAGGGCGGCCACGGCGGCCCGGTCGTCTTCGAGCCCGTCGAGGTACTTGAGGAACAGCAGCCAGGAGGTCTGCTCCGTGTAGTCGAGATCGGTGCCGCAGCCGGCCTCCTTGCGCAGGCAGTCGTCGATGGCGCGGAACGCCTGCTCGAAGGAACTGGTGGTGGTGCTGCTGGAGGTGGCGGCGCGGGTGCCGTTGGCGGCGTGGCTGCGGGGGGCAGGGCTTGGGGCCTGGCCGTTGCCGGAGGCTTCCCGCTCCGACCCATCCGCTAGGGCCACCGAACCACCGCGGCCACGGCCAGACACGATCAGCCGGCGGCTGAGCAGGTCCGCCTTGTCCGCTTCGTAACTGGCTTCGTCCCACTCCAGGGTTTCCCGCAGGCGGCCGTTGCCCGCTGATCCACCCAGGGCAGTAAGCGCACCGAGCAACTCGTCGCCAAGGTCTTCGTTGCTGCCGGCGTCGCTCAGTGGGTTCTCAGCGGCGTAGATCAACGGGGTGGGCAGTTCGTTGCCCTCAGGATGCCAGCAGACCTCCCATCGGAGCAAGGCCGGTCGGTGATCACCTCTTCCCATGGAGGGGCAGGGTGATGCATGCAGGGTTGAGCCTCTCGGAGAGAGAGGTAGTAACAGTGCAGTGGGCTTTGATATGTGCCTAACGCTCAAGATCACCTGCCCGCAAGCAGATCACAGTTTTATCAATAGGCGATAGGTGGCGGGACAGGTGCATCTTGATGTTAGATGGCAAGCAGAAATAGCTCGATAGCCGATTTGACTGAATCGAACATCATTCGCCGTCAGAAAGCACAAAATGACGCAATGAAAGATATGGATGGCCCAAGTACTCATCAGGGGCAGGCGCCAATTTACAATCCATGAATTCAGCAAAGAGTGTGCTTGATGCTTTGTCGGCAATCCGAATCAACCTGTTTGCGGTGAACTCGCATCCGCCATCAGAGGTTGCGTAAACCAAAGTCACACGACCTGGCAAGTACTCATTTCCGTGTATTGGCTGATTTCTTGAGTTTATCTCGGTATGAGCGTTCATGTCGTGATCAACAATCATGCCAATCTTATCGTCTAGCCTAATGTCACTTCTGGCGAGTAAGAATTTTAACGCAAGCATCCATCCAAGCCGTTCTGCATCTTCACGTCGTATTGGCCTGAACTCGATAAGGGCAGCAACTCTGGGTCCTATGGCTAACGGTATGCCTTTTCTTTGGGGAGGGCATGCTTTAACTGCACAAGCTATGGATAGTGGTCTTCCTTCTATATCTTTGGTATTGGTATCAACCGCGAGGAGATAATCATACTTGCTCAATGCTCTGTCAGAGCCAATCGAGATTGAATCAGTTTTACCTGGGATCTTGTTCAGAACTTTGAAGCCCTTGCCCCTTTCGTAACCGGTGACGGCGTGAGCATCTGTCATTTCGGTTGCAAACCGGATCTCAGACCCATCGCTCGCAATTCCAATTACAATCTCCTTTGTCTTGCGTGCAGTAGTGAACTGAACATACTCGCGCCGCGGCTTCTTCTTGTTTGGCTTTTTCGTCATTGATAGCTCATGTTAGAAGAAAGTTAAAGGGCATCCGCAGTATGCAGAGAAGTGTAGTCACGCATGATGTTCATGTACCGCCAATCTAACGCTCTATATTAGCGGCGGGCAGTAGCCCCATGGTCTTGCGTATCTTGTTCTGTCCCAGTCACTGGATTTTGATGTTAGATGGTACATGAGAGTTATGTGCTATAGGTCTGTCGCAACTACGCGGATCGGAAACTCAAGCTGGTGCTCCCATGTGTAATAATCAACAGGGCAAGCTTCGGAGACATCTCCTCTTACTCGAAAGATCCTCACCTTCACAGGTTCCTCCCAGTAGGCACTGCCTGAATCTGGCGACAATCTTCGTCCACTCGCGTTTCCAGAGCAGTCAACAGCATTCGTTGCCCATGTCTTCTCTCCTGCATATTCGCTATACACAAGATAGTCTCCAGCAGGCACAAAGATTGAATACTTCTTTTCACCGTCGCTCGTTCTCGTACAACGCTGCTCTAATCCAGTAACAGAAACTGCACAGACTTTTTGGCCTGGCATAAACTCGGAGGGATAGATTAGATTCCCGCTAATTCGGAAGGGCGCTTCCGCAAGACTCCTTGTGGTAGCCACAGGAATAGTATCTATTGCGGATGAAACTGGCGTCGGAGAACCGGAAGTACAGACGTCATTAACTATTTGCCCCCAGCCTGTATTTAATGAGTATTGAGACCACTGCAGAGCCCCGGCATATCTGAGATTTCCTAGTGGGCCATTGCTTGTAGCAAGCTTCCTTGAAGAGCAATCAACAAGAACCGACATCCTACTCGCACTGCCATCTGCATAAGATACAAAGATATTTCTCCAAGCCTTACCTGTTGGCTTTGCCCAATAGGCCCATGGAACCAAGGCACCCGAATAGTTCCGCCACTCAGCAGCTGCATTGCCCCTATAGGTTGCTGGTAACTGCTGAGGCATAACTTGAGCAGTAAAGACAATCACCACAACAGCTGCCGTGGCTAATCTAGTGATATGTTGAGAAAGTTTAGTTGATCTCATCTTGATAGCGGCTTGCGGTGGTCTGCCATGCATGGAGATGCGGCTAGCCTGAGGTGGCATAGCAAGAAACGAAAACTTAGCTGTATCTTTTCTAGCAGTCCATCTAACTCTTTATTGGAAGGTTCCGAGAACCAAGCTCAGTTCCCTCTGGGCTTTCCGCAAACCACGCCAAGGGGCGCTTGGGCCCCTTGACTGAACCCAGTGACAGCATAGGGTTTCAAGGAATGGAGCCAAAACAGTAACCGTGGTTCTCGGGTCCGCGAACCAGATGTGCGCGCTGCTACACAAGATCGGCAGGGTTGCGCACCCCGAGGGGGCCGCGGTTAGCCCGCAGTAGGGGCGGCCGTTGATATAGCCCTCAGACCTCCCAGATCCGACGCGGATCGATCACCAGGCCCGGAAATTCGGGGCCTGCCTCCAGCTGTGCCGGATCGCTGAACACCAGGGGAGAGTTGGCTGTTGCGGCTGCCCCTGCCTTCCACACCTCCACCGTGCGGCTTTGCGGCAGCAACAGCCAACCCAAACTGGCGCCATTGGCCATGTAGGCGGCCATCTTGCGGCGCAGGGCCTGCGGCCCATCAGAAGGGCTGGCCAGCTCCACCACCAGATCGGGGCAGAGGGGTGGGAATCCATCCCGTTCGGCCTCGCTCAACGCCTGCCAGCGCTCTAATCGCACGACGCTTGCGTCGGGGCTGCGTACCGAGCCATCGGGTAGCAGGAAGCCGGCAGAGCTGTCGAAGAGCTTCAGGGGTAGGCGGCTCTGCTCGATCGCAAGCCACAGCAGAGCCCCGAGAGTTTGGTTGCGCGCACCTGTGCTGCCGCCGGTGGGGGTCAACTCGATGAGGGTGCCATCGGCAGCGAGCTCAAGCACCGCCTCCGGGATGGCCGCAGACACCTCAGCGAACTGGGAAGGCGTGAGGGTGAGTGTGCGGGGCAGGGTGAGCATGGGAGCCGTGCGGCAACAGCAACTTCAGGCTAAGGCGGTTCAGGGAAAATGGAGCACGGCCGGCCCAAACGGGATGGCGACAGCACCGCCAACACCAACACAGCATAGGCGGACCTCACAACACCCCATCCACCATGAATTCCTTCAACCGATCATGCTGAAAGCACCACCCATTGGTGCCTCAGATAGTTTGGGCTGCAGGGTTTCTCAGGGATGGGGCATGTCCTATTGGTCTTCTCGGAAGGACACCACTTTGTCAAGCTTGGGCAGTGGGACCGGGCTGGGGAAGTGGTGCCCTGGCTGGCGCAATTGTCCGGATCAGGCGTTTGGCGCAGGAAAGACATCTAGGATTTGGGTGACATGGGGTTCACCTTGCCCAGGGAGTGGTTTAAAGATGTAGAGCTTGACGGCCCGCTGCGGGGCGTTGGGAACAACCACCGCGGCCTTGCAAAGAAACGCGTAGTTGGTGCCTGCCACAACCTGGGTGGCAAAGGCGATTGGTGTGTATTTAACACCCACCAGATTCACTGCGGCCTTGAAGATGGCATCAGCCTCTGGGGAAATGGTGAAATTCCAATTGCTGTAGCCGCCAGCTACTTGGATAGCAGGGGCTGCGACGGTAGGAGTGGTCATGATTTTGGCCATGCGTTGGTTTTTGACAGGATTAATGAAGAGCAAGCCCTCGATCAACCCAAGCCAAATTTAAAGTCATTCCCTTTGAAAAGGTTGGCCGTGGCCTGACGTGTGACTGTTATTTAGCTGACAGCCTGATATCATCGATCATGATGCAAGTAGGCTTTCCGGGCCTGTGCTGCTCTGCCAATATTCTTGCTTTCGTTAACGATACAAAAAGCTCAATACATGGCCTCCGGCCGACTGCGTCCACATGCCGTCGTAGAGATGCTGCAACGGTGGTAGGTGGCAGCAGATACCTTCAGGGCTCGGCATACATCGGCAACCGGTTTGCCTTGGTTGAGCAACCGCTCGGCACTGCGCAGCTGGCGGATGATCTGCTCGGGGTTGTGGCGTTTAGGTTTCATGGGGCTCCACGTCACACCCATTGGCTGGTGCATGACTGTCTCGGCCGAGATGTGTCCGTCAGCCATCTCCACCCGATGCTTCGCTTCGGACCTGCAGAAACCCAATCGGCGCCCCGGTGGCGGCATCCCAGAGCCGCAGGGTGATGTCGGCGGAGCCGGAGACGATGCGGCGGCCATCGGGACTAAAGGCCACAGAGTTTACCGAGCCCATATGCCCCTGTAGGGGGGAGCCGATGGGCTTGCCACTGGTGGCATCCCAAAGGCGCAGGGTGTTGTCCCTTGAGCCTGAGGCGATGATACGGCCATCGGGACTAAAGGCCACAGAGTTCACCGAACCCGTATGCCCCTGAAGAGGGGAGCCGATGGGCTTTCCACTGGTGGCATCCCAAAGGCGCAGGGTGTTGTCGGCAGAACCGGAGACGATGAGGCGGCCGTCGGGACTGAAGGCCACAGAGTTCACTGAGCCCGTATGCCCCTGAAGGGGGGAGCCGATAGGCTTTCCACTCGTGGCATCCCAAAGGCGCAGGGTGTTGTCGGCGGATCCGGAGACGATGAGGCGGCCGTCGGGACTGAAGGCCACAGAGTTCACCGAGCCTGTATGCCCCTGAAGGGGGGAGCCGATGGACTTGCCATTGCCGCCATCCCAGAGGCGAAGGGTGTTGTCCCGTGAGCCCGATACAATACGGCGGCTGTCGGGACTGAAGGCCACGGATATTACCCAGCCCGTATGGCCTCGCGATCCTCCGCTAAAATAACGAAGGAATGGAAGCCCGATGGGTTCGCCGGTTTCATACATGAGGCGCAGGGTGTTGTCGGCGGAGCCAGAGACGATGCGGCGACCATCGGGACTGAAGGTCACAGAATTCACAAAGCCTGAATGCTGCCGAACAAAACCACTCTGGCCGCTGGCGGCATCCCATAGGCGCATGGAGTTGTCGGCGGAGCCGGAGACAATGCGGCGGCCGTCGGGACTGAAGGCCACAGAGTTCACCGAGCCAGTATGCCCTTGAAGCTCGTAGAACAAGACGGCAGCTTTGGCCTGAGTATTAGCCGGAATAGCTGGGGCCGGGCTTGCAGCTGCCTTAGACTCCAAGACTGGTGCCTCTTTTATTATCTGCTCAGAACTCAATATTGGTATTGGTCTTGCAATTTGTATCGATTTATCAAGCGTAGCACGGGCAGAAGAAATTTGAGATGGGTCGATTGCTGCTGATGGCTGAGACTGTGATACAAGAAATACAATATCTCCTTGATCTAGGTTTGGATCTCTAATTGTCCCGAATTGTGGTGTTTGATCTTTCGTATAGTCAGAAAGATTTTGCTTAAGATATAGACCTAGTTCGCTACCAGTGACATATCCGTCTTTCGTAATGTCTGCTTCTCCTTGCAAGGCACGGATAAATAGACGAGTAAAAACACTTTTGGCTGGAACTCTTTGATCAGCATCTCCTGCCGTTAAAAACTGGCGCACAGGCTTATTTTTAACTGATTCAATATATAAGGATCTGTCTGATCCAGAGCGTTGCTTAAAGATTAATCCAGAAAAACAGCTGTCAAAAACAAATAAAACATGTTTGGCTTCTATTTGTTTGGCCCAAGACTCAAATTGTTCCATATCCAAAGCTATCTTGAGAAAATCAACCTCATTCTGGCGGCCTACAGCAGGATCTGGCGCATCTACAGGAACAATATATCCTTTTGAGTTCTTGCGTGTCCAACCATGACCAGCAAAGAAAAGTACCAACCTATTGTCAGATTGGTATCCATAGTTGTTGACAAATTCTTGGATCGATTGTCTTAGCTGCTTTCCGGTTGGATTGGTTACAGTTTCTACTGAGAATCCATGCTTTGTCAGGACCTTCTCTAGGTCTTGTGCCTCATCTTTGATGTTATTTAGCTTGCTCCAATGACGATAATCCCCTGCCCAAATAACCAGAGCATGGCTCTCTTTATAAACTAATAGCTCCTGGCCTTTTTGGTCGATAATCTTTAGTGAACCTAGCTGAGCCAGGGCGGCGCCCGAATCAGTAACAATTAATCCAGTTAATATCAAACCATTATAGATTATTTTTTTTAATTTATGCATTGATGCAATCATTTTCTTAGCAAGCTGCTCAATGCTTCAATTATCTCTTTTGGTTCGGGTCGGTTTTGAGATCTAAAAATTACTTGTACATCTTTTGTGCGATCTAAGATTACTATGCTACTGTCGAGGCCTGGTGCATTCGATACCACTAATCTGCCACGCGTGTCTCTGCTTACTATCATTCCACCGTATCTCCAGTCTTTGTAGAATCTTAGTAGGGTATCTGCTAGTGAACTTAAAGCTACTGCTCCAATCAAGATGTAGACAACTGCTGGCGACCTGACATCGTTTGTCGTCTCACGTGGATATACCAAGCCTTTAAATCCCAAGCTTTCTTGAATATCCACTGACATTTCGGCTGGAACGGACCATTCGATTAGTGCAGTCTGTTCCTGTTTTCCTGAAGCTAGAGCCCTTGTGGTTGATACCCACAAAATAGTACCTAAGAGGTTTTGTAGCAAAGCGCGCCGTTTGATGGTCTGCGATTTCATGACTATACCCCATACTTAGACGATTCTAGCGGCTGAGAGCAAAGCTGCATGCAAAGCGATCTCAAGCTTAGAGATGGGGGATAAGATTACCTGATCATTCGAACGGCTTGGGTAGATCGTGCAACACCCCCTGGGTGTGTAAGTAGGGCTTGCTGAGGAACCAAAGTCCCTTGCAAGGCAGTTGATTCCAGCGTCAATCTCGTGTTAAGATCGGGTGCAATCAGCCATTTCCGGCTTAGAAGAACTCGCTGGATTGAAAAATGTACGCCTTTCAGAGTGCCGGCCAGTTATCGATTGAAGAATTCTATGTCCCTTTTGGAGGCAAGCTCGACCCAGGTAATCGTTGGGTCGTGCTGGCCGGCGTGATCCCTTGGGAGCCCCTTGAAAACCAATATGCTCCTCTGTTTAATGCTAAGACAGGTGCCCCTGCCAAGCCGTTCCGGATGGCCCTTGGTG
>Ga0209088_10002274_pt1 | contig 11865 bp, 14 predicted proteins | sample S_140625_EF_Meta_FD_187324 | JGI IMG/M metagenome (GOLD analysis project Ga0209088, IMG submission 187324) | Freshwater microbial communities from Lake Simoncouche, Canada to study carbon cycling - S_140625_EF_MetaG (SPAdes) (version 2) | ecosystem: Environmental > Aquatic > Freshwater > Lake ...
TATCTTCTGCAACAGAGTCTTCAGCTAGCTGGCGCAAACGTGCCAAGATCTCAGCAGACACTTCGATTGGACTCTTATCACCAGCAACCGTTCTGAGCTTGAGCATTCCCGGTTGATCTACAAAATCATACGGAGTGCTCTCGATATGATCTACATCTTGCACGCTTCTACCCATAAATCGTTTCACAGAAACAATGGTGTTCTTTGGATCAGTTACCAAGCTCTCTAGAGCCTCAAAGCCAGCTTGAGTTCTACCACTTGGTAGATAGCGCACGACTGATGGGAGTAGCTCTCTTCCCTGTGCATCTGGTAGCACCTTAGGCAAAGCATCGCGCACGATAGCAACAAGCGAATTGGTAGTTCCTAAATCGATACCAACAGCAATGCGGCGCTGATGGGGTGCCAAGGATTTACCAGGTTCGGAGATTTGTAATAAGGCCATAAGTTTTAAATTTTAATTCGGTCGCAGGCTAGGCCAAGGCCACAATGGCATCATCAAGTTCGAGAGCAAACTTATCAATAAAGAGTAAGCCCCTGAGAAGTTCGGTAGCACGTTGGTAGTTTTTAGCGCTATCAATTGCTTGGGCTATCTCAGCCAGAGTATCTTGCTTAGAGGCCTCGACCTCATCCATAAGTTTTTCTAAAGCAGGAAGATCCTCAGCTTGCTCATCTAAACTCTCACGCCATTCCATCTGCTTCATGAGAAATGCGGCCGGCATAGCAGTATTCGTTTCTAGTTTGGCATCTACGCCGTGAAGCTGGCAAATATACAAGCCCCGTTGTACGGGGTTCTTAAGTGTTTGTAATGCGGTGTTAGCTAATGTAGCCATTTGCATAGCAAGGCGTTGTTCTGTATCGCTACCACGCGCATGCCGATCAGGATGAACTTCTTTTTGAATCGCTAGGTAAGCCTGGTCAAGGGCAGGCAAATCGATTGTGAATTGCTGATTGAGTCCAAAAAAGCGAAAGTAATCGTCAGACGCGGAAAGATTCGCCACAACCACACTCATCTTTTACGTTTGGATTTTGAAACTTAAACCCTTCGTTCAAACCCTCACGTACAAAGTCTAGCTCTGTTCCATCCAAATAAGCTAAGCTCTTTGGATCAATAAATACTTTCACGCCATTGGACTCAAATACTTGATCTTCAGCAGCTGGCTCGTCCACATATTCCAATTGATAAGCCAACCCAGAGCAACCTGTAGTGCGAACCCCTAAACGCAAACCACACCCCTTACCGCGCTTTTCTAAATTGCGGTTAACGTGTGCAGCTGCTTTGTCGGTTAGGGTGATTGCCATAATTTTGTCTATTTATACCGCTGGATGTTTTTCTTTGTAATCTGCAACCGCAGCTTTAATGGCATCTTCAGCCAAGATAGAGCAGTGAATCTTTACGGGTGGCAAAGCCAACTCTTGCGCAATCAGAGAGTTCTTAATCTCTAAAGCTTGATCTAAAGTCTTACCCTTTACCCACTCAGTCACCAATGAGGAGGAGGCAATCGCTGAACCGCAACCATAAGTCTTGAACTTGGCATCTTCAATCACGCCTTGATCATTTACGCGGATTTGCAACTTCATCACGTCGCCACAAGCAGGTGCGCCAACCATTCCGGTACCAACACTGTCATCGCCCTTTTCAAAAGAGCCAACATTTCTTGGATTTTCGTAATGATCAATCACTTTATCGCTATAAGCCATGGTATTCCCTCGTTATTTCTTTATTTCATTATTATTTAGTGTGCTGCCCATTGAATCGTACTTAAGTCGACTCCGTCTTTAAACATTTCCCACAATGGTGAGAGCTCACGCAACTTTGCAATCTTTTCTTTCACCAACTTGATAGTGAAATCCACTTCCTCTTCGGTTGTAAAGCGTCCGAGAGTAAAACGAATCGAGCTATGAGCTAATTCATCATTGCGTCCCAAAGCGCGCAATACATAAGATGGCTCAAGAGATGCGGAAGTACAAGCTGAGCCAGATGAGATGGCCAAGTCTTTTAAAGCCATCAACATCGATTCGCCTTCAACATAGTTAAAGCTGATATTGAGGTTATGAGGAACACGATGATCCATATCACCATTGACATAAACCTCTTCAATATCTTTCAGGCCAGCCAATAGACGATCACGCAGGGCGCGAATGCGTTTATTTCCTTCAGCCATCTCGATACGAGCAATGCGGAAAGCCTCACCCATACCCACAATTTGATGAACGGCTAAGGTTCCAGAGCGCATACCGCGCTCATGGCCACCACCATGAATCTGAGCTTCAATCCGAATACGGGGCTTACGACGCACAAACAATGCGCCAATACCTTTAGGACCATAAGTCTTGTGAGCAGAAAAACTCATCAAGTCAACTTTGGTCTTCTCTAAATCAATTTCTACTTTGCCAGTAGCTTGTGCAGCATCTACGTGAAGAATCACTCCGCGTGAACGGCATAACTCACCAATAGCTGGAATGTCTTGCACCACACCGATTTCATTATTGACATACATCACTGAAGTCAAAATCGTGCCAGGCTTCATGGCAGACTCAAGCTGAGCAAAATCAATCAAACCACTTGGCAATACATCCAAATAAGTCACTTCATAACCTTCACGCTCTAGCTCACGACAAGTATCTAAGGTTGCCTTGTGCTCAGTCTTTACAGTAATGATGTGATTGCCACGATCTTTATAGAAATGCGCAGCACCTTTTAATGCCAGGTTGATACTTTCAGTTGCACCACTGGTAAACACAATTTCTCGTGGATCAGCATGAACCAATTGCGCAACCTCTGAACGCGCCCACTCAACCGCCTCTTCAGCAGCCCAGCCATAAGCATGGCTACGGGATGCAGCATTACCAAACTGCTCACGCAAGTAGGGCAACATTTTGTCGACCACTCGGGGATCAATTGGGGTTGTCGCCGAGTAATCCATATACACCGGAAAGTGCTTAGGACTAAACATCGGAACCGGTTGCTTTGGAAGGTCTTGCGGTGCGTTCATGATTTGCTTATAAATGAATAACTACTATTAACTTTGACGCGCCCAATTAAATACTGAATTAATTAATGGTGCTTTAGGTGCAACTTCTTTCTTAGCTGCAAGTGCTGGTGCTGTCTTTTCAGCTTTTGCACTCTCAACTTTGACTTTCTTCTGGCGCATATCCTGAATCACTACTCCGCGCCCCTCTTGTTGCTGAACCAAGTTACGCAAACTAACTGAGCTTAAGTACTCAACCATTTTGAGGTTAAGGTTGCTCCAAAGATCATGGGTCATGCAATGACCATGTTCATCTTCGTCGCTATGACAGTTGCCTTTACCACCGCATTGGGTCGCATCTAATGGCTCATCGACAGCAACAATGATGTCTGCAACGCTAATGGCATCTGCACTGCGTGCGAGGGTGTATCCACCTCCAGGGCCGCGAGTGCTCTCGACGATATTGAAGCGGCGTAATTTGCCGAACAATTGCTCTAGATAGGAAAGGGAAATCTTTTGTCTTTGGCTAATTCCAGCCAAAGTTACAGGTCCATGCGCTTCACGCAGGGCTAAATCGATCATTGCGGTTACTGCAAAACGGCCTTTAGTAGTAAGTCTCATATTTCACCTTGGTAATGGATTGTTTATGGACAGCTCATGGTCAGGCGGGTAATACCCGACCAATCCACTCAACTTTACCATATGACCTACAAAATTGCTCGGGAATAGCCCCTAAAAACCCTTTTAGCAGCTAGCCTATGGAGTCCCTAGAGCGGGCCCCAAAGGCCATTTCCTTCACCTTGGTCAGGCGGTCCCGGGTACTGGCGGCCTTCTCAAACTCGAGATTCTTGGCCTCAGCATTCATTTGCCTCTCTAAACGCTTGATTTCACCTGCCAGATCCTTCTCGCTCATATCTTCATAGCGAGCCCGTTCCTGCTCGATCTGCATCTCCTCGCGCCTCTCTTTGACGTCATAGACCCCATCAATGATGTCCTTAATCCGCTTTTGGACCCCCTTAGGCTCAATTCCATGGAGCTTATTAAAGGCAATTTGCTTGGTACGGCGTCTTTCGGTTTCGCCCATCGCCCTACGCATGGAGTCAGTCACCCTATCGGCATACAAAATGGCTTTGCCTCGAATGTTTCGTGCAGCGCGTCCAATCGTCTGAATCAAACTGCGTTCAGAGCGCAAGAAACCTTCTTTATCAGCATCCAAAATAGCCACCAGAGAAACCTCTGGAATATCCAAACCTTCGCGCAATAAGTTAATACCCACTAGTACGTCAAAGACCCCTAAACGCAAGTCCCGCAAAATTTCGACTCGTTCAACAGTATCAATGTCTGAGTGCACGTAGCGTACTTTCACACCGTTATCAGAGAGGTAATCCGTTAACTGTTCTGCCATACGTTTAGTCAACACCGTTACTAAAACGCGCTCCCCCACTTTGACGCGCTCATGAATCTGATCCAGCAAATTATCAACTTGAGTGCTGGCAGGTAATACTTCGATTTCTGGATCAACCAATCCAGTGGGTCTAGCCACTTGCTCAACTACCTTACCTTGATGGGTATTTTCATAATCAGCTGGCGTCGCAGAAACAAAAATAGTTTGACGCATCTTGGTTTCAAACTCAGTAAATTTAAGTGGCCGGTTATCCATCGCCGAAGGTAAACGAAAACCAAACTCCACCAAAGTATGTTTACGCGATTTATCGCCGTTATACATTGCATTGAGTTGCCCAATGAGAACATGGCTCTCATCTAAGAACATCAAGGCATCATTTGGAAGATAGTCCACTAGAGTAGGCGGCGCCTCGCCTGGAGAAGCACCAGATAGATGGCGAGAGTAGTTCTCAATGCCTTTGCAAAAACCCAATTCATTGAGCATCTCTAAATCAAACCGCGTGCGCTGCTCTAGGCGTTGCGCCTCAACCAGCTTTCCATCTTTGACAAACTCATCTAAGCGTGAGCGTAATTCTGTCTTAATCGTTTCAATCGCTTTGAGAACGGTTTCGCGGGGTGTTACATAGTGTGAACTTGGGTAGACCGTAAAACGCGGAATCTTTTGACGAATCTTCCCAGTGAGTGGATCAAAAAATTGCAAACTCTCCACCACATCATCAAACAATTCAACGCGTACCGCTAACTCATTATGTTCGGCAGGGAAAATATCAATCGTATCTCCCCGCACTCGAAATACACCGCGCTTAAAATCTGTCTCGTTACGGTCGTATTGCATCGCAATCAGTCGCATCAGAATATCGCGTTGACTCATCTTGTCGCCAGGACGCAATGTCATCACCATACTGTGATAGTCACCAGGATTGCCAATGCCGTAGATTGCAGAAACAGTTGCGACAATAATGACATCACGCCGCTCTAACAAACTCTTAGTCGCAGACAGTCGCATCTGCTCAATGTGCTCATTAATCGATGAGTCTTTTTCAATAAAGAGATCGCGCTGAGGAACGTAAGCCTCAGGTTGGTAATAGTCGTAGTAGCTCACAAAGTACTCAACCGCATTTTTAGGGAAAAACTCCCTAAATTCGCTATAGAGCTGAGCGGCTAAGGTCTTATTCGGGGCAAAAATAATAGCTGGACGCCCTGTTCTGGCGATCACATTGGCCATAGTGAAGGTCTTTCCAGATCCCGTAACCCCGAGGAGGGTCTGAAAAGTGAGTCCGTCCTCAATACCTTCCACTAAGGCCTCAATCGCCTCTGGTTGATCGCCAGCAGGGCTAAAGGGCTGATAAAGCTCATAGGGAGAATCCGGAAAGCTCACAAATTTGGCAGGATCCAGATCATGGCCCGCCTCGCCCAATGGGTCAGCAACTGGTTTTTGGGTATCTTCTTTAGCTGTGGAATTCGGTGGCGTTTTGGGGGACTTAGGGGGCATCTCAGCTATCATTTGATCTGTGAGTTTTCTTCACAGCGAATTTTGTACAAACAATGATTTTGCCGTTTTTATTTGGAAATAGTTAATTCTGGCCTCTAAAACCATTAATTAAGCCAAATTGAACGGTAATTAATAGTAAAGCTACCTTTAAACCATCATTTTCGACCGCCAATGACCCTTTTTGCCTCCGTTCAATTAGCCCCCAAAGATCCTATTTTTGGCCTCACAGAAGCCTACGTTGCAGATCAACGTCCTGACAAAGTTAATCTTGGGGTTGGCGTGTATTACACCGATGAAGGTAAGGTACCTCTTCTCAAAGCGGTGATCAAGGCTGAAGAAGCGATCGTTGCTAAACATTCTCCACGCAGCTACATTCCGATTGAAGGTCCAAACCCCTACAACAGTGCAGTGCAAAATTTATTGTTTGGCGCTGACTCGGCGCTGATCAAAGATGGCCGCGTTGTAACTGCGGAATGTTTGGGTGGCACCGGTGCATTACGTGTTGGCGCCGACTTCATCAAGCGCCTTAATTTAAATGCACCCTGCGCTATCAGCAACCCAACCTGGGAAAACCACCGCGGTATTTTTGAATCCGCGGGCTTTGAAGTTGTGGAATACACCTACTTCGATGGAAAAACTCGGGGTGTTGATTTTGATGGCATGGTGAAATCTCTGGAGTCCTTTCCGAAGAACACGACTGTTCTTTTGCATGCCTGCTGTCATAACCCAACTGGTGCTGACATTACCGAAGCGCAATGGCGTCAAGTGATCGACATCTGTAAAAACAAGAGTTTGATTCCCTTCTTGGATATGGCTTACCAAGGCTTTGCATCTGGTATTGAACAAGATGGCATCGCCGTTCGCCTCTTTGCTCAGTCTGGCATGTCCTTCTTCGTATCGAGCTCTTTCTCCAAGTCATTTTCACTTTATGGTGAGCGTGTTGGTGCCCTGTCTATCGTGACACAAAGCAAAGACGAATCTACTCGCGTACTCTCACAATTGAAGCGTGTGATTCGCACCAACTATTCAAATCCCCCAACTCACGGTGGCGCCATTGTTTCTGCTGTTTTAAATTCCCCTGAACTACGCAAGCTTTGGGAAGATGAGTTAGCAGAAATGCGTGACCGTATTAAAGCAATGCGTCATGGCCTCGTTGAAAAACTGGCTGCTGCTGGCGTGAAACAAGATTTTGCTTTTATCGAACAGCAACGTGGAATGTTTTCTTACTCAGGTTTAACGACTGAGCAAGTTGAACGCTTACAGAAAGAAGATGGTATTTATGCCCTCTCCACTGGACGCATTTGTGTTGCGGCGCTCAATACTAAAAATATTGATAAAGTAGCCAAAGCAATCGCCCGCGTTTTAGGATAACAAGCGGATATACAGAATTACAGGAGCTAAAATGCTATATCAGTTACACGAGTTCCAAACAGCCTTACTTCAGCCGCTCAGCTCATGGGCGCGAGCAGCCTCTGAGGCATTTATCAATGCCTCTAATCCAGCATCCATGGTTCCAGGATCTGAGCGTTTAGCTGCTAGTTACGAACTTCTTCATCGCCTAGGTAAAAACTACAAAAAACCTGAATTTGGTATTCGCTCTGTTCAGGCACACGGTCAAGAAGTAGCCATCCATGAAAGAACAATCGTTGCAAAACCTTTTTGCAATCTAGTTCGCTTCAAACGCTTTTCAGATGATGTAGAAACTATCAAGAGTCTCAAGGATGATCCGGTTGTATTGGTGGTTGCTCCCATGTCCGGGCACCATGCTACCTTGTTGCGTGATACCGTTCGCACTCTTTTGCAAGACCATAAGGTTTACATTACCGACTGGATTGATGCCCGTAACGTTCCAATTGAAGATGGTGAGTTTGGCCTAGATGACTATGTTCACTACATCCAAGAATTTATTCGTGTAATTGGTGCAAAAGATTTGCATGTCGTATCCGTTTGTCAGCCTACCGTTCCAACCTTAGGCGCAATTTCTCTATTGGCATCTGCTGGTGAAGAAACCCCTGCCACCATGGTCATGATGGGCGGCCCAATTGATGCCCGCAAATCACCGACTGCCGTAAACAATCTGGCTGAACACAAGTCTTATGATTGGTTCGAAAGCCACGTCATCTATAAAGTGCCACCAAATTATCCAGGAGCTGGTCGCAAGGTATATCCAGGTTTCTTGCAACATACTGGTTTTCTTGCGATGAACCCGCAGAACCATCTGCAAAGTCATTGGGACTTTTTCCAAAATCTCGTACGTGGTGACGAGCAAGATACCAGTGCACATATTCGTTTTTATGATGAGTACAACGCGGTATTAGATTTAGATGCCAAGTTCTACTTAGATACCATCAAGACCGTTTTCCAAGATTACGCTTTACCTAACGGCACCTGGGAAGTAGCTGGTGATCTAGTGAAACCCCAAGATATTAAAAAGACTGCGCTGCTCACTATCGAGGGTGAACTTGACGACATCTCTGGAAGTGGACAAACCCGCTCGGCACATGGCTTGTGCGTTGGTATTCCAAAAGAACATAAAGCTCACTACGAAGTTGCTGGCGCAGGTCACTACGGCATCTTTGCTGGTCGTCGTTGGCGCGATAAAGTTTATCCAAAGATTAAATCCTTCATTCGCGAGCATCAAGTGGTGCAAAAAAGAACTACAGCAAGACCACCTAAATTAGAAGGCTCTAACTAAGCACCAATCAGTGGGGGCTAAGGCCCTCACTTTTTTAGCCCACTATCTCGTAATGAAAACCATCCAAGCGAACGAACTTGCTGATCGCTTAGAGGACGCACTTCCTCAAACCCAATGTACTAAATGCGGTTATCCCGATTGCCGAGGCTATGCAGAAGCGATGGCCAGTGGTGAGGTTTTACCCAATCGATGCCCGCCAGGAGGCGTCGATGGAATTGCGCGCCTAAGCAAAATACTCATTCCGATTTATCCACAAGATGCTTTTGAGCTGCACCCCACAATAGATCCTGAGTGCGGTAAAGAGCGTCCCAGACCAGTAGCCTTTATCGATCCACAGAAATGTATTGGCTGTACGCTGTGTATTCAGGCCTGTCCAGTCGATGCCATTGTGGGCGCATCTAAACAAATGCATGTAGTTTTAACGGGGTGGTGTACGGGTTGCGATCTGTGTATTCCTCCTTGCCCCGTTGATTGCATCAGCATGATTAATGTCACGGGTAATCAAACGGGCTGGGATGCTTGGTCGGCAGACCTAGCAGATATTTCACGTCAGCGTTATCACGAGCGAGAGCAACGCCTTCATAGAGAGCAAAAAGACAATGATGAGCGCTTAGCCAAAAAAGCTACGGCCAAATTAATCGCAGTCAATGCAGATCATCCAACATCCGATGAGCAAAAGAAAGAGCAAGAACGTAAACGCGCCATTATTGCTGCTGCAATTGCACGTGCCGAGCAAAAGAAATGATGAACCCTGAAAAACGGCGTGCTTTTTTTGAGCAACTCAAGGCCAATAATCCCAAGCCAACAACTGAACTTGAATACAATTCACCATTTGAGCTACTCATTGCTGTATTGCTTTCAGCACAAGCGACTGATATATCAGTCAATAAAGGTACACGCAAACTCTTTAAGGTCGCTAATACACCAAAAGCACTTTTAGATCTTGGTGAGGAAGGAGTGAAGCCATTTATTCAACACATTGGCTTATTTAACTCCAAAGGCAGGCATATTCAAGAGACTTGTCGCCTCTTGCTAGAAAAACATCAAGGTCAGGTTCCACAAATTCGGGAAGAACTAGAGGCTTTGCCAGGGGTTGGCAGAAAAACTGCTAACGTAATTCTCAATACCGCCTTTGGGCAGCCTACTATTGCTGTTGATACACATATCTTTAGAGTATCTAATCGCACTGGCTTGGCGCCCGGTAAAGATGTGTTGAAAGTGGAAGAGCAACTTCTCAAACGTGTACCTAAAGAGTATTTACTAGACGCACATCATTGGCTTATCCTGCACGGAAGATACACTTGCAAGGCACGTAATCCAGATTGTGCCCAATGCATTGTTGAGCCCTTATGTAGCTTTAAACAAAAAACTGGCAAGGGAAAAGTTCGTGGCGTTATTTAATCCAACTCGAGAAGAAGTGCGTCGCTTTTTCTGCGATACCTGGAAGAAGAAAACTGAGAATCATATTCTTGACCCCATGGAAACACTTGCAAGTGATTGGATGGTAGAGCACCCCGAGTATCATGCTCTACTGACAGATCCTGAGGGCGCTTTAGCCCAAGACTACTCTCCAGAACGTGGCGAAACGAATCCTTTCTTACATCTCTCGATGCATCTGTCGATTAGCGAGCAAATTTCAATCGATCAACCACCTGGAATTAAAGAGGTAGCAGAAAAGCTCATTAAGAAAATAGGTTCAGAGCATGAAGCACAACACCTGATGATGGAGTGCTTGGGGCAGGTAATGTGGGAAGTGCAACGTGAAGGTGGACAACTTAATCCCGATCAATATCTCGAGGCATTAAAAAAACTAATTTAGTTTTGAAACGCGCATTACCTTGCTGCCAATAATGAATTTCTCAGCCTCAGGACAAAGAAGGCCATCTTTATTAGGTAATGGGACATACTCATATTGAGTGCCAGCTAGCACTTTCCAGAGCGAACCGTCATACAAAGAAAAGATATCGCCTGGATTTCCATAAAGTGTCAGCGGTTCTTTGATTGAAACCTGATGGCAAGTAATAGATTTCTCTTTACTTGATTGGGCATTTACAACAGAACAGCAGATCAGGGTCGAGGAGATGAAAAATAATCTCTTTATAACAACAAGGGCGATCATTTCTTAGGAGTTGAATCTAGCAAATCAGAACAGTCGTGGAGCCACTCATGGGCTAACTTTGTTGGTGCCACATACTTTCGCCTTCGATCCTGTTTTGAAGCCTCAGCCTTAATCAACTTTTTGGTGATTAAGTTGCTCATTACCGAATGCAAGGTAGCCTGAGATGCAATCTCATTTAACAATATTAAATCGAGGACTGAAAAGTTCACTTTTTCGGCATAGGCCGCCAGAACTGCCTCAAGCACTAATACCTCTTTCTGGTCGGCAAGCTTATAGCGCTTATTAATTCGGCGAAGGGAGGCAGAAAAGTGTAGAAATTTGAAGGGAGATGAAGACATCTCGCAATCGTATTCGCTTCAGAGCTAATAGCCTAATTATTTAAAATATTATTTTTATATTGAAAATCTATACTAATTTAAAAAATTAATACTTTCAGGAAGCGCAACGTGAAGGTTGACGCCCAATCCCGAAGGCTATATTGAGGCTTTAAAGAGTTTGGTTTAGATATTAAGTCGCATTAGATCGGCTTAAATAAATGTGTCTTTTGACCATCTTCTGTTTCTTGAAAAACCACTTTCACTTTTTGCCCAATACGAATTGAATCAAAATCGCAATTCGCTAGATGAGTCAGCATAGAAATACCCTCTTGCAAACGGACATAAGCCATAGCAAATGGCACAGCCACCCCACGCCTCATGACGGTATAAGAATAAATTTCTCCTAGGCCATCAGACTTGATCCAGGTCGTATCATCACTACCGCAATGTGGGCAAATAGTGCGCGGGTAGTAATGCACTTCTCTGCAGCTATTGCAATACTTTAGCAAGAGTTGATGCTCTTGAGCAGCCTCTAAAAAAACGCTATTTTCAGGATTACGAATGGGGCTTGGTAATCGATGGTCTTTATTATCTGGATTAACTTGGCTCATCACAGTCTCCCTAAAATTAATACTGCTGCGCCGTGACGCGTGCCGAGGGCGCCACCAATACCAGAGGCTAGCGCAAACTCTAGATTAGGTACCTGAACTGCTGGGTGGGCTTCTCCGCGCAACTGTCTTACTGCCTCAATCACTTTGGTCATGCCCCCACGGTTGGCTGGATGGTTATTACATAAACCCCCACCATCGGTATTAAAAGCAAGTTTGCCTTTGCCAGAAATTAATTGGCCACCTTCAACAAACTTGCCG
>Ga0209088_10002275_pt1 | contig 11863 bp, 14 predicted proteins | sample S_140625_EF_Meta_FD_187324 | JGI IMG/M metagenome (GOLD analysis project Ga0209088, IMG submission 187324) | Freshwater microbial communities from Lake Simoncouche, Canada to study carbon cycling - S_140625_EF_MetaG (SPAdes) (version 2) | ecosystem: Environmental > Aquatic > Freshwater > Lake ...
CATGTCCCGCGTCTGCGAACTCACCGGCAAGCGTGCCAACAACGGCATGGCGGTCAGCCATTCCCACGTCCGCACCAAAAAACTCCAGCAGGTGAACCTCCAAGAGCGTCGTCTTTGGTGGGCCGAGGGCAACCGCTTCTTAAAGCTGCGGGTGTCCACCCGCGCCCTGAAGACCATCCAGAAAAAGGGCCTCGGTGCCTACGCCAAGGAACTGGGCATCAACTTGGCCAAGATCTGAGCCTGATTGGCTCCAGCCCTGGACGCGGCTATTAACACGCCGCATCCGGGGCCCATTCTTCCGGATTGGCGTTTGGCTCGATCGACCCACCCCGTTCACTGCCACCAATCCACCAGACTGCGCCGACCGACGGCGTTTTTTTATGGCAATCACCCTGGCCCGCCGTTCCCTGCTTCAGGGGATGCTGATCCTGCCGGCCGCCCTCCTGGTAATGGTGCCCTCGGCCCGGGCCCTCGGAGGGGTGCTTCCCACCCTCGACTCAGCCGCCCCGGATTTCGATCTGCCCGGCATCACGCCAGACCGCGAGGGCAAACCGATCGACAGCCGGCTGAACCTGGCCGCCTTCCGAGGCCGCTGGCTGGTGCTCTATTTCTATCCCCGCGATTTCACCAGCGGCTGCACGCTTGAGGCCCGCGGCTTCCAGCAAGACCTATCCAGCTTCGCGGCCCGGGGGGCATCGGTGGTGGGTGTCAGCGCCGACGATGCCGAAAGCCACGCCTCCTTCTGCGGTAGCGAAGGGCTGGCCTATCCCCTGCTCTCCGATCCAGCCGGTGAGGTGAGCCGCCGCTATGGCTCCTGGATGGCGCCCTACTCCCTGCGCCACACCTTCCTGATCGATCCCCAGGGCACCCTGCGGCAGCGCTGGACCGGGGTCCATCCCGCCCAGCACAGTCAGGAGGTGCTGGCGGCCCTGAACACCCTGCAAGCCGCCAAGGCCTCTTGAGATGGCCCCTCAGATCCCCGATCGACCATCCGGTCGCAGGTCCTGGCGCCTGCTGCCCCGCCGCCGGCTGATCCAAGCCGCCCTGGTTTGCCTAGCCGGCCTGGGTGGCGGCGCCCTTGTCGGCAACGCCCTGGCCGGCCCTAGCCAACCGCCTCCACCGATCCAGCCGACCTCGACTCGCTGGCTGGCCATCGCCGACAGCGGCAGCGGCGACTCCCGCCAGCGGGCGGTTGCCGATCAGATGGTGAAGGTGCACCAGAGCCGCCCCGTGGATCTGGTCCTGATGGCCGGAGACAACATCTATCCCGATGGCAACCTCAATCGGGTGGAAGCCACTTTTTTGCGGCCCTACCGGGCCTTGCTGGACGCCCGCGTCCCCTTCCATGCCGTGTTGGGCAACCACGACATCCGCACGGCCAATGGCGATCCCCAGGTGGCCTATCCGCCCTTCGGCATGAAGGGACGCTGGTATGCCCTGCGGCGGGGCCCGGTGGAGTTCTTCCTGCTCGACACCAACATGAATGCCCGCTGGCAGCACCAGATGCCCTGGCTGCGGCGGGCCCTGGCCGCCAGCACCGCCCCCTGGAAGGTGGTGGTGGGTCACCACCCCATCTACAGCAGCGGCTTCTATGGCGATGATCCCGCCGCCATCGCCCGGCTCACCCCCCTGTTCCGCCAATACGGGGTTCAGCTGTACATCAACGGCCACGAACACCATTACGAGCGCAGCCGCGTGATCGAAGGAACCACCTACCTGCAGGTGGGCGGTGCCGGGGCTTCGCTGCGCGCCGTGGTGCCTGAAGAGCGCAGCGCCAAGGCCCTGAGCCGCCACAGCTTCGCGGAAATCACGGCCACCCCCACAACCCTGGAGGTGATCGGCTGGGGTGATCGGGGCGATCGCATCGACGCAGCCGTGCTGCGGCGCTGATCCGGCGGCGGCGCTCCCCCAAAGGGGTACCAAGCTCAGGCCGGGGAAGGGGTCTCGCCGGAGCGCCTTGGCAGCACTTGCTCCAAAACGCCGGCGTGTAGCTGGCTGTCCTGACGCAACGCTTCCAGCCGGTCAACGGAGGGCGGCTGATCGAGGCTGCTAGCCCAGGAATCCCCGAGGCCGGAGCCCACCGGTTCTCCCAGCACCTGAAGGGGGCATCCGATAGAGGCGGCGGCGGCGGCCACCTTGGGGTCGTAGCTGAGGGCCGCGCAGGGGGCACCGGCCAGGGCCGCCAGGATCAGGCCATGGAGGCGCATGGCCAGCACCAGAGAAGCGCCGGCGAACTGCTCGAGGGCGGCGGCAGGATCCTCCACCGCCAGCTCCCGGGAACGCTCCATCAGCCGCGACGGCATCAGCCCCTCGGCGTGAAGCGCTGCCAGCAGGCCCCGATCCTGCTCCTGGTGGAAGGGCAGCCACAGCACCGGCCGACCCGCGCCGGCCGCCAACTGATCAAGTGCATCGAGGTAGGGCCGCCAGGCCAGCCCCTGGAGCTGGGCGACGGGCCGCCAGCACAGCACGATGGGGCCGCCTTGGCCCTGCCAGGGCCGGGTGGGCAGCGCCCACACCGGATCGCTGCCAAAGGGCGCTCTGATCCCCCAACCGGCCGCCAGGGAGGCCGAGGCGGGATCGCGCCAGCTGATCGCAGTGGCGAGCGGCAACAGGGCCCGCACCAGCTGGCGGCTGCGGCGGCGCCGCAGGGGACCGAGGCCCTGACCCCACAGACCCACCGGCTTGCCCTGGAGGCGGGCCGCACCGATCAGGGCGGCGTAATAGAGGAGGCTCTTGAAGCTGGTGGAGTCCTGGAGCAGGCTGCCGCCGCCGAGCACCAACGCATCGCACCCCCCGAGGGCCCGCAGCACACCGCCCAGGCTGCGCCGGTCCGTGGTGGCCACACCGAAACGCTGGCGCACCAGGTCCAGGTCGCGGGCCGTCACCAGGGGCTGCCAACCCGCCGGGAGCTGGTTGAGCAGCACCTCGAGCAGGGCGTCGTCGCCGAGGTTGTGCTCGCCGTAGTAGCCGCAGAGGAGAACCTTGCCCCCGCCGATACCGCCGCCCACCACCACCACGAGCCCCGACTGTGCCTGCGCTCCGAAAATAGGCGCCCCGCGCGCAGCAGCAGGTTCCTACATTGCACCCACTCGGGAGTCCGCACCATGCATGCCCTGTCCCTGGGCACCTGGTGGATCCACGTCACCTCGGTGCTGGAGTGGATCGTGGCGATTGCGGCGGTGCAGGCCTACGGCCAGCGGCGGCGGGAAGGTGGGTGGCGCTGGCTCGCCTTGGCCATGCTGCCGGCGCTGGGAAGCGCCATGGCGGCCTGCACCTGGCATCTGTTCGACAACCCCGAGGAGCTCCGCGGGCTGGTGGTGTTTCAGGCGGGCCTGACCACCTTGGGCAACGGCACCCTGGCCCTGGCCGGCTGGAATCTGCTGCGTCAGCAACGCCGCCTTGATGCGGCCAGCCAGGCTGCGGGGCGGACGGAGGAACCATGAACGGCTCTTCCGTCCCCCTGGCAGCCCTGGCCGGCTTCGACCCGGCCCCTCTGTTTGTGCTCTCGCTGATTCCCTATCTGGCCTTCCTCTGGTGGGCATCGCGGGTGAGGGCCTTTCCTCGGCTTGCCCTGCGGGGCTTCCAGCTCACCCTGCTGTTCGTGGCCGTCACGATTGTGGCGGCGGTGGTGGCCCAGCTGCACTTCGGCCGGCAGCTTGCCGATGTCGACCCATTGCACGGCGGCGCTGAGGCGTTCCTCACCCTGAGCAATGCCCTGGTGATGCTCGGTTTTGCCTGGGGCCGCCATCAGCAGGAGCACTGAACTTTCCCAACCGCTGCCGCAGCCAAATCCTGCCGAGGCAGCTCGCGATCGAGTGAACAAGTCTTACGTGGGGGCAGCGTGGCGCCTCCACAACCGCAAGATAGGGCGTCGGCACATGGCTCCATGATCGCTCCCCTCTTGGCTCTGGCTCCCGCCACCATTTCCTGGTCGCCGAAGGTGGGCCTGGTGATGATCCTCGCCAACATCATCGCCATCGCCATCGGAAAGGCCACCATCAAGCAGCCCAACGTGGGCCTACAACTGCCCAGCGCCAATCTCTTCGGCGGCCTCAGCCACGGCGCCATGCTGGGCACCATCAGCCTCGGCCACATCCTCGGCATGGGCGCGATCCAGGGCCTGGCCTCCAGGGGCGTGCTCTGATCGGATCCAGCGGTGAGCGTTCGGACCTCCCCCGAACGCCACCGCCTCCCATCCGTCACCACGCGAACGCAAAACACCTCCCTGGCCGCAGGCGCACCCCAAAGGGTTGCGAGGTGTCTGACTGCCCTCAGCGCAGGCCGAGCAAATAGGGAATAGCTCTGATCCCATAGCGCTCGAACCGGTAGCCAAACAGCAGATCTGAAAGGGCCGAGGCGTTCTCCTCCTCCAGGCTGGTGAGCAAGGATCCGATCCGCCGATCGGCAGCTTCTCCGTGGAGCCCCAGCCAGGTGCGCCGCGCCAGGCGACCACTCAGCGACCAGCGCCAGCCCAGGGCACGGCGAAGCTCCCTTGGGTAACGGTCCAGGGAACGTCCCGAACCCGTTGCTTTACCCCGCAGCTCCTCCAAAAGGAGGGGAGCCAGCACCCTGGAGCTGGTGAGGGCGTGGCGGATCCCTTCGCCGCCCAGCAGGTTGGCGGTGCTCACCGCATCCCCGAGCCCGACCAGGCGGCCGCGGCGGTGGGGTTCCCGGCGGCGGATGCTGCTGCGGATCAGGCCGCCATGGCGATCGACCACGACCATCGACTGCCGCTCGGCCGCCCCCAGCAACCGCTCAATCAACCGCTCCAGCACACCCCCCAAGGGCGGCTGCTCCCGGCCCGGGTCGAGAAGGCGGCATACCCCCAGCTTGAGGCGGGAGGCCTGCATGGGGAACACCCAGCCGTAGCCCTGGGCCACCCAGTCGCTGCCCAGGCAGAAGGTCAGCCGATCACGCCAACGCTCCCAGCAGGCTTGGGGCACCTCCACCAACCACTCCAGCCCCACACCGGTCACCAGCGTCTCGGATCCGGGGGCGGGCGGTTCGCCGAGCAGGCTCCGCTCCTGGCCCGTGGCATCAATCACCCAGTCGCTGTGAACCACAAGGCGACAGCCATCGCCCCGGAGCAGGACGGTGTGCATCCCATCCGGTTCCTGATGGCAGGCCAGGGCCCGGTGGCCAAGCAGCACCCGGGCTCCCCAGCGTTGGGCCTCACCCACCAGCCACTGCCGCAGGGCCCCGAAATCGAGCACCACCCCCTGGGGAGTGCAGCCTGGCCAGCGCCGGCGCTCATCACCGGGACCCAGAAGCTCCCAGCCGCTCCAGCGATGGCCCACCACACTCGCCGGTAGGCCGAAACGGTCAAGGGCATCGAGGGGGAGGGCGGCGCTGCTGAAGGCGGCGCGGCGCAGATCGGGGAGGCGCTCCACGAGCAGCACATCCACCCCATGGACGGCTAACTGCCGGGCCAGATCGGCGCCGGCAGGGCCGGCACCCACCACCAGAACCCGGCAACGCAACGGCTCGAACGGTGTGGGGCTCAGGCCACCACCGGAGTGCGACGGTCGTCGGGGGAGCCGAGCTCCTCCACGCCAAGGCCGGGGCGGAGGGCGGTGCCGAAGCGCTCCAGAATGCGGGCGGCCATTTGGGGTGGGGTGAGGCCGAGGGCCTCCTTGCTCTGATCCGGGCTGGCGTGGTCCACCAACACATCGGGGATGCCGAGACGCAACACCGGCACGAGCACGTCGTGGTCGTTGAGGCTCTCCACCACCGCCGCTCCAAAGCCACCGGCTAGGGCACCTTCCTCGAAGGTCACCACCCGGCCGATGCGTCGGGCCATGGGCAGGATCAAGGCCTCATCGAGGGGCCGCAGGAAGCGGGCATTGATCACGGCGGCCCGAACCCCCTGCTCCTGAAGCAAGCCGGCGGTCGCCATCGCCGGCGCCACCATGGCGCCATAGGCCACCAGCAGCAGGTCGTCGCCATCGGTGAGCAGCTCGCCCCGGCCGATCTGCAGGGGCTGCCAACCCTCCTCCATTAGGGGCACGCCTTCGCCCTCGCCCCTGGGGATCCGGATGGCGCAGGGTCCGGAGTGGGCGATCGAGGTCACCAACATGCGCTGCAGTTCGGCCTCATCTTTGGGGGCCATCACGGTGAAATTCGGCACCGCCCGCAGGTAGCTGATGTCGTACTGACCCTGGTGGGTGGGGCCATCGGCCCCGACGATGCCTGCCCGGTCGAGCACGAAGGTCACCGGCAGGTTCTGGATGCCCACGTCGTGGATCAGCTGGTCGAAGGCGCGCTGCAGGAAGGTGCTGTAGATCGCCACCACGGGCCGCAATCCCTCACAGGCCATGCCGGCGGCCATGGTGACGGCGTGTTGTTCAGCGATGCCCACATCGAAGTACTGCTTCGGCAGGGCCTTCTCGAGCAAATCAAGGCCGGTTCCGGTGGCCATGGCGGCGGTGATGCCCACGACGCGGGGGTCATGTTCGCAGATTTTGACAAGGGTCTGGCCAAAAACCTTGCTCCAGCTCGGCGGCTTCGGCTTGCTGGAGGGATAGGCCTTGCCCGTGGCTAGGTCGAAGGCGCTCTGGGCGTGGTAGCCCACTTGGTCGGCTTCGGCGTAGGGATAGCCCTTGCCCTTGGTGGTAGCTACATGCACCAGCACCGGCCCCTCGGTGCGATGGGCGGCCTCGAAGGTTCGCACCATGGCGGCGATGTCATGGCCATCGATCGGGCCCATGTAGGTGAAGCCCAGCTCCTCGAACACGGCCCCGAGCTTGGGCACCGCCAGCCGCTTCATGCTCTCCTTGAGGGTCTTGAGCTCGGTGGGAAGCTCGCCATGCAGGAAGGGGAGATGGCGGATCGCCTCCTCGGCGTTGTCCTGGATGAACTGCACCGGCTTGCTGAGCCGCATGCGGTTCAGGTGGGTGGAGAGGGCGCCGACCGGCGGGCTGATCGACATGTCGTTGTCGTTCAAAACCACCAGCAAATTGGTGCGTGGCAGGTGACCGGCGTGGTTGATCGCCTCCAAGGCCATGCCACCGGTGAGGGCCCCATCGCCGATCACCGCAACGCATTTGAAGTGTTCTTTGCGGGCATCACGGGCCAGGGCCATGCCTAGGGCCGCCGAGATGCTGGTGGAGGCGTGCCCCGCACCGAAATGGTCGAAACGGCTCTCGCAGCGCTTGAGGTAGCCCGCCACGCCACCCTTCTGGCGTAGGGAATGAAAGTCGGCGTAGCGACCCGTAATCAGTTTGTGGGGATAGGCCTGGTGACCCACATCCCAGACAACCCGGTCATGGTCGAGGTCGAGGGTCTGGTAGAGGGCGAGGGTGAGTTCCACCACCCCCAGCCCAGGGCCGAGATGGCCGCCGCTGGTGGACACCACCTCCAGGTGGCGTTCGCGGATCTGCCGCGCCACAGCTTCCAATTCCGTAATGGAGAGGCCATGCAGCTGGTTGGGATGGCTCAACTCGCTGAGATGCATGCCTTCAGGCTCCCTTCAGGTCCAATGTACGCGGTGCCGACGGGCAGTTGGCGACGACCGCGACCGTTCCTGCCCTTGATTGCAAGACTGGTTCCATGAATGCCGCAGCCAGCGCCCTCGACCAGCCCGACCAGCCCGCCGGACATGCGCAGGCCGCTCGGACCCCCAGCGCCGCCGCACCGCCGGAGCCGGCGTCCTACCTGCAAAGAATTCTGCGGGCCCGCGTCTACGACGTGGCGATTGAATCCCCCCTGGATCCGGCCCCCAACCTTTCGGAGCGCCTGGGCAACCGCGTGCTGCTGAAGCGGGAGGATCTGCAGCCGGTGTTCAGCTTCAAGCTGCGCGGCGCCTACAACCGCATGGTGGGCCTCAGCCGCGCGGAGCTCGACCGGGGGGTGATCGCCGCCAGCGCGGGCAACCACGCCCAGGGGGTGGCCCTGGCCGCCCAGCGACTCGGCTGCCGCGCCGTGATCGTGATGCCGGTCACCACTCCGGAGATGAAGGTGCGTGCGGTGGCCGCCCGCGGCGCCGAGGTGGTGCTCCACGGCGACAACTACGACGCCGCCTGCGCCGAGGCCCGCCGCATGGAGCAGGAACGGGGGCTCACCTTCATCCACCCCTTCGACGATCCCGATGTGATCGCCGGCCAGGGCACCATCGGCCTGGAGATCCTGCGCCAGTGCTCCGAACCCCCCGATGCCATCTATGTGGCCGTGGGGGGGGGGGGCCTGATCGCCGGCATCGCCGCCTACGTGAAAAACCTCTGGCCCGAGGTGGAGATCATCGGCGTCGAGCCGGTGGATGCCGATGCCATGTCCCGCTCCCTGGCGGCGGGGGAACGGGTGCGGCTCGATTCGGTGGGTCTGTTCGCCGATGGGGTGGCCGTGCGGGAGGTGGGGGAACTCACCTTCGACCTGGCCCGGCGTTACGTGAATCGCATGATCACCGTGGACACCGACGCCGTGTGCGCCGCGATCAAGGATGTGTTCGAGGACACCCGCTCGATCCTCGAGCCGGCTGGTGCCCTGGCGGTGGCCGGCATGAAGGCTGATGTGCAGCAACGGGGCCTGCGGGATCGCACCCTGGTGGCGGTGGCCTGCGGCGCCAACATGAACTTCGGCCGCCTGCTCTTTGTCGCCGAACGGGCCGAGCTGGGGGAGGAACGGGAAGCGCTGCTGGCGGTGGAGATCCCCGAACAACCCGGCAGCCTGCGCCGCTTCTGTGCGCTGCTGGGGCAGCGCAGCCTCACCGAGTTCTCCTACCGCCTGGCCGATCCCCGGCTGGCCCACATCTTTGTGGGGGTGCAGATCAACGGCCATGCCGACACCCGCCGCCTGATGGCGGAGCTGCAGGGCGAGGGTTTCCCCTGTCTGGACCTCTCCGGCAACGAACTCGCCAAGCTCCACCTCTGCCACATGGTGGGCGGCAGGCTGCCGGCCAGCGCCGCGGAGGCCCTCGACCAGGGAGAGGAACTCCTCTACCGCTTCGAATTCCCGGAACGCCCCGGCGCCCTGATGGCTTTTGTGAGCAGCCTGCATCCCAGCTGGAACATCAGCATCTTTCACTACCGGAACCATGGGGCCGACGTGGGGCGGATCGTGGTGGGCGTTCAGGTGCCGCGGCACGAACGCCAGGAGTGGGAGCGGTTTGTGAATGGTCTGCCCTTTCCACACTGGGATGAGTCCGCCAACCCGGCCTACCGGCTGTTCCTGGGGCAGCAAGCCGGCATCCTTCCCCACCAGCCCCCTCTGGTGACGACCTGAGGCCTGCGATACGGTTCGAATCATCTCCGAGCAGGACCGCCCATGGCCAGTCCCGAGTCGGCAGCCCAGGCCACCGGATCCTCCGCGGAGCGGCAGGCGATCGAAGGCAGCGGAAACGGGCCGGGCAAGGCGGCCGCCCTGGCCCTGGAAACCCTCTCCATCCCAGCCAGGCTTGAGGCGATCCTCTACCTCAAGGGTCGCCCGCTCACCCTGGCCGAACTGGCCGAACTGGCAGGCCTGGAGCGGGAAACGGCGGAGCTGGCCCTGATCACCCTGATGGCCGATTACGCCCACCGGGACACGGCCCTGGAGATCCACCAGGAAGGCAGCCGCTACAGCCTCCAGCTGCGGGAGGGCCTCGGTGATCTGGTGCAGAACCTGTTGCCGGTGGACCTCTCTACCGCCTCCCTGCGGACCCTCGCCACGATCGCCCTCAAGAAGCGCATCCTCCAGTCGGAGCTCGTGGAGCTGCGCGGTTCCGGCGCCTACGACCACATCAAGGAACTGCTGGCGCAGAACTTCATCGAGCGTCGCCGCCAAAGCGATGGCCGCTCCTTCTGGCTGAGCCTGAGCGAAAAATTCCACCGCACCTTCGCCGTGCAGGGGCAGAACCGGCGGGCCCAGGGCCTGGCGGGTTCTGATCTGCGGAGCCGCCAGCTGGAACTCGAATCCGGCCCCCCCCCCGATGGCGCCGAAGCGAGCGAAACGGCCGCCAACACCCCGTCGTTGGACGGCGGTGCAGCAACGTCACCGGCGGCCGCCTGATCGGATTAGCCCTGCCGGGCCAGGAGCGGCTGGGCTGATCGGATCAGGCGCTGAATAGATTCAGGACTTAACTCGTCTGATTTCCCCGCCTCCACCCATGGATATCGTTGTTTTCCTGCTGCAGGTGCTGGCCCAGACCCTGAGCATCTACACCCTGGTGCTGCTGGTGCGGGTGCTCCTGAGTTGGTTCCCCAACCTCGACTGGAGCAATCCGATCCTCTCGAGCGTCAGCGCCATCACCGATCCCTACCTCAACGCTTTCCGCGGTCTGATCCCTCCGGTGGGAGGCCTCGACCTCTCCTCGCTGGTGGCCTTTGTGGCCCTGCAGCTGGCCCAGGGGCTGCTGGGCTTCGGAGCCACCAGTCTGGCTGGCTCAGGCATCGGTTACTGATCCCTCTACCCCTCGTCAGGCTCAGCCCAGGGCCTCCTCGAGGGGTAACTTCTCCTCATCGGGACCGGCCCGCATCCGTACGGGAGACGAAAAGCCCCGCGCCCTCACCTTGCGCACCTGAAAAGGCCCGGGCGTTCCCGCTGGCACCGCCAACCTCAGGGCGAACTCGGAGCGGCCGGGCGGAATATCACCGATCGAGCCCACCCTGGTGCGGTTGGGCAGCACCGGTTCACCACTGGCGTCGAGAATGAGGGCGAAGACATCCGTATCCACCACGCTCTGGCGGCCGGGGTTGAGCACCTCGCCCCGCAGGGCGTAGCAACTGGCGCCAACAGGGCGTTGCATGCCGCTCTGGCTGCCCGCATCGGCCACAGGACAGGGCTCGAGCCGCACCTGGCCTACCTCAAGCTCGGCGGCCAGGGCGGAAGCGGGCAGCAGCTGCCAGAGCATCAGGCCAAGGGCCAGGCCGAGCAGCAGGCCAAACACGATCTTGAGGGTGTTTCCAGGTACCGGTTGCATCAGCGTCGATCACCCTCACCGGCAATCACGTTACGGGCTGCGCGGCTGGCCAGCTTGGCGAGATTGGTCTCGGCGATGGTGTCCAGGCTGAGATCGAGCTCGGTGGCCAGCTGCGCCACGTACCAGAGCACATCGCCCAGTTCCAGGAGCAGGTCATCCCGCACCGGCTCACTGAACACACCGCCTGCATCACGCAGCACCTTCTTCACCTTTTCTGCCACCTCGCCGGCCTCGCCGCAAAGTCCAAGGGTGGGATAGATGGGGTTGCGTCCGGCATCGGGATAGCGGGCCGTGGCGCGGGATCGCTCCTGATAGGCCTGGAAGTCCATTGCGAGCTGGGGCAGTGTTGGGCCGGATGGTAGTTTCCGCGCTTGGAAGTGGTGGTCCATGGCCAAGCCCCATCTCATGCGTCGCACCAAGATCGTGGCCACGATTGGCCCGGCCACCGAGTCGGCCGAGATGCTGCGCCGCCTGATCGATGCCGGTGCCACCACCTTCCGGCTCAACTTCTCCCACGGCGACCACGCTGACCATGCCGTGCGGATCGCCACGATCCGCCAGGTGGCCGAAGAACTCGGGGTGCATGTGGGCATCCTCCAGGACCTTCAAGGCCCGAAGATCAGGCTTGGCCGATTTGCTGAAGGTCCGGTTGCCTTGGCCAACGGCGACCTCTTCACCCTCACCTCCCGGTCGGTGGCCTGCGATCGCACGATCGCCACGGTGACTTACACCACGCTGGCCTCCGAGGTGCCGATCGGCAGTCGCATCCTCATCGATGACGGCAAGGTGGAGATGGTGGTCGAGAGGGTGGAGGAAGAGCAGCAGAACCTCCATTGCCGTGTCTCGGTAGGTGGGGTGCTGTCGAACAACAAAGGGGTGAACTTCCCCGATGTGCAGCTGTCGATCCGAGCCCTCACCGATAAAGACCGGGAAGACCTGGCCTTCGGCCTGCAGCAGGGGGTCGACTGGGTG
>Ga0209088_10002278_pt1 | contig 11860 bp, 5 predicted proteins | sample S_140625_EF_Meta_FD_187324 | JGI IMG/M metagenome (GOLD analysis project Ga0209088, IMG submission 187324) | Freshwater microbial communities from Lake Simoncouche, Canada to study carbon cycling - S_140625_EF_MetaG (SPAdes) (version 2) | ecosystem: Environmental > Aquatic > Freshwater > Lake ...
TCAGTATTGGCAAGCAGAGTGGCCTCAATGGCTTCCTGCCATCCCTTGTCCGCGATGCCTCTCGCCACCATGCACAAGACAAAATCCTCACTACCAATGCCAAGATCATGGCGATCAACAGGCAAATAGGATCCAGCTGTAACGGCATTGTTGATGCGGATAAAACATCTGCTGGCGATAAACTCCTCGGAAAACACAGAGAGGTTCTTTTCTGCTGTAAAGATAAACTGATCAACATTATTCAGATTTGGCTTAAGACTTGCATAAAGCTCTGGTGTCATCATCTCATACATTCCATGCATTGTGACCACATGCTTGGTGTCTGTGTTATGGACCAACAAAGCGGCTATGGTCATGTCCACCCAGGCATGATGTGAATGGATGATCTCCAGATTCATATCCTGAACAACGGCATCTAGGAGCGGAAGATTATCAAGGTCCAACAATGGAATTTCAGCATGCAGCATCTTCCTAACCGCAGGCTCCGAAGGAAATTGCTTGAAGTTAATCACGATCACGCTGTGGCCGCGTTGATGCAAGAGGTTGGCAAGCATCAACGGCAACGTTTCACCACCACCGCCAATTAATGCATAGGTTACAATGGCAATGTTTAGTCCTTGCCTATTCTGCGGCTGCACATCAGGACGGGAGTTGTAATACTGTTCGAATTCAGTTTTGTTGCTGAGTCCATGATGAATGCACCAATGGCGGTAAAGCTGATCATGTTGCCGCTCAAAATGAGCCTGATCAAGAGCATAATAGCGCTCTAGATATTGCCTCACGATCGCGTGTTCACGGTAGTAAATGGCTTCGCGTTGGGCCATCACGGATGTATTGCGAGCATGCTGGCGATAAAAATTTGTTGGCGTGGGACTGTAGCCCACTAGACCTCCTCTTGCTATGGCAAGATAAAAAATCCAATCACCACAGAGTCTTAGCGATTTCCAGGTTTGATCGTTGAGAAGATCAAGTTCACGAGGGTGCCTAAACACAGCCCCACTGACATTTGGAATGATGTTCTTTACAACCCATGCATTTTGGGTGAGTGCATTGGCTGATGCTAAAAAGGGTTGGTTCCATATATCTATCTCAAGATCGGCCAGGAATGATTCACTATTCCATATCTCTTGATTGGTTGATCCTTCTATAAACACAGTGCGGCAAAATGCGATCCGAACGGCTTGATTCGAAAATGGAACAACGAGCTCTTTGAGAAAGTTGTCTGAGCAATAATCGTCTGATTCAGCGATCCAAATTAGATCCCCCTTGGCGATTTCAAAACCCTTGGCCCACTGATGAAAAACGCCACCTGAATTCACGTCATTGAAGTGACAGCGTGTTATCGATGGATAGCGATTGCAGAAATCGTTCAGAATACTTCTGCTGTCGTCCGATGAGCAGTCATCGAGTAAGATAACCTCTATGTTGGAATAGGTTTGATTGTAAATTGATTCAAGGCGCTTGCGAAGGTAGGGAGCGTGGTTGTAATTGGGAACAATGACCGATACCTTCATTATTTCCTTGTCGTCCGGGCTGACCTCCGGATAGGGATAAAGTTTTGTCCACTGAGTATGATTGCGGGGCTTGACACCACTAAGGTATAGCCATAGCTGGCTCCTATTAATTATGCCTTGTACGCCTTCGCGCCTAGCAATTCCGTAGATTCTTTTCGCCAGAACTTTCGGCGAATGTCCGGAGTAAGCATATAACTTCTTCACTGAGCTGATGGCAGCTTTCAAAAACGATTTCAAGGGGTACCCGAGGCGTCGCTCAATTAAATCTACTTTAGCAGAGAGCCCGATGAACTCGCGGATTTGCGCCGGCTGTTGGATCGTGTCAATCGTTTAGACTTGACAAGGTTTACAGTAAGCATGTTCCTGGTCAAGGGACATTGCATCGACTGGGCTAGGAGCTTTTACTATGGCCGATCATCCTTCTTCTGAATTCCCAACTCGAAACATGCCAAGAGGATGGAGTGGGTCCTTTTCCCTTTTTAAACGATTCAAGCAGAACAGTCGTGTTGCGATTGCATCGATAAGAAGGAGTGTTTTCAAGAATCAATTTGCTTCCGAAGTTTTGGCTATTCGAGACTCAGGATTGTTTGACCTTAATTTTTATCATCAACACTATCCAGGGTTCAGAAGTCGCAAAGGTGATCCCATTTGGCATTATTGTGTCCATGGCTGGCGGGAAGGAAAAAACCCATCTGCCGAATTCGACACTCACTTTTATCTAGCGAGCAATCCCGATATACTTGAATCCGGCCAAAATCCATTTTTTCATTATATTAATACCGGCAAGGCGGAGGGGCGATATCCTAATGCTTATGCCCACCACAACAGAATTTGCTCCGAGGTGGATGTTATTCGTGATGCGCTTTGTTTTGACGAAGTATTCTATACGTCATTGTATCCTGAGGTGGAACCAGGCCCCCATGGCTTTATCTATCATTTCTGTGAATATGGTTGGCGGGAAGGAAAAAACCCATCTGCCGAATTTGATACTAAATTCTATTTGTCGACTAATCCTGATATCGTAAGTGCCGACCAAAACCCTTTTCTTCATTATATTACTGCTGGCAAAGCTGAGCATCGTCACCCTAATGCACAGGCCCAGCACAAACATTTTTGTTCTGAGGTCGATATCATTCGAGAGTCGGGCTGTTTCGATGAGGAATTTTATGCATCGATGTATCCTGAAGTTGAGCCAGGTCCCAATGGTTTAATCTATCATTATTGCAAGCAAGGCTGGCTCGAGGGAAAAAATCCGTCGGATGAATTCGATAGCGACTTTTATAGAGATACCTACCCGGACATCCGTGAAAGTGGAATCAATCCATTCGTTCACTTTGTCCAGGCCGGTGCCGTTGAGTTGAGACAGATACGCCCTGATTTTAAGATCCGCTATGAGGATGATATTTGGTTTGGACTTGTGGAGTCCGATCTCCAGTTTCTGGCTTTTTATTCTGCGCCTGATTGGACTGCATTTCGATTGGGTCGTGCCACTTCAGTGAGTTATGCAGAGCCCCCCCTGCCCATCGCAGAGTTGGGTTTTTATGAGATTCATGATGCCGATATCCTGCGACGACAAACCAAGCTCGCGAGAGTTCATGGCGTTACTGGGTTTTGTTTTGACTTTGAACTGCCTTATTCATTAGAGGTTGCCGCAACACCGCTTAATCTGTTCCTCTCTAATCCTGAGATTGACTTTCGTTTCTGTGTGCATGTTGATTGCTCTCAGCTACCTTCGGGTGACTGCTCTTTTGACGGTCTTGACGTTGTTCTCGCAGATCCTCGTTATCTGACAATCCAGAACCAGCCTGTCGTTCTGATTGGTGTTTCCTCGCAGGTGATCCGTGTGGAGGGGTGTTCTTGGGTTCAGAAACTGAAGCGCCAGCTCGAGAACGCTGGTATCGTTAAACCATATCTTGTTGCACGTTCACTTTCCGCCGGTGAGCTGCCTGATTCGAGCCACGCTCTTTTTGATGCAGTCTTGGATCAACCCTCAGAGCCCGTTCCCGGTGAGACTGGTCAATTCAGACCCATAGACAAAAATGGAGTCGGACTGGTTCCCTATTCCATTGTTGCTGCTCAGGGAATCTCCCGTGCTGGCAAAGCACGCCCTTCCACGTTCCACTGCATCACATTGGCTCGCCATAGTGGCGATCACGCGTTGGGACAGCCTTTGGTATATAGTCGCTTCACTTTGAGCGCTTTTCGACAATGGCTTGATGCTGCGATCGAGAATGTTCGCAGAGTCCAGCCTCCGGATCGCCGCATTATCTTTATCAATAGTTGGAACAATTGGAACGAAGGTCATATATTGGAGCCAGATCGCCTGTTTGGTTATGGACGACTGAATGAGATCTCCCGTGCAATCATGCAAATAGATCTTGGCTTGGTGATGCCTAAGGTCTCTGTGATTGTCCCTAATTACAATCATTCTCAGTTTTTACGTCAACGCCTAGACTCTATCTATTCCCAGACACATTTGAATATTGAGGTCTTGCTGCTGGATGACTGCTCCTCCGATTCCAGTCGCGAAATCCTCGATGAGTTTGCCCTTAAGCATTCCAATATCACCACCACTATCTATAATGAGACCAATTCAGGAGGCGTTTTCCGCCAGTGGGCTAAGGGACTCAAGGCTGCATCTGGCGACTTGGTGTGGATTGCTGAAAGTGATGATTACTGCGATGACAATCTTCTGGCAGTTCTCGCTAAATCATTTGCCGATGAGTCAGTGCTTTTAGCCTATGCTAAGACAGTATTTGTGGATCGCGACCAGAATCCTTTGCCTGATGGATTTCGATATCAACTTCTCGATTTACCCTGCAATGACCGTTGGCTTGATTCCTATGTGGCAACAGCCCATCAAGAAGTGAATCTGGCCTTGGGGATTAAAAATACGATTCCCAACGCGAGTGGTGTTGTATTTCGCCGACCTGCAGGCATGGCGCTTCTTGAGGATCTGGACTGGCTGAGCATGCGAGTAGCGGGAGATTGGGTATTTTATCTGAATCTTATTGCTGGTGGAAAAATCGCCTTCTGCGAGTCAACTAATAATTACTTCCGGCGTTATCCGGGCAGCACAGCCGAGGTTGCTTATTCACAGGAATACTTTTATCGCGAGGTTGGTAAAGCCAGTTCAACTATAGCCCGTCTTTATGATGTTCCGGTTTCGATTCATCAGAAGTCTCGAGAGGGGTTCCTTCGGCTTTTCCATCACCATGTTCAGCAGAGCGAGGAAAGCTTTGAAGAGTGGTACGGTTATGATTCCATTTTGAAGGAACGTAATCAGCGGATCCCTGCAATCATGGTTTCTTCCATGGGCTTTTATCCCGGTGGAGCGGAAATCTTGCCGATTCGATTTGCTAATGAGTTAAAGAGACTTGGGCTATCAGTGCTTTTTCTAAGTGCTGGTTTGCATGTGCGGGAGAACGGTGTTAGACGACTGTTGAGAAATGATGTTCCTGTTATTGAAACGGCTGATCCGCATGCCACCAAGGTTTTGATTGAAGAGTTTGGTATTGAGGTGCTCAATTCGCATCAGTGGTACATTCAGCGCTATCCATTCCTGCTACCTGATGTTTTCAGCAAACTTCTCTGTCATGCCGCATCACTCCACGGCATGATTGAGTATGGAAATGATTTTGGTGTTTCCAGGGAAGAGTTGTTAGCCGCTGATCGGGGTGTGACCAGTTGGGTCTATACAGCTGACAAGAACCTCGGACCCTTTGTGCAACTTGATGTGCTAGAGCATTCGCGGGCACGCTTTATCAAGCTTCCCAATGGCATGGAACCTCCTGAGATCATACCGATTCATCGCCACGAGATTGGCATTCCTGAGGATGCGTTTGTTCTTTGCTGCGTCAGCCGAGCCATACCCGAAAAGGGATGGGCTGAAACTGTTGCAGTCATCGAGAATGCTCGAGCCATCACTGGTCGAGATATCAGACTTATCTTGGTCGGCAATGGAGCTGTTTACGACGAATACTGCCGTTCAGGCATTCCAGACTTTGTTTATCTTGCGGGTTTTAGTGAAAATTCTGTCGGCCATTACGCGGCGGCTGATATGGGAATTATGTTGACACGCTTCAAGTCGGAAAGTTTTCCACTTACAATTGTCGACTGTCTGTTTGCGGGCAAGCCTTATATTGCTACTGATGTTGGTGAAATAAGAAATATTCTAACTTCATCAGGAGAGGTGGCTGGTGAGGTTCTGCCCTTGGATGATTGGAGCGTCCCGATTGAGGCGGTCACCAAGGCTTTGGTGGCCTATGTCGACAAAGGTGCACGCTACCAGGAGGCAGCTCGCTTGGCTCAGATAATTGCAAACCATTATCGAATTGATGTTGTTATCGAGAACTATATAAAACTATTCAAGCAGGACGTCGTCGCTTCATTGGCTAAGCGCACAAAGAACCAGCCAACCAGTATGTGCTGACTCTAATCTGCATTTAAGCCCCAGTTAACCCATCTTTCAGTTTTCTGAGCGGTGCCGTCAGCCTCCAGATCCGACTATTTTTCAGGTCGTACACTTCCTGCTCAAGGTCACGTATTGATTCTTCCATCACAGATGTTTTTTGTTGCGATTGTTGGATCTTCAACTGGATCTCCACCTGGATCGCCTCAAATTTTTGCTGACAGGTCTCCAGTGCCTCTTCTGCTCGCTTGAGTTGGGCTTTCATTTCGTTTTGGCGGTTCACCAGTGCCTCTTCTGCTCGCTTGAGTTGGGCTTTCATCTCGTTGTGGCGGTTCACAGCCTGACTCAGCTGCCCTTGAGCTCGTGCTAGGCGGTCTAGTGGCGATTGCCAGCCGTCATCGAACGTGTTCAGGCAACCTGCTGAGCGAATCCCCCAGAAATAGGTGTCTCCAGCCTCCGAGTTAACTTGGAAGCCATGACGTTTAAAGTAATGTCCCAATCTGATTTTTTCTGTGATGTCGTCGGGCCCAAGATTTTTATAATACGATGTTGTCCATGGAGATGACTCCAAATCTGAATCGACTGTGCCATGGCTGGCTCGACCATGACCGGCAATGCTGAGAATCAGGAGACCATTTTCTTGTGTAATTCGAATCATATTCAAAAGAATTTGCGGCCAGGTTGCTGCATGTTCAAAGCATTCGGTTGAGATACAAACCCTCGCCCATTGATCCGGTAGTTCAATAAGTTCACCAGGTATGGTCCAGTCGACACCTTTTGCAATGCCAAGATCCAGACCCAGATAGTTTGCATCAGGCTGAAAAAAATCTCTAACAGTTCCATTGATGTCCTGGCTTCCAATTTCCAGGACGTTCACATTATCAACAAAATGATCTGGGAAAAGAATGGCCAGTTGTTCAAAAAACCTTTGCTGTTCAGGATGGGCCATCGCTTGCTACCAGGATTTCTGAATTCATGTCACTCGGACAAATTAGCGCACTGCTGGCCTTGAGGCTCACGACCTCAAAAGCACAGACATCATGAAAATAGTGCATTTGAACGTGGTCTTGCTGGGTTCCCCTTGCAACCGCTGCATGAACACTGTATTTACCGGGCGCAAGCCTGGGAAGTGTAAATGTGAATCGTGCCCGGATAAACTCTCCCTTCTCATAGTAGGAGCGCTCACCATAGCCCGTCTGAAAGGTGTTTTCTCCGATTACAGCAAGGCCATTGTTGTTGCGAATCGCGAACCCAACGATAGGGAGTGAAATATCTTCAAGGCATTCTATGGTAATTTCTACGACTATTTTCTCGCCTTCAGCAATTAGTGCTGACTTGCTGGCATCGAGATTGCAAACAGAAATTCGGATGATCCTGCATTCATTGTTGCCGAACTCGCCTGTATCCTTGCTTTCAGTAAGCTTTGTATGGATTGAGTAGCCTGCTAGGACCATTTGATCAAGAACTCTTTCTAGCGCTGTCGTGTAAACGGATCCATCTGATTCAGTTGCTCCATGGATGATATTCGGTTGCCTTGAACTTTGTTGTGTGTCTAGGACTTCGCTACCTTTCCCTGTTGTAGTTCTGTTTGTGCTGATATCGCCGCTCGCTCCAATGCTGCCCCCATAGTAATCATTGATGTAGGCATCGATGGCTTGCTTTGATGTTGTCTTCGCTGCTATCATCCTCCCTTCCGATAAAACTAGGCCGTGCGTGCATACGCTCAGTACAGACTGGGTGTCATGCGTTACAAGGATGAGCGTGTTGCTCTCTTTGAACTTATTGATAAACCGCATGCACTTTTGAACAAAGAATACATCTCCTACGCTCAGTGCTTCATCCACGACTAGGATGTCAGCATCAACATTGGCCACCACAGCAAAAGCGAGCCGCACGGCCATGCCGCTCGAGTATGTCTTGACTGGTTGCTGCGTAAATTCACCTATATCAGCGAAGCCAAGGATTTCATCCAGCCTGGCATCAATCTCATGTTTTTTTAGGCCTAATAGCGAAGCGTAAAGGTATATATTTTCGATTCCGGTGAAGTCCGGATTGAAACCGCTCCCCAATTCCAACAGCGCGGCTAGCCTTCCGGTTGTGCTGCTTTCTCCTTCACTTGGTGTCAGTGTTCCACATAGCAACTGAAGTAATGTGCTTTTGCCACTACCATTGCGCCCGATAATTCCTAGGGTTTCACCCCGTTTCAGCTCAAAGTCAACATGACGTAATGCCCAGAATTCTCGGAAGTATTGTCGACGATGCTTTGCGATTGCTTGCTTGAGCCTGTCTTTTGGATTGTTGAAAATTCGATAGCATTTTCCCAGGTTGTGCGCGCGAACAATGACACTTTCGCTTTCGCTGAGATGGCTTTCTGCTGAGTCTGAAGTGCTGTTGTCCATTCAGATCACGTCCGCGAAAGCCCGTTTGCTTTTCTCGAAGAAGCGCAAACCTAGTTCGGCTGCAAGGGCTGACAACACAAAGCCAACCAAAAGATATAGAAATGAAGGCATCTCTCCATTGATCAAGACTTTTCTAGTCTGTTCGATCACCTGCGAGATTGGGCTGATCGCAATGAGTGGCTGTAAATTCAGAGGCAGTGCTGATGCTGGATAGAAGATTGGGCTCATGAACATCATGATGCTGGTCAAAACAGCGATGAATTGGCCGATATCCCGCAAAAATACTCCCAGGCTGGCCAGGATCCAAGTCGCTGCAAGGCAGCCCAGGATCAGAGGCAACCAGATGAAGGGAAGCCAGAGGCTGCTTAAGGGCAGACCATGTCGGGCGATCAACTGAAAAACTGCCAGCACAACCAAGCTGGTGAGGGCGTGGAACAATGCGCTACTTACAGCTACGCAAGGCAAGACCTCAAGGGGGAAGATAACTTTTTTCACGTAATTCGGATTGGCTACAACCAGCCCAGGCGCCTTGGTAAGGCACTCGGAGATCATGTTGAATACAATCAGCCCAGCAAATAGGTTGATTGCGAAACCAAGCGGGCCTTCATCTTCAAGATTCCCCCAGCGAGCCTTGAAAATCTGTGAAAATACAAATGTATAGACCGCAAGCATCGCCAGTGGATTGAGAAAGCTCCAGGCCACCCCGAGCAAGGATCCCCTATAACGTCCTAGGACGTCGCGCTCCGTGAGCCTCCACCACAATTCTCTGTGTGACCACAGCACCTTTGGAAATCGTAGTTTTATCAATTTCTTATTGCTGGTATGGTTTTGGTTCACTTTTTTCTTTGCAGCTGTTCCCTGGTTCTCGGATCATGAGCTTCTGGCCGTGATGCTCGTGGAATTGGAGTCTTGTGTAAAACCCAGCGCTGTTGGTCGTCATCAGATAAACGCGTTCAACATTGGCCACATGTCGGTGACTCAGAAGCATGGTGACCAATTCCGATCCAAGGCCTTGGCCTTGGTGCTCTGCGGCCACCACCACATCCCAAAGCACTGCCCGGTAAACCCCATCACATGTAGCACGGCCAAAACCGACCAAATTGGAGCCATGCCAAGCACTCACCACAGCCTGGCTGCCGCTCAGCATCTTTCGCAGATCCCCCAGACGGCGTCCTCGCGCCCAGAAGCTGTCACGGTCTAGCAGGCAACGGAGATCCTCGATCCGCAACTGAAGCCTCAGCTTTAGGTTCGAGTGCTGGATTAGTCGTACGCGATCCGTTCGGGCGCTGATAGGGCTGGAGGGGGCCGTTCTGTTGCCTGTTCCCCCCTGCCCTTGCCCCGGATCGCTTTCGTCCTGGGTGTTCTGGCCAGGCAGCGCCATGGATTGACGGTGGATAGGGCCGGGGTTGGAAGCCGTACGCAGCCTAGCTCGCATGCCTCGGTAGGCTGGCCGCAGCTCCGGTTGACCTTTCCCATGCTCAAGCTGTTGCTGGGTGATCCCAATGCCCGCAAGCTGAAGCGTTTCCAGCCGATCGTTTCGGATATCAATGTCCTTGAGGAGGACATCGCCCCGCTGACCGACGATCAGCTGCGGGGGCTTACGGCTGAATTCCGCCAGAAGCTCGAGAACGCCCGCGGCGGTGGTGGCAGCAGTGAGACGATCGCCGCCCGCGAACGCAAGCTGCTCGATGAACTGCTGCCCCAGGCCTTCGCCGTGGTGCGCGAGGCCGGCAAGCGAGTGCTCGGCATGCGCCATTTCGATGTTCAGCTGATCGGCGGCATGGTGCTGCACGAGGGCCAGATCGCCGAGATGAAGACCGGCGAAGGCAAAACCCTGGTGGCCACCCTGCCCGCCTACCTCAATGCCCTCACCGGCCGTGGCGTGCACGTTGTGACCGTTAACGATTACCTGGCTCGCCGCGACGCCGAGTGGATGGGCCAGATCCACCGCTTCCTGGGTCTATCGGTTGGTCTGATCCAGCAGGATATGGCTCCAAGCGAACGGCAGAGTAACTATGCGTGTGATATTACCTACGCCACCAATTCAGAGCTGGGATTCGACTACCTTCGCGACAACATGGCAACCGATATTGCCGAGGTTGTCCAGCGCGATTTCCACTATTGTGTGATCGACGAGGTTGATTCCATCCTTGTTGACGAGGCGCGCACTCCTCTGATCATCTCTGGTCAGATCGAGCGTCCCCAGGAGAAATATCGCCGCGCCAATGAGATCGCTGAGCAGCTTGCTCGCGCTGCGGAAATGGGAAGGGATGGCATCGATCCCGACGGTGATTACGAGGTTGATGAGAAGCAGCGCAACGTGACCCTCACCGATGAGGGTTACGCTTCGGCTGAGCGCCTGCTGGGGGTGGATGATCTGTACAACGCCGCTAATCCCTGGGCCCATTTCATCCTTAACGCCCTCAAGGCAAAAGAGCTCTTTGTGAAGGATGTCAATTATATCGTTCGATCCGGCGATGCCGTGATCGTTGATGAGTTCACCGGACGTGTCATGCCGGGTCGTCGCTGGAGTGATGGTCTGCATCAGGCGATTGAAGCCAAGGAGGGACTCGAGATCCAGCCCGAAACCCAGACCTTGGCTAGCATCACCTATCAAAACTTCTTTCTCCTCTATCCCCGGCTGGCCGGCATGACTGGCACGGCCAAGACCGAGGAGGTTGAATTCGAAAAAACCTACAAGTTGGAAGTCACGGTTGTGCCCACCAACCGGCCTCGCTCCCGCGGCGACTGGAGCGATCAGGTGTACAAGAATGAAGCAGCTAAGTGGCAAGCTGTTGCTGCTGAAACTGCCCAGATTCACGCCAGTGGCAGACCGGTTCTTGTCGGAACCACCAGTGTGGAGAAATCGGAACTGCTTTCGGCCTTGCTTGCTGAACAGCAGGTGCCCCACAATCTTCTCAATGCCAAGCCCGAAAACGTCGAGCGGGAAGCCGAGATCGTTGCTCAGGCCGGCCGTGCCGGCGCAGTGACCATCGCTACCAACATGGCGGGACGCGGCACCGACATCATCCTTGGGGGCAACAGTGATTACATGGCGCGACTGAAGTTGCGCGAGGTGCTGTTGCCACGCCTTGTTCGGCCCGAGGAGGGAGGTCACCTGCCGCCCGTTCCCCAGCGCCCATCTGCTGGTGGAGGTGGTTTCGCTGGGCCGGCCTCGGATCCCTTCAAGGCTCTCAGTGAGGCGAAGGCCCTTGGCACTCTCTATCCCTGTGCTCTCCTGCCTGCCACTGAGGATTCCCTCGGCCAGCTGGGCCGGGAGCTTGTGGAAGCCTGGGGTGACCGGGCGCTCACGGTGCTGGAACTTGAAGATCGCATCGCCCAGGCGGCCGAGAAGGCTCCCACTTCCGATCCCAATATTCAACGCATTCGCGAGGTGATCGCGACGGTAAAGGCTGAATACGACCTGGTGGTGAAGCAGGAGGAGGAGCAGGTGCGCCAGGCGGGTGGACTGCACGTGATCGGCACCGAGCGGCATGAGTCGCGCCGGGTCGACAATCAGCTCCGGGGGCGGGCTG
>Ga0209088_10002281_pt1 | contig 11857 bp, 19 predicted proteins | sample S_140625_EF_Meta_FD_187324 | JGI IMG/M metagenome (GOLD analysis project Ga0209088, IMG submission 187324) | Freshwater microbial communities from Lake Simoncouche, Canada to study carbon cycling - S_140625_EF_MetaG (SPAdes) (version 2) | ecosystem: Environmental > Aquatic > Freshwater > Lake ...
AAAGTGGTACCCCCCACCCAATTTTTTGCCCTTGGGTCCTTGTGTAAGTATATGTTTATTATTAATATATATAAATATAAAGAAAGAGAGGGTGGGGGTGGTCCCACTGGGTGGGGGTATCCCAACTCGTTCCGGGTGTTTGCACACACACGCCGCACACACAAAGCTGTAGGAACAACGAGTTCAAAACCACCCCTACACCCCCCACCCTACCACCCTTCGAATCCTAGATTCCTAACTAATAAGTACTTGCAACAATTTGACCATCGTTTCATACCCCCACCCTATCGCTGTATCAAGGACTTACAAAACGTACATGTACCATACGTAAGTCTCTTTGCTGAAAGCAGAAGTGCTTCCACCTTTAATTCAATTACTTAGAGATCTTAATAGCAAAGGATACCATACCATCGTTTCCAAGGGCATGGATGGTTTGGTTATAGTCCTGACAGAATTCGTCGATGGCCTTCTTTACTCCAAAAACATAGTTATTTAGGGCTTTGTCCATGTTGGTAGCGTAGTCGTGGCCCATAAGCCACCCACCGTGTTTTAAGAGCCTCCAGGACGCAATTACGTCCTTCTTACACCCTGGATACTCGTGATCACCATCCAGGTAAACCATGTCCAGAGAGTCTGGCTCTAGGCTACCTAGGAGCGTTGAGCTGTCCCCCTTCAACAGGGTTACCGCTGGTTGGGTCTTAGCATATTCCACAAGGTTGCTGTAAGCCTTATCTAGGTCATGGACTTTCCCGTTGTTTCCGTCCCGGTCGCCAGAGAAGCAGTTGCCCTCGAATCGGTCGATCATGTAGATCCTGGAAGGATTTAGGATCTCGATTAGTTCCTTTGAAAACTCTCCGTTGAGGACTCCGACCTCCGCGATCACTCCACCCGATCTAACCAGGTTCCTAACCAGATCGGTACGAGTGTCGAAATTCATTTCCGCATGTTCTTTCGCGTTTCTTTGATAAACTCTAAAAGCTTCCAGGCCGGTATGACTTCGGTGGCAGCATCACCATCCAAGGTACAAGCAGCTTTCATAATACCCACAAGAAGGCCATCCTTGTCCAAAATTGGGCCTCCCGAGTATCCGTGCTTTGGCTCTGAGGATACGATCATGTTTGGGAAAGCCCCGGCTAGTTTTAGCATGATACATCCCGGCCGCATGTCTAAATCCAAAGAATTTCTTTTCTTACCCGCGGCCATAGTAAACATACCAAGTTCAGGAAGATCCGTTGACCTATATGCATAAAATGGAGTTATCTTGCGCTCAAGTCTGACGATGGCGATATCGTTTTCCGTGTCGACCGCGATCACGTAGCCCTGCTCTTTAAACTCACCCGCATCAACATCGACCCAGTTATTGTTCTCTACTACATGGGCGCAAGTTGCAATCGTAGCCCCGTCCTCCAGGGCGACGCCCATACCAAACGCAGTGGGTGTATCGATTTTTACCGACGATAACGCCGCTTGGGCTTCGAGAACGTAGTAGTTTTGTCCAAAAGCAAACGACGAACATAAGAACGAAAGTAACCCCAGCACTCGAACCAAATGACCGCTAAGAATATGCATATTGCACCTCCAAGTAACGCGGCTATTCCACCGAGAAATGTGTTAAGCAATATGTCTTGCATTTTTTTCTTTCTCGTTTTTGACAAGGTCTGTTAATGCTTTTGTGATCGCGTAGTTCACTAGAGCCTCCTTGTCCTTCTGAATGGCTTCCCATCCAGCTTCCGCCAATACTGCCATCGCTTTATCCTCCACGTCAAGGTCTAATTCTACATAGTCAACCTTGCGTTCCGCCATAATTTTAATAGCGGGTAGTTTCCCAATCTCTGGGGACACTGGAACCCGCTTTGCCGATAAAATTTTTTTGCTCATTGTTCTTTGCCCCACAGACCAATTGGACATTGCTCGTGCGGCAACCAATGTTTACCCTTTCCGCATCCGCATTTCAAGCACTTTCCCATACCCAGGTTACCGTTCTCTTGCCAGAACTGGCACTTACGGCAGATAGCAATACGCTTCTCATAGACATGTTGCTGGACTTTTTTGAATCCAGACCCAGCCCACTTAGCCATCGATCCCGCAAATTTGCCTACTTTATTCATTTTTGCATTAGCCTATCAAATCTTTCTTTGGCTTCCTTGAAGTCTACCCAAGGTCCCGTAGCCGGGGGTTCATCAATTTCCCCATGCGTCCAAACTAACTCCGCCCTTGCCCAACCTTTCTTTTTTATTTTGTTTTCAAATATAGGGTTTTTAATTCCGGGAACCTGCATTATATATTTTTTCTGCAACAATAATTCCCATGCCTTTATAAAGTCCATTGGTCTACAAACAGGTCTAGGAAAAATATTTTTTCCATCAAAACAAAAAACGTTACAGCTAAATTCTAAAGGTTCTATTTTAATACAGTTGAATTTCATTCCGTCCACGTAGTTCTCAACTACTTCATGTCCGGGCCAATCACGTCTATACCTCCAAGAAAGATAAGGCTCAGGCCATTCCCCGGAAAAAAAGAAATCAATATCGCTGAAAGGCTCCCCACGAATTAAATGATCACGAACAAATCCCCCGCAAAGAATCCCACCCTGTTTTAAAATATCATTCAGCAAGTCTTGCATTCGCCTCCTGCATTTCAAGAGTACCACTAAAATTCAAATCATAAGCTATCAACCCCAAAGATGGTACCGCCGTTAAGCTCGTAGTATAGGTAGTACCATCTATATTTAATTTAAAAGCCCCCGGTTTAACTGCCCTCGCTCCCGTGGAATTAGGGTCTAAAAAAGTAGTCACTCCACCACCATAATCATCGTCCAATCCCACAACACATTGAAACGGTATATAATATTTTGCCGCAAAGTCATCTTCTTCTTCAGTCCTTAAAATAGGTTTATAATATAATATTGTGAGCTGTCCAGTAACACTTAATGGGAAAAAAGCCCCATTTGTTGAAGTAACTTGACCCGACCCAACTACTCCATACCCATAAAAAAATGGATTTACACATACCATTTCACTCATTTTCTGTGGCCATTGAGTTGTAAATTCAGGTGAAAAAGTTCCAGCAATAAGCGACGTGTTAGTGACAGTTATTGGATCTACATTAGCAACATATTTCCAGTTAAAAGTATACGCCCCCGAAATTTTGAATGAGTATATTTTCCAGTATAGATACATCGCATGCTCTAAAGTCATTTCAAATGGGTATTCAGTTCCCGGGCCAACGTCAGTCGAACCCACTGGTTGAGTACACTGTATAAACTTGCCTAAATACCTAAATGGCTGTTTCTCTTCACTCATCGAATCTCCACCCATGGATGCATTGGCATATTGTCCAAGGCAAGCATAGCTTGTCGTTCTGTTTTATAAAAGAGATCCACGACAGGAAGCTTACCGTGCGACGCTTTCTTGGCAATAACTGCCGTACCGGTGTCGATCGCCTTAAACTCCTTTCCATCGATGATCACGGTACTGCCATATGGGATGATTCTTGGATCAACAGCACATGTCCTACCGGACTTAAGGGTATGCCCGGTCGAGGATTTGAACCTTGAGGTATCTGGGTCCTGACCACACCAATAGGCTGTAAGCCTGACCTTGAGTTTTTTGGCAGGTTTCTTAGGCTCTTTCTCAATCATTACATTGGAAGCCAACGTAGGAACTGAGAAGAGCATAGCTAGGGCTATGGCTAAATGTCTCATAACTGGTGTTTCGAGCGTGAAACCAGCTTAAACGGCCGGTTTAACGTCGTCAACCGGTATCTTCCAGAGCACCTTGCCCTGGATCGTTACCCGCTCAATACCCTTGGTCGTCATCAGTTTCGCCAACCTTTGACCCATCTTCTCCGGTGTGGAGGCATAATGGCGCGTAAGGTTGGTTAGGTTATTGTCATTTAGCATCTGGTTAAGTAGCTGGGTAGCTGAACCCTTCCATGTTTTCTCCTTTGGATTAGCCTGGTTGAATCCGATGAGGAATTCATCCAGCAACTCCGAGAAGGCATGGTTAGGATGAGTAGTCCGGGTATCTTCCAAGATGTCGGCATGGTGGTAGCACTTAACCTGAAACCGATTTGAACTTTTCAGTTCTTCTGGAATCTCATAGTCTACTAGCCATCTTGCAAAGGCTGGAAGCTCCCCGTCTAGGATACGCTGTAGTTCCTGAGAATGAGGGAAGTCCATACCCTTGGACGATGCCTTGAACAGCATAAGCTTGTCCAAAATACTCGCGTCCGTGTATGGAACCGCCCGCATGGAGTCGGGATCGTCGTTGAGCGTGACGAACACTCGACCCGACCACTCGATAGTGGCAGGGTTTTTCCACATGGCTCGGTATCGGTGGCGACGATTTGCAACAAACTTCTTCACCGTATTGGAGAAGAGCAAGTGCTTTTCGTGGCTAGTTGATGCAATGGTATCGTCGACGTTGAGTACGCCCACCTCGAACATTTCCGAGTTGAACTCACTCTCCCCAGAAATATGTCCCGAGGCGTCGCAACCACCACCCATCAGTCTGGATACAATCTGAGTTCCCATGAGCGTCTTACCTACTCCCACCGGACCGGCGATAAAGATCGCCTGACCTTGCGACTGCTTTCCCGACTTGGCAGATACGTAGAAGTGGTGAAGCCACGCTAGGAAGTACTGGAGGGAATCGTGCGGATTGAAGAACCCATCAAGGAACTTTGCAATCCAAGGGAACCCATCACCCCACTTTTCGCAAGGCTCCGATCTTGGCTCTAGAACCTTGACCCGTGAGATGTTGAGAACGGTACGTCCGCCCATGTAAACCACTTCCTCTTTGCTGAATAGGATTGGACCGGCATCGTCAACCCGCCGTGTTTCGCGCACACGCAAAACCGTCTGATCGACTTCACACATTCCACCTCGTTGCATTGGAGCAAGAGACAGTCCGTAGATACCAGCAATATCCTTGCGGGTAGTCTCGGAGTCTGTATCGCGCCAGATGCCACGACCGTCCTGCCTCCAGTACCGCTTGCCGTCGAAGTAATAATTTGCCAGAGGTGCGCCTAGACGATCCTCCTCAAACTCTTTGACCCAGCCCGCGCCGAGGATTTCAGCCCAGCTATAAAAACTCTTGTCCTGCGAGAAGCTGACGATCCCGGTGGGAGTAACGACGCAAGCAGTCGGGTTGTCTGAGGTAGCAGTCCAAAACGCATTGGTTCTACCGTTGACTTCAAGGTTACCAAGCAACTTGTCTGGATACATTTCCTGTACTCGAGTGCGGATACGATCCATCGGAATCTCGACCGGACCTTCCCCGCGGTACTTGTGGTCCGCGTCAATCGTCGACGCAAACCAGCTATATAAAGTCTCTGTCCTTAAAGGGACATCCCCTACTTTGGTCATCGGCAAGTACCAAGCGTAGTACTGCTCGGGCTTAACATGATTGTCATCAAGCCCAGCAAACAAACGCTTTGCCCCCAGCTCTTTGGCAACTCGTTTTAAGAACGCCGGCAATAGTCCGACTGGAATCTGCATGGGTGTTTCAAACATCCAGATAACCCGCGCACCTCCACTCGGAGTACGGTGAGCGTACATAGGTTTTAATCCAGCCTTGGCTTTAGCCCCAACCCCAGAGATAAACTCTTCAGATGTAAGTTCACAATCATAGTCTGCAATGAACGCATGCATCTTTGCCGGGGGGTTATCTCTGGTAACACGCATAGCCGCGGCACGACCTTCGAATCCGCTGACGAACATTCCGTCAGTTGAATTCTGAACGGCCCAACGCTTTGCAACTTCTGGCTCAAGACTCGGTGGCTGGTTTACATTACCATCCCAAGGTGTACATGGACTGGCAATCGACGACGATAAATTAGGTATACGAAAGAGGTTCATTTTTTATACCTCACTGCGTCGGTCGCTTCCGCACCTATTGGACACCCATCCAACCATTCAGGACAGACGCTCATGAGACGTTCAATCTCACCAGCCGGAACTGAATTGTCAACTTCACAAACCGCCTCGTCGTGAATATGCATCACAACAGGACATCCAGCCTTTTCCAGGCGCAACACAGCCGCTCCCATGACATCACGCGCTACAGCTTGGACGAGGTTCTCGCATAGTTTCCCTCCGTAAAATGGAATCTGTGGACCGCCTCTCTCCACGCTAGCCGTCCAAGCCGCCTTCCTAGCCTTACCACTTTTGTCATATTTCTGCTTGTCAGGCCATTGAGACATAATGTTGCGATAAGTAAGAACTCTTCCACTCGGAAGACCCACCTCAAATTGCTTGTCCGCTTTGGCACGCTGGAAGTCTCCCTCCAGCTTTCTCCAAAGATCGAGAATCGGCTGGTTCCGAGCGCGGAAATCATTGACGATCATATTTGATTTAGTCTCCGTCATGTCGATTCCGTATTGCATCTTGGCAATAAGAGCGAACTTCTTTGCCCCGGCACCATAGCCAAGGCCGAGAACCATCGCCTTTACCAACTGATACAATGGGGCATCAGTCTTTTTCAATGTCCCTTTCGGGCCATCCCATAAACTCATATTCTTAGCGGCCGCCTCATAGATGCCGTAACCGTTTGTAATCGCGTCTAAGAGTCCCTCGTTACCAGACAACCAAGCAAGTACCCGTGGTTCGATTTGAGCCAAGTCACATATGACAAACTTCTTACCTGGCCGGGGTACGATGCAACCTCTTAGGTCTACTCCAAACATTTCATTGCGAGGAAGATTCTGAACGTTGAACTTCGAATCACCAGACCAACGCCCAGTATGAGCTCCCATGTATTTCAATCCGTAACTCATCGTTCCGTCTGGTTTGATACGATTCTGCATGACCTTCAGCTTGGCCAGCAAAGAGTTTGCCTTGCGCCAGTCCCGCATGATCCCAACGAAAGGAACCTGCTCCCCGTACTGGGACTCCCATAATGCACATTCTTCAGAGTTCTCGGCCAACGAAGTAGGCCATGGAATACCAGCCTTCGCGCATTCCCTGCGGAATGCCTTCGTAGATAGAACTACTCCGTCTGTTTCATCAATCCAGGGTAATGAGTTCTCACTCTCCCAAGTAACTTTTTGAAGAGCTTTGATGCCCGCGGAAACAGCATCCTGGTCGACCTGAATCCCGCGCCACCCCATCTCAATGGTGTGCTTGGATAGCTCGGATTCCGCCGGAAGCATATCGCTGGAAAACTTCTCATAGATACCAAGACATGCTTTTGCATCTTGGCGAGCATACTCCAGCACTTCTTTACCAAACTCAGTACCTTCAACATCGCTCCACTTCTTGGAATGCATCTTGTCACGAGGATCTTTGTCTATATGACGATCGAGCAATTCCCTGGAGGCACCCAACAAGTTACGTGGAGCACCCACGGCAACCGAAAGGTTTGCAGTACAGTCCCAAGCTATAGGCTTGGCTTGAACACATCCTTTTTCCCGCAACCTCTCGATCACCGCGCCGTCGAAGCTATAGTTATGAGCCACCCACTTGTGACCGTCAATCTTGGCCCACGGGGCTTTTTTAGGGCAGCCTACGTAGTCAACATCTGGTCCCTGAATGGCAACCATGTAGATGTCCGAGGCTGGACTACGCAAATAGTGCCACTGCCCAAGTGTAGTGATTGATGTTTCCTTGTCGTAATATGTTTCAAAGTCAATTGCATATGTATTCATTTTGATTTTTTGTATTTTTTATTAGAGAACATTTCTTCAAAAACCAACAAGCGCCCAAGCATATCTGCCACTTGAGTTGTAGTTTCATCGTAAGTGTTCGTTCCTTCTGCTTTTTTTCTTTTATTTAATAGTATTTCCAAGGCATGAAGAATAAAATCTGCTACTTCGGTGGGTTTTATTCCACCTTGGAGCAGAGCCGAGTATTCAGCCTCAATTGCATCGCGATGCTCACCCACGAATGGGTAAGGAATCACGGTGAATTCTTCGGCCAGTTGTTCACTGGCAGAAGGCATCAGCTTATAATGTTTACCGAACTCTTGTCGATAGGTTGAACGCCACCTTCTGGCTCAACCAAACCCTTTTTAACAAGATATTCTTCATCCATTGGAATAGATGTTGGGGCTCCATTTTTATTAAGAATACGGGATTCTTGTGGTGGGACTTCCTGAGCCATCTTTTCCATTTTGCGGAACCCTTCGCCACCAAGAAGTCCATTTAGAAGATCAACAACGTGGGGGAAGAGACCATTAAGCACGTCCTTCTCCACGATATTTGCCTCGCCATCACGGGGAAGCATCTCCACGCTAATCTTATCAGTTCCAACTTCGTTTTTAATTTGTATAGCTAATTCAATCATTTTTTTCTTCTTTCTGATGTGGTAGTAATTCGAGCACGGCTGACCTAACCTTGTGTCTGAACCCCGAGCATTCATCTTCAAGGTCTGCCATAGAGCTAAGGAGTTCCTGGCAGAACTCTCTCAGCCCTTCGTTCTCATTTTCTAACCGCCCGTTCTCCTCCACAAGAGTAGAGGCGGTTTTATGGTTTGTTTCTGCCAGATCTGTTACACGTTTGTAAAATTGATGCACCCTATGAAGTTCCCTTTGCATATATTCTGGTTGTTTACGCATTGTATCCGTATCAATGATTGCGTCTAGGCTCATATGTTCGCCTCCTGGTTTAAAACAATGCGAGGTTCCTTCGTGTTCTTTAGACATAAAAATCCTTCCTTTAAAAGGTAATCCAATTCTGCAACAACCTCTTGAGCAAGTCTATCGTTTTCTAGATCGTTTTGATTTTCCACTTGACACCTTACCTTTCTTTTTTGGCATGGTTGTGCTTTTTGTTTCTGTTTTAGGGGATTCCAAATAAGGAAATCCAGTTTTCTTCCAAACCCAATAAAATATCATTTTTGTTTTTCCTCTTTTCCTTTTTGAATTAACTCCAAATATTGTTCAGCATGCGCTTCATTTTCAAAGAACGAAATAGATGTGGCTCTATCTGTTTCTGGATCAGTCCCAAAAACAACGGAGTTAAACCAACGCTTACTGATCCAAACAAATACCCATAACAAAAATGAATCGATCATTCTATTTTCCCCCGTTTGCATTTAAACAATAAAAAAGCTGTCCTTACTAAAGCTCGTTCCAAATGATCGATAGATGTTTCACCTTCTAAATCTGGATCTTGCCTATTCCCATCGATTTGCATCATAGCTCTACAAATGTGGCTAATTGCTCTATCGGAGTTATACCGACGAGAATCTTTATAGAACCATTCACCAAATAAACTTTTGTCAGAACCTTTCTCCATAATCTTAGTGACTGTAGTGAAAGCTTCTGAAGCTACCTCATGAATTGAAGGCGGAACTATTTCGTTTTGATCCATAAACCCTTTACTTGCGTTACGTTTTGAAATCTCGATTCCAATAATTCAGAAAAGAACTGAACTGCTTGGCGGAGGACGTCCGGTGTTTCACGCGGCAGGACACACCTAACCTGTCGGCGCTTCTCGCGCCGCACCATGCCGGATCGTCTCCCCTTTTTCATCTACTTAGATCAAGCTGGAAGCCCAAGCCTGGAACTCGTCATTGTTTGTTCCAGCCAACTTGAACGTGGGTGTAAACCAACTACCCATCGTGTTGGTATTGAGCTTGCTGCTCACTTGATATCGACCCTTGGTCAATCCGCCACGAAGGACGGTCTGACTATCGGTCAACAACTGACGACCCGCTCCGCGGTACGCACTCTTAGTGAGATTGTACTGCGCCAGGGCGTAGTTCTTTTTATCCGGGCCCTCAAGCGAGAAGACCGGATTCTTTTCTTTCGGCTCTGCAACCAAAAGGGTCAGGACGAGGAACGGAATATACCGATCCACATCTTCAGACTCCGAGATATCCAAAGTTCCACCCGCGGCTTCCACTTCGGCCTGCGAGGCAAAAATCTTCGGGATGACATCCGTCCCATAAGGGATTTCCTGGATGTATTTCTTTTGGATGTGAGTGATCACCGCTTCCATAGCAGAATCCTTACTTCCAACAACCAGCTCTTTGTTGAACACAAAAGAACCCGGTTGGAAGTTATTGCTGAGATTCCCGGTCTTCCCAACGAGGTTAATCCTCGGAATTAGAAAGTCGGAGGCTTTGAATTCTCCGTCTACCCCAGCATTACGGTTTGTGATTGCGGGAGATTTGCTCTCCGCAACAGCCAACGCCTTATCTTCACTCGTTTCTACTGCTTCCTTATCTTTTTTACTGAATGATGTTTTCATTTTATTTGTTTTATCTCTTTTATTTCTTTATTTTTTCTTAGTTGATAAGATGGCTCACCACGCGTCATTGCTTCGGCAGCGATGAGGTCATCTTCCAGTTGTTCTTTCGCCACGGTCTTCTGACCGCGAGGCGCCTTGGCCGCAACTAGATCGGCCAAATCTGTGAACTTAATCTCGCAAGCGGAGCTAAACTCCTCTGGAGTAAGTTTACCCTTCACCAAATCCCAAGCCTTTTGAGAGTCCTTGATTTCCCTTCGGCCTTGGATTTCCTTTAATCCATAGCCAGGGATTTCACCACCCTCTTTGGCAAATTCTAAATTATGCTTACGAACGCTGGAACACCAAGCCTCCATGACCATCGCAATACGCTGGGCTTGAGCCCTCCGTTCTGGCGTGGACAATTGGCTAGGTTGAAATAGTTCAGGCAACTGAGCGTCGTGCGCCATGTCATAAGCTTTAACAATTTGCATGGTGGCTCCGTGGACTGCTGGGCAGTCTGCTAGCTTGTGGCAATAAACGCACTGATCCCCAGGCGTATAATCGGCTTCCGTATGGTTTTTGCATTTGTCGATGATTCCTTTTATTCGTTTGTGTATTTTTTGGTAGTCACCCTCACGGGTAAATGTGTGAGTGAAGATAAGATCTAGACGGGGTTGCAGAATGTGTACAGTAACTTCTTTGATGTAGTCGTGCTTATCGAAAACACCGAGAGTATACGCCCACATCTGAGCATTGTGCTCGGCATCATCAACAGGATTAAAACCAAATTTGTAATCAATAAGATGAGCTTTATCTCCGCGAATCATCAATCGGTCTACAAAACCCCATTGATCAAAAACTTCTAGTTTAATTTCTTTAAGATCAAGCATCGGTAGATAACTCCGCTCGCAAACGCTCAATATAATCCAAGCACTTCATAACAAGCTTGGTCTCATCGGCATTCAGTTTTGAAAAGTCAGACATCTCGCAAGCGTAGTGCATAGCAGTTCCACGTTGTGTAACTATATGAACCTCCCCATCCCGTTTAGGTTCGTAGCCTGGGCATAATTCTCGGCTCTTGAGAGTACTAGGACTATATCTTGCGTGTTGTGTATCCATCAGCGTGGCGTGAATTGTGACCCCAAAACTGAAATCGTCAAGTGCTAATTGTGAGTGAGTAAATCGCCGTCGTTCAGCAAATCAATATTCCGAAGTTTTGCTTTTACTGATTTACTAACCTCTTCCTCAACCGAGTTAGCGGCGAACAGGATGTATTGTAGCGCGGGAGTTTTAGCTCCCGTGCGGTGAATACGACCGAGAGCCTGTTTAAGATCAACAGCAGAGTACGTTGGGCTAATCAGAGAAACTCTTGGCCTTCCGTGTAGATCATGGAGACTAACCCCCACACCGCCAGCCGCAATTTGGCAGATGATTAAGTGCGACTTGTTTGCTTGGAAAGAAGCAATTGCCGATTCTCTTTGGTCGGTCGTTTGATCGCCAAGAATATAAACCGGTTTGTGTTTTTTCATTCTTTCCCCAATGGCGTCGAGTGTTTGCCTAAAGTTTACAAAGCACACAACGCTTTTGCCTTCCTCGATAAACTCCTCCGCCATTTCCGTAATCACAGGAACTCGAAGCAGTTCAATTTCCTGCCTCATGCGTAAACGTTTAGTGAGAGGATTCT
>Ga0209088_10002284_pt1 | contig 11850 bp, 9 predicted proteins | sample S_140625_EF_Meta_FD_187324 | JGI IMG/M metagenome (GOLD analysis project Ga0209088, IMG submission 187324) | Freshwater microbial communities from Lake Simoncouche, Canada to study carbon cycling - S_140625_EF_MetaG (SPAdes) (version 2) | ecosystem: Environmental > Aquatic > Freshwater > Lake ...
TTTGTGGATCGGCTTTTTAACGAGGCCAACCAATCCGGGCCCTCGGCTTGCCGCAGGTCGCTTCCAGTTTGAATCGAAACCGTGACGCCCCCGGTAATTTTGTTACAATACCACATCCCCCCTATGTTTCCTAAAACTTATTCTCTCTTGCTACTTTGCGGCACCATGCTCTCTCAAACCCTTGCAACTGAATGGGATCCGAAGATGGAGCCCGCCCTCGGCCTCTCCTTTCCGCTCGAGGTCAAAAACGATCGCGTCGTCCTCTCCCAAGACCTCCTCCTCTCCTCCGATAAAATTCTTCCCGCTGGTACCGTCCTGCGCACCATATTCCGACCTGTTACTCTGACCGAAGGAGAAAAGAAAACCCGTCGTGGTGTGGATGAAGACTCCTTCTCCCGCGTTGCCCCTAAGGTCACCACCAAAGGTCTGATGACCGAAACGGAACGAAAAATTATGGATCGCGCCTACGGAACCATCTGGACCAACCCAATCGACTTTCGCCGCACCCTTGAACTCACCACCCCTGAAAATCTACGCATCGTCCTCGAGTCCCCAGCAGGCACTCCCCCGCCTGTTGAAATTCCAAACTTTCCCGAAGGCCTCTGCCTTGTTGGAAATCCCACTCCCCAGGTTCTCTCCGTACTCAAAGATAGTCCCGGAGCTAAAGCCGGCTTTCGGGGTGGAGATACCCTCGTCGAGATGGCAGGCCAACCGGCAGGAGAGAACCTAACCGAATTCGCCTCGCGCTACCGAACCACCCGGGCCAACGCCTCAAAACAACGCCTCGATTTGCGATTTAAAGTGCGCCGCGCCTCAGGGGAGACGGAGTCCCTCGTTCTTCACGTGCCCCCCAGCTGGAATAGCGGCTTCGAAGAGTAAATCCTAAACCACGGGTTCCAGCGCAATCCGCTGAATCGATCCCACCGAGCCCGAACCCAAAAAGTTTTCCACCCTACCAAAAAAAGGACTCGGCTCATCCGTTAAATAAATCTTCAACTCCCCTTTTTCATGAATCTTATCCTCCGTCTGCTGTAACGACTTCGCACAGGCTTCCGACGAATCCACTAACTTTACTTCACTCCCCAAAACCTTCCCCAGTACCCCCTTGAGTAATGGATAGTGAGTACAGGCTAGAACCAGCACACGAATCTTCTCCTTCATTAATGGCTCCAAATACCTTCGCACCACCTTCTCCGTCACCTCTCCATCCAACCACCCCTCCTCGACCAAAGGCGCCAATAAGGGAGTCGCTTGAGCGAAAATTTTCCATCCTGGCCGAGCCCGAACCAACGCCTCTTGATAGGCACCGCTTGCCACCGTCGCCGCCGTCCCAATCACCCCTACGGGTCCTTGCTCGGATGCTGACAACGCCGCCTGAACCCCCGACTCAATCATCCCATGCAACGGAACCTCAGTGCTCAATCGGAGAGTTTTTACTGCTAGGGCTGACGCCGTATTACAGGCCACCACAATCCGATCCGCTCCCTTTCCTTTCAGAAAAGCAATAATCTCACGACTATACGCAGTCACTGTCTCAGCCGACTTGTTCCCGTACGGAACTCTCGCTGTATCCCCCACATAAATAATATCCCGCTTTGGAAATGCCGCACGCAACGCTCGCACCACCGTCAACCCACCCACACCCGAATCAAAAATACCTAAAGGCATACTTACTCCGCCTTCTGGCTGGGAGAAACGGGGGTCGCACGCCGTATCTCCGAGGGGTTTGGATCCACTTGCCCTGCCGTCACCCGATTCGTGCCTGCTAGATTTGTCGCCACAGGAGAATTCGAGCTACTTCCTTTCGGTTTGAAAGCAGGAACCGACTCTAAATTCATCACTGGCCTGAGCTCAGGGGTCGAAGGTGAGACCCTCTCGATTTTGCCCACTTTTTCCACCGAGAGTCGCGGGGGGGTGGGTGGACTCTCCTGCGATTTTCGATAACTCATGATTCCCTTGAAAATCCAGTCCGCCACTTGCTGACGATACTCCTCGGTTCGAAGCAAGCTGGCCTCTCTCGGGTTCGACATAAATCCTCCCTCCACCAGCACTGAAGGAGAGTTCGCAAGTCGTAACACCTTGAATCTTGCACGCTTCACCCCCCGGTCGAAAGGGGCATTCGTCTGGGAAAGGACCGCGGAGCGATGAATCGCCTGCGTAAGCAAGAAGTTGTGATGATCGTAGCTATTCCCCGGCCAGATTTGATCCTCATCCCCCACTAGGGATCCACCCGAGGACGTGGACGGAGCATATTGAGGAGAAAGACTGTACGTCTCCCAACCTTCCGACGATCGGCTTGAGTCCTCGTTAAAGTGAATGCTCACAAAAATATAGCCTGGATGATCATCTGCCAATTTTGACCTATCCGCGTGATCTACATAACGATCCTTCGTTCTCGTTAAAACCCAGGGAACGCCCGCCGCATCCAACAACCGAACCAACCGCTTCGCCGTATCCAAATTCGCCGTTTTCTCACTCAGTCCCCTAGCTGCCCGAGTACCCTCATCTCCACCCCCATGTCCCGCATCCACTACTACCCCTTGGACAGGACGTTTCGGAATCTCCGCATTAGGCCGCAAAAGAGGGTCGAAGGTCTTCACCAAATCAACCCGTGGAACCAGCACAACGTCACTCTCACGACGCAATGAGTGACTCAACCAGTAACGCGCCCCCTTCCACTTCAATTCCCTGCTGTCCAAAGTCATTGTTAGATTTCCAAAAGAAGAACTCAGAATAAACGGCTGATTCGGCTCAATCTGGTCGGGAATCTTAAAGCCATAAAACTTAGCAAAAGATTCCAACGAAACATAATCCACCCTCCCGACCCGCACGACTTGCCACGTCTCCTCAGCCTGCACGAATGCCGCCAAAGCAACGCTAAGAAAAAAGAGCCGGCCAATCATTTTCCCCTGCACTTCCGATGATCGATCAGACGCACACCCCCCACCCAAGCTGCCACCCATAAGATTCCACCCGCGACCTCGGCATACTCCAATCGTACCCCTGGACATCCGCGAAGAAGGCGACGAAGGGTACTCACCGCAGAACGAGATCCCTGCAAAGCCGCTTTTCGAACTGCCTCCGCCCATCGCCCCGCCCACTCTCGCCCAACCCGACTCAACCTTTGATTCCGCGAACTGATCGGAAGCCCGTCCTTTTCCCGTAGGGTGCGGAATCGCACAATTTGTACAGGCAGGTAGAGATCCCGCACAACCCTCTCCAAAACATCACACTGTTGACCATCTTTTTCCCCCAACAACATCCAATCGGGCCGTACGATCGAAAGTAGTTTTACGACAACAGTTGCCACACCCCGAAAGTGCCCCTTTCGCCTTGCCCCACACCGTCCCCGCGACCGATCCACTTCCTCCACCCATGTAGAAGCGTCTTTCGCGTACAAATCATGTGGCCGAAAAAGAACATCTGCTCCCGCTTGAGCCGCAATTTTCATGTCTGCCACCTTCCGCTTCGGGTATGCCCCAAAGTCGGCCTTGGAGTTAAACTGGGTTGGATTGACATAAGCGCTGACCACCACCCGATCCGCCATTTTGGCCGCTTGCCGAATCAAGGCTGCATGTGCCTCGTGCAAAGCCCCCATCGTAGGAACGAAGGCAATGGTTTGACCTCTCTGGCTCCATACGGATGACGCCTTTTGCATTTTGGCGGGTTTTGTCATAACCTTCATGTCTTACGGAGCATACAAAATGTCGACCTACCTTCACAACCTCTTCGCCCAAAGAATTGGTGGACCTGGCTACGGCCTCAAGGAGGCACCGATCTATAAATTCGAGCGAATCAAGCGTGCCAAGCGGGCCGCCCTAGCCGCCCACCCAGGCAAGGAGCTTCTCGATTTTGGGGTTGGCGAACCCGACTCGATGGCCGACCCAAAAGTCGTCACTACCCTTGCCCACGAAGCGACCCTTCCCGAAAATCGTGGCTATGCCGACAATGGAGGCCCTCGCCTCCGCCTCGCTGCCGCCCACTATATGAAGGAGGTGTTTGGGGTCATTGCTGATCCTGAAACCGAGATTCTCCACTCGATCGGAAGTAAGGCGGCTCTCTCCATCTTGCCAGCTGCACTCATCGATCCGGGGGATGTGGTTCTCATGACCAGCCCCGGATACCCTGTGTTCGGAACACACGCAGCCTACTACGGCGGAGTCGTTCACTCGCTACCCCTCACACCGGAAAACAAATACCTCCCTCGCCTCGACACCATCCCGCGGGCAATCTTGGACAAAGCCAAGGTTCTTGTTCTGAACTATCCGAACAATCCCACCGGAGCCTCTGCTTCCCCCACCTTTTTTCAGCAGGTAGTAGAGTTCGCCAAGCGGGAAGAAATCGTAGTCATCCATGACGCCGCCTACACCGCCCTGATTTTTGAGGGCAAGCCGCTTAGCTTTCTCTCGATTCCTGGAGCCAAAGACGTGGGCCTCGAACTGCATACCACCAGCAAGGCATTTAATATGACCGGTTGGCGCTGCGGCTTTGTGGTGGGTAATTCTCTCCTCGTCAAAGCCTATGCGGATGTGAAGGACAACACCGATTCAGGGCAGTTTCTCGCACTGCAAAACGCTTCCGCTGTCGCTTTTGAAAACCCGCAAATTACGCGTGATACCTCCGCTAAATACAGTCGCCGGATGGACTCTCTTGTTCAAATCCTGCAAAAAGCAGGATTCCCTGCTGAAAAACCCGCAGGCTCCTTTTTTCTCTACTCCCGCGCTCCAAAGTCGGCCACGGGGGCAAAGGAGCAATCCTTTGCCAATGGGGAGGCTTTTTCAAAATGGCTTATTGAGGAGCAGCTCGTTTCCACTGTTCCTTGGGATGAGGCGGGAGCTAACGTTCGCTTTAGCGTTACCTTTGCCGCACGAGATCGAAAGGATGAAGATCGTGTCCTAGGGGAGCTTGCCGCTCGCCTGAAGCCCTACCAGTTTCAATTCTAGGATCAGTCTCCCGGTCCGGGATCTTTGTCCTCTTCTCCGCTTAACTTATCTTGGATCGCCAAGATCTGCGGCAAAACCAAAAGAGCGCTGATCAGAGTAAAGATCACCCCCAAGCTCATCACTAATCCCAGCGACACTAAGCCCCGATATTGACCCACGAGCATCGAGCCAAATCCAAAAAGCGTTGTTAGGGCGGAAAGAACAACCGCTTTACCTGTGCTCGACGCAAAGATTCGAATTCCTCCCTCCTCTCGATAACGATCCATCACGTAAACCCCGTATGCAACCCCGATACCTAGAATCATGGGAAGGGTAACAATGTTCGCTGGATCAAGCTCGATATGGAAAAATCCTAACGCGCCAAATAACCAAAGAATTCCAAGACCCAGAGGTAGCAGAGTTAGAATGAGATCCTTAACATTTCGGAATAAAAGAAAGATAAGAATTAAAATGACACCAGCCGCATAAAAGGAGGCTTGGATATAACTTTTCATCAAAAGATCGATGTATTCTAAATTCATCACTGGTGTTCCCGTGGCTCCAGGAGCGATTTTTTGAATCTGCACCACAAACTCCTCGTTCGGCTTTCTTTCCCACACATCAACAGAGGGCACAACCTCGATTAAAACCTTCCCTTGCTTTGAAAGATATCGTTGCCGAAGTTGCGCCGGCAGATCCTCCACCGTCAAAGGCCGGTCACCGCGCTGGGTCTTGAGCCAACCGAGATTCTGCGTGATCGAGCCCACCAACTTCACCTGATGTCGATCCAGCCTCTTTTTAGCCTCCTCCAAGCTCAACTTATCGAGGGCTGCCACAGCGCGCTCCAGCGGCGGAATCAGCTTCTCAAACGTCGTCACCGCCTGCCGTGCTCTGCCCGAGAGACCAATGTACTGCTTAGCCTGTTTCGCTCCTTCTTGGGACGACTCTAACAAGAACTCCAAGTCCTTCTTGGCTTTGGGCACATCTACGGATGATTCGGAGCCCGAACCCAAGGTAATCTCCCCCGCAACCCGCGCGATTCGACTTACCTCCTCCATCCGCTTGTGCTGATCCCGCGGAACGAGATCTCCCAGCGTCCGCACCTTGCTCACTGTAGAAAGTTGTCCGAGCTTCTCTGCCAGCTCGTCCGCCTGCTCCACACTGTCCGCCATCACCACCCCATAGATTAACGAACCCTCCCCGGTATTTAAAAGTTCACGGGTCAGCCGTACCGACTCCATTTTGGGATTTTGTAAGTGGAGTAGATTATGGTCGAAGGCGACTTTTTGACTTTGTTTCCATGCAAAGAGACTCACACCAGCCGCCAAGGTCAGGGCAAGATAAGGATGGAAAGTTAACTTACGATCCCATGTCGCGCCCTGCACTAGCTGTAACTTTTTTCCAGACCCCTTCACCCCATTACGATCCCGCCACAACAGCAGCGCAGGTAAAATCGATAGGCTGGCCCACAGCGCCAGCAAAACTCCTGTCCCTGCGATCCATCCCAGTTCAGTCAATCCGGTAAAATCATTAAAGCACATTGCAAAAAATGCTGCCGCGGTTGTCCCTCCTCCCGTCAAGAGCGCCTTGCCTGTAGTAGTGAGAGTAATCTCCACAGCCTCCTCCGAGCTCCTTCCTCGCTCTACCTCCTCCTCATATCGCCCTAAGAACTGGATTCCAAAATCGATCCCTAATCCCAACAACATCACAATGAATGCCTGTGAAATAATATTCAGATGACCAATCGTGACGGTGGTTACCCCAAGTGAGACCACAATGCTTGCTAAAAGAGCCACTAAGGCGAGCAGAGGCCGGGATACCTCCCCGTAGGCAAAGAAAAACATAATCGTGATCAGCGCTAAAGTGATCAGAGTCGCAATCTTCATGTCCGCCTCACTTTGACGAAGCTCATCATCCAGTAGAACGGGTTCACCCGTAACCCCAATACTTACTTTTGAAAATTCCGCCTGGGTCTCCTGCGCAACCTTTCGAACTCTCTGAATCACACCGGTAAAAGGAGTAGCACTCTTCTGCTCATCTTTGGAGGGACGCAAAAGCATCAGGATCGTCTTCCCGTCTTCCCCTAAACTGAGGTACTCATTCTTGAGTAGATCCGCCTCGAACTCAGAAAGTTCACCCAAACCCTTTTTCTCGTAAACTCCTGCAGGCGTTTCCAGATCTTTTGCCAACCGCTTTAGGTTTCGGACAAACTCTTCGATAAATGGAATAAATTCCGCCCAACTTGATGATTTTCGAAGATACGGATCATTAAATTTCGCCGAAGCCTCCGCTAAGATTCCATTTAAATTTAACGCCTGCTTATTCCCTTTTACTAAAGTTGCCAGCTCCTCCATCTGCCTTCGAATTCCCGTCAGCTGCTCCTCATCCGCCAGCAAAAGCAGCCGATCTGCCATGGGAGAAAAGTCGTGACGATAGTATACCCGGTCCAATCCCTTTTCATTTCTCAACTTCGCCGCCAACGCATTTGCTGCCTCACGGCTCTCTTTCAACTTATCACTCTTCAGCACCACTACGATCTCATCCCGAACATCAAACTCCTCCATATAGGCCAAATACTTTTGGAAAACGGGCGAATCCTTCCGAATCAAATCCAACGTATTATTTCGTATCACCAACCGAGAAGCTGCTACCCCACCACACACAACCACCAGCGCCAAGCCAATCCACAGCACCCCATTGCGTCGACGTAAAATAAGCCGAGCCCACTGGTGAAGGGCCCGATCGATCCAAGAGGCCTTTGCCGAATGGGGTTGGGTTTGCATCAGTTCAAAGGAGTCGATCGAGCCTTCTCTTTTTTGTTTTCCCACTCTTCCCGTATCCCGCGCAGATCCCGTGCGAGCTCCTCCCTTAGAATGCCGGCCTCCTCCTCAGCTCCAGCTCTGCGAGCCACTGTAATCTTAGCCCCAAGGAATGTTTCCCTTTCCGCAATTTTGGCCTGATAAGTTGTGTCGATCTCAGCCAAAACCCTCTTCAGGGCTTCTGAAACCTTGCGAGTCGGTTCCTGAGACGAAAGGCGCTCCATCGCAAGTTCATAAGCGGATTTCATGGAACCTACACCTTAAAAACGACAGCCCTCTGCGTCGATCGTATTGTCACTCCGTCCCGCTTGCTCCCACCCCCTCCTATCGACTAAGATTATGGGTGGATTTTGCCTCTCTCGGCCTCACAGCCTCCGTCCTTCAAGCTACCCAAGATCTCGGCTTTCAAGAGCCCACCCCCATTCAGGCTCAAGCCATCCCGATCGCACTATCAGGAAAAGACATCATCGGCTCAGCTCAAACCGGTACGGGCAAAACCGCCGCTTTTGCACTCCCAATTCTTGAACACCTTGGGAAACCAGGGAAACTCCGCGCCCTCATCCTTGAACCAACTCGCGAACTGGCAGATCAAGTCTCCGAAGCCCTCCAAAAGTTTGCCAAGCACACTGGCCTACGAATCGGACTTATATATGGGGGTGTCGGCTATGGAGCCCAGCGGGAGCAGATTCAACGAGGAATTGATATATTAGTCGCTACTCCAGGCCGCCTTCTCGATCTCGTCGGACAAGGAGACCTTAACTTTGGAAATCTCACACACCTTGTACTTGATGAAGTAGACCGCATGCTCGACATGGGCTTTCTTCCCGATGTCAAACGCATCGTCTCCCTCTGCCCCGAAAAACGCCAAACTCTCTTTTTCTCTGCAACCATCCCGCCCGAAATCGAACGACTCACCCAGTGGGCCCTCAAAGAGCCCGTCACGATCGAGATCGGTCTTCGTCAATCAGCCGCGGAAACCGTCACCCACGCTCTCTATCCTGTTGCCGCAGATCAGAAACATGAACTCCTTCTCGGCCTCCTTGAAAAAACCCACTACGAGAGCGTGATCGTATTTTGTAGAACTCGGATGGGATCGGATCGTGTCGCGGGTAGCCTTTCCAACTTACCTCACCCTGTTGGGGTTCTTCACTCCGATCGGTCTCAGACGGAACGAACCGAAGCCCTAGCAGGATTTCGCTCCGGCAAATACCCAATCCTCGTCGCCACCGATATTGCGGCGCGCGGACTCGACATCGCAGGCGTAACCCATGTCATTAACTACGACGTGCCCCAACATCCCGAGGATTATGTTCACCGTATCGGCCGAACGGGTCGTGCCGCTAAGGAGGGGGATGCATTAACCCTATTTGTGGCTGAGGAGCTCCCCCATGTGGAAGCCATTGAACGAATGCTTGGTCAAAAACTGCCGCGTAAGAAATTGGAGAACTTCCCCTACCGCTTCACCGCTCTGTTTGAAGAGGGGCACACCGTAGCCCAAACTCGCATGAGGGGTGTTCGTACCCATCGGGGATACACCTTCGGCGCACGCCGACGCTGATTTACTTCTTTTTTACTTTCGCGGCGACTTTCAGCCGTAACCCATTCAGCCGAATAAATCCTGTCGCATCGTCCTGATTATAGGCCTTGGTCGGATCCGCTTCCATCGTCGCAATTTCTGGGTTGTACAAGCTCAGTCTCGACTTTCTGCCCGCCGCGTAGATTCCCCCCTTGTATAACTTCACCCTCACAGTTCCCGTCACGTTCTTCTGGCTCTCCTCCACCAACGCCTGAAGAGCCAGCCGCTCTGGCGCAAACCAGAAACCGTAATAAACCAACTCGCTATATTTGGGGATCAGACTGTCTCGCAGGTGCATCACCTCGCGATCCATCGTTAAACTCTCCATCTGCCGATGGGCAAAATGGAGAATCGCCCCGCCTGGGGTCTCATAAACGCCCCGGCTCTTCATCCCTACAAACCGGTTCTCGACCATATCCACCCGACCCACCCCGTGTTTTCCTCCCAGCTTATTCAGCGCCCGCATAACCGCTAACGGAGAAAGCTTTTTCCCATTCACCGCGACACAATCCCCTTTTCGGAACTCGAGCGTCACATACTCCGCTTTGTTGGGAGCCTCCTCAGGCGAAACCGAGAGGGTAAACATCTTCTTGTTCGCGGGCGCAAAGGCATCGAACCACGGATCCTCCAAAATTCCTGCCTCATACGAGATGTGCAACAGATTCCGATCCATCGAATATGGTTTCTTAGCAGTCGCCTGCACAGGAATCTTTCGTTGCTCGCAATACCGAATCATCTCCGCGCGACCCGGAAACCGCTTCCGAAACCGCTCGTCCCTCCATGGTGCAATGACTTCTATATCGGGGGCCAATGCCGCTGAGGTCAGCTCAAATCGAACCTGATCGTTCCCCTTTCCCGTGGCACCGTGCGCAATGGCTTGGGCTTTTTCTTTTCGTGCAATCTCGACCATCCGTTTGGCAATCAACGGCCGCGCAATCGAAGTTCCTAGGAAATATTGTCCCTCATAGATCGCCCCCGCCCGCATCATCGGAAAGATAAAGTCCTTCGCAAACTCCTCTTGAAGATTATCAATGTAGATTTTCGATGCCCCTGTCTTGGCCGCCTTGGCTTTGAGACCATGCAGCTCTTCGTCCTGCCCAATATCCGCACAGAATGCAATGACCTCCGCTCGATACGTTTCCTTGAGCCAGGCGAGCAACACGGAGGTATCCAGACCTCCGGAGTAGGCGAGCACGATCTTCATAAAAGTAGCAGAGCGCAGATCCCCTTTGGGATCAAGCCGCTACCGGTTGGGACTTGCGAGCCGTCCCTTTGATCTTAGCTAGATGAGGCAACAACTTTTCCTTAGCGGCCTTCACGCTTAACCCATATCGGACCCGTAAATCATCCGGCTTGCCGTGATCCACAAACTCATCCGGCCAACCGATCCGAACCACTGGTGTCGTCATTCCTAAATTGGAGACCTCTTCCAAAATCGCGCTGCCGAAACCACCCTTAATGACGTGATCCTCAAAGGTCACGATCACATCTGCACTCTGACCGAAAAGTTGAAGTAGCGCGGTATCGATCGGCTTGGCAAACCGCGCGTTAATCACCGCAGCCTCGATTCCCTCCTCTTTTTTCAACTCATCGGAAAGTTGCATCGCCATCGGCAACATCTGGCCGTACGACCAGATGACAACCTTTTGCCCATGCCGAATCACCTCCGCCTTACCAATCGGCAGCGCTAATGGAGTCTTCTTGATCGCCACATTTGGTCCCACGCCTCGGGGGTAGCGGATTGCCACCGGTCCGGCATGTAAACTTGCAGTATAGAGCATGTCCACGAACTCATCCTCATCCTTGGGTGACATATGAATTAAGTTTGGAACTCCTCGGAGATAAGAAATATCAAAGAGGCCGTGGTGGGTCGGACCGTCATCCCCTGAAAGGCCACCGCGATCCATACAGAACACCACTGGAAGATTTTGCAGACACACATCGTGCACGATCTGGTCATAGGCTCTCTGGAGGAAGGTCGAGTAGATGGCACAAAAAGGCTTAAAGCCCTTCGTCGCCATTCCCGCTGCAAAAAGAACCGCATGCTCTTCCGCGATTCCAACGTCGAAATACCGGTCCAAATGCTTCGGTTGGAATCGATCCAAGCCCGTACCGTTAGGCATCGCCCCGGTGATCGCCACGATTCTGGGATCGTTATCCGCCATTTTGGAAAGATGATCCGCAAAAACTTCACTATAGGTCGGTTGTCCCAAGGCTTTCGTCTCTCCCGTTTCAGGGTCGTACGGTCCTAGCCCGTGAAACTTTTTCTGTTTCGCCATGGCGGGTTCGTACCCCTTGCCCTTGGTTGTCACGACGTGAAGGATGACGGGGAAATTCTGGGTTTTTAGGAATTCAAACATTTTGATCAGGTTCGGAATATCGTGACCATCGACAGGTCCGTAATACGTCACCCCGAGTTCCTCAAAAATTACGCTCGGGAAAATCATCCCCTTCACATGCTCCTCGGCTCTCCGGGCCACCTTTAAGGCCTTCGATCCTCCCAGCTTCTCAATAAAGTGTGCTGCCCGCTCGT
>Ga0209088_10002285_pt1 | contig 11849 bp, 11 predicted proteins | sample S_140625_EF_Meta_FD_187324 | JGI IMG/M metagenome (GOLD analysis project Ga0209088, IMG submission 187324) | Freshwater microbial communities from Lake Simoncouche, Canada to study carbon cycling - S_140625_EF_MetaG (SPAdes) (version 2) | ecosystem: Environmental > Aquatic > Freshwater > Lake ...
CCCATCTGGGCTGCAACTTCAGCAAACCCACGGAAGCCATCCCCATGGGTACAAGCATACTATCGCTGGACCGCTTCGAAAAGCGCTCGCTACGATCATGGCAGTAAGCAATGCTCCAACATTCCCGTGGCTGGATCGATCCGGCCAGGCGGCGCTGCTGGCCGGCATCCTGGTGGTCCTGATCACCTTCTTCACCTCCTATAGCCATGTCGACATCCCCGCCCATGTCAGCATCGCGGTCAATCAGCAAATCGGAATTCCTCTCCTCCTTGCCGCCCTGGCGGCGCTGGTTGGCGAGGTTAAATTGGCATCCAACGCTCGATGCGCAGATCAGCGCGATCGAATCGAAGCAAGAATCCGAGCGACTGAGGAACGAAACCGCTCTGCTGAAGAACGAAACCGAGCAGCTGAAGAACGAATCCGAGCAGCTGAAGAACGAAACCGCACAGCTCAAGATCGAGAACGCACGGCTAGCCGCGCTCGAATCCAGGCTCGACTCGCTGTTGCTCAGTGCCGATTCCTCCTCGCCGATTCCCCCCGCAACCGACTGCAACTGAGCGAAACCTTGGCCCTGTTGCTGGAGGATCTGGGGTTTTAGGTTTTCGCTAATTCCGCATCAAGGAGAGGTGTCACGCTGCGGCAATCAGCCCGCAAACAACGCAGCCATCCGCTGGCATGCAGCAAGACTGCCAGTAGACGTAAGTCCTTTTGGCGATGCGGGCTGGATGGCGATTCTGCGCGGCGATGAGAACGAAGCTGCCAAGGATCTGTTTTGAGCCTGGCTGGTGAGCTGATCTGCTTGCGCTGGCCCCAGCGAAGGCGAGCTATCCAAACCGCTAGCTGACTTCAAGGGAGCTGCCAATCTGGTGCTTATAGCTTCGGCCCAATTTGGCGTCATTTAGGGCTCTCTACCCTCAGGCTGCCGAGAAGGGCCAAGACCTCGCTGCTCCCCTACAGCCCTGACTGGGTCTTCTATGGGGCCCTACGCCCTAGGGCGCACGCTCAAGCTGGAACAGGGACCTGCAGCCCCATGGCAGGCATCTACTCTGAGAAACAGGGTGCTTGATCTGGCCGCCTACCTCACCCCAACCCGCGTGACATCTCTTTCCGATCTTAAGGCCCAGATACTCAACCTCACGCGTGACAATGCACGCCAGGCCCATGCGTCCCATCGCCCCGCCTCAGACCCCGCTCGCCCCCCCTGGGCCGAGGGCAGCCCGGCCCTCACCTCGCCAAAGCTGCCGGAAACGCGGCGAATCCGGGCCGGCGATGAGGTGATCACGGTGGCGGCAGGGTTCCCCACCACCGCCGCCCCGATCGTGCAGGTGGATACGGTGCCGGTGTTCATCGATGCCGATGATGGATGGACCGGCAGCTGGGGTGACATCAGCACCCAGAGCTTCTATCCGCCCCATCACCTCGAAATCATCCACTGTTGCGAGCTCAATGGGATCCGGCTTTCATTGATATGAACTTCTCCCGATGACTTCCGCCATTTCAGAAAGCTCAATTACTCCATTTGATCCTGCCCGGATGCGCCGCACCGTGTTGGAGATGGCGTATGCGGGCTCCACCGTCCACATTGCTTGTGCCTTCTCGATTATCGAGTTGCTGACTGTCCTTTACCGCCACCATCTACGCTATCCGGGCAATGATCCGCGTGCTGAAGGTCGTGACTATTTGGTACTAAGCAAGGGCCATGGCGTGATGGCCCAGTACGCCTGCATGCATGAACTGGGCTGGCTAGAGGATTCACATATCCAGAATTATTTCAAAGACGGCACTGATCTCAAGGGTTTATCCGATTCACGGGTTGCAGGGCTTGAGGTTACCTCTGGATCGCTGGGTCATGGATTTTCAGTGGGCGTTGGCATCGCCCTTGGGCTGAAGCGAAAGGGAACGGATCAGAAGGTGTTCGCCATCGTTGGCGACGGTGAGCTGAACGAAGGTCCGATCTGGGAGGGCGCCCTGGTAGCGGCCCATCACAGGCTAAACAACTTGATGCTGATTGTTGATAAAAACGGCTTCCAGGCGATGGGCACCACCGACGATGTGCTGGCTTTGGGTGATCTGCAAGCAAAGTTCTCGAGCTTTGGCTTTGAGACCCTCGAGGTCGACGGACATGATGAGGCTGCGATTGACGCGGCAATCCGCCAACTATGGGATACTTGCCCCACCAAACCCAAGGCACTACTCGCACGTACAGTTAAAGGTAAAGGGGTTTCATTTATGGAAGCCGTCAACCTCTGGCATTACACGCGTCTAGACCCCCAGAGCTTTGCTGAGGCCGTACGCGAGCTGGGATTTACGGCAGTATCGAAATGAGAGAAGCTTTTTCCAATGCGCTTGTGCGTCTGGCAATAGCCGACTCCAAGGTTCTGTTGCTAACGGGCGATCACGGCTATTCACTGTTCGACGAATTCCGCAAAAGCTGCCCCGATCAATACATCAACGTCGGCATCGCCGAGCAGAATATGGTCGGCATGGCTGCCGGCCTGGCGCGCGTCGGCTTCCGCCCCTTTGTCTATGGCTTGGCCGCCTTCATACCAATCCGCACCGTCGAGCAAATCAAGCTGGATATCGCCCATGACGACCTTCCTGTCGTTCTGCTGGGGGACGGAGCAGGCTTTGTCTATAGCCACCTTGGCACCAGCCATCAGTCGACCGAAGACATCGCCTGCACGAGAGCAATCCCCCGATTGCAAGTGTTATCTCCTGCCGATCGCTTTGAGATGACCGCTGCCATGGACTACGCCTATGCATCGGCTAGCCCCGTTTACCTCCGCATGGGCAAGGCGGATCTTGGCGATGTTCACACAGAACCGATCCACTCTTTACAGCCAGGGCGATTGTTGAAGATTCGCGATGGGCGGTGCGATCGGCCTGGGCTGATCGCCACAGGATCGATGCTTAGGGCCGCCCTTGATATAGCCATAAGTTTGGATCTCATGCTTTGGAGTGCGCCAATGTTGAAGCCGCTCGATGTAGATGATGTACGCGCCGCTGTCCAAGCAACCAATGGTTTAGTCACCCTTGAGGAGCACTCGATGCTCGGCGGTCTTGGTGCTGCAATCAGCGAGATCACCAGCGAACATCAGCCGACCCGAGTGCTTCGCATCGGTGTACCTGATCGCTTCTCGGAACATTGCGGTACCCATGCTTATCTGTTGCGCGAGCACGGACTTGACATCGACAGCGTGCGCGACCGGGTCGGGGCCTTTTGCCAAATGCTGGCTTCGAACTCCATCGCTTTGGCGTAGAAAGCGATGCAATAAAGGCCAACAACACTGTCACGATGTGTTGGGGATTTTTTATGGCGGACACTTCCAGCCGCACTCGAATCCAAACTCGACTTGCTGCTGCTCAGTGTCGATTTCTCCTCGCCGATTCCCCCATCAACCAGCTGCAACGGCATGCAGCAAGACTGCCCTTAGACGTAGGATCTTGAACGATGTGGGCTTGCCTGCCGATCAAACCAATGGGCACTGAAGACATCCGCTGGCAACAGCGGTTTGCGAACTACTGCCGGGCCCTGCAGGAACTGGAAACCTTCTTCCAGCCCCCCGCCTTGAATCAACGGGAACAACAGGGATTGATCAAGGCGTTTGAATACACCTTCGAATTGGCCTGGAACACCTTGCGCGATCTCTTGCGCAGCCAAGGCGATGCCAACCTGCTGGGTTCGCGCGACACGCTGCGGGAGGCCTTTCGATTGGGGCTGATCAGTAATGGAGAAGCCTGGATGCTGATGATTCAGGATCGCAATCTAACCAGTCACACCTACAATCGCTCTACGGCCGATGCCATTTGCCAGAGCATCAGCATCATATACTTGGCCTGTTTTCAAGAGTTGCGCCAACGCTTGCAGCAGCGCCAACTCCAGGAGCGGCAATGACGCCTGCGGCCTTGCCCACAGCAGCGATTCCTGGCATCCCGGCCGCGAGTCAAGGGCGGTTAGAGAATCTATTTGGCACCCTGGCCCATTTGCATACGGTGTGGCTGTTCGGCTCCCGGGCGATGGGCCGGCACCAGCCCGGTTCAGATATCGATTTATGCCTTGAGGGGCCACACCTCAGCCACCAGGATCGCCTGCGGCTGATGGCCGCGATCGACGATTTGCTGCTGCCTTGGAAGGTGGATCTGCTGCTTCGTCAGGAGCTGCCGCCCGATCTCTTGGCCCATCTGGAACGGGTGGGGCGCTGCATCTGGCGTCGGCCATCCACCTCCCAAGGGACAGCCACCCCAGGCCCGACCAAGGAAATGGTCAGGGGCGATCAGCCAGACCCTGGGGAACGCCATTGATCGCGGCGAATCCTGGGCTTGGGCGACAAGGCTTTTGGGTGACAAGGCTTAGGCGACAAGGCTTCCGCGACAAGGCTGGGCGACAATGCCTCCATGACCGCCGCCTACCAGCCCCTCCACCACAAATACCGCCCCCAGCGCCTCTCCGAGCTGGTGGGGCAGGAGGCCATCGCCACCACCCTGGGCAATGCCCTGCTGCGGGGGCGCATCGCGCCGGCCTATCTCTTCTGCGGGCCCCGCGGCACGGGCAAAACCTCCAGTGCCCGCATTCTGGCCCGCTCGCTCAACTGCATCGCTAGTGATGTCCCGACCCCAGAACCCTGCGGCAGCTGCGAGCTGTGCACCTCCATCACCGCCGGCAATGCCCTCGATGTCATCGAAATCGATGCCGCCTCCAACACCGGCGTCGACAACATCCGCGAGCTGATCGAGCGCTCCCGCTTTGCGCCGGTGCAGGCCCGCTGGAAGGTCTACGTGATCGACGAGTGCCACATGCTCTCGACGGCGGCCTTCAATGCCCTGCTCAAAACCCTGGAAGAACCACCGCCGCGGGTGGTGTTTGTGCTGGCCACCACCGACCCCCAGCGGGTGCTACCCACCATCTTGAGCCGCTGCCAGCGCTTTGATTTCCGCCGTATTCCCCTCGAAGCCCTCGAGGGCCACCTGGGCTGGATCGCAGCGCAGGAAAGCATCGCCATCTCCACCGAGGCCCTCCATCTGGTGGCCCAACGGGCCCAGGGCGGCTTAAGGGATGCCGAAAGCCTGCTCGACCAGCTCAGCCTGCTCGCCCCCCCCATCGAAGCGGCTGCCGTCTGGGATCTGCTGGGCGCGGTCCCCGAACAGGAGTTGCTGAGCTTGGCGGACTCCATGGCCGCTGCCGAACCCCTGGCCGTGATCGAAACCTGCCGGCAACTGCTGGAGAGGGGCAGGGAACCCCTGGCGCTATTGCAAGGCCTGGCCAGCCTGCTGCGCGATCTTTTGCTTGCTGGCGTCGCCCCCGATCGCCTGGAGCTCACCAGCGTCTCCCCCCAGCTGCGGCCCGCATTGCCCCCCGTGGCCCGCCGCATCGGCAAAAACCGACTGCTGCTTTGGCAGGCCCAACTCAAGGGAAGTGAACAGCAACTGCGCCACAGCGTCCAGCCGCGCCTCTGGCTGGAGGTGCTGCTACTGGGGCTGCTGGCCGAACCGATGGGCGCCGGAGCGCCGCCTGCGGCGGCTGCCACCGTCGTCGGCGCTGCCACGGCGGCGTCCATCGGATCACCGGGGAGGGGAAGCCCACCGGGCCCTGCCCCGATGCCGGCCGGAAAAACACCAGCAGGCGCTGTACCCATGACATCCGGGGAAACACCTCCAGGGGCGCCCCACCCGGCAGCCCAACCCCTGGCGCCCCCAACCCGGGAGATCAGGCACGTCCCCGAGCACGCCACCCAACCCCAAGGGCCCAGCGCGGGAACCCAGGCGCCGCCCGCCCCAACAGAACCGGTCCCAACCCCACCAGCGCCAGCCGGGGGCAATCTGGCCGAAATCTGGCAGCAGATCCTGGCGGGCCTGGAGCTGCCCTCAACGCGCATGCTGTTGTCCCAGCAGGCCAGCCTGCACCGCCTCGACGATCGCCGTGCCGTGGTGCGGGTCGCCTCCAACTGGCTGACCATGGTGCAAAGCCGCCAAGCCTTGCTGGAAAAGGCGATGCTGCTGGCCCTCGGCTCCGCCCGGCAGGTGACGCTGGAAGCCAGCGACCATCCCCCGGCCAGTCCCGCCGCAGCCGAGCCACCGTCCCCGCCTGTCCCGCCCACGCTTGCCGTGGTGCCGCAACAGAACGAAACCCACCAGCCCCTGGCGGCGGTTGCGATTCCAGCCATAGCGGTCAGCAGCGAGCCCCAATCCCGCGTCGAACCAAAACGACAACAGCAGCCGAGCGGGCCTGCCACCCATGCCCCCCAAGCCTCAGCGCCCCCTATCCTCGGCCGCCTCGAAACCAGTACGAAGTTGCTGGCCGATTTTTTCCAGGGGGAGGTGATTGAATCCAGCGAAGCGGATGCTGTTGAAAACTCAGGGGAGATTGAGCACTCTCCTGAAGCTCCAATAGCGCCGATCTAGGCCTCCTAAAACTGGGGTAGCGGGACTGGGACAGGGTGATTAGAAAAGAGTTATGACCCAACAAGAGCGACAACCTTAATAACGAACGGCTGCCGATACAGCCCGGCCCCATAGGACCCGGTTTCTTCCATGGCAAACATCGGCCTGCAGTGCCAGCTCTTGTTAAGTCGGTTGATGCCATCGCTCTCTAATGATGGAAGGACAAGCAATCAATGGCAGGACTTGGACAGGCCTGTGAAGGGACCCAAGGGCCAGGCTCCTGATCAACTCATGCTTCACTGCTGCTAGCCAGCCCAAACCGCTGCGCGAAGGCCTAAGGAATACAGCACAGGGGAAAATCACTCCGAAAGACACATAAGCGTCCACAATATAAACACGTAAGGCCCGTACTACTGGGCTTACACGATCATCACAGGCTCTAATTCACTAATATTCCTACCTAACGGCTTGTAGAATACGTTTAATTTCCAAAGCTGTTAAAGTAGGCAGGCAACACAAACGAGAAAACCAACATGCTTTTTAGCCCTTAGGGACGACTGAATCGGTTGGCAATCACGTTTAACATAGCAAGGCATGCGGGTAGACCGATGAGAGCGATACCTGTAAGCTGATTTCCAGACGAGCGTAACTCCCCGCCCATGACAAGTTTTTTTGGCTGCGACATTTCCAATGATGGAAAAACAGAAAATCAGATCATCGACCTTAAAAGTGCCATGGAAACGTTTGAGATACTGACTCCTAAGCGATCACCATATCCCCTAATTCGAGTTGGTGGCAGTGGCGATGGCGCCTATCTCATCCCGGACGACCTCTCCCAAGTCAGCCACTGCCTATCGCCTGGAGTCAACAACTTTAAACACTTTGAAGACGAGCTTACCACAAGATACGGAATAAATTGCGACATGTACGACGCCAGCAGTGATGTAAATAAACTAACAACGCCCTTGATAGAAGGCAAGCAAACATTTGAAAAGCTTTGGCTTGATATAGACAACAAACCCGACAGCATTTCCATAAAACAGTGGCTCGCGAGCAAATCAGCCGATTCAGGTGATTGTATTCTTCAAATAGATATTGAAGGAGCCGAATACAGAAATCTACTTGGAGCAGACAGCAAGGATCTTGCACGCTTCCGAATCATTGTCATCGAGCTACATAAAATGGCCTCAGGATTTGCGCGGCCCATGGTATTCAATAAAGTAATAAGGCCATTCTTCAAAAAACTAGATGAAAATTTCACATGTGTGCACGCACACCCGAATAACGTTCTCGGCATGTATAAACCCCAAAATTTACAAGTAGCTATCCCGAGGATACTAGAACTTACCTTTCTGAGAAAAGACAGATTTACCGATGATGGCAACAAATCAAGCCCTGTCAGTCTCCCCCATCCCCTAGATATCACTAATGTCTTAGGAAAACCTCCTCTTCACCTCGGTCAAGAATGGATGAAATCACCCCGTCAACTCAAGTCAAGAGCCCGAATGATGAACGATTGGCTAGACTATTTTCAACATCACTCTCAAACAAAAAACTTTAGAAAACTCATAGCAGCACAAGCAAAATATGCTATCAAAAAACAATTTACTTAACAACTTGTAACCATAATTCCATAAATTAAGAGTCTTAGTCAATGGGGAATATATCCGTATTCAGACAATTTCAGCCCTTTTTCAAAGCGCTTGAAATAACTGGCTGCATTAGTGAAGTATCCCGGAGCCAGCATGATGGCACCCTAGAAACACGGTGCGACGGACCGGCTGGGGGGGCAGAACCACAAGCCACTGATCAAATACCAAAAGCAATTGACATTGATATGATCATCTAGAATGATATTTGGAACCGCAACAAAGTCAACTGCAAGCAGAATCAAGCACGATTGGCTAATTTGACATTCTGATATGTGACAGCATAGTATGCACGGCTACTAGTGCTGTTAACCAAGGCTCGTCTGGATACCAAACGAAATCCCTGGTCCTTCATAAATGCAGTGAACTCTGGCAACATAGGACAACCCAGATAAGCCTCAAAATCAGGCACTTCTGATTTGACGTAAGCGATACGAGAGAGCAATGGGATGGCGCCCTTGAGTATCAACAGCTCTGACCCCTGAGTATCAAGAACAATTGAATTATATGCCGTGAGATCAAGCTGAATCTCACGGACAAGAGATACTAAGGTCTTTGTGGTCATCTCAATCGTGCCAACGCAATTGACCTCAGGCTACAAAAGCTTATGTTCTTTCAAGTCCATTATAGATGACGAAGCCCCCCGTTGTTAGCTATATTTAACGATACTTGGGCACCATCCTTATCGTAAAGAAGCGCTTGTATTGCACGCTGGTTTGGGATATCCCTCAAGTTAGCCATAAGTTTCCTGTAAACTTCAGGTATTGGCTCTACCCAAAGGACAGGCAAGCCCTTACTGGCATATAACTGACGCTCTTGTCCGGTGTTTGCCCCAACATGGATGATTCCGGCAATGCGATTCAAAAAAGAATCCGAGTCTCGATCGCGGGCGAGAATCTTGTACGCAAGAGGCCGAAAAAACCTCGAATACTCATGCTAATTAACCCGTCGACACAATTTATGGAGTAATCCAAGCACGGGACCAGCCTCGACATAACCAAGCAAGTAACATCACATAATGAAAGCAGATCGGGCTCGTCGCCCAGAAAGTGGCAGATCGCTTTGGTGTCAAATGTAGGAGATTGAAGAAAAGTTAGAGAGGACGCTGGCTACTGGTGCACATTCCAAGAGAAGCAAGGCTGAATCATGATGCCTTTCATCCACGCCGTGGGTTCAATAAGCAACCATTCTTTCAAAAAAGCTGCAACATCGAACAATCTATTCGAATAGGAGATTGCATGCTTGTGGCAGTCTTCGAAGAAAGGACCATCGCCCCTGATTATATTTGTTATTTCATTTGCAGGGGGAAGCCAATTATTTCATCATGCCCTAAGCCTTCATCCCTTCGCTTTGTAATAGGGGCACTGGCTGCCAAGCCTTGATCCAGCGTTGGTCGAGGGGCCAACCAGGCTCACAAACAAGGCCTTCTGTCATCCGCAAGATATCGTAGAGATAAACAGGACAGGTACGACGCTGACGCAGATAATCAAGCCGCATTCGCAATCGCGACTTCATCACCTGAGGTGACTGTAGCGGTGACACAAGTTTTTGGTAGGCCAGAGACCATAGAAAAGCAGATGCAGGCGCACGATAACCCTGAATGGATGCATTCAGATGACGGGTGGCATTGGTTCCAATGCGATCAAGCCAGCGAACCTCCCAGCGATCTGAGTGCTTAAGATGCAAAAATTGAAGACTACTGAGATGCTGTTTTGTCGCCCCTGCGGCGAGCAAAGCCATCGGTAGCAGCAAATCCCACCAGGGCAGGCCAACGGTGAGTTCCTCGCCAAGAAAGGGTAGGGCGGCCTTGAATGCCTCAGCCCTGGCAGCGACGAAATCGATACCTGGTAAAAATGAATTTTCACCCCCGTTGCGCCGCTCGATCGGCACTTCATACAAGGCTCGATCGGCTACATCGGTGCGATGGGAAAGCAAAAAGCAATCCGCACGAAGAGTATGCAGATCTTTTGCAGCAGCCTCATGCAAGGTAATGTGAATATCGGCATTGGTGATCGCAATGACTTCCCCTGGGAAACGGTCAGCTGCCAGGCGAAGTGCCGCAACAAGATTGGGCAAATAAGCAGGAAAACCACCTCCAGTAGGTGGAACTTCCAGCGATTCCACACCTGCCTTGGCCAAGGCAGACTGATGGATTGGATTGGCCTCTAGCTCAGAAGGCGTATTTAAAGATATGGGCTTAAATCCAGCATCGTGCCAAGAACGAATCATCCGGTGTTGAAGTGATGAATCAGGGCAATCAGCAAAGATCTCACCTCTTAAACTGGGCGGTATTGAAACAAGGAGCCGCATCATCCAGGTGCAACGTCACGATTTATTGCCTCACTTTAGAGCATTCACGCCGTCTACCCATGGCGCAACCAGTGCTGACAGCTTTCAGTGTCGTTCAAGCGGATTTGTACCAAGGACGTTTTAAAATCCAAATCAAACGATTGACCTGTAGCTGAACAGTGCGCCATCGCCCTGGCCGCTCACCACAACCGAGGGCAAACCGATAGGGAGGGATCAGAAAACAGGCTCGCCAGCCAAAGTACCGCAATGCATTCATCTCCTTTTCCGCCAGGAAACACTCATCCACCCGCTGCGACGAAGCCCCTGTACACGCATAGGAAGCCACTGGCAAAGGCACGTACTGAAATCGGCCTTTGGCTAACAGCTGAAGATTGTAATCCCAATCAGCATAAAGAGCGTAGCGGGTATTGTATCTAATCTGAAGCGAGTTAATTGCGTTACGGCGATAAAACGCCGATTGATGACTGATGTTGCGATCAAGCAGTCTTGGTAGATCCCAGTTTTGGCCATAGCGATAGCCAGGATCCTCTATCCAAACATCACCATGTAACACCAAGACATCAGGCTGAGCAGCATGCAAATAAGGAGATATGTTCTCAAGCACATCCGCAGCCAAGAGACGATCATCAGACCCCATGAAATAAGTCCAATCCCCTTCGGCTAAATCAACGCCGTAATTCATCGCCTCATAGATGCTGGAGCCAGGCAAGAGTTTGATGCGATGGGCAATGGAAGCCTCACTGAGTAGCTCTGCTGCAAGCACAAGAGTGCCGTCTTCGGAACCACCATCCACAAGAACAACCTCAAAATGGCCGCATCGCTGTTCCGCAAGTGATCCCAGCGAACGCTGGAGATACCTGGCTGCATTAAGTAGCGGCATCACCACTGAGATCAACGGCTTCTCCGAAAGAGATGGTGAAGCAACATCAAGCCGATCAGCCAAATTCATCGCTCAATACCCACTGATTTAATCTGGTTTGATAGCAAATAAATGCTCGGTAGACACGTTTGAAGCGAAATACCCTTCCTAAAGTCCACCACCTTCTGAGGCAATAATCCCTTCATCTTCGGGCGTGCGATTCAGGACTTGCGTGGCCAGATCATACTCTGAATAATTGGTTGAGCTCGAAATCAATTCACCATGGGCCGTCTTCGCCCAAACCAGCGTCTTGGGCAGCAGAGCCATCTTCAAAGTGACCCAAGGAATCACCACAAACCAATGCATCATGTGGACGATGCCCAGGATCAGATTGCCAGGACTGGCAGGAGGTAGGGCAGGACCTTCGCTGGCGCGGCGGCAACCGGCGGCCATGCCGAACAAAGTGAGGGCAACGGCGACCAGCGAAAAAGGCCAGAAGGCCGGACGGCTCGCCGTCAGCACAGCGGCGGCACCATCGGCGATTGCCACGACCGGCAGAACATACTGCAACAAGAAATAAACGATCAGATCAAGTTTTTGGGTTCCATTGAGGCGATTGGAAAGCAGTTGGGGGCCATAGTCGAGATAACGCT
>Ga0209088_10002286_pt1 | contig 11848 bp, 9 predicted proteins | sample S_140625_EF_Meta_FD_187324 | JGI IMG/M metagenome (GOLD analysis project Ga0209088, IMG submission 187324) | Freshwater microbial communities from Lake Simoncouche, Canada to study carbon cycling - S_140625_EF_MetaG (SPAdes) (version 2) | ecosystem: Environmental > Aquatic > Freshwater > Lake ...
AGCAAGCCTCACTGCTGAAACAGCGGTTCCTGCTGCAATCGCGTTTCTTTCAATACAAGGCATCTGTACGAAGCCACCCACAGGATCACAGGTAAGACCTAGGTTGTGTTCCATTGCTATCTCAGCCGCATTCTCTATTTGCGCAGGTGTTCCACCCAATACTGCAGCTAACCCAGCTGCCGCCATGGAACAGGCTGACCCAACCTCACCCTGGCAGCCAGCTTCAGCACCTGAGATTGAAGCATTGCGTTTATAAAGTGATCCGATAGCAGCTGCAGTCAACAGGTAATCTCTAGCTATCTCTTTACTGGCAACATCTTTGAACTTCATCGCGTAGTAACCCACCGCAGGAATGATTCCAGCAGCACCATTAGTTGGTGCTGTCACTACTCTTCTGCCAGCAGCGTTCTGTTCGTTAACAGCAATTGCATATGCTTGCAACCACTCGTTTGATACTTCATGAGCATCATCAACTTGCGAGAGTTGCTCTGCCATGTCAGCTGCACGTCTTGTAACGGCAAGATAACCAGGTAGGACACCTCTAGTTTGTAAACCTGAATCAATGCAGTTCTGCATTGATTCCCAGATTTGTTCAAGAGCATTCTCGATTGCTAATTCACCATGCAGATAAACCTCATTAGCAAAAGCTATTTCAGAGATGCTTTTGCCTTCTGATTCACACAGCTCTAATAATTGGGCAGCGTTGGTGAAAGAGTATGGCACTTCATCACGCTTTGGTTTATCTATCTTGTGATCTGCTTCAACAAAACCACCGCCGACAGAATAAAAGGTTTGCTCTAATAAGACTTCGTTTTCAGATGAATACGCTGTGAAGCGAAGACCATTTGAATGTTTAGGTAACCGAATCAAAGGTTGAAAACTAAATTCACTTTCAGAAAAGTGAATTGGATGATTTAGTAAATGCCATTGCGAAGTTTCTTTAGCTTGATTCCAAGCTGATAGAACATCATCCGGATCGCAGCCTTCTGGGGTTAGGCCTGAAAGACCAGCGACGATAGCATTCGATGTTCCGTGACCTGGGCCTGTCGCACCGAGAGATCCGAATAGTTTGACGCTAACCCGTGAAGTCAGCGGCAGTTTGCCTTCAGCTTTTACAGCTTCTGCAAAGAGCAACGCTGCTCTCATAGGTCCAACGGTATGTGAACTGGAAGGCCCAATACCGATGGTGAATAAATCTAGCGCCGAGATGTAATCTGGCATGTTTTTAGCCTAACCAGATTAGGAAACTTGTGCCTCTATTTAGAACAAGTCGTTGTTGAAGCGTTAGTTCCCTGCGCCCAGTCTGGCAGCGGGGTAACTGTCTCAGTAGGTGTTGGCTTAGGCTTTGGGCTCTTAGTTGAAGTTTTGGTTGGTTTTGGAGTTGGCTTAGGCTCAACTACCGAGCCATTTCCGGTGTTATTAACTGTTGCCAGCACCATGGGCTGATCTGCTTGCAGCATGTCAAAGAGAATCTGAGCCTTCTCGTAATCAGGCAAAACTCTTCCCTGGTTAGGTGCTGGCAAACCGCTTATAGAAGGTAACTGTAAGAAGGTGATCTTCTTCATAGGAATAGCTTTGAGTGCATTAGCAACACCAACTAATTGAGCAGGGTCAGACAGAGTGTCACTGAGCTTCATGTTTCTAGCTGCAGTTTGAGCAAGGCTCATAAGTGCAACCGGGTTATTCAAAACATCTTTACCCTTTAGTTTTCTAACTAAAGCAGTGAGATAAACCTGTTGGTTACTAATACGTGAAAGGTCTGAACCATCGCCAACACCGTGACGAGTTCTAAGGAACTGTAGTGCCTGCAATCCTTGAAGGTTGTGCATACCTGCTTTTAGATATGTGTTGGTGTATGTGTCATTGATATCTTCTGCAACACAAACCTCAACACCACCAACAGCATTAGCCAGTTCAATAACACCATTGAAATCAACCATGGCAAGATATGGAATCTGCAAACCAGTTAGCGCTTCAACAGTGAGCAGTGTGCAACCAGGACCACCATTAGCGATAGTCGCATTTATCTGCCCAAGTGATTGCGCGTAGTAACCAGGACCACCAGTTGTTGATGGGCAGGCAGGCCATGGCACCATCAGGTCTCTAGGGAACGAAAGACCAACCGCGTTCTTACGATCAGCTGAGATGTGTAAAAGAATAATTACGTCAGCAAGATTAGATTGCTCAGAGCCAAAGACACCGTTACCTGTTCCTTCACGTGAGTCTGATCCAACTAGCAAAAGATTTAGTGGGCCATCCATCGGTGGAACAACTATTGGCTTACCGTTTGAGTCGGTTAGAACAATCTTGTGACGAGAAAGCTCTTGAGAGAGCTGAACAGCAGAGATAGTTGCAACTGTAAGAGTAGAAACCAAAACAACAATCAGGGCTTTACCGATGACACCAAAGATGGCTCGGGTTCTTGAAGCTGCTTGGACCTTGCCGTGACGAGCAATAGCTCTTTCGGCTCTGGTTGGCTTGGACTGCTCAGTCAAATCGGTAACCCCTTCACGAGTTGGCTTGAGACTTAGTAAAGCAAAATGGCGGAGGCCGTGGGATTCGAACCCACGGAACCTTTCAGTTCACTAGTTTTCAAGACTAGCTCCTTCGGCCGCTCGGACAGACCTCCGTGAAATAGTCTAACTAATTCTCAAGTGCTCTCAAAAATACGCTAATAACCTGAAGTTACCCTGAGAACCTAGTTTTGGGTATAAATGATTCCCTCAAGGCCAGATAGGACCCTGGCAACCCCGTCATCTTCAACACTTGAAGTGACCATGGAAGCAGCTTCTTTGACCTCATCTGGACCCTGGCCCATAGCAAATGAGAAGCCACCGCCTGCATTAGCCCACTCAAACATGGAGATATCGTTACGGCCATCACCTATAACAATCACCCGAGCTCTAGGGATATCTAGCGCTTTTCTTCTTTGTTCTAGAGCACTGGCCTTGGTAACTCCCTGAGGTGAGATGTCTAACCAAGCGGTGTATCCGATCGCATATGACACTGAATGCAAACCAACAGATTCAACTATTGCTAAAAAGTCGTTCACATCTTGTTCCGGAGATAAAACAACAACTCGGGATACTTCACCCTGCATTAACTGCTCTAGCGGGGTTTCAATGTTTTTGCTTCCCAAAGCATAAGCAGGAAAAGGCTTGTGAAAACGATAGGTGCCATCAACATCTTCAACCGCGAAGTGTGCTTCAGGTAATTTCTCTATCAATTGACTTAGTACTGGCTTTGGATCAAATCCAATAACTTCACGAACTAGATAACCATGAGGTGCACTCTTATCTAGTTCAACCGTTACTGCTCCGTTGGAACAAACTACGTAACCTTTTTCAATACCAACATCTTTCACAACGGGTATGGCATTGGCAGCTGCTCTGCCAGTTGCAACGATTACGTGGTGGCCTAATTCTCTTACTCGTTGAACTTCTGTGATAACTGCAGGGGATAGAAAACCATCATCGTGCACTAACGTGCCATCGATATCGATAGCTATCAACCAAGGTTCAAACATTAGTTCTTTTGCTTCTTAGGTTCAATAACTTCTGCGCCACCTAGATATGGTCTTAGCGCAACTGGAATACGAACTGAACCGTCTGCTTGCTGATGGTTCTCCAGAATTGCAACTAGCCATCTGGTGGTTGCAAGAGTTCCATTAAGAGTTGCAACTGTTGCGGTCTTGCCATCTTCTTTTCTGTAGCGAACGTTTAGTCTTCTCGCTTGGAAAGTTGTGCAGTTAGAAGTTGAAGTTAGTTCACGATAAGCATCTTGAGTTGGTACCCAAGCTTCAGCATCAAACTTTCTTGCAGCACTAGACCCGAGATCTCCAGCTGCAGTATCAATAACGCGATATGGAAGTTCACACTTTTTGAGCATCTCTTCTTGCCAAGCAAGTAATCTCTGGTGTTCTGCTTCAGCATCTTCAGGGGCGATGTATGAGAACATTTCTAGTTTGTTGAACTGGTGAACTCTAAGAATTCCTCTGGTGTCTTTACCGTGGCTACCAGCTTCACGCCTATAACAAGTTGACCAACCTGCATAACGCAGTGGTCCATCACTTAGATCAACAATCTCATCGCTGTGATATCCAGCCAATGCAACTTCACTTGTTCCAGTTAGATACAAATCATCAGCCGGTAGATAGTAGATCTCATCAGCATGCTGGCCTAGGAAACCAGTTCCTGCCATAACCTCAGGCTTGACCAAAGTAGGGGTAATCAGTGCTGTAAAGCCTGCGTTTGCGGCCTGATCTAAAGCCATGTTCATCAGAGCAAGTTCTAGCCTGGCTCCCCAGCCTTTGAGGAAGTAGAACCTAGAACCTGAGATCTTGGCTCCTCGTTCAATGTCAATGACGTCTAAGAGATCTCCTAGTGCAACGTGGTCTCTTGGTTCAAAGCTAAATACCGGCTTGGTTCCTTCTTCACGAATGACAACAAAGTCATCTTCCCCACCAGCTGGAACGCCTTCTAATACAACGTTCTCTATCTTCCAGATAGCTGCATCTAAAAGTATCTGCGCTTCATTAGCCTTTTGTTCTGCAACTTTTACTCCAGCAGCGAGTGCTTGTCCTTCAGCAATAAGAGCTGCTCTATCTTCTTTAGAAGCACCAGCAACAAGTTTTGCTTTAGCGTTCTGTTCTGCACGAAGTGTTTCAAACTCTGCTTGCGCTTTACGCCAAGCGGCATCAGCGTTAGCAGCGTCGTCAACTAGAGCAACGCTAGCACCACGAGCACGTTGCGATGCTTTGATAACTTCAGGGCTATCTCTAAGTAGGTTTGCGTCAATCATTATTTATTTACCTTTAGCGACCTGAACGAAGTTTCTTTAACCAGTTATCAGCAGAAGAGAACTCTTTGTTTGAGTTGTTACCTTCATGCTCACTCTTTTGTTTATCTGCTCTCGGGTATGAACCAAGAAAAACAATTCGAGGGCTGAATCTATGTAATCCCATAAGAGCTTCAGCCATAGCATCATCATCGATGTGCCCTTGAGCATCAATGTTGAAACGATATCTACCAAGTTGATCGCCAACCGGTCTTGACTCAATTCGTGAAAGGTTAACTCCACGGGCTGCAAACTGTTCCAACATCTCTAAAAGAGCACCTGGTCTATCGGTTGGTAGTTCAACTATCACTGAAGTCTTATCTTTACCGGAGCGTGCAGTTGGTTTAGCAGCTAATCCAATTTCAATGAACCTAGTTTGTGCATTTTTGTTATCACCGATGTTTTTAGCGAGCACTGTGAGTTTGTAATGATCGGTGATGCTCTTAGCTGAGATAGCTGCATCAGCGGTTGCATTTGCTTCAAGTACTGAAACAGCAGCTTGTGCTGTTGAGGTTGAAGGTAAATGAGAATGTTTAGGTAGGTTCTCTTGTAACCAACCACGACATTGGGCATAAGCAGTTGGATGAGTTGTGATTACTTTGACATCAGCTAACTTGGTTCCTGGCTTTGCTACCAAATTGAAGGTAACTGGAACAAGGTATTCACCGAAGATACGAATGTTAGTTGTATTAGCTAGCGCATCAAGAGTTGCACTAACCCCACCCTCAATCGAGTTCTCAACAGGAACTATGGCTCTGGTTGCTTTACCTGAGATAACGGCATCGATGGCTTCAGTCACGGTTGACACCGGAAGTGTCTTAGCGTTCTTAGCAGCTTTGACCTGCGCTAGGGCAAGTTCAGTAAAAGTACCAACCGGGCCCAAGAAGGCATAGGTAGGTGTCTTGTTTACTGAATTAGCCATAGGTCAAGGTTAGTTGAGTTATCAGTAGTTAGGTGCTGCTGGGAGACCAAAGAACTTCTCTAAGGTGTGCACTCCATCGTCATGCATCACCATGGCTAAGCCAACGCCTACATATCTCAAGTGCCAAGGTTCGTATTGGTAGCCGGTGGTTGGTGTGGCAAAGTTTGGGTATCTAATAATGAACCCGTATTTATAGGCATTCCCAGCTAGCCAAAGACCTGCCTTAGTTTGACCGAAACACACTCTGATCTGACAGCCTTGACCTCGAGCTGAGACATCCATGGCCCAGCCAGTTTGGTGCTCTGAGTAACCAGGTCTTGCCGCTAAGGCTTCGCCTGCCTTCTGGCCGTACTTTTTGACTTGACGGTCGTGAATTACGCTCTGTTCTGAATATGAGCGATATGCGCTTTGAATGATAAGGCTGCCTTTACCCGCTGCTTTCATTGCTGTGGCCAGCTTGTAGGCAGCTGTAGCAGCAACTTTTCTGAGCTTTCGACCATAGGGATTGGCGTTCAGACTGCCGAACTTAGGGGCAACTAGGTCTTTAGGAGTGTATTTGATTGGATTTAGGGGTTTTTGCTTGTTTACCACTATCCAGTGTGAAGCTGGATCGGTTGTCGATTGCCAGGCAAGGCTTGTGGCTTGGGCAGGTGTAAAATTAGTTACCGAGGGAAATAATATAGAGGTAACAAGAGTTACTGAAATAAGTAACCGTTTCTTGGTTCCTGTATTCATTTCTAAAGTCTAACTTTCACAAACAGAAAAGAGAACGCCTTGGCGCGTGCAGAACGTAAAGCAGCAGCAGCTGAATCAGCTAAAACAGGTGTAATGACCCACAGACAAATCATGTTCGTACTATTCGGTCTAATGGCCGGTATGTTCCTATCCGCTCTCGATCAGAGCGTTGTTGGAACAGCTATGCGAACAATCGCCGATGATCTTCATGGTCTATCAGCTCAGGCTTGGGTAACAACCGCTTACCTAATCACCTCAACTATCGCGACACCTATTTATGGCAAGCTCGGGGACATCTTCGGAAGAAGATACCTGTTCATCACTGCCATCTCAATCTTTATTGTTGGATCAGTTATTTCAGGTTTTGCAACCAGCATGTATGAACTTGCTGCTTTCAGAGCAATTCAAGGTATTGGTGCTGGAGGTCTGTTTGCTCTTGCTCTAACAATTCTTGCTGACATCGTTCCACCAAGAGATAGAGCAAAGTATCAAGGTATGTTCCTTGCAGTGTTTGGAACTTCATCAGTTCTTGGCCCACTAATCGGTGGACTCTTTGCTGGTATCGATAACATCTTCGGTATTACTGGCTGGCGCTGGATCTTCTTGATGAACCTACCTATTGGTCTTATCGCTCTGTTCTTAGTTATCTCCTTCTTACACATTCCGCATCACGCTGCGGCATCGAAAGTTATCGACTGGTGGGGTGTTCTTACCATCATCGTTGGTGTCGTACCTATTCTCATTGTCGCTGAGCAAGGAAGAGAATGGGGTTGGACGTCATTCAATTCAATTGCGTCATACGTAATTGGAATTGTTGGAATCGCCGCCTTCATCTTGATTGAAAGAAAGATGGGCGACGATGCACTCCTTCCTTTGAAGCTGTTCCAATCCAAAACTTTCTCACTGACAACTTTGTTAGGTGTCGTAGTTGGTATGGGTATGTTCGGTGGAATGATTTCTCTTCCTTTGGTGCTGCAGATTGTTTATGGTGCATCCCCTACCGACTCTGGTTATCTAATGATTCCTATGGTTCTTGGTTTGATGACTTCAACAATTGTGAGCGGTCGAATTACCAGTAAGACTGGTAAGTACAAGATCTTTATGGTCTTAGGTGCAGCCCTAATGGCTATTTCATTCACATACCTCGCTACCCTTACTTTCGAGTGGGCTATCTGGCAGATTACTATCGGCATGATTGTGATGGGTCTAGGTCTTGGACAACTTATGCAAACCCTTACCATCGCCTCACAAAATGCTGTTGAAGCTAAGGACATTGGAGTTGCAACTTCATCTGCAACCTTCTTTAGACAAATGGGTGGAACCTTAGGTGTTGCCGTATTCCTATCCATCTTGTTCAACAACCTCGCGGACAAGGGTTCAGAAATCGGTGCCAGAATTGGTGCAGCTATCCAGGCCAACCCAGCACTTTTGGCTGATCCGAAGAACAAGGATTTCTTGCCTGGCGGTGACCTAATGGCTAAAATCACGAGCGACTCAAGTTTCTTGAACACCGCTAGCCCCGAGCTTGCCAACCCAATCAAGCAGGCGTTTGCTGAATCTGCTGCAAACGTGTTTCTTTCAGCAACCATCGTCATTGTGATTGGTTTCGTTATCTCCTTGTTCATCAAGGAACTAGCACTTAGAACCAAGTCAGGTGTTCAAGAGAAAGCTGATGCAGCGGCAGCCAGCATGCACTAAAAGCTCTAGTTCTAAGGCCTCAGCATTCATTTAGTGTGCTGAGGCCTTAGTCTTTAAAGACACGGGTGTTCGTATTCAACGGACTGAGATGAAGCTAAAGCTTAAAACCGTCAAACCTGAACTGGGTAATGCCAGCGTAGGAAGGAAATATGAAACGCATATCTACCCTCATCGCAGCAGTCTTGTTGCTAACCGGATGTTCCCCCGCAGCAACACCTAAAGAATCGGTAACCCTGGTTGCCCATGATTCTTTTGTAATTAGCGATGAACTAAAAGCAGAGTTTGAAGCCACCAGTGGTTTTGAACTCAAAATTGTTCGAGCCGGCGATGCAGGAGCAATGACAAGCAAGCTTGTCCTAACCAAAGATTCACCAATTGCTGATGTTGTATTTGGAATTGATAACACCTTTGCACCTATTGCTAAGGAAAACAAAATCATTGATGGTGAACTAAAACCAGTAGATTATGCGGATGTTTGTTTCAACATCGATACTCAGTACTTCAAAGAAAGTGATCTTGAGATACCAACTGACTGGCGAGATCTCACCAAACCTAAATACAAGAACTTGACTGTGATTGAAAACCCAAACACATCTTCAACTGGAATGGCTTTCTTAGCTTCAACCTATGATGCGTTCACACCGGCAACAGCCGGGGTGTTCCCTTCAGCGGTTACCTGGTGGTTAGCACTTAGAGATAACGGTGTGAAGGTAGCTAGTAGTTGGGAAGACGCTTATTACACGGATTTCTCCGGTTCAGCTGGCAAAGGTGACTACCCTGTTGTTCTTTCATACTCTTCATCCCCTGCTGATGAATTAGATGCTGACGGTAATCCTCGAACTCAAGCAATTAGAAAAGACTGCTTCAGACAAACTGAATACGTAGGAGTTCTAAAGAACGCGGCTAATAGTAAGGGTGCTGAGGCTCTAGTTAAGTTCATGCTCTCTAAGAACTTCCAAAAGGCACTGCCTGAAGCTATGTATGTGTATCCCATAGATCAGAGCGTTTCAATTCCTGATTCTTGGCTTAGAAACGCTGCTCCTGCAATTACAACTATTGGTGGGGAACTAGACATAGCTAAAAAGCGTGATAGCTGGCTAGGCGACTACAACTGGGTGTTTGACGTTGCGCCTTAAAGGTTTTCTACTATGGGCAGCGCCGCTAACTTTTGTTGCGGTCTTGTTCTACTGGCCGTTATTTAGAGTCTTACATCTAGGCTTTGGTGAACATTTAGTTGGTTCAAGTACAACAGAGGTGAGTATTTGGCCGGTGCTCTGGTTCACAATTTGGCAAGCATTACTTTCCACTTTGATAGCTCTCATTCTTGGTATTCCAGGAGCATATGTTCTTTATCGAAAGAACTTCAAAGGTGCATCAGTTATTCGCTCGCTTATAACTGTTCCTTTTATGTTGCCTAGCTTGGTGGTAGCAATAGCGATTACAGAACTTGGTGCAATTTTTGGTGGTTTAGATCCGATTGTTGGAATCATCTTGGCAAATGTCTTTGCTAACTATGCAGTTGTGGTTAGAACAGTTGGTTCACAGTGGCAAACATTAGATAAGCAAACTGATGAGGAAGCTGAGGTTGCCGGTGCAGGCAGATTCCACTCAACCCTAAAGGTTGCTCTTCCTCAGCTAAGAAGTTCAATCAGATCCTCTAGCGCGATAGTTGTCCTTTATTGTGCATCTTCCTATGGCATAGTTCTTAGCCTTGGTGGAGGCAAAGTAAATACCCTAGAGACTGCTATCTCCGTCTCGGTATTACAAAGACTTGACCTCCAGCATGGGGCAGCGCTAGCGCTCTTGCAGATTGCCTTTTGCTTGGCTGCTTTCGCAGCTAGCAGGTGGGGAGGCACTAACCCACTGAGCTTTGAGCCAACAGCAGGTAAGTCTTCAAAACTAGATTCAAGAGATAGACCAGCAGTTCTATACGTTCTTGTTACCAGCGTGCTCTTGGTTTTCTTACCCTTGGTTCTAGTTCTCGCTAAAGCGTTTATCTCTAATACTGGTGAATTCACCTTCAGTAACTTCCTCTTACTAAATAGCAAAGGTTCAAGGGATTTACTGAACATAACTCTCTTTGATGCAGGTATCAACAGCATTAGAAACATGGTTCTAGCAACTATTGTTTCTTTCCTTGTTGGTGCTTTAGTTAGTTACTTGTTAGCAGAACATTCGAGAAGACATTCTCGTACTAACAAGAAAACAGATTTATTAGGAATAGGTCTTGATGCTTATTTCCTATTACCAATCGGAGTCTCATCAGTTGTTATCGGCCTTGGCTACCTGATTACCCTCACAGGTACCTTAGCTTGGTTCAGATCAGCCTGGTATTTAGTTCCTCTAGTTCAAGCAATGCTAGCTATTCCAATGGTTGTTCGTGTTTTGTATCCAGCGCTTCTAGCAATAGATCATGCAACTAGAGAACAAGCTATGACTGATGGAGCTCGTAAAAGACAAATATTCTTTTATGTTGATCTTGCTTTGGTGAAACCTGTTCTAAAAACTGCTATTGCTTTTAGTGCTTTAGTTTCTCTAGGTGAGTTTGGTGCTGCAAGCTTGCTTGCATATGGTGATCAGTCAACAGTTCCAATGTTGATGTATCAATTGATTGCAAGACCAGGTAATCAGAACTATGGAATGGCTTTAGCAGTTGCAACCATTCTGACCATCATCACAACTCTTGTTGTGTTACTGGTATCTAGAGAACCTAGTTCTCGAATGAAACCGGTAAAGCGCTAAACCGTTCTTTCATCACCTGGATAGCTTCAGGGTTCTGATCTATCAAAATAAAGTTTCTATTTAGTAAAGACGCAGCATGACCTGTTGTTCCAGAACCGGCAAAGAAATCCAACACTGTATCGCCTTCTTTAGAACTCGCTTGAATGATTCTTCGAAGAATTCCTAAAGGCTTTTGAGTTGGGTAACCAGTCTTTTCTTTACCGGTAGGGGAGACGATGGTATGCCACCAAACATCGGTAGGTAATTTACCTTTAGCGACCTTCTCCGGGGTAACTAGACCTGGTGCCATGTATGGTTCACGATCAACAGTTTCATTATTGAAGTAATACTTATCTGGGTTCTTCACATAAACCAAGATGGTGTCGTGTTTAGATGGCCAGCGTGATTTAGCTTTGCCGCCGTAGTCATAAGCCCAAATGATTTCATTGAGGAAGCATTCTCTACCAAAGAGTGCATCCAGTAATACTTTGGCGTAATGAGATTCTCGGTAATCGAGGTGTAAATACAAAGTTCCTGTTTCATTCAGTATCCGCCAAGCTTCTTCAAGCCTTGGCTCTAAGAATGACCAGTAGTCTTTGAATTCATCGTCATAGCTGAGGACTGTCTCTTTGACTATCTCGTAGCGCTGACCCTTGAAACCAATACGGTTGCCGGTCTCAGTTCTAGTGGTGGTTGAAGAGCCTCTTGACTGAACTCTGCCTGTATTAAAAGGAGGATCAACATAGATCAGTTGAATGCTCGCATCAGGAATAGACTGCAAAACAGCAAGGTTATCCCCTTGGATAACCCGGTAACTCGAATTGTTCTGCACAGAAAGAGATTAACAGCATGGACCCACATGTTTTACACAATCCAGAGCTAAGCCGTTATGAATTATGGCTAGGGGATCAAAAGATTGGTCACGCGGACTACGTC
>Ga0209088_10002289_pt1 | contig 11837 bp, 9 predicted proteins | sample S_140625_EF_Meta_FD_187324 | JGI IMG/M metagenome (GOLD analysis project Ga0209088, IMG submission 187324) | Freshwater microbial communities from Lake Simoncouche, Canada to study carbon cycling - S_140625_EF_MetaG (SPAdes) (version 2) | ecosystem: Environmental > Aquatic > Freshwater > Lake ...
CCAATACCTTGTGCTAAAACTGTTTTACCTGCGCCAAGGGGGCCATTAATGAGTACTAAGTCGCCTGCTTTAAATTGAGCAGAAAGTGAAATGCCGAGATCGAACATCTGCTGCGCCGTTGAAGCTTGGATTCTCACGGCTTAAGAGTAAAGGAAACGGGGGCCTCGGTTTCCCGAAGCCCCCGTTTACCACCCTCGATGTATTACTTGCCCATGTAGAACTTTTGCAACGCTGGGAAGCGCTGTGGGCCAATTACGCCCGTCATCACCTTGCGTGCAATTGTGCGCGTTGCTCCATCATAATTAACAGAGCCCTTTGCAACTCCTGCTGCTGTTAAATTAATGAGTGCAAGGTGCTGCGCAGCTGAATAGTTACAGTGCGCATTTGAATTTGGATCACTTGCAGCTAATGGAATCGGTGATCCCGCTGCAGTGAACTTGGAGTAGCTAGATGAACCAGTCTTCCAAATAACAACCAACTGGTTCTTTGGAGCCTTGAATGAACTACCCATTGACTTCATCGCTGCAGCTTTTTCAGCCGCGCTTTGCTCTGCATATCGATCAATTAACCACTGGGTGTTTCCTGCTGGTGAAACTACATCTGTTTCACCGGCTAGAACCACTGTTGGTACTGAAATCTTTCCAGAGTGTGATGAAAGTGCACGCAATTTAGCAAGCGCTGCTGGATTTCCAACTGAGCGAGGAGCTGCAGGATTAAGTGGGCTCAAGTATGACAAGAGGCCACCAATTGCAGTTCCACCAGATAGAGCAGCATTGAATACAACTGCGTCATCTGCAACGCGTGCTGCGTAGTCAGTCTTGGTGTTATCCCAGAATGCTCCGCCAGTTTGTAGTTCAAGATCATAGGTTGCCAAGATTGCAAGTGCTGCACCTTGTGCTCCATTTTCAAGAATTGCCATCGCTGGTGCAATTGCTAGAGGCCAAGTCAACTTCAATGCACCCTCAGGTCCACTTGTTGAGTCGAAGCTTGTGCTCTTTGTAGGAATACCAGCCATTAGGCCCACAAGAAGTAGTGCACTTCGTGGTGGAATCGCCTTAATTGAATCTGGGGCTTTGGAAGTATCTGGCCAAGCATTTGTAGAAATTGATGCTTGTAGTTTTCCAATTACTGTAAACATTTTGACTAAGTCAGTAATTGCTTCACCAGCACCTGCTGCACCTGCTGAATAGTTACCGCCCTTGATTGTTGGATCAAAGAAAACCTTTAATCCCCAAAGGAAATCAAGTGCCATATCTAGCTCGGCTTCAACTGTGCCAAGTACTGGACATGCCATTGCGACACCGTCAACAAGAGTTGGATATTTTTCAGCTAGTGACTGAGTAATGAATGCGCCGCCTGAGCGACCCCAAGCAATTACCTTAGTTACCTTTGGAAATTGCTTCTTGAAGACTCCAACAAGTTCAACGTTTGTTTTAACCGCTGAGTCAATGTTCCAGCCTTGACGGGCAAATCCAGAGCCCATGATTGCATAACCAGCTTTTACTAATGCAGCGTTACTTGCTGCATCAGGACCTGCATATGCAGAGTTATCAACTTTAGTACCGCCTACGTTTGGTACTCCTGCTGGGATATCAATAATGAATCCATACCCATGAGAGTAAATCAACGCAGTTCCATTCCAATTAGAAGGAACCTGCATTGTGTAGAGAGCACCGTCAGATGTTTGACCTGAACATGTTTGTACTGGAGTCTTTGCATCGCATGTTGGTCCTGAAGCTGCTGCATTAGCAGGAGCTGCAACAACAACTGTTGCAACTAGTGCGCCTGAAACCAGGATCGCGAGTGTACGAGACTTTAATGTAGAGATTTTCATTAGTTAGGTAGTCCCTTCGCTGGCATTGCTGGACGCACATAAGTTGTCTTCACAACTGCGCCAGAACCTGAATCGGTTGTGTAGGAGACATATGTGCCACCTACTGGAGCAAGATCACCCGTTGGTGAGTACTTACCAACCCAGTAACCAGTTAATCCAACGTGGCTTGAAGATGAGTAGCCAAGTGGAACTAATGCTGAGTTAGCAAAAGTTGCGCCCTTGCTGTCAATCACAGCCATTAATGACTTACGTGTTGGATTTGCACCTGCAGCCTTGAGTGCTTGCGCAGTCATGAATGCTGTGTTCATACCGAGTAGAACGTTGAGATCAAATGCTGATCCAGGTACTGCCTTGGCATAGATATCAGAGAACAGTTTGACGTATTCATCCTTCATATCTGTTGTTGCTGGCACTGGCGAGAAACCGATTGCGTTGTATAGCACGCCGGCTGGAACACCAGTTAATTTGATTGTTGTTGCATCTCCACCAACTGAACCAAGCATCCACTGTGGTGCGTACTTCAATTGAGCTGCAACGCCTAGCATTGCAGAAGTTGCGCTAGATACACCGAAAAGAATTACAACATCGGCTTCAGCAGCCTTGAACTTTGTAATCCAGCCGGCTGCAGCTGCAGCACCTTGTGAACCTGATGCATAAGGAACCTTGACCGCGAAGTTAACTCCAGCAGTCTTAAATCCTGCGAGCGCATCTGTACCGAAGTCGTCATCCTGGTATAGAAGACCAATCTTCTTGCCTGCGAAGTTCTCCTTGATGTACTGACCCATGATTTTTGCTTCCATGATGTATGAAGGCAAAACTGTGTAAGTAGTTGGATACTTCTTTGTATCAGCAAATCCGCTGAAACCAGTATTTACGAATAGAACAGGGATACCACGGCGAGCAGGGTTAACTGAAGCTGCAACAGCTTTATTGTTCGCTGTTCCTAGTGGAGCAAGAAGAGCCATGACCTTATCCTTAAGAATAAGTTCGTTTGTCTTTGCTACTGCTTCTGTTGGTACATAACGATCATCTTTGACAACGAGTGTGACCTTGCGGCCGTTAATTCCACCATTTGCGTTCAGGTAATCGAAGTACGCTTTTGCTGCACCTGGAATCTTGTTGTAGCCAAGTGATGCTGTACCTGTCATTGGGAGCGTCATACCGAGTTTGATTTCGGTTGCTGATACTCCCACTTCAGCCGCTTGCGCTGGGACTGCTGTAACAGCCAAGCTCACTGCGGCAAGTACCGCTGAAACTGTTATCAGTTTCCGGCGATTCATTGCTTTCATGTGTTTCCTTCCATCGAGGGTTTGATACGAGGGTAAAACTTTTAGTGCTTTTGTGCTTGATGCTTTGCTTTTCTTGCACGATGTTGTTCAACTGGTCCATTTGGAACAAACAGAACAGTCAGAATCAATAACGCGCTTACCAAAAAGCCCGGCAAGTTCGAGGTCACTCGTTCAGAGCTGCCGAGGCGGTGTGCCACCACATCAGCCAGTTCTGGAATAGCGACCAGGACCACTGCCCCAATCATTGCGCCTCCCAGGGTGGTTATGCCAGATAGAACTGCGCCTGTCAGGAGGGAAAATGAAAGGGCAAGGGGAAATGCGCTCGGGGAAACGGTGCCTATGGTCATAGAAAGCAACGCTCCAGCCAAACCGGCTATTCCAGCGCTGATTGTGAAGGCCAGGATCTTAGAACGGGCGATATTGATCCCGGAGAGCTGGGCAGCGACTTCATTGCCCCGGATCGCCCGCCAGGTTCGGCCATAGCGTGAACCCAATATGTTTTTCACTGCCCACATAGAAATCAGAGCAGCTAGGCCTGCAATCCAGAAGAACCATTTGTATTGCGTGAACTCTTCACCTAATGAAAGTGGTGGGAATCCAACGTCAAAGAGAAGTCCTTGTTCACCACCTAGAACCGAAAATTGATTTGCAAGGGATGGCAAACCAATTGCAAGTGCCAATGTTGTTCCAGCTAAATATGGACCCGATAAACGCGCAGCTGCTGCACCAAGTAACGCTCCACCAATTGCCGCAGCAAGAACTGCAATTACAAAACACAAAATAACAGGCACATTAAATTCAACTCTGGCAACTGCTGCTGCGTATGCTCCAACTGCCATAAGTGCACCGTGACCTAATGAAACCTGGCCAGAATAACCCGTTAATAAAATAATTGATGAAATCGCAATCACATAAACCGCAATAGTTGCACCTTGATAAACCCGCAGTTCATCAACCATTCCACTAAGGAAATAAAGAACTACTCCGCCAAAGATGAAGAGGAAAACATCTCTCGTTTGCTTCTTATGCACGACGGGCCGCCTTTGCACCAAATAAGCCTTGAGGTCTAATGAATAAAACAGTTAACAAAATAACGAATGGTGCAATAAAGAACAGCCCACTACTTACATACATCAGCACAAATGAAATCATCAGACCCAATACAAGTCCACCGATGACAGCACCGATCAAACTATCCAATCCACCAATTACCGCGGCAATAAACCCTGAAACAAGAAGAAGTGAAAACTCAATGGAATCTGGAGACAAAGTTCCGTTGCCATTAACGGTCTGGAACATTCCCGCCACCGCGCCTGCCGCACCAGATAATGCCCAACCCAGTGTTCGAACCCAATCAACTTTAATTCCAGATAACCGTGCAATCTCTGGGGCGTGTGCAGATGCCCGTAGGGCTAGACCAATGTTGGTTTTTTGGAAAACAATCGAAAGAATCAACATTAAGACCAAGACTGTTACAAGAATCAAAAACTTTAAAGGTGAGAAAACCAACGTTGTTCCATTAATTGTGAAGCCATCATTTGATACTGGTCCAACGATTCGAAGATCTTGGCCGCCCCAAATCATGGCTGAAACTGATCGAATGATTCCCAATAAACCTAAGGTTGCAATAATCGGTGCAACCCCTGCGATGGGGCCAGATGTGCTGTGCTTTACAAGTAAACGAATCAAAATCATTTCAACGAGTGCAGCAACTAACGCTCCACCAATCATTGCTACAGGCAGGGCAATCCAAAATGATCCAATCCGTGAAACTGCTTCAAAGCCAAAGTAGGTTGAAAGCAAAGCCATACCGGCTTGGGCAAAGTTAACAACGCGCGTGCTACGCCAGACTAAAACCATGGATATAGCCATTAGACCGTAAATAGTGCCGGCAGTGATACCGATGAGAAATGTATTCAGTAGGTCCATGATTAATACCCCAAATAAGCCGCGCGCACGGCAGGATCATCGATGAGTGCTTGTGCATGATTAACTGCGACAACTTTTCCAAGATTGAGAACAATTCCAAGGTCTGCGATCTTTAAGGCTCCCATTGCATTTTGTTCAACTAAAAGCACAGTTAAATTCATTGATGTTGCTAGGTCTCGGATAGTTTGAAAAATCTGTTCAACAACAAGCGGTGCAAGACCAAGAGATGGTTCATCTAAAAGAAGCAACTGTGGCTTAGCCATAATTGCTCGCCCAATAGCCAACATCTGTCTTTCACCACCGGATAAAGTATCTGCACGTTGCTTGATGCGCTCCCCTAAACGAGGGAATATCGAAACAACTTGATCAATAGATTCTTTTGATTCTTTAGCATTACGGCGCCAAATCGCACCTAGCTCTAAGTTCTCTCGCACGGTTAACTCTGGAATAACTGATTTACCTTCAGAGACATGAGAGATTCCTCGGCGCACTAGTGCCTCAGGTTTAATTCCAACAATCTTTTCACCCTTCCACATTATTGAGCCATGGGTTGGGTTCTTAAGACCAGAGAGCGTGCGCAGCAGCGTGGTTTTGCCAGCACCATTTGAACCAATGATCGCAGCTAGATTGCCCGATGGGACAGCGATTGAAACCTGGCTAACTGCACATATTGCACCGTGGTGAACAGTTAAGTTGGAAACATTCAGGCTCATTTAGGCACCTGTTCCCAGATAGGCAGCCATCACTGCTGGATCACGGCGCACTGTCTCTGAGTTTCCGCTTGCAATTACTTCACCGAAGTTAAGAACATATAGTTTGCTACAGACTGACATAACAACATCCATGTGGTGCTCAACGAGTAGCACTGACATTGAGGCGCTTAAATTTCGAATCAGAAGATTCATCCATTCAATATCTTGCGAGCCTAATCCACCAGCTGGTTCATCTAACATCAAAATCTTTGGTTCACTTACTAGTGCACGCGCTATAGCAACTCGCTTGGTATCAGGATATGACAAAGTATCTGCGCGTCGATCAGCTAATCCACCGGCATACACGCGCTCTAGCGCACTAAAAGATTTAGTGCGAATCTCTTTTTCATCTTTGCCGCTTCGCCCTAACGCTGCAGAAATTAAACCTGAATTTGCAAGATGATGGGCTCCAACCATTACATTTTCAAGAACAGTTAAATCTCCAAATAGTCCAACACCCTGCAGAGTGCGAGAGATTCCTAAATCAACTAAATTCGAAGTCTGTGGAAAATCTTGTTCCTTTCCATCTAAGAAGAACTTTCCGGAATCTGGCTTCACTAAACCGCACAGCGCATTAAATAAAGTTGTCTTACCTGCGCCGTTAGGACCAATTAATCCAACAACTTCATTCTTACCAATCTCCAAATAAACATCATTGAGAGCACGAAGTCCGCCGAAGGATATGTTGACACCTTCGACACGCAGCGCTGCATTATTAGTAGACATGAGGTGCGTAGATTCTAGACACACGTGGACCGATTCTTGTCACGATTTCATAATTTATTGATAACGATGCGTTACCCCAGTCATCTGCGGTGTATTCACCGTGAGAGCCATCACCAAAAATAACTACCCAATCACCTGATTTGGCAGTAGAGCTCACCCCTAGATCAACAACAAATTGATCCATAGAAACTCGCCCGATTATCGGAGCTCTCTTGCCATCAATAAATACGCCCGCACCTTGTGCAATACGTGGAATTCCATCAGCATAACCCATTGCAACAACACCAAGTTTTGTATCTTTCTCTGTCACTGCTGTTGCACCATAACCAACAGGAGATCCGGCAGGTACCTCTTTTACTAAATACAACTTAGCTCGCAGTTGCATCACTGGTTTTAAACTTAACTTCTTACTATCCCCCATAGCTTTTGCATCTGGACTTAATCCATACATCGCAATACCTGTGCGCACCATGTCAAAAGCTGAGGCGCTATCAAGTAACGTGGCAGCCGAATTAGACAGGTGTTTAATAGGTGGATTAACACCAACAGCCTTTAACTGCTCAACCTTTTTCTTGAAATTCTTGAGTTGGTCAATATTTTGCTGCTGACCAGCTTCATCAGCACGTGCAAAGTGAGAGAAAATTCCCACAACTTCAACTTTAGAAAAATCTGCCTTAAGGAGTTCGTCCCACTCATCAAGGAAACCGCCGCGCGTCATACCGGTATCAACTTCAATATGGATTCGTGGCTTATTGGGAAGTTTCGAAATCTCCTTAAGTGTTACCAAAGATGCAACTGCGACATCAATGTCATGTTTTGCAGCTGAATCAAAATCAGATCCTGGAGGAACTAACCAGGCCAAAATAGGAATACGAACTCCATGTGTGCGAAGTGAGATTGCTTCTTCTAGTAGTGCAACCCCTAGCCAATCCGCTCCGCCCTTTTGCGCAGCTAAACCAATTTCAACTAATCCATGGCCATAAGCATCAGCTTTCACCACTGCTAACAAATCAACATTTGAAGCAGATTTCAAAGTTGAGATATTTGAAGCAAGTGCAATCAGATCAATGCGAGCTTCAGCGCGGTGTTCCATCAAATACGCTCCACAATCACCATGGCAGATGCAATACCGGCATCATGAGATAGAGATAGGTGAACCTGGGCCCCATCAACTAAATCAGCGATCTCACCGCGAAAGAGAAAGACTGGCTTTCCACTCTCTAAATTAACAACTTCTGCCTCATGCCAGCTCAAGCCCTTACCGGCACTTAGAGCTTTAGCCAGCGCCTCTTTTGCGGCAAAGCGGGCAGCAAGTGAATGAATAGGCTTACTTTGTTCATTGCTTGTGAATAGCTTTTCAAGTAATCCCGGAGTTCGCTCTAATGAGGATTTAAATCGCTCGATATCAACGACATCAATGCCGATTCCATCAATCATGTCGTTAAGTCTAGTGCAGTTGGCTCTTTGAGGGAACGTAGCGATCTACGGCAATGACTGCCACAAGTAGGGCACTTCCAATAAACAGGCCCCCCAATAAATCAGTGAACCAGTGGGTATGACGAATAAGTGAAACGATACAAACAGTTAATGAAATCGCCACAACCCCAGCACTTGCAAGACGGCCTTGATATCTATCGACCTTTGCATATCTATAAATCAAGTAAGCCAATATTCCCCACGATAGGACTGCGTTAGATGCATGTCCACTTGGATAAGACATTCCACCTACGTGTATCAAATCAAAACCATCGCGGGGCTTAGTTCTTCCTAAAACTAATTTAAATGTACCCACTACTAAATTCAGAAGAATCAAAGAAAGAAAAGCTAAATTCAATGGTCGCCACGTCTTGAACTTATAAGCAATAAATGAGGCAGCTAAAATCAAAACCGTTGCAGTTAATCCACGAAGACCTAAATCATCTAATCTGCGAAGTAGGAATCCTGCTGCACCTTCAAACTGTGGTTTGGGATCGCTATTAATCTTCTTGTCATATTCAACTAAAGGACCAAAGGTAAGCACTTGCTGTGTGACTAGGAGAAAGCCCGTAAAGAGCAGTAGAGACCAGCGCAAAGCGCGATCCATCTGTTTTCTGCGGTTTTGAGTTTCTGTTTGCATTTACTCAACTGTAACTGATTTAGCCAAGTTTCTAGGTTGGTCAACATCATTGCCACGTGCAACTGCCATCTCATATGCAAAGACCTGTAAAGGCACTGTTGCTAATACTGGCTGGAAAAGAGCTGGAACAACTGGAATACGAATAATGTGTTCAGCTCCTTCCACATGTGCACCTTCTTCAGCGATAACAATGACTCGAGCTCCACGAGCCTTAACTTCTTGAATATTGCTGAGCATCTTTTCATCAAGTGCATGTTCATGTCCTGCAGGCAAAATGGCGATAACCGGTGTGCCCTGATCAATGAGTGCAATTGGACCGTGCTTAAGTTCTCCACCAGCAAAACCCTCGGCGTGAATGTATGCCAGCTCTTTTAACTTCAGCGCACCTTCTAGAGCAACTGGATATCCAATGTTTCTTCCTAAGAACAAGACAATGTTGTTCTCGGCAAAGCTGCGTGTAAGTGCGCGTAGTGGCTCTACCGTTTCAAGAATCTGCTCAATCTTTCCAGGTAGTTCCAACAGTTCGTTATACAGACCTTCTACTTCTGCGTCCTTCAAAGAACCATTTACTTGAGCTAAGTGAAGGCCAATTAAGTAAACCGCCACCATCTGTGTGAGTAGCGCTTTTGTAGATGCAACTGCAATCTCAGGGCCAGCATGTGTATATAAAACAGCATCTGATTCACGTGGAATCGTTGAAGAGTTTGTGTTACAAATCGCCAGTACTCGACCGCCAGCAGCCTTTGCATGGCGTACTGCCATCAAAGTATCCATAGTCTCACCTGATTGTGAAATAGCGATGACTAAAGTTCCTGTATCAATGATGGGATCGCGGTATCTAAATTCACTAGCAATCTCAACATCAACCGGAATCTTTGCCCACTTCTCAATTGCATACTTAGCAACCATGCCTGCGTGATAAGCAGTGCCACATGCAATGACTGTAATTTTCTTGAGGGCACGGATCTCATCTGCACTCATTCGCAGTTCATCTAGAACTATCTGCTTGTTATCACTTAGGCGACCAATCAAAGTATCAGCCACAGCCTTTGGTTGTTCAAAGATTTCCTTGAGCATAAAGTGCGTGAAACCGCCCTTTTGCGCAGCACTTGCATCCCAAGAAATTAAATACTCTGCTGGCTTAATCGCTTTGCCATCTAGATCTGTAATAAGCACTGAATCAGGCGTCATTGTCACAACTTCATCTTGGCCAAGTTCAATTGCGCGCTTGGTGTAATCGATGAATGCTGCAACATCTGAGGCCATGAAGTTCTCGCCTTTTCCTAAACCAACAACTAGTGGTGAATTTCTGCGCACACCAACCACGACCTCTGGTGCATCCCCATGAATTGCAAGAAGAGTAAATGAGCCTCTTAGAGCTTTTACGGCCTCACGCATTGCAGCAGATAAATCACCATTGTGTTTTTTGCGCAGATCACTCAGTAAGTGCGCAACTGACTCTGTATCTGTTTCAGATGAAAACTTATGTCCCCGCGCCTCTAACTCTTTGCGAAGCTCTGAGTAGTTCTCGATAATTCCATTATGGATAACCGCTAACTTGCCATCGTTATCTACATGCGGATGAGCGTTGCGATCTGTTGGTCCACCATGTGTTGCCCAACGCGTGTGACCGATTCCAGAGTGAACCACTGGAAGAGATGCATCTAATGAGCCTTCAAGATTTGAAAGTTTTCCAGCCTTTTTTTCAATAAAAAGTTTGCCAGGTGTTCCAAGTGCGATTCCTGCAGAGTCATAGCCGCGGTATTCAAGTCGACGTAGACCTTCAATCAAGGGTGTTGCGGCAGATTGTGGCCCTGTGTAACCCACAATTCCGCACATAGATTCTTACCCCAGTTCGCTTTTTACAACATCTGCAAGTTCTCTAGCAACTTCTTGGGCAAGGCTATCACTGGCCGCTTCCACCATGACTCTTACGAGGGCTTCAGTGCCAGATGCACGAAGTAACACACGCCCACTATCTGCCAAGCGAGCTTCCGCCGCTTTCACCGCTGCTGCAATAACTGCAGAATCTGCCAACTTTTCTTTCTTAACATCTTTAACATTGATCAAAACTTGAGGGAAGCGAACCATAGTTGCTGCAAGCTCTTGCAGAGTCTTTCCTGTGCGAACAACCTCTTGAAGTAGTTGCAGCGCAGTCAAAATTCCATCGCCAGTATTTGCAAGATCGCGCATGATCACGTGGCCTGATTGTTCCCCGCCCAATGAATAATCATTAGCAATCATATTTTCAAGAACGTAACGATCTCCGACAGGAGTTGTAACAACATCAATTCCAGCATCTTTCATTGCATGCATGAAACCAAGATTGCTCATTACTGTGCCAACAACTGTGTTGCCTTTTAATTTACCGCGAGCCTTAAATCCACGGGCCAACAAAGTCAGAATATGATCACCATCAATTTCATTTCCAGCTGCATCAATTGCTAAGCAGCGATCAGCATCACCATCATGGGCTATACCAACGTCGGCACCTTCCTTAAGAACTGCAGCACGTAGTTGGTGAAGATGAGTGGAACCGCAATCATTATTAATGTTCCAACCATCTGGCTGATTAAAGATGGCTACTACTTCGGCCCCTGCTCTGCGATATGCCTCAGGTGCAACAAATGAAGATGCACCGTTAGCGCAATCAACAACAATCTTTAAACCCTTAAGCGGTGTTTCAACTGATGAAAGCAAGTGCTTCAAATACCGCTCAGTTGCACTGTCATCATTGATTGCACGGCCCACATTTTTACCTGTTGGTCGCTCCCAATCTTCACCCATGCGCGCTTCAATTCGGGCTTCAATGGCATCATCTAACTTGCCACCACCGCGAGCAAATAACTTAATTCCATTATCTGGCATTGGATTATGCGAAGCACTGATCATCACACCCAGATCTGCCTTTGATTCGGCAACAAGGTGGGCAATTGCAGGAGTTGGTAACACGCCAACGCGATAAACATTGATTCCAGCACTGGTTAAACCAGCAACAACAGCCGCTTCTAAGAACTCCCCTGAAGCACGTGAATCTTGACCCACAATTGCAGTTGGGCGATGGTCCTTATTTGATGAGCTTTCAACCAATATATGCGCAGCTGCAACAGAAACATCTAAAGCTAACTCTGCAGTTAAATCGCGATTGGCTAAGCCACGAATTCCATCAGTACCAAAGAGCGCCATTGGAA
>Ga0209088_10002297_pt1 | contig 11824 bp, 11 predicted proteins | sample S_140625_EF_Meta_FD_187324 | JGI IMG/M metagenome (GOLD analysis project Ga0209088, IMG submission 187324) | Freshwater microbial communities from Lake Simoncouche, Canada to study carbon cycling - S_140625_EF_MetaG (SPAdes) (version 2) | ecosystem: Environmental > Aquatic > Freshwater > Lake ...
CGTTGCTCCGCAACCCGTCGCGCCCCAGCCCGACCCGTTCTCCTCGGGCGCCGCCTCCCCTCCTGGCTCCGCCCGTCATCCAGCACCGGGTGCTCTTCCGGTCGATCAGGTCAGTCCGCCTAACGCCCGTCAGTCCGCCGCCCGCCCTTCCGCCCCGGTCGCCCCTGCCCCCGTTCCGCTCCGATCGGCCCCACCCAACGCCAGGGTCCTCCCAGTCCAGCCGCCGACACCCTCGAACCCCGCGGTGTTCGCCGGCAGGATCACCGTGGCCGGCCGGGCCATCCCCCTGGAGCAGATCCGTGGCGTGGAGGTGCGCAGCCAGGCCCGCCATCCGCATGTGTTCAGTTGGTGGGTGCCGGCCTGCCTGGGGGGGCTGCTGCTGTTGCCCTTCCCGCTGCTGTTCTGGCCTTGGCAGGCGACGGCGCTGGTGGTGGCAATCCTGCTGGGCCGCCGCCGGGAGCACACCCTGATCCTCACCCTGAGGGACGGCCGGGCCCATCGCCACGTCTTCGCTGATCGCCCCGCTGCCCTGGCCCACGGCCAAGGCGTGCGGCGGGCCCTGGGCCAGGTTCTGGGCCCCGATCCATGACCATGGCCTGGATGCTGCCGACCGGCACCACCCACCGCTTCGGTGGGATTGATGCACCGGTGCGAATCCTGAGGGGGCTCGGGGGCGGTAGCCAGGGCCAGGTGTTCGAGGTGGCGGTTGGCGATGAGGTCCTGGCGCTGAAGTGGTATCTCCCCGGCTTCCTGCGGCGTGATCCCGGCCTGGCGGAACGGCTGGCCGAGAGCATCCGCCGTGGCGCCCCCAACGGCGATTTCCTCTGGCCCCTAGCCCTGCTGCGTTCGATCGATCCGCCTCCGGCGCTGCCGGGCGCCGCTGCCTCGGGCTTCGGCTATCTGATGCCCCTGCGCCCCGCCGGCTTCTGCGGGGCCGTGGACCACGCGGCGGGCCGGCTCACGATCAGCCTTCAGAACGTGCTGCGCAGTGCCTTCTTCCTGGCCAGGGCCTTTCATGCCCTGCACAGCCTCGGCCTTTGTTACAAGGACGTGTCCCTGGGAAATCTGTTCCTTGATGCCGGTCGGGGCCGCATCCTGATCGGCGACAACGACAACGTGGAGGTGAGTGGCCGCGGCGGCGGCGCCGTGGTGGGCACCTGGGGGTTCATGGCACCGGAGGTGGCCCTGGGCAACGGCCGGCCTGATGGGGGCTCCGATCTTTTTTCCCTGGCCGTGATGCTGTTCCATCTGCTCACCCGCCACGATCCCTTCAAGGGAGCGCTGGAGCGGGCCATTCCCTGCCTGGATCTTCCTGCCCGCCGGCGGCTTTATGCCGAGGAGCCGTTGTTCGTTTTCGATCCGCTCGATGGCCGCAACCGCCCAGACCCGATCGAGCATGCGGCGGCCCTGCTCACCTGGCCCCTGTACCCCCGGGCCCTCCAGCAGCTCTTCGAGCGGACCTTTGGGCCGGGACGGGCCGATCCCCGCAGCCGCACCCTCACCGGCCAGTGGTGCCAGCAGCTCGCCGCATGCCTGGATCAGCGGCGCCTCTGCCCGGTCTGCGGCGAGGAGAACCTTCTGGAGGTGATGGCCGCCGGGCTGTGCAGGTCCTGCGCCGCCCCCCTGCCGCCACCGCCGCGGTTGCGCACGGCGGCGGGCCTGGTGGCCGTGGCCGATGGCAATGATCTCTATCCCCACCACTTCGATCCCCTGCGGCCGGAGGACCTGGAGCACCCCCTGGCCCGGGTGGTGGCCCACCCCCTGCGTCCCCGTCTGCTGGGTCTGCGGAACCTCTCACCCCATCCCTGGACCCTGACGCTGCAGGGGGGCGAGGCGATCACGGTGGCTCCCGGTGAAACGGGTAGCCTCGCCCTGGCGGCAGTGCTCAGCACGCTGGACGGGGAGGTCAGGATCGAACGGCCCGGCGAACCCTCCGTGGAAGCGGCCCATCGGTAAGGGACTCCAGGGTTCCAACTGGGCCCCAATCGAATCAGACTCCGTGCTCCTGTTGGCCTTTCGGGGCCCGTCGATCCAGCCTCGATCTAGCCCCGCTCCGCTGACGCGACCCTCGTTTTTCCTTCACGCAGCCTCTTTCGTTCCCCGAAGCCGCCCTTCGGCCCTCCAGAGCCGCTTCCCGCAGGCTCCCGCTCCCTTCGCCCCCGACCCAGCGCCCCGATGGCTTTCCCCAACGTCCGTCTGGCGAGTCGTCCGCTCCATTTCATCTATCTCTGCGATTGCTCCGGCTCGATGGAGGCCCAGGGCAAGATCCAGGCGCTCAATCAGGCGATTCGCCAGTCCCTACCAGGGATGGCGGCCGTGGCCCGCGACAACCCCGAGGCCCGCGTGCTGGTGCGGGTGGTGCGCTTCGCCGACCGGGCCGCCTGGCACATCGCAACGCCCACCCCGGTCGAGGAGCTGCAGTGGGAGGACCTGCGGGCGGGTGGGGTCACCGCCTTGGGGGAGGCCCTCGAGCTGGTGGCGGCCGTGTTGCACAGCCCCCCGATGGAGCAGCGGGCCCTGCCGCCGGTGCTGGTGTTGATCTCCGATGGCCAGCCCACCGACGACTTCGAGGTGGGGCTGGCCGCCTTGATGGCCGAGCCCTGGGCGCGGCGGGCCGTGCGGTTGGCGATCGCCATGGGTCATGACGCCGATGGAGAGGTGCTGCAGCGCTTCATCGGCCCCCAATCCGCCGTTGGATCCGCCCGCGGTGCCTTGCCGCCGGGCGAGGTGCCCGGGGCCAGCGGCGAGATGCCCCGCCATGGGCCGGGCCGCTCGCCGCGGCGCCCATTGCAGGCCGCCGACGCCACGACCCTGGCCCGCTACATCCAGTGGGCCTCCACGGCGGTGGTGGGGGCCGCCTCCAGCAGTGCCAGTCGCCTGGCGGATGCCGCCGCCAGCCAGGAGGCCGTTCCCCTTCCGGATCTCCCCCCCACCGAGCTCGACCCGCTCGACGAACCCGACCCCCTCAAGTGGTGAGCCGGCCATGCTGAAGCGCTGGCTCGATGCCCGGGTCTGCTCCCGCCGGGGGGCCGCCCATCTCCGCCGCGGTCAGCCCTGCCAGGACGCCTCGTTGCAGCGGGCCTTCACCCTCCCGGGCGGCCTGCCCCTCACCCTGCTGGCGGTGGCCGACGGCCATGGGGGGTCGGCCTACCACCACAGCGACGTGGGCAGTGCCCTGGGCTGCCAGGTTGCCGCCGAGGTGGTGGCTGCCCACCTGGCCCATCTGCCGGCCGGAGGGATGACCCCGGGGGGCGCCGATCTGATGGCGCTGCGGCGCTGGTTGGCTGGCGACCTCCCCACCCTCCTTCAGCGGCGGTGGCTGGCGGCCGTGCGGCAGCACTGGTCGGCGGGCCCCGGCCGGGGGGAGGCAGGCGCCCCCTTTTCGCCGCTCCCCTATGGCTCCACCCTGGGGATGCTGCTGCTGACGCCGCGCTGGTGGGCCGTGGCTGGTCTGGGCGACTGGGATCTGGTGCGGGTTGATCAGGCCGGGGCGGCTGAACTGCTGAGCCAGGAGGTGGCCGCCCCCGGAGCCGGCGAGGCCACCGCCAGCCTCTGCCAGGAGGCTGCCGATCTGGGCGGCTGGTTCCGGTCCTGGGTGTGGCCCCTTGATCGCCAGGGGCTCCCGTTTTCCTTGGTGCTCAGCACCGATGGCATCCGCAAATCCTGTGCGAGCGATGCCGATTTCCTGGCCCTGACCGCCTGGCTGGCGGCAGGGCCGGAAGCCAATGCCGCTGGCTCCGATCACGCTGTTTCCGATGTCGGCGCGGGCGTGGTCGGGGGGGACGACGTCTTGGCGGAGGCCCTCGATCGGATCAGTGCCGAGGGCTGTGGGGATGACGTGAGTGTGGCGATCGGGCGCTGGCTGGCCGGAGAGGAGGGGGCGCCCCCCCCCACCGATCGTCCGGCACCGACGCCACAGGAGCCCCGGCCCCCCCTGCGGCTGCTCCCGCTCCTGCTCATCGGCGCTCTGGCCCTGCTGTTCGGCGTTGCCCTGGGCCGGAGGTTCCCCCTCGCCTCCGCTCTTGCCGATTGGCCGTTGGGGCCGCGGCCGGGGGTGACGCCGGCCGGCCGCGAGATCCTGCGCCGCGAAGTGGGGCGGCTCTGCCGCGAGCCAGCACTGCTGCTCCCCAGCCTGCTCACCCGCCACAGCCAAGTGCAGGGGTTACGCCAGGGCACGCTCCGGCCGGAGCCCCTCTTGATCGATGCTGAGCGCGATCCGCTCGGCGCCCTGATTGCGGCCAGCTTCCAGCAAAAGCTTGAACCGGGCCGTCAGAATGGCTTGATTTCCCTTGGGGTGTGTCCGGCCCTGGGGTCCGCTCTGACGGGCCTTTGGCTTCCATCAAGCATCCCAGCGTTCCCAGCCAAGGGTTCCACCTCGCGCCGCCCTTCCCCCTGATGTCTGACTACGAGCTTGGGGTGCGGCTGCGGGAGATCCTGCTGCAGGAGCGGGCCCGGGGCTTGCCCTTGGCGGCCCGCCGTCTGCAGGCCTTGGTGGGTGATCTCTGCGAGCAGGAGCAGCTGGCCCTGGTGCCGCCCCTGCGCCACCTGCTGCTCTCGCCCGCCTTCGCGAGTGAGGTGGGCCGCACCCCGCCGCTCTCTGAACCCCGCAGCCGCCTTCGCTTTCTTCAGGAGCTGCGGGAGGTTTTCGCCATGCCCCTCTGCGATCGCATGGAGGCCGTGGTCGAGGGGCTGCTGGATCTCCCCGCCACCGGCCCTTCCGACCGGAGCGTCACCACCGATGCGACTCCAGCCACCCCGGTCCTGGCGGTTCCGCTGCCGCCGCCATCGCTGGGTGACGAAGTCGGAGGAGCGGCCCCGAAGACCTGGCCGATGGCCTTAGCCGGCTTCCTCGGGGGTGCCCTACTGCTGGGGCTGGCCGGGACCTTCTTCGTGCTGACGGAACGCCACAGTCCGGCCCTTCAAGGTGCGATTCCTTCCCTGACGGGCCGTGGAGGGGAAGGCTCGATCGGGCTGGGGCGTCGCGAAGGATCGGAACCGGCGCTATCACCGCCGATCGCAGGACTTCAGGGTGCCTCTGGCGAGCCGCCCCCAGCGGTCAGCGATTCGGTGGCCGGCTCTGGCCCGGTGGAGACGCCAGCGGCCCCAGCCCTGCCGGTGGCTCCGGGCGCCCAGGAAGGGGCCGATGGCCAGGCGACCGCCGTCCGCACGGTGGAGTCCCTTTACCAGGCCCTCTCCCGTCAGGATTTCGCTGCCGCTCGAGCCCTGTTTAGCGGCGAGGCGTCCGACCAGTTTGACCCCGCTTTCTTCCGTCAATTCACCCGGGTGGAGGTGTCCGATCTCCAGCCCACCGCCCAATCGGCTGGCTCGATCACCCTCGACGGGGTGGTGAGCTTCTTCTACCCCGATGGTTCCCTCCAGGAGGAGGCCCGCACCTTCACCATCGACACCAACGCCGCCCCTCCCCGGGTGGTGGCCAGCGCCTTCGACAGGGTGTTGCGTCCGCGCCGCCCCTCCCCCTGAGCAGGCTGACCAACAAAAAAGGCGACCCTGGGGCCGCCTGCATCGATCGGGAACGGGCCGCGACTCAGGCGGTACCGCAGAAAGTGATGTCGGGGAACTTGAGCTTGGCTTCATCGAGGGATTTGCCGCGGCCCTCCTCCTGCCAGTAGTTGATCACTTCCGTGGCCTTGTTGAGGATCTCAACGCGCTCGTTGTCGGTGATCCAGCTCTTGGCTTCCAGCTCGCCTTTGAGGGTTTCCCAGGCATCTTCCCGGGGCCAGAAGAAATAGGCGGTGAGGGGGCTGGGGCCGCCGCCCACGATTTGATCCACAGCCAGGGCGACGTTGTCGGGCAGCCAGAGGATCTTCAGCAGGAAGCGACCCTCATCAGCCTTGGGGGTGTAGCCGGAGGGAACGCCGTCTTCGTCGATGGTGGCGGTGGCGAGGGCCGCGCTGCCGCCCCGCATCACGGGCCGCCCTTCGGTGGTTACGGCCGGAACGCTCGCCTCGGCCCCGGCAGCAGCGTTCAGCTCAGCCGCATCAACGGCGCTTTCGGATGCTGTCATGGTCTCGGGGCTCAAGGGACGCTCGGGCAAACAACTAGCCTAACAGCCACATCGGAGGGTCCCCTGTTCCCCCGCGCCGTTCTGCTGTTCGACATCGATGGCGTGATCCGGGACGTGGCCGGCAGCTATCGGCGCGCCATCGTGGAGACCGTGCACCACTACAGCGGCTGGCGCCCTGATCCGGCCGAGATCGACGCCCTTAAGGCGGAGGGCTGCTGGAACAACGATTGGGAGGCCTCGCTTGAGCTGCTGCGGCGCCATTGCAGCCGATCGGCCGCCGCCGCTCCCTCCGTTCACCAGAGGACGGGATCGGCCGGAACGGTTTCTCCATCGCGGCCCCCTGGCACGGTCTTCCGAATGGGAACCTCCGCAACTCCCGGATCCACCCCAACCCCGGGGGATGGGCTCCCATTACCCCTGCCCTCCCTAGCGGAGCTGGTGGAGGTGTTCGGGGGTTTCTATTTCGGTGGCGATCCCGATGGCGATCCTGCCCTCTGGCGGGGCTTCATCGGCAGCGAACCGCTTTTGGTGGCGCCTTCCTTCTTTCCCGCACTCAACGCGGCCGGCATCGCCTGGGGCTTCGTGAGCGGCGCCGAGCCGCCCTCGGTGCGCTACGTGCTGGAGCAGCGGCTGGGGCTGCTGGATCCGCCGCGGATCGCCATGGGTGAGGCCCCAGATAAGCCCGATCCCACCGGCTTTCTCCGGCTGGCGGAGCGGTTGCTGGCGGAGGGCGCCGGCACCGGCCTGGGGGCCGCATCACCGCCGGTGGCTTATTTGGGGGACACGGTGGCCGATGTGCTGACCGTGCAGCGGGCCCGGCAGGTCTGCCCCCACCAGCGCTTCCTCAGCTTTGCGGTGGCACCGCCCCACCTGCAGGGCCCGGAGCATCGGGTGGCCCGCCACGCCTACGAGGAGCGGCTGCGCCAGGCCGGTGCCGACCGGATCCTGCCGGCCACCGCCTCGGTGCTCGGCAGCCTTGAAGCGCTGTTGGCGGAAGCCTGAAGGCGCCCGGCGGGCCTCATCGTTCCATCGCCGCAGGCGTCTTCAGGGCAGCTGCCGTGAGGTTCTCGTGGCCCCGCTCGCTGACGGCCACGTCGTCCTCAATGCGGATGCCGATGCCCTTCCAGCGCTCGGCGATGGCGGGCTGGCCCTCGGGCACCGGCAGCCGGTCGCTCACGTAGAGGCCGGGCTCCACCGTGAGCACCATGCCCGGCTCCAGCTCCACGTGGTGCTCGCCCAGCCGGTAGGCCCCCACATCGTGCACATCGAGGCCGAGCCAGTGGCCGGTGCGGTGCATGTAGAGGTGGCGGAAGGCCCCCTGCTCGATCAGGCCGTCCACCTCGCCCACCAGCAGCCCCAGCTCCACCAGCCCCGCCACCAGCACCCGCACGGCGGTGTCGTGCACCCCTTCGGCGGTCTGGCCCGGCGCCACCGCGGCCACCGCCGCCTCCTGGGCCGCGAGCACCAGCTCGTAGAGGGCCCGTTGCTCACCACTGAAGCGGCCGTTGATCGGGAAGGTGCGAGTGATGTCGCCGTTGTAGTAGTCGTTGAGGGAACAGCCGGCGTCGATCAGCAGCAGGTCGCCATCGCGCAGCAGGTCGTTGTTGCTGGTGTAGTGCAGCACGCAGGCGTTATCGCCGCCGGCCACGATCGAGCCGTAGGCCGGACCCCGGGCGCCCTGTTCGAGGAAGTGCTGCTCAATCACCGCCTGCACCTGCCGCTCGTTCAGCCCGGGCCGGGCCACCTGGCGGGCCAGTTCGTGGGCCTCGGCCGAGATCCGGGCCGCCTCCCGCATCCTCGCCAGCTCCTCGGGGGATTTGCGCAGGCGCAATTCGTGCAGCAGCGGGCAGGGGGCCACCAGACCCAGGGCGGCGCGGCCGCTGCGGGGGGCGCGATCCAGCTGGGTGCCCCAGGCCTTCAGCACCAGGGGTTCCACTGCCGGGTGGCGGCCCACGCGGAAGGCGATGCCCTCGGCTCCCTCCAGATAGCCCGGCAGCCTCTGGGCCAGCTCGTCGATCGGATGGGCCAGGGCGGCGCCGAAGCATTCCACGGCCCCCTCGCATCCCCAGCGGAAGCCGTTCCACACCTCGGCGCTCGCCTCCTTGGGTGCCACGAACAGCACAAAGGGGTTGTTCGGCTGGTGGGGCAGGAAGAGGGCCACCGCCCCCGGCTCATCGAAGCCGGTGAGGTACCAGAAGTCGCTGTTCTGGCGGAAGGGATGCTCCACATCGGCGTGGTGGGTCACCAGTGGGGCCGCTGGAATCACCGCCGCCACGCCGCCGAGCCGATGCAGGAAGCGGTCCCGCCGGTCGGCAAACAGGGCCGGATCGGTGCAGTTGGTGGGGGCGTGGGACACGGGGAGCGGCTGGAAATGGAGGGCGGGGGAACCCCGAGAGCGGCTGGAACCACGAAGTGGCTGGACCGGTGATCGGGCTGGATCTCTAGAGGCCCCGCGGAACGGCAAGGCCGCTGGGCGGCCGAGGAACCCCGATTGGCAAGGCCTGGGGGCCAACCCTATGGCCCCGGCCTCGCATCGGGCGGTCCAGGAGCCGCTGATCCCTCTCCCGGTCCGCTGTCCAGATTCGCCAAGTTCGTTGCCGATTCGGCCTCCCCTGCGGAGCACCGGCCATGCGCCGGTCCGGCCATCCCTACGGCGCGGGGTGGGCACAACCGATTAGATACGGATAACGCTTTGTTTTCCCCCCTGTGCCCCTCGTTGAGCAGGCTGCGGCGCCGGTCGCCCGATGAACGACCTGCTGCTGCTGGCGCTGGTGGTGGCCTTGATGCTGGTGGGCTCCTTCGTCAGCTCCGGTGTGGAGGCTGCCCTGCTCACCGTCAACCCGGTGAAGGTCCATGAGCTTGCGCGGCGCGAGCGGGCCGTGGCGGGGGCGCGCGAGCTCGAGCAACTCCGTCAGCGGCTCGGGCGCACCCTGGCGGTGCTCGTGATCGCCAACAACATCTTCAACATCTTTGGCAGCCTCATGGTGGGCGCTATCGCCGCCTCGGTGTTCAGCCACCGCGGCATCAGCGGGCCTGCCCTGCCGCTCTTCTCGGTGGGTCTCACGGTGCTGTTAATCCTGCTGGGCGAGATCTTGCCCAAGTCGATCGGCAGCCGTCTGGCCCTGCCCGTGGCCCTCAGCACCGCACCGGCCGTGGGGCTGGTGGTGTGGCTGATGGCGCCGGTGGTGGTGCTGCTCGAGCGGGTGCTGCCCTCGATCACCGCCGAGAACGAGCTCAACACCGATGAGGAGGAGATCCGCCAGTTGGCTCGCCTCGGCTCCCAGAAGGGGCAGATCGAGGCCGACGAGGCGGCCATGATCGCCAAGGTGTTCCAGCTCAACGACCTGACCGCCCGCGATCTGATGGTGCCCCGGGTGGCCGCTCCCACCCTCGATGGCCTCGCCAGCCTGGCCGAGCAGCGGCCGCTGCTGCTGCGCCAGCCGGCCGCCTGGTGGGTGGTGCTGGGTGAGGAGGTGGATGAGGTGTTGGGCGTGGCTAGCAGGGAGCGCTTGCTCACTCACCTGCTGGAGGGCCAGGGGGAGGCCCGCGTGGCCGATCTGGTGGATGCGGTGGAGTTCGTGCCCGAGATGATTCGCGCCGACCGCCTCCTCACCAGCTTCCGTCGCAACAGCTCCGGCGTGCGGGTGGTGGTGGATGAATTCGGCGGTTTCGTCGGTGTGGTTGGTCCGGAGGCCGTGCTGGCCGTGCTCGCCGGCTGGCGGCGCCGTCCGCCTGGGGTTCCCGAGGCGAGTCCATGACCCAGACCCACCCGCCGAAGGCCGCTGCCGGAGGCCCCCGGGCACCCCGGGAGTCCGCCCAGCGGCAGTCCACCGCACCCCACGATCCCGCTCCCCCCACCCCGGAGCGCTGTCGCCTGCTGCTCGACCGCTGGCGCGCCGGTCTCGAGCTCAGCCCGCGGGAGAGCAGCCTGCTAGCCCCCGCACTGGCGGGCCTGGACCGCCAGCTGGCCCGCCTGGAGCAGCGACGGCCGCGGGTGGCGGTGTTCGGCCGCGTGGGGGTCGGTAAGTCGAGCCTGCTCAATGCCCTGCTGGGGGAAGCCCGCTTCGCCACCGACGTGGCCCACGGCTGCACCCGCCACCAGCAGGCCCGCCCCTGGAACCGGGTGGTTCCCGGCCTGGCGGGCGTGGAGCTGGTGGACACGCCGGGTATCGATGAGATCGCCGCCGCCGCGAGGGCGCGGCTGGCGGCCCGGGTGGCCTTGGGATCCGATTTGGTGCTGTTGGTGCTTGATGCCGACCTGGGCCGGGTGGAGATCGAGGCCCTGGAGACCCTGCTCGCCAGCGGTAAGCCCCTGCTGCTGGTGTTCAACCGCAGCGATTGTTGGCCCGTCGAGGAGCTGCCGGCGTTGCAAGCCAGCATCCGGCGCCGGCTACCGGCCGGCGCTGCCCACCTTCAGCCCATCGTGGTGGCGGCGGCGCCACGGGAGCCGCGTCTGATGGCCGACGGGCGGGTGCGCAGCGAGGCGGCCACCCCCCGGATCGCCCCGCTGGAGGCGGCCCTGCTCGATCTGCTGGAGCGACATGGCCCCCTGCTGCTCGCCCTCAATGCGCTCCGCGCCGCCGATCGCTTTAGCCAGGCCTTGCATCGCGCCCGCCTCCAGCACGGGCGTCGCCAGGCCCAGGAGCTGATCGGTCGTTTTGCCGTCGGCAAGGCCGCCGGGGTGGCGGTGAATCCCCTGCTGCTGGTGGATCTGGCCGGCGGCATCGCCTGCGACAGCGCCCTGGTGCTGCAGCTCTGCCAGCTCTACGGCCTGCCGATGGGCCGCCGTGGCGCCCGCCAGCTCCTGACGCGTCTGTCGGGCCATAACGCCCTGCTGGGGGGCGCCCAGCTCGGCCTGCAGCTGCTGCTTGGTGGCCTGCGTCAGCTGCTGCTGGTGGCGGTGCCGATCAGCGGCGGGCTGAGCCTGGCGCCGGCGGCGCCGGTGGCCCTGGCCCAGGCGGCCTTGGCGGTCCACACCACCCGGCGCACGGGTCGCTTGGCGGCGGCCGAACTGCTGCGCTCCGCCACCGCCGCGGGCCAGCCCGGCGCCCTGCTGCGGCGGCTGCTGGCCCAGGATCCCGAAACCCGCCACTGGTTGCGGGCCTGGCAGGCGGCGGGCCAGGGCGATGGCCCGGTCGAGCCCCTGCTGCCCTGATCACGGTGCCGATCGCCCTCTTCGGCACCAGCGCCGACCCCCCCACCGAAGGCCACCGCCTGCTGCTGCAGGGGCTTCTCACCGTGTATCCCCGGGTGGCCACCTGGGCCAGCGATAACCCGCAGAAGCACCATGGCGCGCCCCTTGCCCTGCGCTCCCAGCTGTTGGGGGCTCTGGTGGCCGCCATCAATGACCCGCGGCTGAGCCTGGAGCCCCAGCTCAGCAGTCCCTGGGCGATTGAGACCCTCGAGCGGGCGGCACGGCGTTGGCCTGGCGAGCCGCTGGTGTTTGTGGTGGGTAGCGATCTGGTGGCCCAGATTCCCCGCTGGCGCGAGGCTTCCCGGCTGCTCAGCGGCTGCCGGCTGGCGATCGCACCCCGGGGTGGCTGGCCCCTGCACGATGGGGAGCTCGAGGCCCTGCGGCGGATCGGCGCCCGCATCGAGCTGCTCGATCTTCAGGTGCCGGCCACCGCCAGCAGCCGGGTGCGCGGGCAGGTGGCCGCCGCCGATCCCCTACAGGAGGTGCCCCCGGCCCTGAGGCCGGTGCTGCTGGAGCACAATCTCTACGGTCTGCATGGGCCGCTCCCTCCACCCGACCCCTCCTGATGCGCCTGGCCCTCGCCCAGCTCGATGCCTTGGTGGGGG
>Ga0209088_10002303_pt1 | contig 11798 bp, 9 predicted proteins | sample S_140625_EF_Meta_FD_187324 | JGI IMG/M metagenome (GOLD analysis project Ga0209088, IMG submission 187324) | Freshwater microbial communities from Lake Simoncouche, Canada to study carbon cycling - S_140625_EF_MetaG (SPAdes) (version 2) | ecosystem: Environmental > Aquatic > Freshwater > Lake ...
GAAACCGAGCATGGCCAGGCGACCATTCCAGGTTTCAGCGAAGGCGACAAAGCCAAAACGGGGGGAGGGTTCAGCCATGACTGTTTCGGAGTGTTGCGCCAATTGTAACGGCATGTGAAGTGCCTTGGGCATGGCGGTTTCCCGTTCTGCAGCGGATTGGCCTCACCCGCGCAAGCTCCAGCTGCCGACGTTGGAGGCGGCGCAGCGCTTGGGGATGACCAGGAGAGGCCACGCAGGCGCTTGAGGAACCCTTCGAAGCAGAACTGGCCGTTTCGCTCAGAATCGAGCCCGCCGGAACCGCCTGGAGCCGCATCGTCGTATTCAGGAGCACCCTCAGCACGCATCCAACGCCCAGCACGAAAAACACAGAGACAGCCGTGTCAGACGCTGACACGCTCGCCAGACGTTGACAGAACGCATCAGGCCTGCCATGCTTTGCGCATCAAGCCCGGGAGGGGCATGGCCAAAACCAAGCATTTCGGCGACAGGATTCAGCAGCGCGGCATCCGCGTAAAAACTGTGGAGCTGGCTCGGCAGCACGGCATTCCCGACGGGGACAAGCTGATCCTGGGTCGCAAGCAGATCCTCATTCGGCTCAATGAACTGGACCAGGAGCGCAAGGAACTGATCCGAGCCATGGACAAGGGTGGCGTGGTCGTCGTCGAACGCGGCGGCACCTTGGTCACGGCCTACGACTTCGACAGCTTCAACCGCTACTGATGGGTGCCATGACAAAACCCTTGATGACTGCGGCCGAAGCTGAGCAATTGATCCGGGCCGCCTGCGAGGAATGCAAAGGAAATCCTGCTTACCAAGATTGTCTCAATAGCGTACTTGATGTTCTACTTTGGGCCCGATGGGTACCCTCCAAACAGTTCAATACGATCGGCTATTTCGACTCTATTGAAAGCCTGACGACTATCAATCAGTGGAGGTTGATCCAGAAAAGAATAAAGGAATATGCAGGTGACTCCCTGCCCATTTCAACTGACGATGGCTTTATCGACGCCAATTCGATTGAGAAGCTTAGAACTACTCTGTTGCCGCTTGCCCGGTTGATCAAAAAGGGCGATTCACTTGAATGTAAAGCAGTAATCGAAGCGCTGCTCTCAATCAAGGCAGACACCAGTGGCCGCATGGGAGGAGAAATTGGGTGCTCGCCTTCGATGGGCAGATTGTGCGAAGCGCTGTTGGACAAAGACAGTGATAAAACAGTGGCCTGCATCTTCCCCTTGGGCATATCAGCCGCCCCTCTATTGGGATCAAAGCATCCACTACTTGTAAGTTCTGCAAATAAGGATCAAGAGCAATGGGTCCATAAATTGATCAGCCTCTACCCAGGAAAGATTAAGCTAGATTCAATTTCAAAATTGACGCCATGGCCGTTGGCGTTCGCCGGACCGACCTGGAATGAAAGAACACGTGAATTACTAGTGGATGATCCATGGCTTCCTCCACCACCGCTTGACTGCCCCTCGGCAATCAAAGACAGCGAAGCCAGGAGAATTTACGCTGCGCACCAACGTTGCACTGGCACAACTTTAGCTTTAGTTTCTGCAGGCCTTGGATTTAGGACATCAAGAGATCTAGAATACTTCCGTGAAGAGCTGGTGCGAAAAAATTGGCTCGATGCAGCTGTGGCTCTGCCGGCTGGGGTGATCAATGGTTCCCGGGTGGAAGGGTTGCTGCTGGTTCTCAAGAAAGACCGCGCACCAGGCGAGCCCATCCACATGGTTGAAGCCCATGATCTGCTTACAAGAAGCAAGGGAAAAAGAATAAGGCTGGACTGGGATCCGGCCGCCATTGCTGAACTAGCGCAGCTTCTGCACGAGCGTGCTGAACAGCCAGCTTCGAGGCTGATCACTGCAGAAGAGCTGGAGGCCAATGGCTTCAGCATCCAGCCCAGCCGCTACCTTCACACCGAAGAGGATCTCACGTTGCAGCGTTACATCACCTCCCGCACCACCATGCAGCTCGGCGATCTGGCTGAGATCAGGCGCCCAGTGGCTTCCCTTGGACGCCAGGAGGACGAGGGCCTTGAGGTGAGGGAGGTCACCCCAGGCGACATCGACGAATCCGGCTGCTTGCGCCAGGGCTCCAGGGTTATCCGTCTCCCTGAAATCGCCCTGGCCAAGGGCCGACAGCACCTCCTGGAGCCGGGGGATGTGCTGTTGTCGATCAAGGGCGGCCTAGGCAAGGCGGCCGTGGTTCTGGACCTCGAGCACCCGACAGTGCCGGGGCAGGCATTCTGTGTCATCCGCCTCAGGCGCAATGCCCCCCTCACCCCAGCCGCGCTAGTGCAGTATTTGCGGAGTGCTGTGGGGCAAACCCTGTTGGACAAGGCCGGCCAGGGAACCGCAGTCGCCTTCGTGCCGATGGGGGAAGTGAAGAGCCTACCCGTCGTGATTCCAAACGCCAGCGAACTCCAGCGAGCCGAGGACCTCCAACAGAAAAGGGTTGCCCTGAGTCGAAAAGTCGAAGAACTCACCCGCCAACTGCAGCGGCTCTCGCGTCAAGGCTGGATGGAAGACATCCCCCCAGCCCTGCTTGGCGGCGTCCAAGGGCAAGGAGCCTGAATCGTGGCGATCCGTAAATCCGAGCTGTATTCGAGCCTCTGGGCCAGCTGCGATGCCCTGCGCGGCGGCATGGATGCCAGCCAGTACAAGGATTACGTGCTGGTGTTGCTGTTCCTCAAATACATCAGCGACAAGTATGCCGGCCAGCCCTATGCGCCGCTCGTGATCCCCGAGGGCTCCAGCTTTGCCGACATGGTGGTCCTCAAGGGCAAGGCCGAGATCGGCGATCGCATCAACAAGGAGATCATTGCGCCGCTGGTGGCTGCCAACCAGCAACTGAGCCAGAGCGACTTTCCCGATTTCAACGACCAGTCCAAGCTGGGCAGCGGCAAGGAGCTGGTGGAGCGCCTCACCGATCTGATCGCGATCTTTGAAACGCCAGCGCTCAACTTCTCGCGCAACCGGGCCGACGACGACGACATTCTGGGGGATGCCTACGAATACTTGATGCGCCACTTCGCCGTGGAGAGCGGCAAGAGCAAGGGGCAGTTCCTCACGCCGGCTGAGGTGAGCCGGGTGAAAGCCCAGGTGCTGCAGATCGACAAGGAAGACCTCAAGGGCTCCACCACCGTGTGCGATCCGTTCTGCGGCTCAGGGTCGTTGCTGCTCAAGGTGGCAGCCCAGGCCGGCCGACCGGTGACGCTTTACGGCCAGGAGAAGGATGCGGCCACCAGCGGCCTGGCGCGGATGAACATGATCCTGCACGGCAACCCCACCGCGATCATCTGGCAGGGCAACACCCTGGCGGATCCCAAACTCAAGGAGGGCGAGCAGCTCAAGCAGTTCGATTACGTGGTGGCCAATCCACCCTTTTCCGACAAGCGCTGGAGCACCGGGCTTGATGCAGCCAAGGATCCCTATAGCCGCTTCGACGGCTTCGGCATCCCACCAGCCAAGCAGGGCGACTATGCCTACCTGCTCCACATCGTGCGCACGCTCAAGAGCACGGGCCGGGGCAGCTGCATCCTTCCCCATGGCGTTCTGTTCCGCGGCAACGCCGAAGCCGAGATCCGCAAAAACCTGATCCAGCGGGGATTGATCCAGGGCATCATCGGCCTGCCGGCCAACCTCTTCTATGGCACCGGCATCCCCGCCTGCATCCTGGTGATCGACAAGCGCGACGCCGGCAGCCGCGAGGGCCTCTTCCTGTTGGATGCCAGCAAGGGCTTCATCAAAGACGGCCCCAAGAACCGCCTGCGCGAGCGGGACATCCACAAGATCGTCGATGTGTTCACCCGCCAGCTGGAGCTGCCCGGCTATTCACGCTTTGTGCCCAATGAAGAGATCGCCGGGCACGACTACAACCTCAACCTGCCCCGCTACATCGAAAGTTCCGAGGCGGAAGACCTCCAAGACATCGAGGCCCACCTGCGCGGCGGCATCCCCGAGCGCGACATCGACGCCCAGGAGGCCTACTGGCAGGTGTGCCCGCAGCTGCGCCAGGCCCTGTTCCAGCCGCTGCGGCCTGGCTATCTAGAGCTGGCAGTGGCTCCGGCGGAGCTGAAGGCCACGATCACCGCCCATCCCCAGTTCGCCGGCTTCCTGGCCGGGATGGCCGAGCACTTTGCGGCCTGGCGGCAACAGGCGGCGGCCCAGCTGATGGCCCTGGAGGCGGGCTGCCACCCCAAGGCGGTGATCCGCGAGCTGAGCGAGGGCCTTCTGGCCCATTACCAGGGCCAGCCGCTGATCGATGCCTACGCCGTGTACCAGCTGCTGCTCGACCAGTGGGCCGAATCGATGCAGGACGACGTGTATGCGATCAGCGCCGATGGCTGGCGCGCCGAACCGCAACGCATCCTAGAAACCGACAAAAAGGGCAAGACCAAAGACAAGGGCTGGGCCTGCGACCTGGTGCCCAAGGAGCTGCTGGTGCTGCAACTGTTCGCCGACAACCTGGAGATGATCGAGGGGCTACGCGCTGAGCTGGAGGAATCCAGCAGCCGCCTGGCGGAGCTGGAGGAGGAGCATGGTGGTGAGGAGGGTTACTTCGCGGAGTTGGAGAAACTCAACAAGGCCAATGTCGCGGCACGCATCAAGGAGATCCGCAAGGAACCGGACGCGGCCGATGAGTTGGCTGCCCTGAGGGAGTGGCTACTGCTCAGCGAATCCGAACCCAAGACCAAGCGTGCGCTCAAGACTGCTGAAGCGGATCTCGACGCCCAGGCCTACGGCCGCTACGACAACATCACGGATCCCGAGGTGCGGGAGCTGGTGGTGGAGGGCAAGTGGCTGGCCAGCCTGGAGCAGGCGGTTGCCGCGGAAGTGGAGCGGGTGAGTCAGGCCCTCACCAGCCGTCTCAAACAGCTGGGTGAACGCTACGGAGAGGCCCTACCTGCGATCAGCGCACGGGTGGAGGAGCTGGAGGCACAAGTGGCTGGACACCTAGAGCGGATGGGGTTCGCATGGAACTGAAGCCGGGCTACAAGCAGACGGAGGTGGGGGTGATCCCGGAAGATTGGATCATCCAGCCAATTGCCAATCTGGTCGCCGACACTTCACCAATCTGCTACGGCGTTGTGCAAGTCGGAAAGCATTCTGACGAAGGCATTCCAATCGTTGCCATTAAGCACGTCAAAGAAATAGAGGGTGCGACGCATCACATGGCATCACGAGCCACAGAAGCGCCATATTCGCGGAGCAGGGTTCAAGCCGGCGATGTCCTCATATCAATCAAGGGGACCATTGGGAGAATTGGCATCGTACCAACTGGATTCAGAGGAAATATCAGCAGAGAATTGGCGAGGTTGCGAATAAGGGAGGGTGTGTGCCCTGAATTTGTCGCATTTCAACTTGAAGATTCATCCACGCAAGACCGCATTAACCAGGCGGTGGTTGGAACTACGCGCCTTGAGTTCTCGATCGCACAACTACGAAATTTTCTTATCGCGCTTCCAGCCGTTGAAGCCGAGCAACGAGCCATCGCGGAGATACTTGCGGACATTGATGCGAAGATAAGGCTAGTCGGGCGCTTAATCACTAAGAAGAAGAGGCTCAAGCAGGCCGCCATGCAGGAGCTGCTCACCGGCAAGCGGCGACTGCCGGGGTTTGAGGGGGAGTGGGAGGTGAAGAGGTTAGGCGAAATAGGTAAATGCCATCGAGGAGTCAGCTACAAGGGTGACGCTGACCTAATGCCACATGATACGGCGAATACAATTAGGTTGCTTCGTTCAAATAATGTGCAGGATTCATTCGTGAAGACAGCTGAGCTGAAGCACGTCAATAGCAAGCGAGTCGCTACCCATCAGATTCTGACCCGGGATGACATTGTCATTTGCATGGCCAACGGCAGCAAGGCATTGGTTGGCAAAGCGGGTAGATTCCAGGTAAGTGACGGATACGAGTACACCTTCGGCGCTTTCATGGGATGCTTCCGCACAATCCCAGCAAAGGCGGATCCTGGTTTTGCCTTTTACTTGCTGCAAACCGATCGATATCAACGACTAATTGGTGACTTGCTGGCCGGATCAAGCATCAATAACCTAAAGCCCAGCAGCCTCGAATCGCTGGAATTCCTATTTCCAGAGCGTTCCGAGCAGCAGGCCATTGCCGCTGTTCTTTCAGATATTGATGCCGAATTAACCTATCTAACACACCGTCGCGATTCTATTCAGGAAATCAAGCAAGGAATGATGCAACAACTCCTCACCGGCAAGATCCGCTTAACATGAACACACCTACCACAAGACATCATTCTTTTCCAGCAAGTCCAAGCAATCCTAATCTTCCTGCCCACCAGCCATGATCGACCGCATTGAAATCACCGCCTTCAAGTCCATCCAGGAAGCAAAGCTGGAACTGGGGGCTTTCAATGTGTTTGTCGGCGCCAACGGTAGTGGCAAGTCCAATATCCTCGAAGCGATTGGCGTCCTTGGCGCGGCAGCAGCCGGGCGAGTGAACGATGAATCACTTTTATATAGGGGCGTTCGTCCTGGCTTGCCTGATTTATACAAGACCTCCTTTCGAGGACACAAAAGGAGGAATGCCATTCGCTTTGGTGCTTATTCAGGAGCAAGCAGCTACGAGGCAGAACTCAATAACCCAAGTAACCAGTCCATAGCGTGGTCGTACAAGACAGAAAAATGGCTGAGTGCGGGAAAAAAGATCGTTGGTCGCTCTCCTGCCTCGTCAGAAAATAGTGCCTTGGATAGCAGTCGCGGCTTGGCGGCACTTGAGGAAGTCAAGATGGCCGGCACAGATGGTTCTCAATTATTATCAGCATTGCAGCAGTTCTCCATCTATTCTCCCAATACTTTGAAGTTAAGAGGCATCGAGCCTGATCTACAAAGCAGAGCTCCCGTTGGGCTTGCGGGTGGTCGCTTGGCAGAGGCCTCCGAGGAGCTTCGTCGCCTGGCTCGAAAAGACGAAGCCTTGGAGGATGTCATTGAGGGCATTCTGGAACTGGTGGATTGGGTGGAAAACTTTGGTGCGCGTGGCGGATCTGATGTCCCCTTATCCCCTTCGATCCCAAGGCCCGCACAAGTTTTATACTTCCGAGATCGCTATATGGCCGAGGGCAGGAACGTTCTTAGCGCTTACGATGCTAGCGAAGGTGCTTTATATGTTTTGTTTGCGGCCATCCTTGCGGTCCATCCTGATAGTCCAAAGCTCCTGGCGATCGACAACTTCGACGCGACTCTCAACCCTCGTCTTATCCGTTCACTGTCTTCTAAGATGGTGGAGTGGGTTCTGGATCATGATCGCCAGCTGCTCCTGACCTGCCACAATCCACTCGTACTAGATGGGCTTCCACTTCAGGACGAAAGGGTGCGCCTGTTTGCCGTGGATCGCTCCTACGGGGGCATGACTGTCATCAGGCGTGTCGTCGTTGATGATGCGCTTATGGCCAAAGCCAAGGAAGGCTGGCCACTTTCACGCCTCTGGGTCTCTGGGCACATCGGAGGAATGCCCAATGTATGAAATCCGCCTCGTTTGCGAGGGTAATACTGACCACGCTGTCCTGGAGGCCGTGGTGCATGCTCATCTCAACAGCCCCAACTTCGAAATTAAACGAATTCAGCCCGACCAGTCACTCTATGGAGGCGATGCTGGCCCCCATGGGGGTGGGTGGAAAGGTGTCCGTGGTTGGTGCCAATCTGTACGTGACGCCGGTGGGTTCCAGGCGGTAGGAGCCCTGCCTTTAGATGTTGATCTTCTTGTCATTCATGTTGACGCCGATATCCTCCTGGATGCTGAACACGATGCAAGCAACCCGTGTCCACCTCCTGATGCCAATATCCTTGCGGCTGAGGCGATTGTGATGCAATGGCTTGGTCTCACCAGCCTGCCTGAGAAAGTTCTGATCTGGGTGCCCAGTATGGCAACCGAGGCATGGCTTCTTCGAGCCGTCTTTCCTGCCCTGCCCGAGTCTGTGAGCTGCCTTATAAATCCTCCGCCATCAGTATGCGTTGAATGCTTTGAGGATCCTGCTGCAGCTCTCGAAGGAAAAAGACCAAGGCTTGTCAGACGCAAGGGAAAAGACCTCAAAAAAATCGTAAAAGCTTATCGTGATGCAAATCCTCTTGTCTCTGAGGCGTGGGGAGACTTGGCACAGAGTGTGTGGTCAGCCGCCCGACTCCAACAGGGCCTGTTGCGATGGATTCCAGTATCTGCTTAATGAGATTGCCATGAAGATCTCCACCATCCTCGACCATATCGACTGCGGTCACATGGCCCTGCCCGAGTTCCAGCGGGGTTACGTCTGGAATCGCGATCAGGTGCGCGGGCTGTTCGATTCCCTCTACAAGCGGCATCCCGTCGGCGGTCTGCTTGTTTGGGCCACGGAGTCGCGGACCGCCACCCATCGAGGCGATGGCCCGCTGGCGGCTGGTGTGGTGAAGCTGCTGCTCGATGGCCAGCAGCGCATGACGTCCCTCTATGGCGTGGTGCGCGGCAAGCCTCCCAAGTTCTTCGATGGCAACGCCCAGGCTTTCACTGGCCTTCGCTTCCATCTCGGGGAAGAGGTGTTTGCCTTCTACCAGCCGGTGAAGATGAAGGACGATCCGCTCTGGATCGATGTCACCAGCCTGCTGGGCAAGGGCAGCGCCGGCCTCGGCCAGCTGGCTGCCGAGTTCGGTCAGAACCCTGAGCTGGCCCCACGGGTCGGGGAGTTTATCGGCCGTCTCAGCCAGCTGCTGGGAATCACAGAGATCGATCTCCACATTGAAGAAGTCACCGGCGCCGACAAGACGCTCGACGTGGTGGTGGACATCTTCAACCGCGTCAACAGTGGTGGCACCAAGCTCTCCAAAGGCGACTTGGCCCTCGCCAAGATCTGCGCCGACTGGCCAGAGGGTCGTGATGCGATGAAGGTCAAGCTCAAGGAATGGAGCGATCACGGTTACAGCTTCAATCTTGATTGGCTGCTGCGCTCGGTGAACACGGTGCTCACCGGCGAGGCCAAGTTCCTCTATCTGCACGACAAGAGCACCCCCGAAATCCAAGACGCCCTCAAGCGCGCCACCAGGCACATCGACACCTGCCTCAACCTGATCTCCGGCCGCCTCGGCCTTGATCACGACCAGGTGTTCTTCGGTCGGTTCGGCATCCCCGTGATGGTGCGCTACCTCGATCAGCGCAGCGGCCCCATGGACGAAGTAGAACGCGACCGGCTGCTGTTCTGGTTCGTGCAGGCCGGCATGTGGGGACGCTTCTCGGGATCCACGGAATCGTTCATCGACCAGGATCTCGCCGCCCTCGATGGCGAAGGAGCCGGGCTGGAGCGTCTGCTGGAGCAGCTTCGCCTCTGGCATGGCGGGCTGCGGGTTGAACCCGGGCACTTCACTGGCTGGAGCCTCGGCGCCCGCTTCTACCCCGTGCTCTACCTGCTCACCCGCATGGGCGAGGCCCGCGACTGGGGCACTGGACTGCCGCTCAAGGCCGGCATGCTCGGCAAGATGAGCCGCCTGGAGGTGCATCACATCTTCCCCAAAGCCCAGCTCTACAAGGCCGGCTCCCGCAGACCGGAGGTCAATGCCCTGGCCAACTTCTGCTTCCTCACCAAAGACACCAACATCAAGATCACCGATCGCCTGCCAGAGGCGTACTTCCCCGAGATTGAGGCGGCCCATCCGGGCGCCCTGGCCTCCCAGTGGATCCCCCCCGATCCAGAACTCTGGAAGCTCGAGAACTTCCGCTCCTTCCTGGAAGCCCGCAAGGCCCTTCTTGCAGCCGAGGTAAATGCCCGGCTAGAGGAGCTGCTCCATGGCGACACCCGCTGGCTGTCGGGCCCCGCAGCTGCCGTGCCGCAACAAGCCAGCGAAACCGTGGGCGGCATCACCAGCGAGGAGGAAGAAGCCGAGCTGATCGGTCTCAACGCCTGGATGGGTGAGCAGTCCCTGCCCCTCGGCACCCTCTCCTACGACTTTGCCGATCCAGCCACCGGAGAGCAGCGCGCCGTGTTCGACCTGGCCTGGCCCGCCGGCATCCAGGAGGAGCTCAGCCAATCCGTGGCCGTGCTGCTCAATGAAGAGCCCGCCACCCTGGCCCTGGCCAGTGCCGCCGGGTTCCGCTGTTTCACCTCTCCCTCGGCCTTCCGGGCCTATGTGGAGCGGGAGATCCTCAGCCTTGATCCCGTGGCTGCATGACCCGCCACCCACTCTTCCTCAGCAGCGTGCAGAAGGAGTTCGCGGCCGAACGCCTGGCCCTGCGCGACTTCCTGCAGGGGGATCCCTTGCTGCGGCGCTTCTTCGAGCCGGTGCTGTTCGAAGACCTGCCCGCCAGCGACCGCCGCGCCGACGACCTCTACCTGCATTTGGTGGACCAGTGCGAGCTGTATGTGGGCCTGTTCGGCAGCGAATACGGCAGCATCGATACCGAGGGGCTTTCGCCGACAGAGCGGGAATTTCAACGGGCCGGCGAGCGCGGCAAGACGCGCCTGATCTTTCTCAGGGCCGCCGACGACACCAGCCGCGATCCACGCATGCTCGCCCTGATCCGCCAGGCCGAGGCCTCCCTGGTGCGACGCCGTTTCGCCACCAGCGCCGAACTGATCGCCGGCCTCTATGCCGCCCTGGTGCAATGGCTCGACGATCGCCAGCTGATCCGCAGCGGTCCCTTCGATGCCTCCGTCTGCCCCCAGGCCTCCCTCGCTGATCTCGATGCCGAGCGCATGGTCTGGTTCATCGACCGGGCCCGCCAGGTGCGCGGCTTCCCCCTGCCACCGAACGCCTCCGCCAGCGAGCTGCTCACCCACCTCAACCTGCTCTCCCACGGACAACCCACCCACGCCGCTGTTCTGCTCTTCGGCCGCCAGCCCCAGCGCTTCCTGCTTAGCAGCGAACTGAAAGCCGCCCACTTTCACGGCACTGCCGTGGCCAAACCGATCCCCTCCTATCAGGTGTTCAAGGGCACGGTGTTCGAACTGGTGGATCAGGCGGTGGATTTCGTGCTCGCCCGCCTCAGTTTCTCGGTGGGCACCCGTGCCGCATCCACCCAGGCCCCCGCCGCCTATGAGATTCCACCGGAGGTGATCCGCGAAGCGATCGTCAACGCCGTCGCCCACCGCGACTACACCAGCAACGGCTCGGTGCAGGTGATGGTGTTCGCCGATCGGCTGGAGATCTGGAACCCCGGCAGCCTGCCGCCCTCCCTCAGCCTCGCCCAGCTGCGCCAGCCCCACGGCTCGATCCCCGCCAATCCCCTGCTCGCTGAACCCCTCTACCTCACCCAATACATCGAGCGCCTCGGCACCGGCACCGGCGACATGATCCGCCGCTGCCGCGAAGCAGGCCTACCCGAGCCGGTGTTCGCGTTGGAGGATGGCTTCCGCATCTCCCTGGGACGACCCCTGCCTCAGCCGTCTTCCTCAGTCACCACGGAAGAAACTGAGGAAGAAACAAAGGAAGAATCCCGGAGGCAGGAGATCTCTGGCGCCGCCCCAGGCAAGGCATCAATCAGCCGTGAACAGATCCTGACGCAGCTGCGCACCCACCCGGAGGTCACCATCGCTGAGCTGGCACGTCAGCTGAACCTCTCCGACAGTGGCGTGGAGTACAACCTGCGCAAGCTCCGCCAGGAGGGCCGGATCCGCCGTGAAGGCTCCACCAAAGCCGGGCGATGGGTTGTGATTTCCCCATAGCCTGGCAGCATGCAAGTCTCTGCCGCCAGCGCTATGCCATTCAGCTCACAGCCTCAGCCATGAGTGGCATCGGCTTTGAACGCGCCACCCAGGATCGGGTGCATCGGCTGTTTCAGGAGAAGCTGCACTATCGCTACCTGGGATGA
>Ga0209088_10002304_pt1 | contig 11793 bp, 10 predicted proteins | sample S_140625_EF_Meta_FD_187324 | JGI IMG/M metagenome (GOLD analysis project Ga0209088, IMG submission 187324) | Freshwater microbial communities from Lake Simoncouche, Canada to study carbon cycling - S_140625_EF_MetaG (SPAdes) (version 2) | ecosystem: Environmental > Aquatic > Freshwater > Lake ...
CCCTCGTCGAGTACGCCCTCGGTGACTTGAGCAACAAGGTTTTCGTATCCCGCTACGCCGTAGAACTACCCAAGAAAGAAGAAATGGAACGCTTCATCGCTCAACTCACCCAGGAGGTGCCGGAATGAAAACCCAGCACCCACCAGAATCCATGAATCGTGAAACGCTCCATTTCTTCAGCCCCAAGGGGGCGAGCCATTCCCCGCGCCCATGAGCATTAAGCCCGAAACCCACCGCATCGAGCACAAGCGTGAACTCACGTCCGAGCTCGACCTGGAGAAAGAAGTCATCGCCTTTCTCAACACCCCCGAGGGCAGGCTGATTTTCATTGGTATTGATAAGTCCGGGCAACCCGTCGGCGTCGCTGACTTGGACGGCGATATGCTCAAAATCAAAGACCGCATCAAAACAACATCACCCCTTCTGCGATGGGCTTGTTCGATGTGGTGGATGAAGAGCGGGGTGGCACGACCTGCATCAAAATCATCGTCGAGGGTGGCAGCGAGAAACCCTATTTCAAAAAGAAATACGGCATGACGGAGCGCGGATGCTTCCTCCGTGTCGGCACCGCCGCCGAGCCCATGCCCGCGGCCCTGATCGAGCGGCTGTTCGCCTCCCGCACGCGCAACTCCATCGGCAAAATCAAAGCCCACCGTCAGGAACTCCGCTTCGAGCAGCTCCGCATCTACTACGAAGAAAAGCGGAAGCCCCTCAACCGCCAGTTTCGCACCAACCTGGAACTCACCACCGAAGACGGCCTCTCCATCCAGGTGGCCAAATACCGGGGCAAAGACCACGTCCACCTCATCGAGAGCAACGAATACGGCTACTGCTCCCTAATCAAAGCCACCAAGAGCGTGCTCGATAAGCTCGACTTGGAAAACAGAACCTCCTCCACCATCACTGCCAAAGGCCGCACCGATGTCCGCCTCTGGAGTCCAATCGCCCTGCGCGAGGCCGTCATCAACGCCATCGTGCACAACGACTACACCCGTGAGGTTCCACCAAAGTTCGAAATCTTTTCCGACCGCATCGAGATCACCTCCGCCGGAACCCTGCCCGAGGGCCTCACACAAGCCGAGTTCTTCGAGGGCTACTCCATTCCCCGGAATAAAGAGTTGATGCGCATCTTTAAAGATCTAGAACTGGTCGAGCACCTCGGCTCCGGCATCCCCCGCATTACCCAATTTTTCGCGGAGAGTTGCTTCCGCTTCACGGAAAATTTCCTCCGTTCCACCTTCCCCGCCATCGAACCCGTCCACGCCGAGGATGACGTGGAGGCCCCAGTCACCCCCGAAGTCACCCCTGAAGTCACCCCCGAAGTCAGGCTGATGCTTGGGCTGTTGATTTGCGAGATGGCGCGAACGGAAATCATGGCCCAGCTTGACCTCAGGGACGAAAAGCACTTCAGGGAGCATTACCAACAAGCCGCAATGGCCGCCGGTCTCATCGAGCGCACCCTCCCAGACAAACCCAACAGCCGCCTGCAAAAATACCGGCTCACCGAAAAAGGCAGGAGCCTGCTGCCATGAAAACCACCGCACCAAACAGTGGGAATTGAGAAGGGAGCAGTGAGAAAAGGATTCAGGACTCATCTTTCTCACTTCCCATTTCGACTGACCGACGAACGTGTGGCACACATTTTGGAACAGCCGGAAATGAATGAGATGAACGCTGAGATTGTGCGCCTGTTGACTGCGCCGCAAATCGTTCGCCGTTCGCGTTCCGATCATACTGGCTATAGCTCTTCACAGATTGGGTCTTAGAGATGGGAAAGCACTAAACCAGCCCAGAGGCCATCCCGGGAAAATAACTTCGGCTGCCGTCTTCAAAGGCGAATTCATACACCGTGCTCGGCCCCCATGAGTCCGCTCGCTGCCCCAAAAGCAGCATCAGCCCCACAGGGCAGGCGGCAAAGACATGCAGCCGGCGGGGTGAATCCGCCACCACCAGCTCTCGCACCTGCCGCGCCAGGGCATCCGCCAGCCAGCGGGCTTGGCCACCGTCCACCACGGCGTCGGGGCCGGGCTCCGTCAGGCTGGCGTGGGCCAGGCGCCCGATCGGCAAGGCCAAGGTGTCGATCGCACGCCTGGCATCAAGCCGGACGTCGTGGGTCACCGAGACGACCAGAGCCAGATCCTGGCCGCGATTCAGGGATTCTTCCGTCACCAGCCAGCCCCGATCATCGTTTGGAGGTTGGGCGCAAGCCAGATCCCAGACAATCTCGCCGGCGTTGGTGCGCTGGGAGACGTTCACATTGAAACCACGCTTGGGATTGAGCAGGGTGCCCAGATACCAGCCGATCGAGAGGTGAGTTTGGAGTGCCAACACCAGCGGCTGGGGCAGGTCTGCGAGCGCCGGCAAAAACGCTGCCAGCCGTTGCGGGATGTCGCGGCTCCACACGTCTGTGTGACTGAGATAGCGGCCGTTGAACAGATCGGTGAGATCGAGGGGTGGCAGGGCGAGGCCGGATGGATCGGGCACCCGGGGCGTAAAGGAGCGCACCACCAATAGAGATCCAGGTGACGGCCCGACAACCGCCTGGGATTGGGGCGTTCTCGGCCTGTCCTCATTGAGAGCAAGTCGCTCAAGAATGAAGCCTGCAATTTGGGCAGGAGATAGATCATCCAGCTCAATAAATCCAGGCAGCCCATGCAGCCCTACGGGCTCCAAGCGATTAAATCGCATCAGCATGATGTCCTGGTCTTTCATATTCTTAATCAAGGAATAGATCGCACGCCACTCCAATTTGCACCATTGCTTATTTTCATAGTCGTCACAAAACACCAGCACCACCAAGTCAGACTCGTACTTGTAGAGATTTGGCAGGTAAAACGCAAGATCTGGGCGTGCAAACTCCGCCTGGTGAAATTTGTCATAGAGGATGCGGTCTCGTCCAAAATGTGTGGCAAGGATCTGGGCAATTTCTTCTACAAGCTTGCGGTTTTCACCCGCGAAGGAAAGAGCAATCCGCAATCTTTTTCCCATCGTGAGCTTTGATTTGAAGAATCCTTGAGACATTCTTACCCTGTGAGGCCGGGTAGTGTCAAATAGGAGACGGCTGCACTTGGCCGAGGCGGCTGTGCTGGCCGTCTCCAGTGGACAACTGAATCGTGAAGCCTTCACTCGTTGGGTGATGGCCAACCAACGACCGCTTGGCCTTCCGCAAGCAGAACGATTATGGCGCACTTGCTTTGAGCACCTGGCTGAATCCGTTCGGTGTGGTGTAACTACAACGCACAAGGAATGGATTTACCACTCAAGGCGGTGGAACTGATTCGGGCTACCATCATCTAATGTTCGTAGTTCGTTAATCAAAGCTTGCGCACCCTCAACCAAGATATGGCCGCCTCTGTTTTGATTAACTGGGAAAAGTACAAAGGTCTCAAGGAATGGTCCATTCCAAAAGCAAATAGGAACGCTCTTGCTTGCTACAAACGCCCCTTTCTGAGCTCGCTGAAATGCAGCCGGGTTGCTGGATGGCTTAGCTTCAACATTGTCGAGACGTGGTGTTTCTTGTTGCCCCAGTAATGGATACATGCGATGCCAGGCACGGCTGACAGATGTGGCGCCATCATTAAATTTACTATTTTCCAAACGTCCTCCAATCTCTGTTCGTTTTAACCTTAGCGAAACAGGAACGTTACTATTATCTGAATTTTTGGCATGAAACCATTTCATTGCGAGAGAATCGTTTGGATTCGCAGCAATCCGTGTCCAGACAAAGGTTCTTTTAGGATGGATAACTTCTTGCCAGTCTGCTATGTTTGTGCAACTATCTGGGCCAATATGCTCAAGTGCACAGCTTCGTGCGGTTTCTAGCAGTGATTTGATATCAGCACCTTCATTGACCTTCAACAAACTTGGCAAGCACTCGTAGTCATCCCATTGCCAATGGCACCCTATAGATGCCGTAGTATATCCAGATACCTTGATACTCTTGCCAAAAAAATCATGATCAATTCTCCGCCAGCCTTTACCAAAACCCCCAAGTGACATTACCAATCCATGTAGGGCTTCAATCAATAATTTTATATTGTCAAGTTGTTTTTCGGTAATAGTCCGCTTTAATGAATTTGATGACCACTGTAGCCGTCCGGAAACGGTATACAATTCGATAGGGTAATCAGTTTGCGATTTTTTTAATAATGGCAGATTTGTGTCAATGTATCGGCAGTTGAGAATACCTCTCATGGGCTTTTCGCCAGTTATGCCACCAAACAATTCATCAACCTTCTGTTCCGCAGTATTTTCATCGCATAGCCCACCAAATATTCGCAAAGCCATACCCCTTATGGCAGCACGAAACATGGTTGAGCGAAATTCAGGTTTCCCATTTAGCAATTTGCTAGCCGTGCCACGACCAAGCACACTGCATTGAAAAATAATTCTGTCGGGCTCTATATCACCGGAGACACCATAACCAGAGGCAGTTCGTCCTCCAATTCCATTGAATTGGATAGCAGTAATAAGAATATTTTCTATATCATGCCAATCTTTTTCTGTCATCGAGGGGTCAGATGATGAAATAGGAATTATTATATCAGGCTTGTATAAGCTGATCACGGCGAAGGCTGAGTGGGTCAGATCTTTTTGACCCAACTGCCATTTCCATTGAGGATGGACAAGATCTAGGGAATAAGCACCCCCTTCTTTTCTCCATTCCGTATTCGCAGGGAATGCACCGTGAAAGCGTAGGGTTCCCTGTTTAGTCTCACCGACATCATAAGAGTTGCCACACCACTTTAATACCCTTGGTTCAATAAGCTCTCTACAGCGGTTGCGAAACAATCCTTTAATACTGCTCCCTGGAATGAATGGCCATCCGCCAGTGGCAATAGTAGGCCTAATTAAACCATCATCTATTCCAGAGTTGCTAATTAGTCTTTGATTAATTTGAGTTCGAAACACTCGGATGGATTTGCTCACTACTATCTTTTCCAATGATGATGGTAATTGTTCATCTGCACCCCTAACCCATTCTTTTAACCATGTCACAACGTCGGGTGTGGTTGTACGCTTCTCCGAGATAAATTGTCTTTGGCAGCGGCCTGGTATCTGTGCTCTGTACTCCATTGGGTAATCCTCAAGCAAGTCAACTTCTTGCCTCTGCTGAGAAGTTCCTTCATTTGATTGTGAATATGTAAGTTTTGGCAAGGATTGCAGAGGAGTGTGGAAAGAGAGTGGTCTTTCAACTAAACTTATTCTTTTTTTGGCAACACTTGTATTGATTGTGTTTACCTCCACTCGTACACTTTGATCTTGTTTGGGTTTGTTCTTATTTTTTTTCTTTGGGCCGTGTTGCTTACCCTTTTTAGACATTTTATTTTTCCTCCTTAGATAACCGCTGCTTCCACCAGACAATGGCTTCGCATAATGAAGCCAGCACCGCAAGAGATGCCTGCACATCTCTTTTTTCAAGACTCCTGATTTTACTGCAAGCAGCGCGGACCTGAACTACATAGGGTGTATCTTCCTTCAGATCATTCTTTTTCGGTAGTGAAACTATATCCTCATCTGGCAAATCTACCCCAGCACTTTTCATGATCAATACCAGGGCTTTCCATACATCTTTTGTGAACTGTCCTTTTGCTTTGTCATTGGCATTCTTTTCGTTCAACAAACGAATTTGTTCACCCCAGAACCGCTCAAGGCCATAGGAGCACGCACTTCGCAGACGGTGAGCCTGCACAAGGCTCTTGGAATCGCGCTCAATGGCGTCGAGTACAATCTTCTGGGCAATGTTGTCAAGTAGATAAGGGGTCCAAGTCATCAACCTTCCTCCTTGGTGTGGCTTATTGAAACCTGGCATCGACCAAACCCGATACTTTCAAGTCCACCAAAGTACATTTCTCCTTCATTTTGATTACCACCATCGAAAGGTTTCCATTCAGTTGGTAATGGCCGTTGCTGTAAAGCAGAGCGAATTGCAATTGGGAAGACCATAGCTGTTCCCTCCGGAAGTGCTTCAACGTTAAAAAAGCCTCCATCACTGGCAATTTTCTCATCATCCGCAAGTCTTACTCTGCTTTGCCTGAATAAAGCCATGTCGTGAATCATACCTATATCAGCATCATCAACAAGTACAAGCTGATTCTTCGCTTCTGTTTCAATAATATCTGGCAGGAATAAGCCAAGGTCCTTGTGTGCGTGCAGCTCCATAAAGCCTAGACTAAAAAATAGAATCTTTTTTACCTCTTTTGAGGAACGGGCATTCAGTTCCTGGCTGCAATAGCTAATATTTTTCGTATCTGGTATTTTATTGATTAGACTTGACTTTCCGATTGACTTCGCATAACGTTTGAGCAATCGAGGGCTACTCACCCAGACGATTGGCTGGCCTGGACAGTATACAGGGAGCCACACAACTGTAGCGTATTCAAATTTAATAAGACTTTCGGAAATGTCATCTGGGCCATCCCCAATCTTGCCGTAGAAATCATTACTCATCGACCGAATCTCGTCGTCTCCCCTGCGCATCTCCGCCCGAAAGCGCCCGCGGATGGAGCTGCCGGGGATGATGCCTGTTTGGGTGTAGGCGTCGCGGAAGATCAGGTTAAGATTACCTGCTTCTTCACCGGCTGAAGCTCCCACATGCAGGGGAGCGAGGGTTCGGATCAGGCCGTAGCGGCGTTCGTACATCGGGCTGGTGGTTGTCGGTCGGGCGGGCGATTTGGGCGGTGCTGGGGGTATCAGGGCGGTGCATGGACCGGCAAGGCCAGGGCGGTGCCGAGCTGTTTGAAGCAAAAGCCCTCCTTGGGGAACCAGCTCTCGTGCCATTGCGACCAAGGTTCAAGCGGATCGCCGCTGAGTTGGTAACAACTGCCAGCCGGCACTGCCCATCGTCCGCGGGAGAGGCGGCGGCGCTTGGTTTTTCCATCCGTACCGGGTACACCATCGCCAATGCCCAACCTGTGGCGCCAGGGCCTGGGCTTGTCCGTAAGGATGCCGGGAGCCTGGCCGCCGCGATGCCAGGGAAACTGACCATTCGGCGCAAGAGCGTCGATAGGTTCACGCAGCGAAAGCTTGGGACCTCCCCAGACGCCGGGTGTGATCAGGGCAAAGGGGGCAGTAAGAGGGCGGCTGAGCAGGGACGCCAACTGTGGAGGGATCTCCTGGTGCCGCAAATTCACGAGGTGGCCTTCCCCCCCAAAGCGGTAGACGCCTTCCTCAATCTTATGGCTGCTTAAGTAAGCGAGCATTACTTCAGGTTGCAGGGCGATGCCGTATTCCAAGAACAGGGAGTCTTCGCCAGCGCTGATGCGTTCGTCGTCCTTCAGCTTGGGGTGAAGATGGGGATCGCCCAGCCAAGGGTTGTCGTGGATGGCGATTTTTTCGCCTGGCTGACCAACCAGGGCCCAATCTTTGAGCGCGATCCAGCCGCCGCGTAGGGCCTTGCGAGGGAGCTGGTCATCCTCGCCCGGTCGCCAGTCGCTCGGGCACCAACCGCTAGGGCGGTGCTCACCATCACCCACACACCAGACGAGGCGCTTCTCGCTGTAGCGCTTTCCATCTTCATGGGGCTCCTGCAGCAGGGTGAGCGGCACAGGCAGCATCAGGCCCTCAACAGGATCGAGCCAAAAGGGACCGGCGGTATGCAGATCCCAAACCTGGCGGCGATCGAGGCGGCTGGCGAGCAGGCCGGCGAGTGCGGGCGAATCGGGCGGAAAGTGCTCGCTGGCGCGGCCGGTAAGGGCCTGGGGCGAGAGCAGACGGCCCAACGAGCCGTAGAGAAGCCCGAGCGGTTCGAGCAGGATCAGGTGGGCAAAGGGCAACGGTTTCATGCGACTACCTCCACAAGGTTTTGGCCGGACCCCTTCTTTGTGGTGGGGTATTTTTCTAGTCCGGCCATCACACGGCCAAGGTCCAGCAGCCACTGATCGAATTTGCGCCCCTTCTCGGGCTGCTCGAAACTGGCCCTGAAAGTGGCTTCTTCACCGCCTGGATTTGTGGCGGCGTCGGCACTGGATTGGGTGGCGAGGTTCTTGGGCAACTGCGGTGGCAGAACGCAGCCAGGGAAGTAGGCCTGCCAAAGGGTGCGGGCGGTGCGATCGGCAGCCTCCTGGCGCGGTTCTTTCAGCGGCGGGGACTTGGTGGCAATGGCCTGGCGCCTCTGTAGCCACTGCAGATCTTCAGCCAGATGCCGCCAGCTGGGCTCAAGGCCATCGATGCGGCGCCTATTGGGGGGATGGTTGCTGCGGCCTTCACGATCGGTGTAGTACGCGAGAATTGGCCCCAGCCACTCCCAGGGGCAGGTCCACTCCAGGTGGTTGCCGCTGGCGTAGAGCAGCCTCAAGGCAAAACGATCTTTGCCGCGGGTCTTGGCACTTGCCTCGGCATCACGGGCGTGCTGCAGCGCCTCCCGCTGGGGGACATTGGCATCGGCCCAGACCAGACCCATTGAGACAGTAAGCCCCTCCTGATCGCATTGTTTCCAGATATCAGGGAAGGTTTGCAGCCACTTCCAAAGGTCTTCACGAAAGAGATCGCGGTCGCCGGGTTCGCTTTCATGCAGCGCCCCAAAGAGATCATCGCCGCCGGCGTAGACAACCGTCGCCTTTTTTGGGAAATCGGCAGGGATGGTGTTGTAGAGACCTGCAGCCCAGTCACGCATGTCGGCACTGAACTTTTTCAGTGCGGTCGCTTCAGCCTCAGCATCGTCAACTAATGGATCTGAGGCAAGTGGTGCGTTTTGAATCTTGTTTTTGAGGCTCTTTAGGTGTACGGAGACACCGTCTCCATCAGCCATGAACCAGACAATCGATTCAGGTTTTGATGCTTCCTTTGCCCTGGTGGATGCCTTATCGAATCGGGGCGGGATCAGCTGCTGAATCTCTGCCTCCAAATCATTGGGGTTGACGAGTGCTTTGCCTACCACGGCCTTGAAGGTAACCAACCGCTTCACCAGCTCCGTGAGTGAGATCTCCTCGTTCTCATCTGCAAAGACTTCACCAAGTGCAGTGTGTTTGCGTAGAAGATCAAGATACTTCCTGGCCTCATTCTTAATGTCAATGGGCTTAATGTCTCGGGGATCCCGCACCTCTCCCATTCTGGGCCACACCACCGCCTCCGCCGAGGAGAGGGTGGAGCTTTCACCAGTCCAGTTGGGCACGCTCCAGTCGCGCTGGTGCTTGTTGATTGCCAGCGCCTGGCGTGCCTTTTCGATCGATGCACCCTGGCCGTGGAACAGCTCCCATGAATGGGCAACACAGGCCTTCCAGTTGCTTTCCCATAGATAGCCGTGTTCCGGATGGATTTCATGCTCCAACCAGTTGCGACAACCCGTTAGCACACTCTTCCAGCAAGCCAGCAGCGCATCACGGGCATGTCCCTTGCGGTAGTTACCCTGGATCACTAGCACGTTGGGCACGCCACGCGAGCTGTCCACAGAGGCAGGGCTGATCACGACAAGTGCACGGCTGGTGGCGTCGTCGGCAAGGGCCCGGGCGAGGTGGGACAGCAGCAGGGAACTGCCGTAGAGATCGCGAAGCTTGCGGGAGGCGAGGATGAAGCTCTGAACCGGCGCGAAGGTGACTGTCGTGTAGGTCATGGTGCAGTACAACCGACCTTGGCGGCAGTGCCCTGGCAGCAGGTGTAATCAGGCCCATTTATGCAGATATTGCATAGAACGTTTCCTTGGCTGTGAAATGCAGGCCAGGCTTTGGTCATGGGCTTCGGACCGGCTGCACATTGCGCCAGACTAGCCATGCTGGACCAGATTTCGATTCCGGAGAATGGAAAATGCAAAGCACCAGGAATTTGAAACAACCACTCCGCTTGTTTTTGCTGGCCAATGCCTGTGTGGCCCTTGTCACCAGTGGTACAACCATGCTGGTGCTGCTGATCGCACCGCTCGGATTGGCCGCCGTACTGAGCTGCACAGGGCTTGTGGCGGGCCTGAGTTTCGTCCTGGGGGTTGGGGCGGATCTTTGGCTGTGGCATGGTCTGAATCGGAGCACCAAACGCAGTGGTGCCTCGGATCCTTCCGGCTGGCCTAGGTCACAGGGCCAGATGGGCCTACCGCCAAGGACAGGATCCGATGACCTGACAACACGACGCAACCCCTGAAGGCACGAGCGAGGCACATGCGCACGGTTTACCTGATGCGCCAATACGGCACGGCGCGGCTGGATGGCGAGCAGTTGGTAGTGTTCCAACAGAATGAGGAAATTGAGCGTGTAGGCCTGCCGCAGCTGGATCAGATCCTGGTGATGGGCAATGTGCAACTCAGCACGCCCCTGCTGCGGGCTTGCCTGCAGCGACGCATCCCCGTGGTGTTCGTCAGCCAACAAGGTTGGTGTCAGGGGCGGCTGCAGCCCCTGGATTCTGGCTATCGGCACAGGGGCCGTTACCAGGTTCAGTTAGGCGAGGGCGAAAGGCTGGTTGCCGCGCGACGCTTGATCAGCAGCAAGATCGCCAATGGCAGAGTGCTGCTGCTGCGTCTGACTCGCCGCGAACGGCCTGCGGAGGTGGCAGCGACAATCGAGCGCTTGCGCTGGCACATCGACCAGGCCGGCAAGGCCAGGGATCCAGATCGCCTGCGCGGGATCGAGGGGAATGCGGCAGCCGAATATTTCGGGGCGCTTGGTGTGCTGTTGGCCGGTGATGGTTTTCCCTTTCTCGGCCGCCACCGCAGGCCGCCAACAACGAGTTTTGATGCGGTATGCGGCTTCGGCTATGCCTTGCTCTGGAACGGCATGATGGCACACATCGAAATGCACGGACTGGATCCGTATGTGGGTGTGTTGCACGCCGGCTCAGCACGCCATGCGGCCCTGGTTTCGGATCTGATCGAACCGCTGCGGACACTCCTGGTGGACCCTTTCAATGTATGGATGATTCGCACCAAACGCATACAGGTGGACCGGGATTTCGACGCCCATGATGGTGGTGTCTTCCTTAGCGATGATGGCCGTCGCCTTTGGCTGAAAAGCTGGGGATCGTATATGGGAGAGCTGGTGACCCTGGAATCCGGCAGGCGCGGCCCCCGCTGGGTACTCCTGGACCAGGTGGTGCGGGCGTTTGTACGCTATGTCTACGACCCTGCAGCTGGTTTGAGTCTGCCGATGCGGCGATGACAACCTATCGCAGCCAGATCTGGGTGATTGCCTATGACACACCCAGCGACCGCCGCCGCCGCAAATTTGCCAAATTGCTGAAGGGTTACGGTTTGCGGGTGCAGTGGAGCGTCTTTGAGTGTGAATTGCGTGGCGACCAACTGCAACAGCTGCGTCAGCGACTCGAACTACTGATCGTGGCCGAGCAGGACAGTGTGCGCTTCTGGCGTGTACCCGAACAGGGCTGCGCACAGCGGCTGCATCTGGGCAGAACGGCACCCTCACCGGAATGGGAGGACCGCCTCGTCTGAGCGCGCAGCACTGGCGAAGGCTCGAACTCACGATACCAGGAGGGGCTGCGCGCTCCATTGCGGCGCATGGGTTCTCAGGGTTTTCCACAGGGTGGACAACCGGCGATAGCAAACCCATAATCGGGCTGCGCGCAAATGCCTTCGGGTGCCCTTGCGCCGCAACGGCTCTTGGAGCCGGAGTCGCCAATCCTTGGTGACGCCTATTGATTGGAAACCGACCACCCCTGATGGTCTTGGTCTTCACGGTGGAAGACAGGTCGCCAATCCTTGGTGACGCCTATTGATTGGAAACGCTGCCGTATCCGTTCAGGGGGTGGGACGAGCGTGAGATTGCTTTGAGCCTGCCCAGCCCTTGACGGCAGCCTGATTCCCGATTGCATCTCAGCAGGAGACTGCACACGATGACCTCGCCACCTTCTGGGATC
>Ga0209088_10002307_pt1 | contig 11781 bp, 10 predicted proteins | sample S_140625_EF_Meta_FD_187324 | JGI IMG/M metagenome (GOLD analysis project Ga0209088, IMG submission 187324) | Freshwater microbial communities from Lake Simoncouche, Canada to study carbon cycling - S_140625_EF_MetaG (SPAdes) (version 2) | ecosystem: Environmental > Aquatic > Freshwater > Lake ...
CGGCATGGGAGATCTTGTGGCTAGTTGTGGCTCACCATTGTCACGCAATAGAACCTTTGGTGAGGTTTTAGGCAAGAGCGGATCTATGGATGTAGCACGCACTCAGGTGGCTAAAACCGTTGAAGGGGTTGCATCCTCCAACGCAGTTCTAGAAATCGCCCACCGAGTTGGTGTTGAAGTTCCAGTTATTGAAGCCGTAGCAGATGTTGTGTCAGGTGCGTTGACACCTGCACAAGCTCTAGATCGCCTGATGGAGATAACGACAAAAGCTGAAAACTTCATTCGATGAGCAAGTTAAAGATCGCAATTATTTGTGGAGGCCCTAGTAGCGAACACGAAGTCTCATGTGTATCTGGTGGGGGAGTTCTCAAAGGGTTAGATCGAAAAAGCTTTGACCCAATTTTGATCGGTATTACAAAGCAAGGAAAATGGGTTGTATTGCCAGAACACTACCCACTGACAATTACTAACAAGACCATGCCTACGATTGAAGATAATGGAACACAGGTTGAATTAGCACCAGGTGGATTAATTATTAATGGCGCCTTTGAAGCAATAGATTGCATCTTCCCGGTTTTACATGGCGAATTTGGTGAAGATGGGAAGATTCAGCAACTTCTAGAGGATGCGAAGATTCCATATGTAGGAAGCGGCGTACAGGCATCCGCTGATGCAATGGATAAGGCGCATGCCAAGGAACTTTTCCTAGCCGCAGGAATGAAAGTCGCAACCGGGATTGTGCTTCACAAAGGTGATCCTCGACCCGATTCATCGATTTTTGATTATCCGGTTTTTGTGAAGCCATCAAGTGGTGGATCAAGCCGAGGAACCCACAAAGTTAAAGCTGCGGAAAATTTGGCAGCTGCAATAGATGATGCCTTTTTGTACGATGACAAGGTACTGATTGAAAATGCAATTAATGGCCGAGAGATCGAGTGCGCAGTTTTAGAACGGGAAGGCACGAGTTACGCATCTGTAGTCGGAGAAATTGTCGTTAATCCTCAATTTGAGTTTTATGATTTTGAAGCGAAGTATCTAGATGATGCAACTACTGTAAAGATTCCAGCTGCAATCCCTGAAGATGATGCCCAGGCGATTCAAATCGCTGCGATGAAGGCCTTTGATGCAATTGGCTGTGCAGGGCTTGCTCGATGTGATTTCTTTTATACAAATCAGGGCGAAATTATTATTAATGAGATAAACACTATGCCTGGATTTACCGGAACAAGCGTGTACCCAAAGTTATGGCAGGCCACAGGGGTTAGTTATACAGATTTGATTTCAGCGCTGATTGATTCAGCGCTTAAAAATTAGCTTAGGTGTGTAACTGGGCAGGTTAGAGTGCGTGTAATTCCAGGCACAGCTTGAACCTTTGAAAGTACTAAGCGACCAAACTCTTCCATGCTCGCAGACTCTGCGCGCATGATTACATCGTAAGGACCAGTAACACCCTCAGAAAGAGTTACTCCAGGAATCTTTGCAACAGCATCTGCAACTGCAGTTGCCTTGCCAACTTCTGTCTGGATCAGGATGAAAGCTTGTACTGACATGTGATGTCCTTTCTGGTCGAGGGCTAAACGCTACCGCAGAACAACCCTTACTCACTAGTCGATTAGGCTACGAGCATGAACTTCGATGAGGCTGGGGTAATTGCGGCGCTACAGCGCATCTTTGGCACATCTCATCGTGGAGTCGATATCGGGATAGGCGATGATGGAGCCGTTGTTTCAACCAGTGAAAAAACGATCATCACCACAGATATGGCGGTTGAAGGGACACATTTTTCAACGACATGGAGCAGCGCCTTTGAGATCGGGCGCAAAGTAACTGCAGCAAATTTGGCTGATGTCTATGCAATGGGTGGATCGCCAAAGTATTTAGTAGTAGCCGTGACTCTTACCGGTGATGAAAGCATGGAATGGATCGAAGAGTTAGCAGAAGGTATCGAACATGAGGCATCAAGCTGTGGTGCCTATGTCGTAGGTGGGGATCTTGCAAAGGGACCTTGCAAAGTAATTTCAATTACTGCCGTTGGCGAAGTTGATCGGCCAATTACTCGATCGGGTGCGCAGGTTGGAGATTCAATTTACATCTCATCTCTTCCGGGTTGGTCGGCAGCAGGTTTGGCAATTATCGACCTAGAACTCGAGAATGATTTAGCAGAACATGCAATTTCAGAGTTTTGTGCCCCAACTGTTGATTATGTATCTGCGGTGCAGTTTTCAAATTCACGTGCAAACTCCATGTGCGATATCAGCGATGCGCTCGTTATTCAGGCAGAACAGATGGCAAAGGCATCCTCAGTTGCATTTTCGATTGATCAAGAATTGATTTCGAAGCATCCAGAGTTTGTCACCCTCAACGAGCTTGCTGAGCTTGTCGATGCAGATGTCTGGCAGTGGATCCTTGCCGGGGGCGAGGATCATGTCTTTTTGGCAACGGGCAAAGAGCTCGATGGATTTTGTATTGGCACAGTTCAAGAGGGTTCAGGGTTAATTGGTGTAGAAATGAAAAAAGCGCCAGATACCTGGCGCCATTTCAATTAAATCTAATTAATAATTAACGAGTTACTTTTCCAGCCTTGAGGCATGAAGTACAAACGTTTTGACGCTTTGCAGTTCCACCGACAAGGGTGCGAACGCGCTGGATATTTGGATTCCAACGACGACGGGTCTTAACCTGTGAGTGAGAAACATTGTTTCCGAAGCTGGGCCCTTTGCCACAGATATCGCATGTTGATGCCACAGCGGTACTCCTTTTAACTCTTCTATTGATCTCGTTCCAATGGGAACAGGGCGTAAGGGTACCCCGTAAGCGGGGGCGAATGCCAATCTGAGCCTAATTGACCAAATTCAGGGGGTAATAGAGAGAGAATGCCTGCGTGGCTACATTAGAGAACAAGGTTTCTGCCGTCGTTGGCGATCGCACCGCCAAGGTTCTCGACACAGCTTTTTCAATTAAAACCGTAGGCGATCTCATGCGCCATTACCCGCGTCGATACATGGTGCGCGGAGAGCTTTCCGATATTTCTGCGCTTCGTGAAGGTGATGAGACAACAATTCTGGCCCAGGTGTATGCGGTCAATAAAAGACCCTTGCGCGGCGGAAAAGGGAGCATTCTCGAGGTTGTAGTTACAGATGGAACAGACAAGCTCTCTTTAACTTTTTTCAATCAAGCCTGGCGCGAAAAGGATTTAAAGATTGGACGTCAAGGTTTGTTTGCCGGCAAGGTTGGAGTTTTCAACAATAAGAAACAACTTGCTCATCCTGATTATGAATTAATTCCAGATGGCTCCGATGTGGATTCTGCGGTTGAAGGCTTTGCAGGAAAGTATCTACCTGTTTATCCAGCATCTGGAAAGTTGCCATCGTGGAAGATCTCTCAATGCGCCCAACTTGCAATCGGTGCATTAGATGAGATTCAAGATTTTTTACCTGAATCAATTCGATCCAAGCACAACTACCCAAGCCTGCATCAAGCCTTAGTTCAACTTCACCAACCAGCGGATTTAGATCATGCAGAAAATGCTCGTGAACGTTTAACCTTTGATGAAGCCTTTCTTCTGCAATCGCTTTTAGTACTTCGCCGCATTGAATTAAAGAAACTCAATTCAACCTCACGTAAAGCCGCTGCAGGTGGGCTTCTAGATGCTTTTGATCAGAGATTACCTTTTGAATTAACAGCGGGCCAAAAGGCTGTTTGTAAAGAGATTGAATCTGATTTAGCCCAACCTCATCCAATGCATCGACTGCTGCAAGGTGAAGTAGGTTCCGGTAAAACAATTGTGGCCTTGCGCGCGATGTTGGCGGTAGTCGATAGCGGGGGACAGGCAGCTTTGCTTGCACCAACTGAAGTACTTGCGGCTCAGCACTTGCGCACTATTCAAAAACTGTTGGGTGATCTTGCCCAAGGAGGAATGCTGGGAGGCTCAGAGGTTGCAACTCAAGTCACGTTGATTACTGGTTCTCAAAATGCGGCAGCTCGCAAAGAGGCCCTGTCATTAGCTGCAAATGGCGATGCCGGAATCGTTATTGGAACACATGCGCTACTTGGCGAGAAAGTGGCCTTTAAAGATTTGGGTTTAATTGTTGTTGATGAACAACATCGCTTTGGTGTCGAACAACGTGATGCTTTAAAGGAAAAAGCTGTTTTGCCACCGCACCTTTTAGTAATGACAGCAACACCTATTCCGCGAACAGTTGCGATGACAGTTTTCGGTGATTTAGATGTTTCTACTTTGCGCGAGTTACCGCTGGGCCGACAGCCGATCACAACCCATGTTGTGCCAGTAAAAGAAAAACCAAATTATCTAGATCGAGCCTGGCAACGCATCAAGGAGGAGGTTGCACAGGGACATCAGGCCTATGTTGTGGCTCCACGAATTAGTGCAGACCCTGATGCTGATGCCAATGCAGATTTAGATTTCCTCTTTGGGGAAGAGTCCGATCAAATTTCATCTGTTGAAGAGTTAGCGCCCACCTTGCATTCAGGAGCGTTGCAAGGGTTAAAGATCGCGGTATTACATGGTCGTCTACCCGCAGAGGAAAAAGAGGCAACTATGCAGGCTTTTTCTCAAGGTGAAATTGATGTTTTGGTCTCAACCACGGTTATCGAAGTAGGCGTGGATGTTCCTAATGCGACGATTATGGTGATCATGGACTCTGATCGCTTCGGAGTTTCCCAGTTACATCAGCTACGTGGTCGTGTTGGTCGTGGAACTTCGCCAGGTCTTTGTTTATTAGTCACCAATTGCGAGGATGAAACCCCAGCTCGCGAGAGATTAAATGCTGTAGCCGGAACATTAGATGGCTTTGAACTCTCACGAATAGACCTTGAGCAACGTCGAGAAGGAGATGTGCTTGGTGCCAATCAATCAGGTTCTCAGTCTCATCTTCGCTTACTGCGGGTCTTACGAGATGAGGATTTAATTGAGCAAGCCCGTGATGATGCCGAAGAATTGATTGCAACCGACAATGATTTATCGGACTATCCTGCTCTCAAGAATGAACTTGTTAAACTTCAACGAGATCAATCAATCGATTACTTAGACAAAGGTTGAGAACGTGAGAATTATTGCTGGAGTCGCAAAGGGCAGAACTCTTGGAGCCGTTGCAGGCGCAACTCGACCAACCTCTGATCGAGCCCGAGAAGGATTATTTTCATCCCTAACATCTGAGTTTGGAAGTTTTGAAGGGTTGCATGTTCTTGATCTTTTTGGAGGCTCAGGGGCAATCGGACTTGAATCTCTTTCACGTGGTGCAACATCAGTTCATGTTGTTGAAAAGGATGATGAAGCGCAACGAACAATTGAAACAAATTATGAATTAGTAAAGAAATCTAACCCCTCTGGGAAATTTCAACTGTTTGGCATGAGCGCTGAAAGATTTCTCAAGGATGCACCAAAAGACAAGTACCACTTGGTGTACATCGATCCACCATATGATTTTTCCAATCAGGCTGTTGAAGATATTTTGAGCGCATTGCATGATTATGAATTCCTAAATAGTGATGCATTTATTGCTGTTGAAAGAACGGCGCGGGGAGATCAATTTATTTGGCCAGATGCGTTTGCGCCGGCTCGCGAGCGGAATTATGGGCAGGCCACCATTTATTACGCCAATTATCAGCCGTAAGAATGGATAACTGGCCACACAGTTGCTAGCGTTTGGCACATGAAGCGCGCAGTTTGCCCCGGATCCTTTGATCCAATCACGTATGGGCATTTGGACATCATCGAAAGAGCTGCTCAGCAGTTTGATCATGTTGTCGTTGCAGTCCTGGAAAATCGCACAAAGTCGAGCATGTTTACAGTTCCTGAGCGCATCCAGATGATCACTGAAGTAACTAAGAAGTTCCCAAATGTTTCAGTTGATTCCTGGAGCGGTCTTTTGGTGGATTACTGCAAGAGCAATTCAATCCAGGCGATCGTTAAGGGTCTTCGTGCGGTCACAGATTTTGATTACGAACTTCAAATGGCACAAGTAAATTTGCAAGGCTCAGGGGTTGAAACCATGTTTATGGCAACCGCCCCAACGCATTCCTTCCTTTCATCCTCATTGGTGAAGGAGTTGGCTCATTACAACGGTGATGTTTCGACAATGGTTCCACCTTCAATTAATGAAGCACTTAAAGCCCGAGTAGCAGGGAAGTAGACCATGGATTCAATTGAGAAATTAACTAGCGCAATCACTCTCGTAGAAGAAGCTCGTGGAGTTCCATTGTCAGCAAGTTGTGTTGTGCATCGTGCGGAAATGCTTGAAATCTTAGATGAAGCCCGTGAAGCCTTACCTACAGATTTTGAATCTGCTCGAAAGATTATTGAAACCCGTGATGCAATTATTGAAGAGGCTCGGGTGAGCGCAGAACAAATGATCGCAATTGCACGTGAAGATGTTGCGCAGATGGTTGAACAAACTTCAATCGTGCAGATTGCCCGTGATGAGGCTCGAAAGATTTTGGATGATGCTCGCGAAACCGCTGAATTAGAAAAGCAAGAGGTTGAAGATTACATCGATGGTCGTCTTGCAACTCTTGAAGTTATTTTAAACAAAACCTTAGATGCGGTATCACGTGGTCGAGACCGCCTTGCTGGCGCAAATGACAAGGATGTCTTGTCACAACTTGCAGATGAGTAAGCACTTAGATTCCTTCCAGCTCAATACCTACGAGCTGCCTCGTCGTGCAGGCGAGATGAAGGAGTATCAACTAGATATCCCTGTTGATGAAAACTTTGGTGTGCCGTTGATCTCCGTGCCAACCGGTGATTTCATCGAGGTCGATGTTCGACTTGAATCTGTTACTGAAGGCATTCTTCTGAGCGCTGATGTCTATGCGGTTGCAAAGGGTGAATGCATTCGCTGCCTTGACCCTGTCGAGATTGTTATTGACCGCAAGATTCAAGAGCTTTACAACTATGAACCAACAAATGAGCGTGGCAAAAAGAAGAAGCAGGATGAGGATTTGATCGATCTTGATATCGAGGATGAGCTCATGATGGATGGCAACATCATGGATCTTGAAACCCCCATCCGAGATGCGGTTGTCCTTTCCCTTCCAATTAACCCATTGTGTAATGAGGATTGCCCGGGGCTATGCCCTGAATGCGGCGGAAAGTGGGCGGATCTGCCCGAGGATCACGCACATGAAGTGATCGATGCCCGTTGGGCCGGTCTGGGGGCGCTCTCCCTTGATGACCCCGATTTCAAGATTTAGGGCTTTTGAGGGATACTTACCCTCTGCAGCCCAGTGGCTGCTTAAGGATTGAGAAGAGGTTAGAACAGTGCCAGTACCAAAGCGAAAAATGTCGCGTTCAAAGACGCGTTCACGTCGTAGCCAGTGGAAAACTACTGCAGCAGCTCTAGCCACATGCGGACAATGCCAGCAACCAAAGTTGCAGCACACAGCATGCCCAACTTGCGGTACATACAACCGTCGTCAGGTATTAGAGGTCTGATCTGAGTTCCATGCTCAGTGAGCAGCTGGGAGTAACACTCGATCCAGCTTTACTTGAGTTGGCCTTTACCCATCGTTCATTTGCATATGAATCTGGCAGTAAAGAAACTAATGAGCGACTTGAGTTTCTTGGAGACTCTGTCCTCGGTTTAATTGTTACCGAGGAGCTATACAAAAGATATCCTGAGTTTGATGAGAGTCGTTTATCTCCATTGCGTTCAGGTGTTGTCAATATGCGCGCGCTCGCAGATATCGCACGTGGTTTAAACCTAGGTCAACATATTCGTCTTGGAAAAGGCGAAGAGGTAACAAATGGTCGCGATAAGAACTCATTACTCGCTGATGCTCTAGAAGCATTGATTGGTGCTATCTATTTGCAATTTGGTTTTGCAAAGTGCACAGAAATTGTGCGCGATTTAATTACCCCGACCATGGACTCTGCAGTTGCACGTGGTGCAGGCCTTGATGGAAAGACCGCTCTTCAAGAGTTAGCTGCATCTCTGGGCAAAGGTGCACCAGAGTATGTCGTCAGTGAAGAAGGTCCAGATCACGATAAGAATTTCACCGCTGTCGCAATGTTGGGTGGAGAAGCACTCAGTGAAGGCACCGGAAAGAGCAAGCGAGAGGCGGAACAAGTTGCCGCCCGTACTGCATATGAAGCGCTAAAAACCGCCAATCCGCAAGCCTAAATTCACCAAAATCGCTCTCCGGAGACGATAGGTTTACCGCGTGTATTTGAAGAGTATGACGCTCAAGGGCTTTAAGTCCTTTGCTTCTGCGACCACCCTTCGACTCGAACCCGGAATCACCTGCGTGGTTGGCCCCAACGGTTCTGGAAAATCAAATGTTGTTGATGCCCTTACCTGGGTTATGGGTGAGCAAGGCGCAAAATCTCTTCGTGGCGGAAAGATGGAAGATGTCATCTTCGCCGGAACAAGCGGACGCGCACCACTTGGCCGTGCTGAGGTTTCATTAACAATTGATAACTCCGACGGAGCGCTACCAATTGATTACACCGAAGTAACTATTTCAAGAATTCTTTTCCGCAATGGCCAAAGTGAGTATCAAATCAATGGTGAAGCATCACGTCTTCTAGATATTCAAGAACTTCTTAGCGATTCAGGAATCGGTCGCGAAATGCACGTCATTGTTGGACAGGGTCAGCTTGATGCGATTTTGATGGCTACCCCTGAAGAGCGTCGCGGATTTATTGAAGAGGCAGCTGGTGTTCTAAAGCACCGCAAGCGTAAAGAGAAAGCTCTGCGCAAGTTAGATTCAATGCAAGCAAACCTTGCACGTGTCCAGGATCTAACAGTTGAACTCCGCCGTCAACTTCGCCCACTTGGAAAGCAGGCAGAGGTTGCAAAGAAGGCGGCGACTATTCAGGCCGATCTGCGCGATGCAAAGTTGCGTTTGCTTGCAGATGATTTCATTTCAATGTCAAAGACACTTGAACTTGAAGTTGCAGATGAAACAGCACTTCGCGAAAAGCGCACATCTGTAGAGACTGAGCTTGAAACTGTTCGCCGTCGAGAGGAAGCGTTGGATGCACAAGCTGCATTCGAGGGCCCACTTCTCATTGCAGCTCAAGAGACTTATTACAACCTCAGCTCTTTGCGTGAAAAATTCCGCGGCACCCAAAGTTTGGCGCAAGAGCGATCCAGATTCTTAAATGAAGAGGCTGAAGAGGCGCGCACATCTGGTCGAGATCCAGTTGCAATTGATGCAGAGGCAACGGCGCTACGAGTAGAAGAGTCACAGTTACGTGCAAATGTTTTGGAAGCGCAGCAAGCACTGGTTCTTGCAACCTCACAATTATCTTCAGCAGAGGCTGCGTTAAAGAGTGATGAAGACACAATTGCAGCAGCGATGCGTGCAATTGCAGATGCTCGCGAAGGAACCGCCCGCCAAGAAGGACATATCAAATCCTTACAGGCCCGTCTTGAAGCTATCGCTGAAGAGATTGAGCGTCTGATCAAATCGCGCAATGATGCCCAAGCACGAGTAGATCAAGCACAGCGCGAATACTCATCATATGAGCTAGAGATTGCTAGCGCCGATTCTGGTGAACTCGGTCTTGATTCACAGTATGAAGGAGCGAAAAATGCTCTTGAAGGCGCAAAAGTAAAGCTGAATGATTTAGTTGAATCAGAGCGTGCTGCAGATCGTGAACGAAATGCGGTGGAATCAAAGCTCGAAGCAATTAAGTTAACTTCACAAAATCGTGATGGCGCCTCGGCCTTGCTGCGTGACTCACGTGGGGTTTCAATTCTTGGAAGTATCGCTGGGCTAATTGAAATTGATAATGGCTGGGAGTCTGCAGCAGCTGCAGCGCTTGGGTCATTAGCTGACGCGGTTGTCGTTCAGGACCTTTCCTCTGCGGTGACCGCTCTTACTACATTACGAAGCGAGAATTTAGGACAGGCAGATGTTCTGGTTTACGAGCCAGGCCAAGCGGGCAACAGCAATATTCCATCAGGTCTAACTCCACTGTCTGCACATATTCGCTCAAACTCAATTGGTGATCTGATCTCATCACTATTGGCATCAACCGTTGTTGCAGACAATGCAAATGCGGCGGAAGCGATCTTGCGATCACACCCTGGTCTAACAGTTGTTACTCGTGATGGAGATGTAATCTCACGTGGTCGAGCTCGCGGTGGTTCAAAATCCTCCTCATCATTGATTGAAATTAAGGCGCTCATAGAATCTCTTGAGTCCAAGTTGCAGGAAATTACCCACAACTGTGATCGCCTGAAGTTTGAAATTGCTACAGCGACCAACGAGGTTGCATCCCGTCAAGGTGATTTCGATGCAGCATTGTCAAAGCTCAATGAATCAGATGCACGAATTGCTGCATTAACCGAACAACTTGCGGTTTCTGGCCAAAACATGAAATCGGCTATGGCTGAGGTCGAGCGCTTAAATAACTCTATTAATGAAGCATCTGCTGCAAAATCCCGCGATGAAGGTGAAATCGTTATTGCTCAGAATCAACTTCAACAACGTGGAGAGGTTGCAGAACCAGACCACTCACGCACAGAGGATTTACGCAATCAAGTTTCCGTAGCGCGAACCTCTGAAGTTGAAGCACGACTTGCTGTTCGTACTATTGAAGAGCGTGTTGATTCAGTAGCAGCTCGTGCATTAACTCTTGAGCAAGCAGCTCAAGCAGAACGCGATGCATCAGAGCGTGCGATTGTTCGTCGCAGTGCTCGTGCAAGAGCGGCGGTTATTTCTCAGGCCGTGGCCGAGGCTGCCTACGAGGTTTTGATTCACATCGAACGTTCAATCGCAAAAGCAGCAACTGAACGTGGACGTCTTGAAGAGTCTCGCGCTTCACGAGATGGTGAAACTCTGACTGTTCGTACACGTGGTCGTGAGTTAACAGCAGAACTTGAGCAGCTAACAACTAGTGTTCATAAGGATGAGATTGCTCGTGCAGAGCAGAGATTGCGCATTGAAACACTCGAGGCCAAGACTGTAGAAGAGTTTGGAATCGATACTGCAACCCTGGTTAATGAGTACGGTCCAGATAAAGATGTACCAACCTTCCACGAAACTGAAGATGGCGAAATTATCGCAACCGAAATGGTTCCTTACCGTCGTGATCAACAAGAAAAGCGTCTTGCATCTGCAGAGCGCTCACTTAATTTGCTAGGAAAGATCAACCCACTTGCGCTTGAGGAGTACACATCTCTTGAAGAGCGCTTAAAGTTCTTAGCTGAACAGCTAGAGGATTTAAAGAACACAAAGAAGGATCTACTCGACATTGTTAAAGAGGTAGATGATCGTGTTCAATCAATCTTTATGGAAGCCTATGAAGAGACTGCAAAGCACTTTGAAGATATCTTCGCTCGTTTGTTCCCAGGTGGAGATGGTCGTTTGATCCTTACAGATCCAGACAATCCATTAACTACTGGCGTTGATGTTGAGGCACGTCCACCAGGAAAGCGTGTAAAGCGTCTTTCACTGCTATCTGGTGGAGAGAAGTCATTGACAGCTGTTGCAATGCTTGTCGCGATCTTCAAATCACGACCAAGTCCGTTCTATGTGCTTGATGAGGTCGAAGCAGCACTTGATGATGTGAACCTTGGTCGTCTGCTTGGAGTTCTAGAAGAGCTGCGCGAAAGTTCACAGCTGATCATCATTACTCACCAAAAGCGCACGATGGAAATTGCAGATGCGTTGTACGGTGTAACTATGCGCGGCGATGGTGTTACAGAAGTTATTTCTCAGCGCCTGCGCGAATCTGACGCCAGCTAAGGTTTAGCACGATGGGTCTTTTTAGTAAGTTCATCGCCAAAATAAAGGGCACTAATGATTTTT
>Ga0209088_10002314_pt1 | contig 11769 bp, 9 predicted proteins | sample S_140625_EF_Meta_FD_187324 | JGI IMG/M metagenome (GOLD analysis project Ga0209088, IMG submission 187324) | Freshwater microbial communities from Lake Simoncouche, Canada to study carbon cycling - S_140625_EF_MetaG (SPAdes) (version 2) | ecosystem: Environmental > Aquatic > Freshwater > Lake ...
AAGTCGTGCATGATCCTCACGCTCGGCACATCCATGAGATGGATGATTCTTCATTGCCTTGCGAAGATCTGCTAACTCACCCTCCATGTGGCCACGTTGTCTATTATCAAAAGTCTTTCGTTGGTCGCGACGACTAAGTAGAACTTCTACTTCTTTAATAGATCGGCGAAGACGTGCATACTCCGAAAAGTCACCGAGGTGACACGATGATTCTTTCAGTAACTCCTCTATAGCTGATTCATTCTTTCGAATCTGTCGAGTCAGTCCAACAACAGCGCGATCTGCTTGGAATTGTGCAAAAGATGACTCAAGTGATCTGCGTGCTCGCTCTCGACCAAACTGGGAAATTAAGTTAATCGACATGTTGTAGGAAGGTGAAAAGGAAGATCGCAACGGATATGTTCGAGTCGACGCTAATCCTGCAGCAGAAGCTGAATCAACAGTAGGTGACCATTGAATTACGGCATTTCCTTCAATATCGATTCCACGACGTCCGGCGCGACCGGTTAGCTGGGTGTACTCCCCCGGTGTTATAGGAACATGGGCTTCACCGTTGAACTTTACGAGCTTTTCCAAAACAACTGTTCTGGCCGGCATGTTGATTCCAAGTGCCAATGTTTCAGTCGCAAATACTGCTTTGACTAGACCTCGTTGGAACAAATCTTCTACCGCTCCCTTAAAACTCGGGAGCAACCCTGCGTGGTGGGCAGCTATTCCGCGTTCCAGCGCGGTTAGCCACTCTTTAAAGTTCAAAACTTCAAGATCTTCTTCTGCAATATTTTGCGTGTAGCGAAGGGCGGTTCGCTTTATTTCCTCCCGCTCTTCCGGTGAGGTCAAACGTAAGCCTGCCTGCAAACATTGTTTTACAGCCGCATCACAACCAATTCGAGAGAAGATGAATGTAATGGCAGGTAAGAGACTTTCACCTTGGAGCTTTTCAATAATGTCTGCTCGAGACATTCGATCACTGGGCTCAGCGAATCGACCTCGTCGATTTCTGCCTAAGGAGGCACGTCGTGTCATCTCCCGTTCGCGATTTAGAACTTCGGGATTAACCCTGCCTGGCGCATCAAAAAGATCCAATAAACGATTGCCAATCAAAACATGCTGGAACAAAGGAATCGGGCGAATCTCGCTAACAATTACCTCGGTATCGCCTCGAACTTCGCCGAGCCATTCTCCGAATTCTTCAGCGTTTGAAACGGTTGCAGATAGGGAAATGACCTGCACACTTTCCATTAGGTGGATAAGAACCTCTTCCCAGACAGCACCGCGAAACTTATCTGCCAGATAATGAACTTCATCCATAACAACGCAGCCAAGGTTGGTGAGGGTGTTTGAGCCGGCGTAAAGCATGTTGCGCAGAACTTCCGTTGTCATTACAAGGATCTCTGCTTCACCGTTAATGCTGGTATCACCGGTTAATAGACCAACACGATCCTCACCAAATTTGGAAACAAATTCTGAGTACTTTTGATTTGAGAGTGCCTTAATAGGGGTGGTGTAGAAACACTTCTTGCCGGCTTGCAATGCAAAATAGGCGGCAAACTCTCCCACCACAGTTTTACCGGCACCGGTTGGTGCTGCAACCAAAACACCTTTTCCTTCTTCCACAGCGTGACAGGCGGTTACTTGGAACGGATCAAACTCAAAATCAAAGGTCTGTATGAATTCAGTTGTGATTGGGTGTTGACCACGTGCTTTGGCCGCTGCGTAGCGTTCTGCTGGCGTTGTCATGCGACCCACGTTAGAACGGCATTAGATATGCACTCGGCAGAAATTGGAAGTTGCCCAATGCGCTCACCATCGGCATATGCAACCGCCTTTGACTCAATACTCACATTCTTGCTGCGCACGATTTCCACTGCCGGATGTGACACATGGGTTCCGGCAAAGACCCGAGGGAAAACCTTCATAAACTCGATTTTGGTCACAGGGTGCAAAACCATGACATCAAAGAGACCATCATTGACCTTTGCATTGGGGCAAACGAGCATGCCTCCACCGTATGACCTTCCATTTGCAACAGCTATAAGCATGGCCTCGGTTGAAATGGTGCGATCATCCAAGGTGATTTCATAGTGACGAGGCTTAAAGCGTGGAAGCTCAATCGCGATGGCAGCGTTGTATTTCATTGGTCCTTTAGGCCAGGCCATAGTGTTCGCCTTTTCATTAACAATTGAGTCGAACCCCGTAGACAAAATCGCGCCAAACCATTCACCGTCAACAAGACCTAGATCGATGGCAGTTGGCTTTGTCGTAATGATTCTTTTCAACTGATCGTCAACAGCCGCAAGATCCCAGCCTAATGTGCGAACGAAATCATTTCCTGTTCCTGCGGGAATCAACGCAAAAGGAATCTGCGAGGGAACAACTATTTGCAAAATGATGTGCATCAAACCATCTCCGCCAACAGCGATAACCCCGGCACAGTCGGGATTCTTTTCAATGAAGGTCTTTAAGTGATCCGTGATTGCAACCGAGGAATTTCCTGTAACAATTGTGAACTTGACCTGATGCTGATTCAAAAAACCGGCAACATAGGTTCCGACTGTGGTCCCCTGACCCTGTCCTGAAACAGGATTAATGACTAACGCCCACATGCGAGGACCTTATCGGCTATTCCTTGATAGGTGTGGGTGCCTCAATTGCCATTGAGCCAGTTTCGATAAGTTCTAGTTTCTTGTCTCGTCGTTTGTCGACCAAAACCGCAATGCCGCCGGCCATGAAGTAAAGAACAATCAAAGGCGCAGATAAAAGCACCATGCTCAAGGGATCTGCGGTGGGCGAAAAGGCTGCTACGACAAGAAAGATTCCAAAGACCCAAACCCGCCAAGGTCTAAGAATTGTCTTGCCACGCAGGAAACCTATGAGGTTGAAAGTTAATAAGAAGATTGGAAGCTCAAATGCTAAGCCGACTAGGAGAATTAGTCGAAGAACGAAATCAAGGTAATCGTCGAAGCGAACCAAGTTACTGATTGAATCCGGAGTGAAACCAAAAAGGGCTTTGATAGCAACTGGAAGAATCACGTAACCAAGAGTTGCACCCATAGCGAAAAATGGTGTTGCTGCAGTGACGAATAAAACACTTGTTCTTTTTTCTTTCCGATGAAGTGCCGGAGCTATAAATGCCCACAGTTGATAAAGCCAGAAAGGAGCAGAGACGATTACACCAGCGAGCAAAGCAACCTTAATTTGGAGATCAAGTGGACCCAAAACACCGCTGATATATAGCGCGCCACAACTAGCCGATCCGGATTGTTGCGCTTCTTTTAAGTCGCAAACGGGTTTAGCTAACGTCGTGATTATTGGGTTGTAGAAATACCACCCACCACCGAAAGCAATCAAAACAGCTATTGCTGAACGAAGAACTCTTTTTCGTAGTTCACGTAAGTGGTCAAGCAGTGGCATCCGTGCTTCATTTGCCGGCGCCATCAATTTACTTCTCTGTTTTGTCGGTTTCTTCTATCACGCCGTCATCAGCCTTCATTTCCTTCATTTCACTCTTGAAGATTCGCATAGAACGACCAAGTGAACGTGCAGAGTCAGGCAGACGCTTTGCGCCAAACAGAACGAGGACAACAATTAAAAGAATAACTATTTCTCTTGGACCTAAATTCATAGTACCTACTCCTTGGCTAATGATTAAACCTAGGCTACACCAGAGCCCATGGGGTGAAAAGTGGAAATTACGCCTCTTTGTAACGATTAAGCACCAGTTGAGCCTTTTTTACCAGTTCGGCGCGAATTTCTAACGGTGAATTTAAGATTACCGCAGCCCCCGAGGCCATGACAGATCGCTCTATCCATTGACGGGAGTAGGACGAAAGTTCGATCGCTGTCTCAAGTGGCATGTCAGAAATGGCAAAACGTTCAGCCACATCTCTTGAATGAGTCTGAGCTGTGATTTGAAAAGCGATCTTTTCCTGGTTAACGACTTCGGCGGAAAGTTGTGCTGGAACCGCAGCAGCCGTGGCACTTTCTATTCTGTCAACACGAAATTCACGATAGTCGTTGGCTGTAAAGCAAAAAGCGCGCATATATTGCTGTCCATTGGAGTCATATAGATCTATCGGCATGACAGATCGTTCGCCTATCTGATCTTTATATAAAGAGTGATAACGGATCTCTAATCCACCATTTGACTGGATTGCTTGCGTGATAGTTGTTGAAACCGCGCCGGAAGTGGCTGCAACGACAGAAAGTTTAATTGGTACTCCCAGCAGTTTCGTTAAACGTTCTCGAAGAGACTGCACCAAGTTCAATAAATCGGCACGCTCTTCAGGGATAGACGCGGCAACCAAATCTAGACCTAGTAACAATGCAACGCCTTCTTGAAAAGTAATTGTTCGCGGCTTAGCAAGGGTGGGCGCATTTCTAATCGTTACAAAGCCAGACTCAAACTCCAGATCCATCAATTCAAGCGGGGTGTACCCAGGTAGCCCACACATCCACAAGGTCATTAGGTCTGCACTCATTTGTGTGGGGGTCACATCAAAGTGCGCTGCCAACTCTTTCAGTGCAATTCCTTGATGGGTGTTGAGAAAAGGAACAAGGTCTAGTAGTCGCGCTGTTCGCAGGAGCGGGGCAGATATGTTGTTACTCATGATTCACAACCAACGCTTGTAGCTGTTGAACAACATTCTCACGTAAATCAGCCGGTTCATGAGCAAAAACATCGTCCCCGTGCCACAAGATCTGCGCGGTTAAAAAATCGATTGAGTAAATGGGAACCTTTAACTGATCCCACTCCCCCATGTCAGTTATGGAAGTTGACAATGCTCGTAGCGCATGGCCTTTACCCTTTCTCACATCTATAACGGCCAAGCGAGTTCCAGTTGAAGCGTGAATTTGGTCCAACTCAAAATCTGAAGGGAAATCAAACGTTTCCTTGTTATTTACTACAGTGATTGCACCTTGTATACGATCTAATCTGAAGGTACGAACTTCTTCTACGCCTTTGTCAACACCAGAGACATACCAAAAACCAGCTCTATTTGATAACGCAATTGGAATTATTTGGCGCGCTTCTGCGAGCAAACTCGAAGAAAGATAATCAAAAACCAGAAAATCTGAACTACCGATAGCTCCTGCAATAGTTTCTAAATCCTTTGAACTGTTTGCAAGTTTGGGAGATAAACCTGGGATGTCTATAGGGTCAGTTGGAACCCCGATTGAACTAAGTTTTAGGATCGCACTTTGGGCTTGGTCAGCAAATGCTGCTCCTTGCCAAGCATCTGCAGCAAGAGATAGCAATGACATTTCTGTTGGGGTTATCTCACCAAGATCTAATTGATAACTTTCAGACCTAATTCGGTAGCCCGCTTCATCATTAAAGAGCGGATCAAAACTTCCAACGTCGATCGAAATTCCGAGAGAACGAAGATCATCTTTATCTCGTTCAAACATGCGCTCTTTTGTGTCCGCGCTACCTTCATAGCCTTCAACGGTTCTAAATATTTCAGATTTTGTGAGGTATCTCTTTGTTGCTAGTAATGCGATTGTGAGATTGATTAACCGTTCAATCTTCCGAGACACCGTAAGCACCTTTCGCCGGGCGACGGCGACGTGCAAGCACCTCAACACCTGGTGCCATACGACGGCTCTGGATAAGAAATCCCGTATGCCCAATCATTCGCTGCTGTGGACGAACAGCTAAGCCTTCGTGATGCCAACCTCTGACAAGCGTTTCAGAACTTTCAGGTTCGGTAAAACGGCCATCTTCTTTGAGAGCTTCAGCTGTTGCTGATAACTGTGTTGTTGTCGCAACATAAGCTAGGAAAACTCCTCCTGGACGCAAAGCTCTTGCTGCGATGTCGACGCATTCCCATGGGGCCAACATGTCTAAAACGACTCGATCATATTCAGAATCAAATTCTTGGTCTTGCAAGTCACCAACTACCAAACTCCAGTTAGCGGGTGCACCCTCGAAATACGCATCTACATTCGAACGTGCGTTATCTGCAAAATCTGCGCGTCGCTCGACTGAATGAACTTTTCCGGTAGGCCCTGTTGCCCTTAGCAATGACATTGTCAAAGCGCCGCTTCCAACTCCAGCTTCCAAAACCCTGGCACCAGGATAGATATCTGCAACACCAATAATCATTGCGGCATCTTTGGGATAAACAATGGTTGCACCGCGAGGCATAGTTAAAACATAATCGGCAAGAAGTGGCTTGAACGCTGTGAACTTTAGTCCGGCTGTTGTGCTGACTACTGAGCCCTCAGGCATTCCGATGAGGTCATCATGTGTAATCCAACCTTTATGTGTATGCCATTCTTTTCCAGGCGTGATCGTAAAGCTATAGAGCTTTCCCTTTGGGTCGGTCAATTGAATGCGATCGCCGGCTCCGAAATAACCAAGATTAGACACGGGAGCATCTTAGGCTAAATGAAAGGGGCAGGTACGAGTATCTTCAGCCAGGTGAGTAACGAACAGACATTGCGTCTATCGCCAAGTGCGGTGAGCGAGTACGAGAACTGCCCGCAGCAATACAAGTACCGAAAAATCGATAAGTTGCCTGAGCCACCTTCTTTAGATGCCGAACGCGGAACGTTGGTACATACCGTCCTTCAAGATCTTTTTGAAATCCCAGCTGCTGGTCGCACGGTGGACTCCGCCATTGAACTTTTACCCTCTCGCTGGAGTGCGCAATTAGCGGATAAGCCGGCACTTCTTGAAATGGTCACTAACGAAAAGGAATGGCTTGATCGCGCAGCCGCATTAGTTACAACCTATTTTTCATTAGAAAACCCAACTACTTTTGAAGCAACTCATCGAGAGATGCATTTAGAAAATGATTTTGATTCGAATGTTTATTTACATGGATATGTAGATCGCCTAGATGTGGCACCAACTGGTGAAGTCAGAATTGTTGATTACAAAACTGGAAAAGCCCCAAAACTTGGATGGGAAGAGAAAGCACTGTTTCAACTTCGTGTTTATGCTCTCCTCTACTGGAAAAACAACGGAGTACTCCCCCGCCTCTTGCAGCTTATCTATTTGGGTGATGGGAAATTGGTAAAGAGCAATCCAACTATGGCTGAACTTGAAGCAACTGAAAAGGTTCTGCGCCGAGTAGCTAAAGACATCTTTGTTTCGATAGAAAAAGAGTATTGGCCACCAAAGACTTCACGTTTATGTGACTGGTGCTACTTCAAGAGTATTTGTCCTGCACACAAAAGCTAGATATTGCCTGCGAAATCTATTTTTAGTTCTGTCAGTTTCTTAAAAGACAGTTGCTCTAGCGATTTAATTACTCGAACTCTCTCCGATTCCTCGATTGAAACAAGATGTGGAACACCGATTAGATATGCCCCGCTTGCAATCGCAGCGCTCATTCCGGTCATTGAATCTTCAAAAACCAGACAGTTAGAGATATTTGATCCACTCATTTCGGCAGCCTTAAGATAGGACTCTGGGTCCGGTTTTGTTTTGGCAACATCATCTGAGCTAATTGAAAACGGAAACAAGTCATGTCCTAAGTTATCCAACACCGCATCAACGATATTTCTAGGACTTGCCGAAACCAATGCAGTCTTAATCCCATGTGATTGAAGCTCTTTTACCAACTCAACCGCGCCGGGCATAGTTGGGGTGTTACCCCGCATTCTTGTCACCTGTGTATCGATAAGAGCTTGTGTGAAGAACTCTGGTGATTGTTGACGCTCGCACTTATCAAACATGTACTGGCCGACTTTTGAAAGTGGACCGCCTAGGCACGCTATCTGATCGGCTTCTAACCAGGTGTAACCAAAGGGCTTAGTAACTTCTACTTCAGATAAGAACCATTCTGGTTCTGAATCAACCATCAGTCCATCCATGTCAAAGAAAACAGCTTCGAAGAAGTTATTCATTTAAAGACTAGTTGGCGTTAAAGTATTTTGCTTCAGGGTGGTGAACGATTATCGCAGAGGTTGATTGCTCTGGATGAAGTTGGAACTCTTCGGAGAGCTCGACACCAATTCGAGAGGGATCTAGCAACTCACACAACTGAACTTGCTGCTCTAGATCAGGACAGGCTGGATAACCAAAGGAATAACGAGATCCTCTGTAGCCCTGATCCAAAATTCCCTGAAGATCAGATGAATCCTCTGACTTAACTTGTAGTTCCTCGCGCATCCGAGCATGCCAGTGTTCAGCTAAGGCTTCAGTTAATTGGACAGAGAGTCCGTGCAATTCCAAGTACTCCCGATAATTATTTGCCGCAAACAATTTCGCTGCCGCTTCGCTGACGGTTGAACCCATGGTCACAACATGGAATGCCACTACATCGGTCTTGCCTGAATCTTTTGAAGCAAAGAAATCACTGATACAAAGACGTCGATCTCGACTCTGACGCGGGAAGGTGAAACGAAGTCGCTCCTTACCCTTCTCATCTCCCTCATGATGGAGGATCACTAAGTCATTCCCATCGCTATAGCAAGGGAAATATCCATAAACAACTGCTGCGTTCAACCAACCCTTTGATTGAACTTCATTAATGAGCGAACGAAGACGTGGACGACCTTCCTCTTCCACCATCGTTTCGTACTCACCGCGGTTTCCCTTAAGTCCCCACTGTCCTACAAAGAGTGCACGTTCATCGAGCATCCCTGCATAGTCCGATAATTGGATTCCCTTGATTACGCGAGAACCAAAAAATGGAGGATTTGGAATCGAATTATCAGATGCGACATCACTTCGACGAGTGTCGATTGGTGCTTCTTCAGTTTTTACTCTTGTATTTGCAACACGGCGCTCTCGAAGTGGCGGTAGTGCCGCGCCTTCTTCCCCACGCTTTACAGCCATGATCGCATCCATCAAACGTAAGCCTTCAAAAGCATCTCGTGCATATCGCACTTCACCTGGAAACATGGATGCAAGATCTTGTTCTACGTAAGCTCGCGTCAATGCTGCTCCACCCAAGACGATCGGCCATCGTTGATCCAGCCCACGAGCTGTGAGTTCCTGAAGGTTTTCTTTCATAATGACCGTTGACTTAACAAGTAACCCACTCATGCCGATTGCATCAGCATTACTTTCTGTCGCACCATCGATAATTTGATTGATAGTCTGCTTAATACCAATATTTACTACACGGTATCCATTATTGGTCAAAATAATATCCACAAGGTTTTTCCCAATGTCATGCACATCGCCTCGCACTGTTGCCAGGAGCATTGTGCCGCGACCTTCATCACCAGTCTTTTCCATGAATGGTTCAAGCAGTGCGACTGCAGTCTTCATGACCTCTGCGCTTTGCAAAACAAAGGGAAGCTGCATTTCACCCTTGCCGAACAACTCCCCAACAACTTTCATGCCCTCTAGTAAATGAGAGTTAATGATCTCTAAAGGAGGAGTTCCTTCTGCCATCGCGGCCTTTAGATCATCTTCTAGACCAACCTTTTCGCCGTCAATAATTCGTCTTTGCAAACGCTCAAAAAGCGGCAATGCAGCCAGAGCTTCTGCTCGAGCGTTCTTACTTGTCGCGAGTTCAACACCATCAAACATTTGTAAGAATTCTTGAAGAGGATCGTAGGTGCACTCCTCTCCATCAAAGGTTCGGCGATCGTAAACGAGATCCAGCGCAACCTGCTTTTGTCGCTCATCGATGCGGGCCATCGGTGTGATTTTTGAAGGATGAACAATTGCTGAATCAAGACCTGCTTGGACGCATTCATGCAAGAAAACTGAGTTTAGAACGACGCGAGCTGCAGGATTTAAGCCGAAGGAAACGTTACTCACACCAAGGGTTGTTTGTACCTCTGGAAACTCCATTTTTAATCTCTTGATAGCCTCAATTGTTTCAATACCGTCTTTACGTGTTTCTTCTTGACCTGTTGCTATAGGAAATGTAAGACAATCGATCAAAATGTCTCCGATATTCATTCCCCAGTTGTCGTGAAGATCGTGGATCAAACGTCGTGCGATGCGCAACTTCCATTCAGCATCACGAGCTTGACCTTCTTCATCGATTGTAAGAGCAACAACACTTGCTCCGTGCTCTTTTACCAAAGGCATGATTTTCGCAAACCTAGAGGTTGGCCCATCTCCGTCTTCATAGTTAACAGAGTTGATAACACAACGACCGCCCAAATGTTCTAAACCAGCTTTTAAAACAGCAGGTTCGGTTGAATCCAAGACGATTGGTAATGTGCTTGCCGTTGCAAAACGAGACGCAAGTTCCGTCATGTCCGCAGCGCCGTCACGTCCAACATAATCGACAGACAGATCAAGCATGTGTGCTCCGTCTCGGATCTGATCGCGTGCAATCTCTACACACTTCTCCCAGTCCTCGGCAAGCAATGCGTCCCTAAATGCACGTGATCCGTTTGCATTAGTACGCTCTCCAATAGCCAAATATGTTTGATCTTGTCTAAATGGAACATATTGATAGAGCGAAGATGCACCGGGATCAAGTGATGGTGAACGCTGTGAGATTTTGCGCTTATTTAATTTAGCAACAACTGAAGCAAGGTGTGCTGGAGTCGTTCCGCAACATCCACCGACAAGTGATATTCCGTAATCATTTACAAAACCGTCCAACGCGACCGCTAATTCATCTGGGTTCAAAGGATATGTAGCTCCGTTTGGCCCAAGTTGAGGCAATCCAGCATTAGGCATTACCGAAATTGCAACCTTGGCGTTCTTGCTCAGATAACGTAGATGTTCTGACATTTCGGCAGGACCGGTTGCGCAGTTCAAACCAATCAAATCAATACCCATTGGCTCAAGTGCGTTAAGGGCGGCGCCAATTTCAGAACCCATCAACATTGTGCCGGTGGTTTCAACCGTTACCTGCGCAATCAAAACAATGTCATGTGGTGCTTCACTGATTGCTTGACGGCAACCGTTTACGGCAGCTTTGACCTGTAATAAATCCTGCGAAGTTTCAACTAGCAATGCATCGCAACCAGAGTCAGCTAAACCCTTAGCGGCGGTGTAGTAGGCGATTCTTAGGTTGTCGTAAGTTGTGTGACCAAGGCTCGGCAACTTTGTGCCGGGTCCAAGTGATCCAAGAACAAAACGTGGTTTATCGGGTGTTGAAAAAGCATCAGCGGCTTCACGAGCAATCCTTCCACCAGCAAATGCGAGTTCATAAATTCGATCTTCAATTCCATAATCGGCCAAGTTGGACCAGTTGGCACCAAAGGTATTTGTCTCGATGGCGTCAACGCCTGCCGTTAAATACTCATCATGGACTGAGCGCACAATGTCTGGGCGACTAACGTTAAGGATTTCGTTGCAGCCCTCGTGATTCTGGAAATCTTCAAGGGAAGGATTAGCCGCCTGAAGCATTGTTCCCATCGCCCCATCAGCGATTACTACCCGCTCAGACAGGGTACGCCGCAGCAAACCATCAGCTTTTTTCGGCGTGTTCATCTGACGAAGGTTACCGTAAGGTTGCTTTCGTGGAGATTCATAACATACCGCTGCTGCGCGACCCAGTAATGGTCATCGCTTTTACTGGCTGGAATGACGCGGCTGAAGGAGCATCCGGTGCTCTAGAGCACTTGTTATCGGCTTGGCGTGAAAAAGATGATGATGTGGTTCCACAACTAATTGCAGATGTCGAAGCCGAAGAGTTCTATGACTTTCAAGTCAACAGACCACAGGTTTCGATTGATGATTCATCCATCAGAAGCATTACATGGCCTGGTACTCAGGTCTTTGGATTAGCCATCCCTTCAATGAAGCGCGACCTGGTCATAGTTACAGGTGTTGAACCATCTATGCGTTGGAAGAGATTTACCTCGGATCTATTGGATTTAGCAGATGATCTTGAA
>Ga0209088_10002318_pt1 | contig 11761 bp, 2 predicted proteins | sample S_140625_EF_Meta_FD_187324 | JGI IMG/M metagenome (GOLD analysis project Ga0209088, IMG submission 187324) | Freshwater microbial communities from Lake Simoncouche, Canada to study carbon cycling - S_140625_EF_MetaG (SPAdes) (version 2) | ecosystem: Environmental > Aquatic > Freshwater > Lake ...
TGCGGAAATTACGAGTTGGCCATCGCCATCGCTTTTATCGCCTTCCGCATCCCAGCAACCTACCAATCATCATTGCTTGCGTTGCCCACGCAAATGTCAAACCCTGTCGCTGGGGGGCAAGCTATGTATCTCCTCCCAATCAAACTGATGTCATTGTTCAGCATCTATCCTTTGATCAAACTGCCCTAGAGTCTTATCGGCTCATTTATAACCGTCGCTCTCTTGATTGGCTGGACAGCACTTTTATGTTGCGACTTAGCCTTGATCGCGCTGTTCGCAAACTTATTGAATCGGGGCTGGAAATAACGTCAGAGCCCCTGCGCATTAGCCTTCTTGACTTGCATATTTTACGTGTCAATGGCTGCCTTCCTCAGCTAGACAACCTACTTGAAGCTTGCCGGGATCACCTCCTCCTGTATCAGGAGCTCCGCGAAGTTCGCGACATGCCACCATTGATCGTGAGCTGATTGTTAAAACTTACCAACCGGCACTTGATCGGCGTACTTTAAATTTAGCTGCCGCCACGAATCCAAAATCTATCTAGAGAAAGACAGCATTCCATGGCCCCATCATTTTTCGAGAAGGCAACTAAGTATAATTTTTAGATCATTTAAACCATTGCAAGTCCACGACTCCATGGAGGGAATTGAACATAGATCGCACAGGAAAAGCCATCAGAAAACTCAACCGAAACCCTAACTCGCGCCTCCGGATGCGTGCCGAACATCAACGCACTGGCTAAGAATTATAGGAAGTTAAAATTAGGAGTTTTTGGCAACCATGAACGAAAGCCTTGAAAACAAAATTGTCAATTAATTCGGCAAAAATACCAGCTTACAACAAACACTAAATGGATTCATTATTTTTTAGAGCACCGATCTGACAGGAAGGATTAGCGACGAGCCGATCAGCACCCAGTCAGACTCAACCAAGTCGCAAACCATACCTTTTTGCGCGGTACAGGAGTGTTCTACAAAGCCCCAGGCGGTTGTGAGCAAAAAGAGCAGCTGTCCGGCGTCGATGAGATCAACGGGACCTCGCAACGATATCGATGGGTTGGATGACGCAAGACCAAGGCTCCAATTCCACTCTGGCCCCCCGCGATGCCCGCCCCTCTGTCATTGCAGATCCAGAGGCGGTCCATGGCCAGGGGGGTTGATGGGCTGATCCAGCAGGGTTCGGTTGGTGCAGTGAGCATCTCGATGCGCCGCGCGCAGCAGATCGATCGAGACAAGCTACTGTCCGAGGGGCAACGGCAACAGCAGGGCGCCATTGGCACTCCCGCTCTGATCCTTGGGCGGACGTGGGGGGAGAGCGTGATGATGCCGATGCTCGAAAAGGCGCCGCAACGGGAACCCCAGACCCTGCTGCTTCATCTCGGGCAATACCAGATCAATGGTGAGAGCCGGCCGCAACAGGTAGGCTCGCCATGTAAGACGGCCTTGCCAGTGCTGATGGACCGCCCTGACCAAACGTCAAATACCCACCAATAAACGCGGGCCCCATGCCGGATGCTGCCGATGGTGGGCTCCGCGCAAGGTTCGAGTGAAGGTCTCGGCTGTCACCCGCCGACATCGATGACACCAGGCAGCCGCGTCGGGACGATCTGATTTGCATCCTTCGAGTCCCCATGGAGATGAAGAGAAAACGGCTATGGCCGCAACGCGACAGCGGCAACAGGAAAGCGGGGTGACCAGGGCGAAATCGACTGACATCCGCAGATTAAATAGTGAAGCAGCCCCTGTTCAAGCGGCAAGTCCTGGTGGTGCGGTGGGGAGGAGGGCCTGCATCACCTCCAAAGCAGTGGGGCACAGTGCAGGAGCTCATGGTCCAGTGAAGCAGGATGAGACTGCAGAAGTTCGCTGGTATCAATGGGCGTCTCCATTACGGGAAACGAACGCTCCCAGCGCAGTTCCACCCCCAGCCCACCTCGAGTCCCAGGCAACCGCATCCCAGCATTTCCGCCAAAGCGCATGACCCGAAACGGTCGTTTTCGTCTGCCTGGGCTGGGCCAATAGGCATAGGATGGGGAGGTGAGGACATGTCTATGATTTTTTATGAATTTTTTCTCGCACTAATTCTGTTTTTTTAAATTCCTACGCTACTTCTGACCTTGACCGCCTTCTCGCCACCACCACTGCTTGCCACGACAGCATTGCGTGGTCTTGCCCAGGCGGACGAGGTGAGCACAGCCATTTCGTCAACCAACACAGCAACTGGAAGCTCCTCGGCTGATGCTGTTGTAGGCATCAACACCTCGTCGATCGACGTAGTTGGCCACGGCAGTGTGGTCGGCTCCGCTTTGGCAAACCTGAGCGGAGTTGCCACAAGTACGAGTGGAAATGCCGACGCTGATGCCGGCAACCAAGGCGTCTCACGACTCCTGGGCATTGACGGCAACGGGGCTGGCACGGTGATGTCCATCGGCGGCACAGGCTCGCTTCAGGGCACGGTCAATGCCAGGCTGACCGCCAAAGGCACCAGTATCCAGGGCAACGCTGATGCGTCCTCCGGTGCACTAGACGCGATCGGCCTAATAGCCGGCGATAGCACCATCAATAGCGAAGGCACCATCGCCGGCATCGCCCAAGTCAGCCAAACCGCCACAGCACTCACGACGGCAGGCTCCGGCAATGCCGATGCCCAGGTGAATAACCTGAGTGGTGTGTCCATGGGGACTGCGGCTCCTTCCCTCCTCATCAAGGCTTCAGGTGCCCTCTTTGGCACAGCCAACTTGGTGAGCACCGCCGCAGCGGCGATCACCGGCGACACTTTGACCGACAGCGCTTCGGCTCTCCAGCGAGTGGGTCTTGCCGTTGGCCTCGACGCGAACGGCATGGGTGGAGCAACCATTGGCGGAGCAGGGGTGATCACCGGCCAGGCCAACGTCGTTGGCACAGCCAGCGCCAGCGCCACCACCGGCAATAGCGATGCCACGGCCGGCGCCTTTGATGCTGCTGGAATCGCAACTCCAACGTCGGTCATCGGCATCCGGCCCAGCCCCGCGCCTTTGCAGGCCAACGGAGCTGCAGGGGTCAACGGCCTGGCCAATGCAGGCTTCAGCGCAACGGCCACAACAGTGGAAGGGGGCAGCACCGCCATTGTTGACGGCAATGTCTATGGCGTAGGCGACGTTCCAGGCCTTGGTGGACAAATCACGATCGGTTCCAATGGATCGCTCAACGCCGCTGCCACGCTCGACGGCAAGGCCGTCGCCAGCACGATCAATGGTGCCGGCAATAACGTCAACGCTCTGGTGAACCCAGCCGGAGGCAGTGTCACCGGTGTCCTTCTCGATGGCGGCCTGCAAATCGGGGGACGTGGCACATTGACCGCCCAAGCTCTGCTGCTCCAGCAAGCGATGGCCAATTCGGTGCAGGCGGGTGACGCCACGGCCGGGGTGGGTGGAGGCGCAAGGCCCATCGTTGCGGGGATGCGTGATACCACCGTAACAATTGACGGGGCAAGCACCGGCCTCCAAGCAACTGGCGTTGTGAATGCAACCGCCACTGCCAACTCCGTAAGCGGTGACACCACGGCAACGAATCAAAATGGGTTAGACGTTTATGGGAATTATACCTCGAATATCAATATCGCTGGAGCGGCCCAAGGTGAACTCACCGCCAAGGCTAAGTCTACTGAACGGCTTCAAGCAAGCAGCATCAGCGGAAATGCAAAAGCCGAAACCAAAGGAGTGAGGGTAGCTGGTGCCCAAGGTATTGCAGGTACTCCTGTCACACTTACCGCCAACGGAAGCTCCGATACATTCGTTGCCAGTGGTACTTATAACTTAAATGCAATTGCTTCGAGCATATCAGGAAGCAATTCCGCCGCCGGATACGAAATCGGCACAGGCTCAGTCTACTTGGTAAGAGGGGTAGAAGATGAAGTCACCACATTTGCAAGCAATGGCTCCGTTCATGTCAACGCCAACACAATCACTACAGTCCAAGCGAACAATGTACAGGGCAATTCAGATGCAGGCATCTCAGGATCTACCGAGGCCATCAGATCAGGAAGTAATGGATCAATCGCAAGCATTGGCGGTAGTGGCTCCGTTACGGCCTCAGCCACCACCAATGGCTCGATTACGGCCAATAGCATTCAAGGAAACGCCACAGCAGAAAGCTCTAATGCTCCCGATACGATCACAGTATCTGGCATCGCAGCTAACGCTATTCAGGATATTTCAATTAAAGGAACTGGGGGGATTTCAGGTTCTGCCTCCATTGGTAGAGGTGCTGGAAATCCCTTCAAGGTTGAGGCCAACAGCGTATCTGGCAACGCCAAGGCCAGCGTAGGTGGCTCAGGTGCACCAAAAAACCAAGGCATAGTAGGTGCAGACCTTACATTACAATCAGGAGGCGATAGCTCAATCCAAGCATCATCACAAACCAACCTGGATTTGACCGCCGAAAGCACAAACGGAACATCACTCGCTCAGATTGATCAATCAGGAACTCCGTCAGACAGAATTGCCATAACACACGGTCTTGTCGGTGCCGATGTTGTAGCAAGCGGTTCGGGCATCAACCAAGTAATCGCTCTCGCTAATTCAGCAATTTCAGCAAGAGCAATCAGCACCTCCGGGTCATCCGATGCCAAGCTGAACAGCCAATCTGCTGGAATCCTAAATAATTCGAATCCCGATCCCTCAATTACTGTCTCCGGCAACGTGCTAAGCCAGGCAAAGCTGAACTCCACGGTGATGGCACACAGCATTAGCGGATCAGCAAATTCCAGCCTTATCAACGATGTACTTGGGGCCCAATCATACAAAATTACAGGAATTAATTCGGGTCAAATCCGCTCCGATGCCACATCCATTGCAACGGCAACAGCGGAGAGCATCGCCAACAATGCCATCGGTCAGTCCCAGCTTTAACAGCTGATATCCAGACCGCCGGTAGGGATTCCATCAATCACAAAAACCACTCTGAGCCATGTCCACCATTCTCGATCGGCTACAAAAAATCCTGGTCGACCTGAACAACTGGCTAGTGAATCAGCCTGGACATGAGTCCTCCTCTGAGATTTTTGAAATCAGCAAAATTGAACATACACCAAGATCCGAGTCTGTCGAATCACAAGACTTCATTGATGCCAAGTCATCTCCTACCGAAATCAAAGCGGCCTTAATCAGTCCTGGAAATAAATACCCATTACTTATTGCATCTCAATCCCAGTTTCAAGAAACTATTAACCACATCAGGTCTTGGTTAAAGGAGCCAGCGCTGCCAACAGCTACGACAACCCCGTCAACAACAGAAGAATGGTCGGCCAACCCTAACCAGACAACGCAACTGAGCAATGATAGCCAACGTCTACTTCTACAATTATTTGCCGAAGCTATTTGGGAAGATCTACAGCTTGCGGCCCATGATGGACGACTGGAAATAGCATGGCAACAAATTTACAACGACAAATGCAACACCGAAAAACAAACCCATCTTTTAAAATATTTACAGTCAGGCCAACGCTTCCCCATAGCCTTTAGGCTTCTTGATTCCGACACCATTAACTATGCCCTTGGGGCATACACACCATCGGGATCAGATGGACAAGAGACGATCTACATCAACCAAGACTGGTTTCTACAAGCAGATCCAGAATCAATTAACCATGTAATTATCGAAGAGATCGGCCATGCCCTAGACCAACGCCTGAGCGAGGGAACAGACACAATTGGCGACGAAGGTGAGGAGTTAGCCTGGCTACTAGACAATCAAACAACAAATGCTCAGACACCGGAAAATATTCGCCGAGAAAATGATTCCTCCACAATAATTGTAGACGGGGTGAAAGTATCAGTTGAGTTTGCAACCACCGTCAATACGACGAACTTAACTTATACGGAAGGAATGACAGCATATATTGATTTGTTTTCGCAAAACACTAGTGCTTCAACATTTACGGGTAATTTCGCAACATTTAAAGTCACCATCGACAAAATTGCCGATGGAGATAAACTTGTATTCAACTCATCAGCGGCTAATGTAACTGGGAGTGGGGCTGATAATATTGTTTTTGATTTATATACTGCATCCACCTCATCAACTAAAGCTCTTTGGGCAACTAACGCCTTTAATGGTTCTACTTCTGCAGTGCTTGGTGCAACTGGGACAGTAACATATGCCTTAACCAAACCTACTGCAACTCCCGCCAACTCTACATCCCAAATTGTATTCACATTCGCCGGCGGTGCAACCACTGGTCAGCGTGCGGCATGGATCAATCAATTCGCAAAAACATTAGCTTTTTACTCAACGTCTGATGACCCTACGATAAATGGATCAACACGTTTAGTCAAATTGTTTGACAATGGCGCCGGAACTTCTGTCACAATTCAAAATACAGTAATTATAGTTGGCATTAATGATGCTCCACTGATCACCACTGATCAAAGCACCAGAACGTTCACAGAAGGGTTGGGAGCCGCAGCCCAAGGAACTCCTGTAAATATCTTTAGCGGAACTGTTGCAAATCCCGTTGAGTCCGGACAAACTCTAACTAAGCTAGTGCTCTCTATGGGCGGTTTGGTAGATGCCGAAAATGAAAAACTTGTCCTGGTAACAGGCACCACATTAAGCCTGAATACCAACGCCACTGGCAGTCTGGCTGCTTTGGCAGGTTCGACATCAGCATTTACATATAGTTATGCAGCTAATTCTAACAGCGGTCTCTTAACACTAAATCTTCAAACCGGTTCCGGATTAACTTCGGCTCAAACCAAGTCTTTCCTTGACAATATTAAATATTACAATGCCAAATTAGATGCACCAACACCAGGAGATAGAACATTTAGCATTAAAGAAATTAAAGATAGCGGGGGAATCACTGGGGTTGGCGCTTCTGATACATCATCCGATCTTTCCACTCCAACGCCCGCATCGAAGACACAAACAATTGTCACCGTTGCATCTACTAATGATCGCCCTATACTCACATCATTTATACCAGTATTCCCTAGCCTTAAAGCATCCATTCTATCGGATGCCAATGTAGGAATACGTGTTACCGATCTCATACCCGATGGAAAAATTAATGATCCCGATCTTCCATCAACGTCAAATCCACCCAAGGCAATCTATATATCAGAGGTCGACAACACTGGTGGGAGCTGGCAATTTCAACTGGCTAACTCAACAAACTGGCAGGACATTACGTTTGCCAATTCCAATGCTGGCAAACTACTCTTACTCAGCGAAAGTGATCGCTTACGTTTCCAGCCTTCATCCAATAAGCTTGGATCCAGAACATTTATTTTTGGAGCATGGGATAAATCAAATACAAGTACTGCAGTTGCAGGCACATATCAAAGCCCCGACTCATCCCTAATAAGTCCTTATTCACCTACAACGATTACAGGCTCGGTAAATATCATTGCCAATGCTGCACCAGCTTACATTTCTAACGGCAGCATTGTTACCGCTCAATTGACTGAAACAATTGGTGCTCCCACAGTCAACACATTAAATCTGACTTCCTCAGGTCAAATCAGATTCACCGACGCAGATACTTCTGATATTCATACTGCTACCGTTATTTCTTCGCCAACCACACCTGTCGGCACTATTACACTTTCTGGGGTTGACGACATTAATGGCAGTGTCTCCTGGCAATACTCAGTATCACCACAGTCACTGGAGTATTTGAGCGCTGGGCAAACTTTGACCCAATCGTACACTATACGGTTGACTGATGTAGACGGTGCATATTTTGATCAGGTTGTATCTATGACCATTACCGGCACAAACGATGCCGTCATCATAGTCAGTGACTCCCAAAATGCAAGCACAATAGAGGATATAATAACATCAGTTTCGGGTCAAGTGACTGCAACAGATAGAGATCAAGGCGACAGTCTTGTGTGGCAGATAGCTGGAGAAAGCAGTGGCTCCTATGGTTCTCTTGCGATTGTGCCAGCAACTGGCTACTGGACATATACTCTAAACAATGGAATTAATGTTCAAAGCTTGGCGGCTGGTCAAACCGTCAATGAGACATTTACCTTGCGTGTATCCGATGGCAATGGCAGTAGCGCAACGCAGAGTGTCGTTATTAGCGTAGTCGGCACTAACGATTTACCAATTTTGAGTGGTGTCAGCACTGCCTCCTTGGCTGAAACCAATGAATCCTTAATGACATCTGGAATCCTAAATATATCTGATGTTGATGCTTGGCAGTCTCTATTCAGGCCCCAACTATCGACGATAGGCAGCAACGGATATGGAGCTTTTACATTAACTGCCACCGGGTTATGGTCATACATCGCTGACGCCCACAACGAGTTCAGTCCCGGATATACGTTTACAGATTCTTTTACTGCTCTCTCCGAAGACGGCACAGCCTCGCAAGTTGTCACAGTCACTATCAGCGGCACTAACGATGTGGCTACCCTGTCGAGCGTAACATCAGCCCTCACTGAATCCAATCTTCAACTTTCGACAAGTGGCAAACTGGAGCTTATAGATCTTGACGATGTTAAAGCCACCGTCGTGGCCCAATCCAGCACGAAAGGAAAATATGGATCGTTTTCAATTGATACGAATGGGATATGGAATTACAACACTATCAACGCTCTAGATGGCCTCAACCAAGGAGATGTTGTTACCGATGTCTTTAATGTAGCAACAAGCGATGCTGGAATCGCTACTGTAACACTAGTCATCACCGGCACCAATGACATACCTAACATCACCAGCGATTCTCAAGTCGCTTTTATTACAGTAAACGGTCCTCAATCAGCCAGCGGCCAAGTCACAGCATCGGACTTTGATCTCAATGCGATCGTTAACTACACCACTAGCAGCACCGCCTCGTATGGCAGCTTCGACATCAACCCCCAAACAGGTGAGTGGATCTATCAGCTGGCCGACCCCATCAACAGGATCAGTGCTACGCTACCGGACTTAAATACAAGTCAGACCCTAAGCGAAAGCATCTCAATACTAAGTTTGGCAGCTGGTCAAACGCTGATTGAGACTTTTTCAGTCCAGGCAGTCGATGAATGGGGAGCAAGTGACAGCCAGAGCGTACTCATCACAATCATTGGAACCAATGATGCGCCCATGATCTTCAGCGAACCGCAACTCGCTGAAGTTTCCGAAGATAGTATTTTTTCGACAAGCGGTCAAATTTTAGCATCAGATATTGATTTAAATACCATCCTTACCTACAGCACCACGGCCAGCGCCACATATGGAAGCTTTAACCTGAATGCGGTAACGGGCGAGTGGATCTACAATCTCAATAATGGCGTCGATGGCCAAGCAGGTCTTGTTCAGAGCTTGGCAGTCGGCCAAACTCTGACTGAATGCTTAACGGTTTTTGTCACTGATGAGTGGGGCGCTTACGACAGCCAGACAGTCACTATCACCATCAGCGGTAGCAATGATGCTCCAGAAATAAGTGTCGGAACTGTTAGTGATTATTCCGGCAGTATCATTGAACCAATTGGGAATGCATCCACATTCCACCCTCGCACAGACCTTGCAGCGTCTTATTTAAGAACTGGCAGTCAACTTATTAACGATCTTGGCGGTGAAAGATCGTTTGGCGAAAACTATCTCAGACGAAATGACGACAGCTCGAGCAGTGCGATAAACATCTCAGAACTGTTCGCCACTGAAGGACTTGACCTATTCGGCTCTACTTTTTCAAGTATATACTTAAACAACAACGGACACATTACATTTAACTCCGCACTCAACAGCTACACACCAAGCGCTATTACAATTGGACTTACACAATCTATTATTGCCCCTTTTTGGGCAGATATCGACACGAGGGGAGAGGCTGGCATCCCGTCCCCTGGTGGCACCTCAACCGGATCTAATTTACTCTGGTATGATCTTGACCAAGAAAACGCTGTATTTACAGCCACCTGGGATGATGTCGGTTACTACAATGAAGGCAATCTGCAAAACGCTTTACAATTACAGATTATCCACGAAGTAGCTGGTAATTTCGATATTGTTTTTCGTTACGAGTCGATTACCTGGACAACAGGAGACGATAGCGGTGGCATTGGCGGCTTTGGTGGTACAGCAGCTCGGGCCGGGTATAGCTTTGAAAATGGACTCTACTATTACGAGTTACCTCAATCAAACGATCAAAACCTGATGTTGCAATTGCCAACCTTGGCTGGGAACACAGGTATACCCGGACTCTGGGTTTTCTCTGTTCGTAATGGTGCAATCGTTACAACAGATATCCGCGACTCAGGCCTTATCAGCTTCACGGACGTTGATCTTCATGATCTTCATACAGTCTTGGTGACACCGATTGAAGAAACCCTCGGAATACTTACCGCTGGAGTCATTCAAGACACAACCGGAACCAGTATAAATGGAGAAGTTGGCTGGTCCTATGAGGTAAAACATAGTGCCATTGATTATTTATCAACTGGGCAAACATTAATCGAGCATTTTGTCGTGACTGTTGATGACGGAAATGGTGGCGCTGCAAGCAAAGTCGTTTCAATTGTTATCGAAGGTACCAATGATTCTCCAATAATTATCAATTCTGCATCTTCCGCTAGAGGATATGTAATTGAAGCCGGTCAGTCGATTACGAATAACATTGACCCAGGCACTTCTCTTGCAACCGGTATCCTCGCCGCCACTGATGTTGATACCACTAATAATCAGCTGAGATGGTCTCTTCTCTCAAGCCAAGATATCTATGGATCGATCACAATCGATCCATCAACCGGGGAATGGACCTACACCCTTGATAACACTCTTGAATCCACACAAAATCTCAAAGCTGGTGAATCATTAACAGAAATCTACACCGCAAGGGTTAGCGATCAGAACGGAGCCTATACAGATCAACCAATAGTAATTACCATTTTCGGTTCAAACGATGGCCCCATAATTAATAGTGGCCCGCAATCCGCTTCCTTGGTAGAGGATAACATTGAGATCGTGGCCACTGGGCAAATTCAAGCCGTCGATAACGACATCCAATATAATTCACTTCTAAATTACAGCATTCTGGGAGGCCTTGAAAGTCCCGAAAATATCTCACGCATTGATGATCAATATGGAATGCTGACAATAAATAAAGATTCGGGTTTTTGGACCTACACGATCGATAATTCACAGGATTCAGTACAATCACTCAAAGAAGGTGAAACCGTCACCCAAAACTACACCGCTCGGGTTTCCGATGACTTAGGGGCTTACGTTGATCAGATCATTACTGTCACCATCGTTGGCACCAATGACGGCCCAGTAATCACGAATGACACCGCTGCTCTCTACGGCTCTCTCACAGAAGAAGGGGTCGACAATGATGGTAAGTTGATTTCTGGTGTCCAAACCGCCACCGGCATACTCACTGCCTCCGATATCGACGCCAACGCCACTCAAACCTGGTCACTTATCGGTGATCTAAGCAACACTTACGGCAGGTTCGAGATCGATCCTAGCAGCGGAGAATGGATCTACACACTAGATAATTCATTAGCGGAAACTCAATTCCTGAAAGATGGAGTAACTGTCACCGAGAGCTATACCGCTAGAGTCACAGATGATTTTGGAGCCTACGTTGATCAGATTATCATGATCACCATCACCGGCACCAATGACGCTCCCGTCATCACCAGCAACGATCACTTCGGAGCTGTTCAGGAAGATCTGAGCCTCTCCGCCTACGGCACGCTGACCTCCAGCGACTTCGACAACGGCGACACCGCCACCTGGTCCATCGCTGGTTCCAACCTCGGCAGCTACGGATCCATCGCTCTCAACGG
>Ga0209088_10002319_pt1 | contig 11760 bp, 6 predicted proteins | sample S_140625_EF_Meta_FD_187324 | JGI IMG/M metagenome (GOLD analysis project Ga0209088, IMG submission 187324) | Freshwater microbial communities from Lake Simoncouche, Canada to study carbon cycling - S_140625_EF_MetaG (SPAdes) (version 2) | ecosystem: Environmental > Aquatic > Freshwater > Lake ...
TAGGCGAATGCGGTTCCGCCCCCGTCATCACTTCGACCTTAACGGCCACAGCCACACGCGGAACCGCATTCGCCTATCAAATTAATGCTGATAGTTCCCCCACCTCCTTCAATGCCACAGGCCTTCCCGGTGGCCTGTCCATTAACACCAGCAATGGTCTCATCTCCGGAACTCCCAACGTTGCGGCTGGTACTTTTAACGTCACCCTTTCCGCTACCAACGCCACTGGCACAGGAACTGCCACCTTGGTTATTACCCTCAATGCCGTCCCCGTTATTACCTCAACTCTAACTAGTACAGCCACTCGTGGAACCGCCTTCACCTATCAAATCGCCGCCGGCAACTCTCCCACTTCCTTCAACGCTACAGGCCTCCCTGGTGGACTTTCTATTAATACTAGCAATGGCCTCATCTCCGGAACTCCCAACGTTGCGGCTGGTACTTTTAGCGTCACCCTTTCCGCTACCAACGCTACCGGTTCGGGAACCGCTATTCTCGTCCTTACCCTCAAAGCTGCCCCCGTCATCACCTCCACCCTTACTGCCACAGCCACTCGCGGAGCCGCCTTCGCCTATCAAATGAGTGCCGATAGTCTCCCCACCTCCTTCAACGCTACAGGCCTCCCTGGTGGACTTTCTATTAACACTAGCAATGGCCTCATCTCCGGAACTCCCAACGTTGCGGCAGGAACTTTTCGCGTCACCCTTACCGCTCGCAACGCAACCGGTTCGGGCACTGCTACCCTTGTCCTTGCCCTCAACGCAGCGCCCGAGATCACCAGCAGTACGGCCAATCAATCCACGGTGGCGGGTGTGGCTTACGCTGGATTCACGATCACGGCCAACAACTCCCCCACTTCTTATACTGCAATCGGATTGCCCCAAGGCATGTCGTGTGCGGCCGGCACTGGGATAATTTCTGGAACTCCCACCCAAACCGGACTTTTCACTGTGATTATCAGCGCGACCAATGGATCTGGAACTGGATTTTCTTCTTTCTCTCTCACTGTGACCAACCCCACGATCTCTTTCGCCGCCAAAACCTTCTCCGTCAACTCTGCAGGCACAACCGCTGCTCCGACTGTTTCGGCAGGATTCACGCCTACATATACCATAAAAACAGGCACTCTTCCTGATGGATTGAGCCTCAATTCTTCCACGGGCATTATCTCTGGCACGCCCACCGCCTATGGGACGAAAACGTTAACGATTCGGGCAGTCGGAGGCGGAGTCACTGTTGACTCTGCTCCATTTACTCTCACGGTAAATACTACTGCACCCACACTGAACAGCGGAACTGCTGTGTCGGGTTATGTGGGGACTGAAATCACTTACAACTTAACCACCTTATCCAGTGCAGGTGCGGCTCCTGTCGACTCCTATTCCATTGTGAGTTCCAGCGACTCCTCCGTTGTTCCTCTGAGTGCCTTGAACCAAAGCACCGGGGTATTTACCTTCACCCCATCACGATCCGGCGTTTATAGGGCGCAGTTTCGAGCCAACAACGGGATCACCGCGGGGGCCTTTGGCGGTGGACTCAGCCCGATCCTCACGGTCACGTTTACGATCGAAGTTAATCCACCAACTTTTGTAGATCAAAATGATGCATCGAAATACGTGACGGTCGATGGAAAGGATTATGTATCTATACCTCTATTTATTGGAAAAAAATTCGAATACCCTCAAGTGGGTGCCACCTCTGGATTTTTCTCTACCGTCCCAGGCTTGCCATGGCCAAGCCCAATATCTCGAGCAGGCTCAGGTCTGACCGAAACAATCATGTTTCGCCCCACGCAAGCGGGAACGTACGGGATTCGCAGGAACATCTCCAACATAGGTCGGACTGGGGCTCAAACTGAAATTCGTGACATTATCATTACTGTAGTTGGAAGCTCTCCGAGTGTTGCAGGATCCGGCTTCGTCACCCCACCAGCGGGAAAAGTGGGACAAGCTTACCGGCAATACGTGACGAGGAGCGGGTCGGGTCGTTCAGCGGCTGACCCCGTCTCCTTTAATGCGACAGGATTGCCCTTAGGCCTCTCTTTTGCCACTGCTGCCGACCGCCAAATGGGCCTGCTCACCGGTATCCCCACTAAGGCTGGCACCTACTCGGTGAATTTTTACATCGCAAACCCCAAAGGCTACATCGTTCAGAACGCCACGATGATCATTCAACCATGAAAAATCCTGACCCCTCCTCTTTGATTCGTATGTTTGGAAAGCTCGCGTTACTGCTTCTCTTGACCCCCAGACTTTTTGCCGAACCTGTTCAGCTTCCGTACTCGCTTCTGCCTGGCACCAGTTACGTTGGCATACCACTTCTTCGCCCAGCCTTATTTTCTGGAAAGATCACTAAGTCAGACTCGGCTACTTTTCGCGTCCAGGTGAACTCCTTTCCTCCGATCGATTTCGCAACGGTCCCGGGATGGGGAACCTCTCCCTGCTTTTTGGAAGTTTCCGCCTCCCCTGCCGACGCCTCCTTGGAGGGAGAGCGATATGAAGTGGACCCTGTCCGCACGCTGAAGGAAAAAGGGTTCGTGGTGCTGAAATCAGCCCCCTCCAACACCCGAAACGATCTCCCGTCCACCCTGGCAGGAGCCTCCTTTTCAATTCACCCCCATTGGACACTCGCGACGGTCTTCGGGGATGCGGAAACCACTAGACTAGGAAAAGGGCGTACCGCCCCCTTGAGTGATGAAATTAAAATTTATTCCCCTGATGAAAAATCTGGATATCGCTCCTTTTTCGTACAGCTGGGAGACTCGAAAACGCAAGGAGGATGGCGATCGGCCCTCCCCTCGCAAAACTCTGATCAATCAAACACGGTGATCCCTCCGGGTTACGGATTGATTCTTCTCCGAAAAACAGGGGGGGTTTTCACCTTTGCCATCAAAGGAGCGCCTCGGACCCATGCGTTCCGCTTTCCTCTTCGCACAGGTTCCAATCTTTTCGCCCCCGGGCATCTCAAGAGTTTCTCCCTAAAGAAACTTTTCGCTTCATCCGCGAATGGTTTCGTTGCGGGTTCTGCCCCTGCCACGTCGGATCAGGTGCGGATTCTTGTGGGGGAAAGATTGGAAACCTTCGCCTATTTGGCGGGCACGCCGGCCCGATGGGTGTGCCTTGAGTCCCGCTACAGCCTGCCCGAGGCGGAGGCGGTGATCGCCCCTGCGACCAAGGCCTTGGAAATCCGCAAGGTGAAGGCCGATCCCGACTTCGTGATTCCCTACGTCCCTTAGGACGTTTCCGAAACATTCAGACTCAGAATCCGTATTTCAATCCTAGGGAAACATCATATCCCTTCGTGTAAGCCAAGTAATCCACTTCACTCCCCTGATAGGTGATGGTCTGACGAAAAACGGGGTTAAGAAGGTTTTTCCCTCGGAAGGTGAAGGCCCAGTGATCTGCAAACTCTTGCGTTAGATTGAAATCTAACGAGGGCGCTGGCTGTTCGTAAATGTCAGGCAAATCGTAGCCCACCGCATAGAGATAGGGTCCTGTGACATTATAAAAGAGGCCGGCAAAAAATCCGTTCGGCTGGTCGTCATAACTAAGGCCAGCATTAATGATATAGAGAGGCTGCCCCTGAAGGGGGCGGGACGTTGCATAATTATTGGCCCGTGTCTGGGCAATTCGCTGCTGTTCCGAGCTCAGAGGAACTTCAGATTGGATGTACGTAGCATTAAAATTAACGGAGAAATTTTTCAGATACTCATGACATTGATCCAATCTTTTTCGTGCCTCGAATTCCGCACCCCAGAGAGTTCCGTTTTCATTATTCGCATACTGATAAAACTGGGTATCTCCAAGTTGATAGATCGCCTGTTCGATCGGCTTCTTGATCGATTTGTAAAATCCGCTGACTGCAATCACCTCCCCTGCCCGAGGAAAATATTCAATTCGCACATCGTAGTTATTGATGTTGGAAAGCTTTAGATCTGGGTTTCCAACAAAAATTGTTGCATCGGAAAAGTCCTGAGTTACGACCGGGCCGAGCTCCTTGAAAGAAGGCCGTGCGATCGTTTGCGACCAAGCCAATCGTAAATTCATTTCGGGCATAATCTGAAAAGTGGCAGCCGCAGCTGGCAGAAGATCCAGCTGCTGGATGTCGGCAGTTGCGTCGGCTTGGGTTGGGAAAAGGGTAGAAGTGGGGCCTTCCACTTGAATGTTTGTGTTCTCAAAACGGGTGCCCCCCGTAAAGGTCAGTTGAGGAAAGAGGCGAAAGTCGGTCATCACATAGGAAGCCAGAACCTGCTGATAGGCATTGTAGTAGGTGCCCAATCCAGAAGAGCTATTCACGGCAGTCCACGACATATATTGGCCGTTGCCCTGACCACCCGAATTAACCAACCCAGACCTGTCCTCGTTCAGGAATACATCGCTCCAATTCTGACCATTCGCATCCGCTTGGTTGTAGTTCTTGTAGTCCTGCGGATAGTTTGCGCCTCCGTAGTCGTAAACAAAGCTGGCTTGATTGTAGTCCCGTTGCGTCGTGTCGATGTAAAAACCGGTTTTGAATTTGCTAGGGTTTTCTTTGTCCTCGAAATAAGGGACTGAAATATTTGCGATAGCGTTATACTCCCCCTCAGTAAGCGCGCGCTGATACCTCTGGAGGGGTGCTTTGGATTGGGTGAACGAAGGATCCCCTGCTTCGAGTTGAGAATATTCACCTGTAGTGGAATCGTAGAGGTTCTGAAAAAGTCGTTGGTCTGGCTCGTTCAGCTGGGCCTGGCCAAATCCCCCAACCCAATCGATTTCAATATCTCGGAATGTTTTGATTTTATGATTTCCATTCAACTGGACATAACCCAGCTGCCTTTCGCTGTATTGAATTGTTGTATATTGATATTCCTTATCCCCTAGCCCAGGGCTGGTTTTATTGTTAGAAAATTGAAAATCGGAAGTGTCGGTGGCCTGCTGATTAAAAATTACGTTGATCGCAACCCGCTGATCCTTTTCCGGTTGGACGGCAAAATTCAACAACCCTCCCCAAAGGACATCCTCGGAAGCCTTGTTGTCGGACACGAGAAAGTCCGGCTTAATTCCCCCGGCCTGAATGGAGTAATTTCCGCGGACCGTTTCTGGATTGTAGATATTTTTATGGCGGTAGCTGAATGCGCCAAAGGTACCGATCTTCTGTTCTGGCCCATACTCCACAGAATCCCCTCCCTGCATGTTGAAGCTATAGTTTGGGCCGGGGGTACTATTCGTTAGTCCCGTGACAGAGCTCATTTGGCGCATGGCGCTGTTCACGTTTGTCGCCTTGTCTAGATTCCCATTAGCAGCATTCAGGTCCTTGGGGTCGAGGCCAACAAGATTCGTATTGTTGATCACACTCTGGGGAATTTCCCTTTGGTTGGCTCGAAAGCCAAACGGTCCCGTCCCTCCTCCCGCATAAGTGAGATAATCGGGATTGAAGGTGGCCTGACTATTATACTCCACTGTGGCGGAAGCCCCGAAAGAAGGTTTGTCTGGAAACTGCTTGGTACGGATGTCCACACTGCCACCCGTAAAATCCCCCGGCTGGTCAGGGGTAAAAGTCTTCGTCGTGTTGATCCCTTCCAAAGTGGGTCCAGGAAAAAGATCCACGTTGATCGCACGCTTATCCGGATCGGACGAAGGCAATCTTCCCCCATTCATGAGCGTGTTCACGTACCGGTCCGACAATCCTCGGACGACAACATACTTTCCGTCGACCACAGAGGTACCCACCATCCGCTTTAATGCATCTCCAGCGGTTGAGGCTCCCAGCTTGGAAATGAGATCCGCCCCAATGCTGTCGAGGACAGCCGTGGCTCCTTGCCTCTCAGCCAGAAGACCCGTTTCTGATGCTTTTTCCAACTCCCCTGGGACTACCAACTCCTCCATTTCTTCGACTTCGGCGATTGTCTCGACTCGAATGTCGTTAAACAGTCCGCTCGCGACCGATACGTCCGGCATGACTCGGGCTACATAACCGGATGACCGGGTCGTTAAAATATAAACCCCTGGCGGGACCCCGCTTATGGTGAATCGCCCCGCTTCATCGGTCATCGCCCCAAAGGGGGTGTCCTGCAACGTCACCGAAGCTCGAGCGATAGGCTGGCCAAAATCCGAGTCCAAAACCTGCCCTCGGATTCCACCCAAACCTTGGCCGTAGACGCCCGCGGGCAAGGAAAGCAAACCAGCCAACGCACAAAGGCGAAGGGAGATGGCCAAAAACTGATAGGGCATGACTTTTTTTGGATTCCAGCGAGGAGCTTGCGATCAGCTTTTCTGAACAAAAAGTCAAACTTGTGAATGGTCACACAACAACTTGAAAGTGACACTTCGACGACTATTCGCATGTTGTTTTTCTGTGCCTGCGTTAGGCACTTGAATCCTCCTTTCCAGATCTCACGCTCCCAAAATGTGCCGTTGGGGTGTGTTTCTCGTTTGTGTCGCGCTTTACTCAAGCATGGGTTGGACTGCGGACAATGGGGGAGTAGATACGGCTCAGAACGATGCCGCCAATGCGCATCCTTTCGTGATGCCACCCCCAGCTACGGATCCCAATGCGGAGCTAATCGACCGCCCCTTGCCAGGGGCAAAAGCTGAAGCGGACGGATCCTCGAGCAGTGAGAAGGGAGGTGAGTTGACCCCCTACTACGTTCGCACTGGGATCGGTTTGAGTTTCATTACGAATGTGGATTACCCGGATTTTGGCATTACCGATGGCGTGGATATGGCTCCGGGGTTTGCGACGGGAGTTATGTTGGGCACTCAGTTTCACGACAATATCGCCTTCGAAATCGAGGGGGGCCTTCTTTACAACACTGTTTACTCCAATCAGGCGGAAAATATCACAGCGACCAACATGTCGCAAGTTACTAATGTTCAGCTGTTTCAGGTTCCGATGATGGGGAATTTCATTTTCCGCACCGATCCTTTGGGAGCTACTCGTATTCGCCTCGTTGCTGGGGGTGGGATGGGCGGAATTTTCCGGCAAATCTTTGTCACCGGAAAACCAAATGATTACACCGAAAGCCAGACCTTGGGCGCCTATCAAGGGTTCGGGGGCATCCAGATTAACCCTGGAGAGCCCGACCTGATGGTTGACGTCCAGTTCCGCTATTTAAATTCGATCGCAGGACAGTCGGTTCCGTCAATGTCGATCCTGGGAACGGTGACGATTCGCTTCTGAACCAAGGTGAAAATGATGCCTCACGCAAAGGTCGCGAAGGACGCGAATCGGGTTTTTGATTTTGGATTTTTGATTTTGGATTGTGCACTGAGTGGATTCAGGGGCTCAGGGGTCCAGTGGTTAAGAAGTCTTACTTGGGGATGTGTGCTAGTGATATTTTTTTGTGGATCGAATCTTTTTGCCCAGAGATTGTCCTTGACGGACGTCCAAGCGCAGCCAGTAACGGGCCCTGGGCCAGGGCTAAGAATCGCGCTTGGTGGGACGGTCAACTCTGACATGTCGGTCGCCCAGCGGGATTCTCGGGATTATCCACAGACGAACATCAATCCCCTCTTCGCGACATCGGTCCCGTTCAGCGGAACGATCAGTTATGAGTCGATCGGGTTCAATCCGGGGTTTCGGTTCGATTTTGCCCCAGGTTACCGCCTGAACCAGTGGATCAATTTCGAGTTTGAAACCGGTTGCATCTACAACACGGTCGAGTCGTACACGATCACAGGAAATGGCACTTTCACGGGGGTTGGTGGAAATCCAAATCTGAATGGAACGATGAAGATGGATGCGGAAGGATATCTCATTCAAGTGCCGCTGATGGTGAACGTTGAATTCTCCTACCCGATCGGGGATGGGTGGCGACCGTTTGTCGGTGCAGGCGGTGGAGGCATGTTTCAAAAGCTCACTGTCAGCACGATATCGGGCACGATCAACTATCAGGGAGACTTCAATCAGTCAAACTTCATGGGGGCGTGGGAAGCATTTTTAGGGTGCGGGTATCAAGTGGCGCCGGGATTTGATGTGTCGATCGCCTACCGTATCGATGGGGTTCTAAGTCCCGATTTTGGGGGTTACACGATGCAGAATTTTTACACCCAAGCGGCCGAGTTTGAGATGAATTGGAGGTTTTAAGGATAGGGATTATGGGGTTAAGGATGCGCCCCGCAGTTGCGGGACACGCTCACGCGTGGATTTTACAAAGAAAATGCCAACGACCTACGTAGCGTCCATGGCGACCGTGGCGTGAGGTTCGGGATTGCTTAGGTCCAGACATTGTTATCAAAACTTATTCCTACCTAGTTGGCATCAACTCTGAATTGTCACACTACATATCTCGCTTCCCAAGAAGGGCCTTCACAATTTTAGTGCATGTCGTTGCGCCAATTTTCATTGGGAGTTTTCCTTCTTCTGGGAGCTGTTTCAATCCAAGCTCAAGAAAGTCAAGGACGGCTTAGCGTGGCACCCGTAGCAACCGCGCCTGCTGCTTCCCCTGCCCCAGCAACTACACCCGCGCCCACTCCAGCACAGCTCCCCGCCGCAAAAGCGCCGGAGCCAACTTCGAATGTCGTGGATGCTCCTCTCCCAGAAATTGCCAACCAACCTAAGGTCATAACCCCAACGCAGACCTCCAGCCCAGATGGCCCGAAAGGCCCGCGGGATGGACGCTGGTATGCATCGGCATTTGGCGGAGCAATGGTTGAACAGTTTCAGGTTAATGCAACTTCAACTGCAATTGGCCAACAACCTTTGGATCAAGGACCGAGCTCAAATTTGGGGTCCTACGCAGGATTCAAGGTTGGCTACGATTTTGCAGTTCGCGACGTCCAGCTCGCATTCGGTGGGCCTACTCCAATGCGCACATCGATGGAACTGGAAGGAAGCTATCTGGGAACCTACGAGAAAATTCCACTCTTTAATGTCAGCACGGGAGGTCCGACAGTTGGTTATGAAACCTATAATCTGAATGCCTATAACGTCATTCTAAACGGCCTCGTTAAATTCGAAGACCTTCCTGTTACCCCTTACTTTGGCGGTGGAGTCGGTGTTGTTTTTATGACCGCCTTAAATCACAAAATGGCCGTGAACGGATTGGTTAATGGCACTGAAACAAACTACTCCACCACTACCTCAACAGGAAATAATACCAGCTTGGCTCTTCAGGCCATAGTTGGATTGGAGAAAGAGATTTACGACAACCTTACGCTTTTTGTGGAATACAAATTCCTTGCATGGCTTGATGTGAAATTTGCCTACGGGAGCGAACCAACTCTTAGCAGCCCACCGACCCCTGGCGGATCGAACTCCCAAAATGATTTTACCGCACAACAACTATTGTCAGCGGGTGTGAAATATAGCTTTTAATCATGACCTACTCTCTTTCCTTGCTTTCGTTGACCATGCCTAGGGACTGGTTTTTCCTATTTCGAAAAAGAATTATGCTGCCTCGTCACATCATTCAGTTTTTCGCCTTCATACTTCCGTGCCTTACCCTTTACGCATCAGATGCAAATTCACAAACAAACGCGCCAACTCCTGCCCCCTCAGCCCCAATGAAGGTGACCAGCGAGACCGCACCCATTATCGAGGCCACCCGCGAGACGTTAACCAAATGGGTCGAAACCAAGCAGCTGATCTCAAAAGAGAAATCAGAGTGGGCATCCGGCAAGGACATTCTGGAAGATCGCGTCCGCCTAGCCGAAGCTGAAACCACGACTGTCCGTGACAAGCTAAAGGAAATCTCCGTAGCCGTGGCAGAAGCTCAAAAGAAACGAGACGAGTTAGCAGCCCAAAACGACAAGCTCAAAGCTACGGCTGAAAAATCGAAAACTATGGTCATCGCCGCGGAAAAAAAACTCCGCCCCCTTCTTCCACAGTTGCCCGAACCTCTCCGCGAAAAACTCAAACCGATCATTGCGCGATTCCCTGAAGATTCGGAAAAATCGACCGCCTCCATGGCGGAACGCCTGCAAAATGTGTTGGGTATTCTCGATCAGGCGAGCGCTTTCAACTCCACCGTGGCCAGCGTGAAGGAGCTTCGTACCTTCCCCGATGGAACCCGAGCCGAGGTCACCACCGTTTATCTCGGCCTCAGCCAAGCGTATTACACCAACCGTGAAGGCACCTTGGCGGGGATCGGACACCCTGGACCCGACGGTTGGGTCTGGAAGCCGGACAACGCCAACGGAAAGAAAATTCTTCTCGCGGTCCACATTCTTGAAGGAAAGGAAAAGGGGGCTACGTTTATTGACCTCCCAGTAAAAATACAATGAGTCTTAATATCGAACGTTCAAACTTAAGTTCCCCATCCAAGACGATTTCGGAATGCGAAATTCGGAATGCGAAATTCGGATTTGGGATTTGGGATTTTTCTTTTCCAGCGATCGTTGGTTTGGTGCTCCTGAGTAGCTTTCAGGCGCTAGGTCAGCAGCAGGTGGATGCGAATGTCCAGCCCCGTGCCCCCAAAGCGGAGTTTGTTGCACCCCCATCCGCCCAACCTGCAGCCCAAGAGCCTGCTCCCGCTCCCTCCATCCTTCCGACTGCCCCACCCAAGGCGACCGATCTGCTTGCGACTGCTTCCACAAAAGCCCGGGCTGACTTAGATGCCGCCTTAAAGGAGCTGACCGCTACCCGGGAGAAAATTTCCTCCGAAAAACTGCCCCTTAGCAAAAAGCTATCCCTTGCCGAGGACGACCTCGCCCTTGCCCGCAAAGAACTGGACCTCGCCCAACGTGCCCGAGATATGAAAAATCTCGATCAATCCTCCCTGAAGGCCGAAATCAAACAGCGAGAAGAGGAAAACACCTACATGCTCAACTTACTGAACGAATTCGGCAGGAATTTCGGGGAAAAGAGCATTCATATTTCCGAGCGTTCAGGCCACCGCGAGAAACTCGACCTAGCCAAAGCCACCCACGAAAACAGCAACGCTTCCCACGAAGACAAATACAAAGCCTCCTTCCGAGTCGTGGATGCCGCCCTCACCCGAATTGGTGACCTCCTCGGTGGACACTGCTATCCAGGCGTGGCTCTGGATGCCCAAGGTGCGCTAGTCGAAGGCAAGTTTGCCCAGATTGGGCCCATGGTTCTTTTCTCCTCTGCCGACGGCTCGGTCGCAGGTTGGGCCTCCGAAGCCAAGGGATCGAAGGAAACGGTCCTCAAAGGTGCGGAGCACTCGAAAATCTTTGGTCCTGCCTTTGCCACCCTCATGGCCGGAGGGGAAGCGGTTATTGCCTCTGACTTCACCATGGGCCAAGCCCTCAGAAATTACGGAAACAAAAATTCGATCATCCGCACTTTCATCCACGGTGGACCCATCATGTGGCCTCTACTTTTCGCCGCCATCGTTGCTGCCGTTGTATCACTCGAACGCTCTTTGTTTATTGTGTCGGAAAAACGCCGCCAAAATCCTGCCCAAGTCGAACAGATCTTCACTTTGGTGGAAAGCGGCAACCAGCCGGCGGCCATCCAAGTTGCCAACGCCTCCACCGATTTCGTGGCTCGAGTCCTCGGCTTTGCCCTTGCCAACGCCAATCTTTCCATCAGCCAAGCCATTAGCAAGGCGAGTGCACTTGAGCTGAAACGCTTCAGCCGCGGTCTGCCCATTCTCGACACCATCATCACCGCCGCCCCACTCTTAGGACTGCTCGGCACGGTAACCGGCATGATGAACACCTTCAGTATGATGGGTGGGGATGAGCTGGGAGCCCCTGCCGCCATCACGGGTGGTATCGCCGAAGGTTTGATCGCCACCGCCTTCGGTCTTCTCGTCGCCATCACCTGCTTGTTCCCGAACAACTATCTGAATGCTCGAATCGAATCGGCGCAACA
>Ga0209088_10002321_pt1 | contig 11749 bp, 5 predicted proteins | sample S_140625_EF_Meta_FD_187324 | JGI IMG/M metagenome (GOLD analysis project Ga0209088, IMG submission 187324) | Freshwater microbial communities from Lake Simoncouche, Canada to study carbon cycling - S_140625_EF_MetaG (SPAdes) (version 2) | ecosystem: Environmental > Aquatic > Freshwater > Lake ...
TGTCGATGGTAGAACCAGCGGAGTCCAAGACATAACTATCAGGCTCAAAGGTTCAACTTCCATGTTCAGCCTGGATGAGACCCCTAGCTTCAAGGTCAAGTTCAAGAAAGGTCCAACCGGGCTAGGTTTCCTAGGGCTTAGAAGACTAACTCTCAATGGCTTGGTCCAGGACAACAGCAAGATCCATGAGTTTGGTGCATACAACCTTTTCAATGCCATGGGCATACCAGCTTCAAAGACTGGTTGGGTAAGGCTATACATCAACGGAGTTGATAGAGGCCTGTATGTCAACGTTGAACAACCTGATCAGGTTTTCATGGCTAAGCGATTCAAAGATGTCACGCAGCATATTTATGAAGGCGTAGCTTTCAAAGATCTCAAGCTAGGTAATGACAATGGTGGCGCTGACTCTGGCAGCTTCCTAGCCGACTATGGCTGGAAGGTAACACCAAACAAGAATGACCTAACCAACCTCATCAACTACGCAAGTGACTGGGAAGATAAAACCTGGTACCAGGGTTTGCTAACTGTTACAGACAGAGCTTTGCTAATTAGAGCTTTTGCAGTTGAAAACTTCTTAGGGCACTGGGATTCATATTCTGGACCAGACATAAACAACTACTTCCTCAGAAGTAACACCAGAAATAAGTTCACTTATATTCCTTGGGGAACAGACCAAACCTTTGGTGAAAATAGAAAAACTGAAGTGCTAGGCGACACTTTTCATCTTCCGCTTTTATCTGAGCGTGCAGATCAGCCTTGGGCTAAGAACCTTTACCGAGGAAAGCTCTACGTTCAGTGCATCAATTACAAACCATGCCGAACACAATACCTACTAGAACTCAAAGCTGTTTCAGCTATGGCTACGAAGATAAAGCTTGGCACTCAGATGAGAGCTGTAGCAGCTGTTATTGAACCTGTACTGGCAGCTCAGTATGCAAATGATAAAGCGACACTGACTTTGGCTCACAAAGAGCAGGCGAGATCCATTGTCTATATAGCTAGGCGTCAGGCTGAAGTAAAAGCTTTACTTGCCCAATACAAAATCAAATAACGCCAGCAAGCTTCATGGTTAGCCCGAGGACCACAATTCCGCCAACTCGATAGATCCAACGTAGCCCTGGTTTCTTCAGTGGCCTTACTTCATCCTCTTTACCCTCGCGACCAAAGAGACCAACCACACCGACTAAGAACATAGGGATTGGCATGAGCATAAACGACCACTGTGAGTAGTCAGGGTTCTTACCTAACCAGCCTGAGATAAAAGTTGAGGTGAAGCCGGCCACCACAAGGCTAAAGGCAAGACCTGGTAATCCAGTTGGGATTAGTTTCCAGATAAATGTTGAATTAGGTAACTTATCTGAGAACCAGCCAAGGACGTTGGGCAAGATGAAGATTATGCTGCCAACCCATACCTGCCAGGTGTTACCCATGAAAGCTGCTGTTACAAAGATGAACATACCAAGACGAAGTCCTGTTGAAAGATACTTCTGCAACTGTGATGTGCTTGGCACCTCCGTTGGGTTGATCTTGTCTAATCGAGAAGAATATCCTCTCGCTGCTATCTCTTCGAACACAATCCTGATAGCGATAGCAATAGACAGATAGAAACCAAAATCCGCAACGTGGTTAGCTGCTTGAAGTGTCTTACCAGCAAGAGCTGGAAGAGTTGAGACCATAGAAGAAACGGTCCAGCCAGTAAAGAACACTAAGACTGCAAGGTCCACTAATCTTTCCCAGAAATAACCAAAGTTCGTTTCAAAGTGTTTACGAATTTGCCTAAAGGCAACAGCGATAAGTGCTGGTCCAAAACCAAGAAGCAAGACACCCAGCATCATTCTGATATCTGCAGGTGTTTGAATTCCGTAGCTGTTGATCATGCCAATGGCAAAAATCAATGTGGCTAGCATTCCAGCAAAAGCATCAAAGATACCTAACACAGCGATAGCAATAAAGATTTGCCATGACGGTGGGCTCAACTCAACCGAAGGTTCAGAAAGCGCAATAGTTGCAAGTGCAATACCAGCAACTGGGAAGGCTAGCCAAGCAGAACCAAAGATAGCTCTCAGGTAAGCACCATCGTTGACGACCTTAGAAAGAATTGGTGAGAACTTAGCCAAACGAACAGTCAGATTATGGGTGAACTTATCTAAGAAAGTGAAGACACCCAATTTGAATACCGGTATTCGATCTCCCCAAGCCACATGAGTCGCGGTGAAGGATTCAACTTCTGCATCGAGAGTTGAAATAGATCCATCGCTGGTATCAGTATCTTGTTCACTCGACTCTGAAGAAGCTGCTTCTGTAACCCCTGCACCTGACGCGGCACCAGCTGAAGAACTACTAGCTGGAGCAGTTCGAGAACTTGCTCCACCACCTGAAGATGAACCTGCGCTGCCAGCAGCACCAGATGCTGCAGCTGCGGCTCCAGCCGCTGCAGCGGCAGCGGCAACAGTGGAAACTATTGCAACTGCAGTTGTGGTGGTTTGAGCAACAGCTGCTACTGCAGCTGGAGAGCCCAGCGGATCGAAAGGAACACTAGGTGCGTTATCGTCACCAGAAGCACCAATAGCAGGGTTCGCTACGGGTGCTCCAAGAATGAGTTCTGGTAGAGAAAAATCAAGCAGGTTACCAAGCGGGCTATCGGTTGGAGAGGTTATCTCATCGACCACAGCAGGAACACCGTTAGCACCAGGCACTGCACTGATTGTGATATCAATCTGCTGAGCACTTAGGTTTGTTTGATCGTTGGTAACAGCTCGTGACCATCTAGTTGCTGCTGAGTTACCAAAGCTGTGCTTGAAAGACATGTTGGTGACAACGTCTTTACCGACTAGCACTAGACGTATCTTGTATTCACCCTGAGCTGCAATTCCAAAGGCGTCAGCGCTAACGCTTGTGCCCTTGAATGAGCTTCGACCTAGATACTGCCAAAGGTTACCGGTTTGGATAAACGCAACAACATCAGATGCTGCTGCAATCTCAGGGCTAACTGTTAGACCTAGATCAATAGAAGAACCAACCTCTACTTCTTGATTGGAGGTGTGTGCAATCTGGTCGGCAACTGTTGCCTGAGTTAGGTCTGTAACTAGGTTCACGGTAGGAGCACCTGCCATAGGAGCAAAGATGCCCGCAGCTTCAAGGGCATCCTGAGTTGCCTTATCCAATGCACCAAAGACACTTGGTACTGGATCTTTGAGGAACTGGTCTGGGATTTGACCTGGAGTAACTTGTGCGGTTGTTTCTGCACCGGTCTTATCTAATAAGTCAGTAGCTTGATCTGCTTCAGGGCCGCGGTTACCGACAGCATCGGTATAAGAGTTCTTGAGAAGAACAAGACCATAGGTTCCATCGGTGCAGCCATCTAAAGAAACTTGGTAATACTTACCGCTACCTATAACTGATCCAACCTTGCAGTTCTTGCCTGTTCCATTACCTGGCTTAAAACTTCTTGCTGTCAGTCCTGTAGCTTCCTCATCGAAGCGAACATCAAAGACATGGGAAGCTGCTTTGACTGTGCTGTCTTGAATGGCAATTGTTGCAACAGGTGCACTTTGATCAATAACAACTGGGGCACTTGATGTATCAAAAACAGTTGCGATTAGGGTTCCGTTTACTGTTGCATTTTTATCAGTTGGTTCAACCGTAAAGCTGTATGTGTAAGAGGAATTGGTTGGCTTCTTGGTAATAGTTTTCTTGAAAGTATTATCTTCGGTTGCAGTTCCAGATAATTTGATGTCAGCTGTGCTTAGCGCTCTATTTGATTTCATAGTTAGTTCAAAAGAAATGGAACTAGACGAAGTTGGGTTTAATCCAAGAACTTGAATACCCTGAGCGCCCTCGACTGGTTTGTAACGAACAATCACTTTTCCAGAGCCGTTCGCCTCGACATAATTACTTGTTGTTACTTCTTTACCGGCTGGAGTGTTAGTTCCTGCAGATCCTCCGTAACCGCCTGATTCTCTGTCACCATTTGATGCAGGATATAGTTTTCCTCCAGCACCTCCTCTAACGCCGGCACCACCGCCACCGCCACCAGCACCATCACAGAAAACTGCACAGGTTGAACTAACTCCGTTTCCACCAGATGTGGTGTCAACCCAGAAAGCTTGAGTATTTCCAAAAGTTGAACCATTACGTGAGTTAGCAGATCCACCACCAGCACCGGCACCAGCAGCGATGTACTGCTTACCGTTGATCTCGATTACTGTCGCAGCTCCACCGCCACCACCAGCACCGGAGGTTCCGTTAGGACCAGTATCTCCTCCACGACCACCGTTGAGGTTATCTGAGAAAGTTGAAACACCACCCAAACCACCGCCAGATTTAGAAACACCGGTAGCACCGTCGCCACCTTTACCGCCTGGATAAATGTTGAGTGTTTTGCCACTTAGGTCAGCAAAAGTAAGTACTAAATGCCCCACATCGCTACTTAGAGCAACAGTGCAACCAAGGCCACAATCAAGCCCACCAGAGCCTCCAGCAGCCCCAAAAACCTCTATTTGAAGCTTGCCTAGGTCCTTAGGAACCTTGAAGTCGCTCGCACCCTCAGCATAGATAAAGGACTTCTGGCAGTAGTCGCCGACTAGTTCGAACCCAGTAACACAGTTCTCAGCAGCCATAGAAATAGGGCTAGCAGCCAAGCTAAAAGCACTGGCTAAACCAAAGGCTAATAATGAGTTGAGCGCTTTAGTGAATCTGGTGCCCATGGCTACTCCATCTGATCAACGGTTCTCAGATTTCATCCTATTTATTGCAGAAAAACAAAAATAGCAGGAGGTTCGCTTAAGCGAATACCAAATATATGGGCTTTGGAACTAGGTCAGACCCTCTACTGCACCGCGTATTCAGAACAAACTTCAGTGAGCTTGTCCTTGGCAGTAGCCGCGAGCAGCTGATACTGATTCAAAGTAGCTTCGTCGACTTCACTGTTTAGGAGCGCGTAGTACTGACGTGAAATTGTTGAGAAATTAACAAAAGCATTCTTGACTGCATCGGTTCCTGACGTTTCACCGAAAACCTGTAGTTGTGAAAGGAACACAGGGATATCATCATCTAGTGTTGGTAGCTCTAAAGCTGCGTAATTATTGCACTGCGTTCTATCTAAAGATCGCTTAGCAGCATTGATTGACCCAAGGGAAACCGCGATAGCCAAAATAGCAACTACCGCACCACCATAGATGAAATATCTGTTTCTAATCTTGTCAGTCACTTTGTCAACATCGGCAGCTCCGCGAATCGTGAACGCCGCAAGAACATTCAATGCAACTGCAATGAAGGTGCAAATAAATACCACAGCAAGTAGTTCCGGCTTAGTGAAACGGAATAGACGATAGAAGGCACCTAATACCTCAAAGTAGTTTCTATCGGAGAACTTGATGGCAACAGGAATGCTAAGTAGGAAAGGAACAACCAGCAATAAGCCCGATGGCACTAGAGCTAACCAAAACTTAACTCGGTAGTTGAATCTCGTTGCTGTTATCGCTGCAGTAATTAGATTCAAGATAAAGAAAATCAGATAAAGGGCAACGAATGCTTTTAGCTGTATTTGGTATTCGGCATACTCGGTTGTATTCAATACACCCAGATACTCGCCAAGTGGCAGCCAGTAGCTGATTGGCCAAAAGATGATGGCTGAGGCTAGACCTAGTAACAGGGCTGCCCTGAACTGCCGAATACGATTTAGCACTTTTGATCTCCTAAAGACACGTTGGGTTAAGCCTAGCCTGACTAGAAACTGGCAGAATAGGCGTGATGAAAGACTTAACTGGCAAAACCGCCCTGATCACGGGGGCTAGCTCAGGCCTCGGCGAAAGCTACGCTCTAGAGTTCGCTAACCGTGGGGTCAAGGTAATCTTGGTAGCCCGAAGAGCAGACCGCCTACGAGCCTTAGCGGACCAAATAGCGGCTAAACACGGCATCTACGCTGCCACAGTACTTCCAATGGACCTAAGCGTCAAAGACGCTGCCTCAACCCTTGCCAAAGTCCTCAAAGGCCGTGGCACCCAGATTGACATCCTGGTCAATAACGCTGGATTTGGTCACACCATCGACTTTATTGATGAGGATAACAAGTCCATTGTTGATGAGCTAACCGTAAATGTTCATACCCTTGTTGAACTAACCCATGCATTCCTACCAGGCATGGTTGAGCGCAAAAACGGTGTTGTAATCAACATCGCCTCAACCGCAGCTTTCCAATCCTTGCCATACATGGCCGTCTATGGAGCCACTAAAGCTTTCGTACTGTCTTTCACTGAAGCTCTTTGGGGTGAGACCAGACGATCAGGAGTCAAGGTTCTAGCTGTTTGCCCGGGACCTACCGAAACTGAATTCTTCGATGCTGGCGGAAGCGATCCCGCCCTAGGAAAGATGATTCGCTCTCGTGAAGATGTCATGAAAACAACCTTCAAAGCACTTTCAAAGAGAAGATCCCCTGGTTCGGTTATTGATGGTGGCGTGAATAAAGTCACTGCTATTTCAAGTAGATTTTTCACCCGCAGGTTCGCAATCAAACTTGCTGCCAGAGTAATGAACCCTAATAAGAAGAGCTAGTAATTAGCTTCGATACTAAAAGCATTAGATAACGCGCGATACCAAGCGCTATCTGGTAAATCAAATCGCTGCCAGCTTGCATCAGGGTCTTTAATCTCCATGGTTGTCGAGCCGCCACCATCAAGCAATACTGCATCGGTAGCACCTAGCGACATCAACCATCTGGCCATTTGATCAGCTGTTGAACCACCCTGGCGCATTCCCATATCCGCAGCATCTGCTCCACGACTTGAAGCCATCAACCAAACTTGTCCATCTTGGTTCCAACCAATTGCCGAGCGTGGGCGAAACTCTTTACCGTGCATCGCACAAACCCAAACGAACTTGTTATTCTGAACAATTCTTGGACCTCGGCCAGCAGCATTAATAAAGTTAGCTCCAGTTGCTGATCGGTAACCTCGAGAAATGGTCACCACGTCTCCTGCTTTGAAACGAAGCGCAGCTGTTGCGGCATCCCCCTTGGCTTGCAAAATGTATCCACCAGCATCGACTTTCGTGAAAAAGCCCTGCCGGTAAACATTCCGAACAACTAACTTTCCATTTGCATCAGGAAGAATTCGAAGAGTCACCCTGCCTGATCTTGTGGTCTCTGAATAGCCGCCATCAAATAGGGTAGCCCCGCTTGAACTCAACGGTCCAAAGTTATAGGCATCGATAGGTACCGTGTTGTTAGCATTTGAAATACTTCCAGCAGGGGCAACAGTATCGGCAACCATCTTGGTTTCATACAAGGGGGCCGGAGCAAGAGCTACCTTGGCCACTTTTTTCAAAGCGAACTTAGCAAAAGTTGCCGCATACTTTCCTCTGACCTGGATAACAGTCCCAAGTCTTTTAGATACTGCTGCACCCTTTGGGTAAACCTTATAGATTTTGCCGCTCTTGATGACAATCGTGACTTGTCCTTTAGGGGTCACATCGTGAACAAAACCCTGACCATAAACAACTATTGAATCGTTGCCAGGGCTTAGTTGGTTGACTCCAGTAACCAAATACTTCTTTGTGCCAACTGTTACTGATCCTCCCCCGCGATAACCCTTGCTTGGAACTACAGTGCGCTTAATGAGTCCTACCACCCCTGTTGTGCCAGGCGGGGAATAGATCATGTGGCCATCTTCCAACATGGCATTCCATGGACCGTTGCCATCAAAATAATCGCCATTTAACGAGGCCAGTGCTTTATCCCCAGTAACAGAGAGCATTCTCAGATCCTGAGTTTCGGGGATGCTCCAATGCAAAATTCCAAATGAAATGTTCCTTAGATTTCCAGTTGCAATCGAGACCCTAGTTCCCAAAGGGGAAAGTGAATCTTTTGTGGCATCAGATCCTGGTTCCCACTGCCAAGCTTGGGCAGAGACTCCGTAGTCTAAAGATTTTGACTCCACCAAATGTGCTGGGGTAAGCGCAGGCGTTGATAAACAATCAGAGTTAGCCGCGTTAGCACTTACCGCTCCAGTTAGCACGAGAAGGGCAACAGAAGTTAGCGCAATGCTTCGAACGCTCTTTCGCACGCTTCACCACCATTTCTTTCTGCTCACTAGAAGCCTATAAGTACCTGAAGGTAGGCTCTAGTTATGTTAACAAAACGTTTAGCCAACCGCCTAGCCGCTTTGATTATCATCGTTTTGGCTGGGAGTTCGCTGAACTCTGGAGCAGCCCAAGCAACCCCAAATTACATTGAAGGCACTGATGCTGGTGCAGTTGTATTTAACCCGCTGCAAGTAAACAAAATCTCTTTGCAAATGTCTGACTCGGATTACAACTCGATGCGCTGGCCGAATGTTAGCTGGGATAACGAAGGTGAGTGGCGAGAGACCCAAATGAGATTCACAATGGGGTCTACGACCTACGGGCCATACCGAGTTGGAGTTCACCTAAAAGGTGCTTGGGGATCTTGGCGAGACATTACCGGTAAAGCAGCCTTCAAAATAAAAATGGATGCTTTTGTGGACGGTCAAACATTCTTTGGCATCTCCAAGATGACCCTAAACAATATGGTTCAAGATGGTAGCTACATCCATGAAGTGTTGACCTATCAACTATTCAGGGCAGTTGGAGTTCCTGCCTCAAGAACTGGCTTTGCCGATGTGACTCTAAATGGAATCAACTATGGACTTCATCTGAATGTCGAAACAGTGAATCCTGAGATGCTAAAACGTTGGAATATATCCAGTAGTCAGATGGTTAAAGGTGCAGTTCCTTACTTTCCTGATTTTTGGCTTGGGTCTGAGCCCAATTTTGCTATTGAGAGTGGCATAAAGAATTCAAAGACCATGCTCTCCGCACTAATCGAGGCTAACCAACTTGATGGTGCTGCCTGGTGGGAGAGAATAAACGAGCTGGCCGATATGAAAGAAATGACACTAGAGTGGGCCACCGAGATATACACAGAGCATTGGGATGGTTACGTCCGCAACAGGAATAACTACTATGTGAATTTCGATAATGACGGGAAAGCAACAATGCTCCCTTGGGGAACTGATCAAACTTGGAACGGTTCATTCAGCTTCTTTGAATCAGCAGGCTTGATGTTAAACAAATGCTTCGCTTGGACAGAATGCAATGAAATGTATTTGCAATCACTAGCAAGGGTAGCCTCCAAAGCTAAAGCTCTAGAGTTACCCCAGATGGCTGCCAACGTTAGCTCTGCAATCAGAACTTCAATCTCTCAAGACCCTTTCGGCCCAGGCTTAGATAATGCTCAAGGAGCACAAAGCTGGACTGCATGGCAGTTGAATTCACAACAAGAGATCCTCTCTTCAATGACTAGACCATGGGATACCAGCTTGCGACACGTTGGCATCAATGGCGTCAAGCGTGATGCAGATACAGTGATCACTCTTGAACCTGGCACTAAGAGCGTAAGGTTAACCGTCTTCCCTAGTCAAACTTTTGCAACAACAGCCATCCAGCCAATAGGAACTTTCAAAGCAGGTCTGAATTCGGCTTATGTAAGAGTTACCTCTGCAGATGGCGCACATACGAACACAGAGAAAGTACTGTTCTATGTTCTAACCAAGAGATCTAATGTTGCCAAAGTAAGTTTTACTCCTGGTAAAGCTACCCTTACAGCCCTAGGCAAGAACATCGCAAATGCGCTAGCGGCTAAGTACCAAGGCGTAAACGGACTAACTCTTACGCTAAGCCTTGCCAAGAACCAGCCAAAAGCTAAGGCACTTCTTGATCAAAGAAGTGCCGCCTTATTAGCCGCTCTAAAGCTAAATGGTGTTGTCCCAACCAAAGTGATAAAGACTCTTACCGCAACAGGGTCAACCTCAACCCTTATGGTTTCTGGAAGTTACCGAAACTAATAGCACTTAAAGCAAAATGCCTCCGGTTACCCAGAGGCATTTCACTAATTAATTCTTAGTAGTAATAGATAACTACTGTTGTACCCTTTTGGGTTGTCGCACCAGCAATTAGGTCATACTTCAAGGTCTTTAGTCCAGTGATCTTCACCGCAGCCTTATCGCTTGTCAAGTACTTCTGAATCGCTGCTGCACGAGCAGGACCAGCTGTTGGCTTGTCCTTCTTGATCAAGAAGTTGTTAGTAATGGTTACCTTCACAACTTTTGCCTTAGCAGTAGTTAGCTTCTTGATTTCATCAGCAAGAACTTTGTTACCAGCCTTGTTAGCCTTAGCGTCAACAGCAACGATACCCACCTTAGGGAAGCCAACCACGATGGTGTGGACATCCCTAGGAACAACGACAGTGACCCTGTATGCCTGAGTAGAACCATCTTCAGCAGTAACAGTGATCACAGCGGTGTTTAGACCAATAACTAGCTCGTCAGTGCCAGAAACTTCAAACGTTGCGAATTCGCTGTTTGTTTCAGCATCTAGTTCCGCTGAGGTATCGGTCTTAGCAACAACATAGGTTGAACCAACTACAACTGTTACTCCGTTGATCTTGAACGCCTTCAAACCCTTGTCGCTTGATAGCGCAACAGGAATGGTAACTGTGTAAGTAGCTGGTTCAGCGTTGGCGTCACCCGGGGTGATGGTAAAGCTAATTGCGTTCTCTCCAGTTACAAGACCAGCTAGGTTCCAAGTGTTAGCCGCAGCAGCCTTAGTAACCACTACATCGCCACCATCAAACTCGATCTTGGTTCCGTTACCAGCACCAACTGCATAAGCCACTGTCGGGTCGACGAAGATCGTGGCATTTTTAGTTCCATTGGCTAGCTCTGTTGCCAATGCACCAGCGTTATCTGTAATAGCAATAACAGTGCTGTTTACCTTCACAGTCTTCACTGTTGCATCAGCACCACCAACATAAACCTTGACAGTGTAAGTCTTAGCAAATGCGATACCCGCAGCAGGAACTACTTCAATCTCGATCTCATTTACACCTTGCTCAACACTGAACTGACGAGCAACAGTTGGCCAAACAGTCTTGTTGTTTACGAAGACATCTGCGCCAGCATCCATAGCCTTAACGCCAACAGTAATCCTTGTTGTTGAAAGTGGAACGTTGTAGAAACCAGTCGCACTGTTGATGAGTTCAGCATCGATAGCTTCACCGTTAATGGATACGGCTTCCTCTTCAGCGAGATCTGCATTCTGGCTAAGAGCAAGAACCGTAAGAGTTACTGTGTAGTCAGCGCTGTCTCCATTAGCAGCAGTAACAGTAACAACCAAGTCGTTGTCTCCCTCAACTAGAGGTGTGGTCTTGCCATCTCCGGCGATGCTGTATGTCGCACCCGCATCAGTCACAGCAAACTTCACGTTTACACGCGTAGTACCAGAAGCCAATGTGATAGCTTCTCCATCATTAACCTCTGCACCATTGATTTCAAATAGTGAGTAGCTAGCATCATCTGATAGTTCTGGAACCATGACTGCAACTGTGTAGTCTGCAGTTGTTTCACCATCTTGAGCGGTAACAGTAACTGTCACAGTGTTCTCACCAGGAGCAAGATCGGTATTGCCTTCAACAGCGAATGTTGCATAAGGATCAGTAGTGACAACCTGAACAAGAACTGCCTGAGTGCCTAGCCCTACGTTTACATTTCCTGCTAGAGCGTCTTGGCCGGCAACAGTAATGGATGTGACTCCAACTTCATTGCTGAGAACAACTTCCTCAACAGTTACTGAGATCTCAACATCATTAGTTGTCTCACCATCAGCAGCAGTAACCGTAACAGTTACAGTCTGCTCACCAGGAACAAGCTCAGTGTTACCCGCAACAACATAA
>Ga0209088_10002323_pt1 | contig 11739 bp, 11 predicted proteins | sample S_140625_EF_Meta_FD_187324 | JGI IMG/M metagenome (GOLD analysis project Ga0209088, IMG submission 187324) | Freshwater microbial communities from Lake Simoncouche, Canada to study carbon cycling - S_140625_EF_MetaG (SPAdes) (version 2) | ecosystem: Environmental > Aquatic > Freshwater > Lake ...
ATCAAATGAGGCCGATCGAAGGCGGCCGCCAGGTTGAGAGCGCCCGCTTCGTTGCGTACCAATCCCACGTAGCCATGCCTGCCGATGGCCATGTGGATCGTGCCCCTGCCGTAGCCCTTCACCCCGCCATCCAGCTCACAGCCGGCGCCGATCCGGGCCCGGGGGCTGATCCGGATTTCGATCGGCAACTCCGGACCCAGAGCTGGGCTGCCCAGACCCGAGGCCACCAGCACGACCCGGGCGCTGGTGATCTGGACATCGGCCCCGGAGCGCAGCAGCACCTCCCTGCCGGCGGGGTGGGACCCAGCCACGGTGGCCTCGTAAGGCGCACGCAACACGGCGCCGGCAGCCACGGCGGCCTCGCTCAAGGCCAGGTCGAGGCGGCCTCGAGAGAGGGAACGGCCCGCCGGCAGGGCGAGTTCAAGCTCACGCCCCTGCAGACCGAGGCGGATCCGCTGAAGCGGAACCGCGCCGAGACCATCGAGCAGATGGCCCAGTCCCGCGGTCTCCAGGGCCCTGAGGGCAACGCCATTGAGGCAGCTGCCGCAGATCTTCCAGCGGGGGAACGTTCGCTTGTCCACCAGGAGCACCCGCAGCTGGCAACGCGCCAACTGGTGGGCGGCCAGGGCACCGGCGGGTCCGGCCCCGATCACGATCACGTCCCACTCGGGAGCACTCATCGTGGTTTGGGCGAAGCGAGTTGGGGCGAAGCGAGCGAACGACGCCAACTCAGCAGGTAGCGCTCGGGCCAACTGCGCCGCAGGGCGACACCCTCAAGGCCTGCCTGGAGCGCCAGAGCCCGTACTTCCTGCAACTGAAAAGCGCCCTGCACCGAGACCGGACCATCGAAATGGACGATCGGGGAGCGACTCAGCAGCCGGCAGCCCGCCCAGGCCAAGCCGTAGCCGAGGGGACTGCGGATCAGGTCGTTGACCAACACCAAGCAGCGGCTGGCGCGACCCATCCGCTGCAGAAGATCCACCGCCTGTTGTTGATCGAGATGGTGCAGAAACAGGCTGCAGAGGATCACGTCGTAGTCGTCGGGGAGGGGATCGTTGAGGGCATCGGCCTGGAAGAAGCGGGTGCCCAGGGCCCGCTCCTCGGCGCTGCGGGTCGCGATGGCCACCGCCTGCGGGCTGAGGTCGCAGCCGTCAATTTGCACGTCGAGAGCTTCCCGTCGAGCCCGTTCCGCCAGGGCGGTGGTGTTGTCCCCACCGCCGCAGGCCAGATCCAGAACCCGCAGCGGCTGGCCGCCGTGCTCGCGGGCCAGGGAACGGATCGGCGCGAACAGGGAACCCACGGCTCCGCTGAAGGCATTGATCCTGCGCAGACCCTGCAGGGCCTGGCTGTGGGCGAGCGGATCGATGCCGGGCTGGTCCATCCACTCGGGTTGCCTGTGCCGCTGGGCCAAGGACGGAAGAAGCATCACAGGGACGGGAGCGGCATCAAAAGAGAAAGCGGTGGATTGGCCTGTTGCTGTGGAAGCCTCTGGCATTCCAGCTGCTGCCATTCCAGCTGCTGCCGTTGCGGGCCTCTGCCGTTGCGGGCCTCCGCCGCTGCAGCTGTTGTTGTTGCAAAAGAAAGGGCTGAGCAAGTCTGAAGGGTCGAGCGACGACGCTAAAGGGCTCCCGGAAGTTGTGGGAAAACCATGGCGGCGGAAGCATGGGTTGCCGCTGCAGATCCGATGCGCTCCAGTGTCATGGACGCCGATGCAGCCCCTGGAGCTGCTGCAGCTGCGCTGTCAGGGCGTCGCCCGCATTCATGGATTCAGGCGCTCCTCCGCCCAGCCGCTCTCCCCTCGCCAGCGCCGGCGGCGGTGGGGATGGCCCTTGAGCTCCAACAGTTCCACCTGCGCCAGCGCAATGCGCAACAGCTGGAAATGATCCGGCAACGGCGATCCATCAGGAAGCTGCTCGGGGAAGGCTGCCTCCGGGTCGAAGGGCTCCCCGGGCGGGGGCCATCCCCACAAGGCGCGCCCACCGGGCGAGAGCATCTGCCAATGGCGTTCGCGCTCCCTCTGCACCTGTTCAGGCGCCAAGGTCTGCAGGCTGCCCCGGAGGCGGAATTGCGAGCGGGCACGGGGCAACAACCAACACAATTCCACTGAAGACTGATGGACAAGCTCGGCGGGCTTGGCACTGCGGCCATCGGTGAACAGATCCAACGCCGTGGCGCCAGCCCAGCCTCGGAACACCAGGGTGCGCACCCTTGGCGTGCCATCGGGCGCCAGCGTGGCCAGCTGCAGCCAGCGGGCCTGGGGTGAGCGTCCCTCACGCTCTCGGGCGCTGCTGAGAAGGGGGCGCCAGGAGGGCAGGGGCTCAGTTCCGCTCATCGGCCTCGGTGGGAGCTGACTGAAATCTCACCCCGCCCCATCCCACGCTTCTTGTGGATCTGCAGGGTGGATCTGCAGGGTAATTGTGCGAGCGGCCTGCGCGATCTGGAGCTGGTCCCATACAGGCTGGTTCACCCGAGCAGATCCTCCACAAACTCCGAGCAGGTGTCGCCGCCTCGCTGCGCACGAAGATGCCGAACTCCCGGGAGATGATGCCTTCGCCGCGGCGCTGCTCGATCCAGGCCGCCACCTGCTCGCTCTCGCTGCCTGAGTCCTCGCACTCCCGGATGTCGGGCTCCGGTCCGTTGAAGACGGAAATGGCGCTGCGCCGGTCCTGCACGTTGCCGTCCATGTCGCGGGACTCGGGATAGAGCAGCTGATCGGCTTGGCTGCGGATCTGGTGGGAGGTGCGGTAGTTGATTCGAAGAGTGCGCGAGCGGCCGCGGATGTCCACGCCGACCTGGGTCCAGGAGAAGGGCTGCTGGAAAGATGCGCTGGCCGAGATCCCCCGCTTGGCCAGTTGGAATGTCATGGGGAACAAAGGAGAGCCATGGGGCGGCTACCAAATACATTGGGGATGTGAAAGGGCACGCAGCTTTTCATCGGCAGTGATCAGCGGCCAGCGGCCGTGGAGCAAAGTGATCTCGATTCCGTTGGCGAACTAGCCCTATGGGTATGGGCAGTGTATGACGTTGTAGAAGTTGATCTTGAAGCGGCGCGTCAGGCCGAGAGTCTGATTCGCAAATCAATCGCGGATGCCGGCAATGATCGCTGGGTCTTTGTTCGCTTTTGGAATCGCGAGGAGTTTGAGGAAGATAATGATACTGAGGATAACCAAGAAGCTCTTTGATCTCGACCTCACCTCTGAAACCCAAGACGAACCCCAGTGACGCTTTCACACGGCGAGAGGAAAGCTGGTAGGGGGGTCTGGATCTCGCGAACCGTTTGAAGGATCACGACGATCTGCGCGCCGCCAGTGACGGGATTCATTTCGATCTTACGCCGCGAGGCCCAGTCGTGGGCAGGGTCGTGATGGCCCACGTAGCAGAGCATCAAGCGGCTCTAGACCCGGTGGAAGATCAGACGGATGTCGCGGCTGGCGTAGGCTGACCAGAAGTTCTTATCTTTGATGTTGTCAAGCCGGTGGTATTGCAGATCAGGGTTGGCGGGATTGATTTGCAGCTTGAAGGCAGCGAGCTTGGCGGCTTTCTGATCTTCGCCGTTTAGCTTGTCCAGGCTTGATTGGAAGCTGTCGGCGAGGAGAAATGGCATGGCCTCAGGCAGCCGCCCAGTCGATCAGAGTGAGGCCCTCAATACGAGCAAACTCGCGAATATTGTGGCTCACCAAGGTGGCACCAAGCGCGAGGCTGTGGCAAGCGATCCAGAGATCGTTGGCCCCAATCGGCGTGCCCAGGCGCTTGAGGTCTGTGGCCTGCTGAGCGTAATGGCGGCAGATGGCCTGCCCTTCGGGGTAGAGCACGGGCACCTGACGGGAGAGCGCATCAAGTTGCAGAAGTGTTGCCTCACGGCGTTGGCTGCCTTGGGCGCCTTGGAGCAGTTCCGCCCAGGTGATGAACGACATCGCCAGGGAATCCTTGTCCTTGAGGGCATCAATCCGTTCGGCCACCTGGGGCGGACGGTTTTTGATCAGGTAGATGAGGATGTTTGTATCGAGCAGGTAGATCACAGCGATTCACGCTCCTGAACCAGCAGCTGATCCTCCTGCTGCTGCTCCAGAGCCGCCACGAAGTCGGCGTCAAAGCCGGCCAGCAGATCGAGCAGGGCCTTGCCCCGCTGATGTGGACAGGGATGGATGAGCAGATCCCCTTCAGGCGTGCGGCTGATCTGAACCCGGTCTGTGGCGAGCCGGAACTCCGCGGGGATGCGCACGGCCTGGCTGTTGCCGTTCATGAACACCCGGCTGGGGAGGACATCCATGGCGCGAGTCATCTTGTGTGTACATACCAATGTAGACGCAAACGCGGCTGCGACTGGCTGCGCCAAACAGAAGAGCGCCTGCAGCAGGGCCGCATGGGAGGGCGGATCGAGCGGCGGTGGCAGCAGGATTGCCATGTTGGCGCGTTGCAACGTGGCGGGGGCCGAGGCCGCCAGCGCAGGGGTTGATTCTCAGCTAGCGATTGGGGCGAGCTAACTCTCCCCGGATTCGGTGTGTCTGCTGATTTTTGAAGGACAAGCAGCGCTTCGCTCGGGCGTTGATCGGCGGGCGGGCGCTGCTTCCACCAGCCCCAACGGCCACTTCAGGCGTTGCAAGGATCAACCCCTGAAGTCGGCGCAGCGCAACCAGGCACGGGTGGCGGTGGTGGGCGCGCCGCTGCTGGCGGCCTGGGAGAGTCGGTCGCAGACCACGAGGTTGATGGTGGAGGCGGAGCCGCTGCAGGTGGCGCGGCTGCGGGCCCGCTCGTTGTTCGCCTCCGCCAGCTGGCCGTCCAGATGGAGGGTGGCGGCACGGGCCTGGGCCAGAAGGCAGCGCTGGTCGCGCAGCAGCCCCACCGCCACCACCTGGCCATCGCGCAGCTTGAAGCCCCAGGGTTCGCCGCCGCCCTCGCCCCGCAGGGAGGGCGGCGGCTCGGGCGGTAGTCGCTCCAGGGCCTGGCCGAGCGGGGCTCCACCCCCCTGGCGCCAGCGCTGCATCGCCGCCTCCACATCCGAGGCCGGGTTGCCCCGGTCGCCGTCGAACAGCAGCAGGGCCTGCTTCCATTCGGCGGCGCTGCCCTGCAGCAGCACCTTCGCCAGACCATTGCGGTAGCGGTTGGCCAGCAGGGGCTGCCCTGCCGCCAGCCGCAGGGCGCTCTCGAAGCGGCGCTGCGCCGCGGGCAGGTCGTCCTGCAGATCCGCGAGGGTACCAAGCCGTTGCTCCGCCTCCGCCAGCTCCGGATCCATCACCAGGGCGCGCTCAAAGGCGGCCGCCGCCAGGTCCCAGTCCTTCCGGTCGCGGTTGAGCAGATAGCGCTCGAGGGTGAGATCGCCGTGGAACAGCTCGCGCTGGGCGCCGCAGGGGCCGCTCTGGGGCAGGGCCGCCACGGCACGGGCCAGATCCGGACTGTTGCTGGCCATCGCCGCCAGGCCGCTGCCGATGGCGGCCGCCCGGGCGCCGCAGCGGGCGAGGGGATGGAGGGGGTTGAGCAGGCGGGCCGCCTCGAACGCTTTGAGGGCGCGGGTATAGGCCCCCAGGCGCAGATCCGCCAGCCCCGCCGTCACCCGCGCCTGGCTCAGCAGCATCCCGGCCGGCACCGCCACCGCCAGGGTGGCCAGCGGCGCCAGCCACCAGCGCCGCCACCGCCTTGCCGCCGCCGTGCCGCCCGGATCGTGCGCCGCGCCAGAGGGAGGCTGGTGCGCCTCGCCCCGCCGCCGCTTGCGCAGGGTTTCGGCGAGGCGGCGCAGCTCGGCCGCCACCAGGCTGAAGGCCGCGTCCTCACCCCGCGGGTGGACGCTGATCGGCTGGTTGTCGCGGGGGAAGGCCTGGCAGCGGGCGAAGGGGGCGCTCTGCCAGTCGCAGGGGTGGAGCAGCAGCGGCACCACCACCGCCTCGTTGCGCCGGTCGCGCTCCAGTGCCGCCGTCAGTTCGCGGCCGTAGCAGTAGTCGGAGGCGATGAAATCGGGGCTGATCAGCAGCAGCACGATGTCGGCCTCCTCCAGGGCCTGGTCGATCGCCTCCTCCCAGTGCTCGCCGCCCTGCAGGCGCCGGTCGTGCCACACCTCCAGAACCCCCTGGCGTTTCAGCAGGCTGAGGTGCACATCCAGCCGCTGCCGCAGGGCGTCGTCTTGATGGGAGTAGGAGACGAACACCTTCAAGGGCTGGTCAGCCCCCGGCGCTGCGGGCGTGGCGCTCATCGAGCGCCGGAGCGGGTGAGGGGGAAGTTGCCCTGGGAGCTCTGGTAGGGCTGCTGGCGCACCCCCTGGAACTCCCGCTCGGTGATCTCCGGCACCATCTCCACCACGTAGCCGAGCAGTTCGCTCGCCCGCACCACCCGGTCAGTGCCGTATTTATCGGCCTTGCCGAGCAGCCCCTCGATCACGACCGCCGTGAAGATGCCGCGCCCCTGGAAGGGGCTTTCCAGGGCCATCCTGCGATCGCCCGCGGCCGCCAGCATCAGCCGGCCATCCAGCTCTTCGAAGCGGCGCACGGCGGCCTGCAGATCCCGCTGGGCGGGGGAGCCGTAGGTGCCGGAGCTGCAGGTGTCGAGCAGCAGCAGGGTGCCGCCGCTGGCCTGGATCGGCCGCAGCAGCTCCCGCAGCTCATTGCCGGAGAGGGCCTGGCGGCGAATGGCCGCCTCGCTGTCGTTGTCCAGCTCCTGGGTGAGGAAGTAGTACTCGCCATCGAGGGCGGTGCCGTGGCCGGCCAGGTGAAGAACGAAGCGATCGCCGGGCTTCACCTTGCCGGCCATCACCCGCAGCTCCTGGCGGATGCGGTCGCGGCTGGCCTCCCCCTCGGGAATGAGCACCACGGAGCCGAGTCGGGCATCTGCGAGGATGCCCGGCCGCTGCAGGGTGGTGACGAGGGCGCGGGCATCGGCGGCCGCAAAGCGCACGCCGGATTGCAGCACCGTGCTCTTGTAGTTGGTGATTCCCACCGCCAGCACATGCAGGGTGGGAGGCTCCTGGCTGATGGTGGTCGTGAGCTCGAAACGCAGGGGCTCGCCGAGCACACCGCGGCTGTTGCCGGCGGCGATGGTGAGCACCGGCTTGCTCGGCTGGTTGGGCCGGCGCGGCGGCGGGGTGAACACCAGGGCGGGGCGATCGCCGCTGCGCAGGTTCTGGCGGGCCTCGATCCGCACGCCGTTGAGCCGCACCTCCAGATCCCCCACGCCGCCGCCCTGATCCAGCACCTGGAAATGGATCTCCAGATCGCCGTTGGGCAGGGTGCGCACCGCCTCGCCGTTGCGGGTGTCGGGCCGCACCAGGGGCGGCCGGCCGGCCATCAGCACCTGGCGCACATCACCCACCTCGGCCACGGCGGCGGCGATGGCAGCGTCATCGTCTGCGCGGCCGGAAAGGCGGCGAGCGATCAGATCGGGCCGCAGGAACTGCCGTTGCAGCTGGGCGGAGCGGATGAAGCTGCCGGCGGCCTCGCGGCCGTTGTTGAGCTGGTAGCCGAACAGCTCGGCACCGCCGGGGGAGGCGTCGTAGAAGCCCTCGGGGGTCCAGAGGATCCAGCGCTGCAGATCGGGATGCACAAACAGGGCGAGGGCCTCGCTGCCGGCCTCCGCTTTCCCTTCTTTCCGGGTGCGATACCAGCGGATCGTGCCATCGCCGAGGGCGGCCACCACAAAGCGGCCGTCGGGGCTGAGGTTCACCAGCCAGGCGATATCGGGGGTGGAGGTGCGCCAGCGGCGCTGGCCTTCGGCGCCGAACAGGCGCACGCCCCATTCGCTGCCGAGGGCAAAGCGCTGGCGATCGGCGCTGATCGCCAGGCTGCGGGAGAGTTCGTACGGCTCCAGCGGCAGGGGCTTGCCCGCCAGGGTGGGGGCGGTGGTGTCTTCCCAGCCGTCGATGGGCAGGCCGGCGGTGCGGGGGGCGAGGCCGGCGGGGGCGGGGGAGGTGGGCAGAAGCAGGCGGCGATCGGCCAGGTCGAAACGCACCAGGCGGGCGCGCGCGCCGGCGGCGTCGCGGCTCACGGCGCGGAATTCGAGCCAGCGGCCCTCGCCCGCAGGGGCCAGGCGGAACGCCTCATAGCCCGCGTGGCCGTTGCTGCTGGCGGCATTGCTGCGATGGTCGAGCACCGGCGGGCCGCGGAAGAGGGAGGTGCGCTGGAGCTGGGCGTCGAGCACCCCCCAGGCCGGATCCCCGCCGCCGTAGACAAGGCGGCCGTCGGCCAGGGGCCGCAGGTCCATCACGGTGTTGGTCATCCCCAGGGGCAGGAGCCGGGGAGTGCCTCCGGCGCTGGGCCAGGCCACCAGAGGATTGCTGCCTTCGCCCTGCTGATACTTGCCTGCGGCGAGTAGGCGTTGGCCGTCGGCGCTCCAGGCCACCTTGCTCAGATCCCCATCGCGGAACGCGCTGGTGTCGGGGGAGGGGAGGGGGGTGAGGCTGGCGCCATCGAGTATGGAGACGGCGCTGCTGTCGTCAAACCCCACGGCGATGCGGCGGCCATCCGGCGAAAACCGAGCGAAGACCGGCTTGCGGCCGCCGGGAGCGGGGCGGCGCTGCAGGGGGGTGAGAGTGCCCCGCTGGCCGGCGGCGTAGAGCCGCAGATCGCCGTCCCAGCTGGTGGCGAGCAGGCGGCCGCTGGCATCGAACTCCGCGCTGTAGCTGTCATCCCCGTAGGCGGCATCAGCGGCCACCCGGGCCCAGCGGCCACCGGCGCCGGCTTCATACACCCGGATGCCGTTGGCACCGCCGAGGGCGGCGGCGAGGCGGCGGCCGTCGGCGGAGAAGGCTAGGTTCAACACCTCTCTAGGCAGGCCGCCGAGGCGCTGGAGGAAGCGGCCGCTGGCGCGCTCGTACAGGTAGATCGCTTCATCCGACCCTTCGGGCCCGGTGAAGCCGCCCAGGGCCACCAGGGCGCCATCGGGGCTGAGGGCCACCGCGTAGAGCATGCCCTCATTCCCCTCCCCCACTGGCACCCGCAACACCGCGGCGAGCCGGCCGCCATTGGCCAAATCCCACACCCTGGCAGTCTTGTCGAGGGAGGCGGTGACCACCCAGCGGCCGGCCCTGTCTGCCGCGATGCGCCAGATGGTTGCGGTGTGCATGCCGGGGTCGAGGGCCGGGAAGGGGCGCGGGTCGGCGGGGGGGGCTTGGGCTCGGGCGGGGGGCAGTAGCGGGGATGTGACGGCGGCCAGAGCAAGCAGCAGGGATAGGGCCCACCAGGGCCGGGTCAGCCGGGAACTGTCCGCCCGGGCTGGTGGCGGCGGACTCCAGCGGTGGTCAGGCTTGGGCGTGGCGGGGGAGGCGGGGCTCAAGCGGGACCATGGTGGTAATCCGAATCAGGTTAGGCAGGGCGGCTGCCGGGCGTCAGATGTGCCGCCATGGGTTGTGCCACCGCCTCCTTGATCAACCCCGGCGGCGAGCACCATCCCGCCGACAATTGCTTCTGGAGACACAGCCCGAACGCTCGCTCGTCGCGGCACCGCCCGACACCCCATCTGGTGTCGCTCTAAGCCAATTCGCCTACTTTGCCGCAACGCTGATTCCCGGTCGGGCTCGACGACAGGTTGGCGGGATCACCCGAGCAGGTCCTCCACGAACTCCGAGCAGGTATCACCGCTGGTGATCAGGAGGTGATCCCGGGCGCGGGTGCAGGCCACGTAGAGTAGGTGGCGCTCGGTGGCCACCACCTCATCGAGATCGCTGTCGTCGGTGATGGCCTTGATGCGCTCGGCGTTGGGGATCACGTCTTCATCGCAGGCCATCACGATCACGGCACGGAACTCCAGCCCTTTGGCCAGGTGCATGGTGGAGAGGGTGGCCTTGCTGCCAAGACGCATGGCGGAGGGTTGCAGACGCTCGTAGGGCAGCTCAGCAAGCTGCAGAGCAGCCTCGGCGAGGGGGATCTCGGCCTCGCTGCGCACGAAGATGCCGAACTCCCTGGGGGTGAGGCCTTCGCTGCGACGCTGCTCAATCCAGGCGGCCACCTGCTCGGTCTCGCTGTCGGGATCCTTGCATTCCCGGATAGCAGGCTCCGGTCCGTTGAAGACGGAAATGGCGCCGCGCCGGTCTTGCACGTTGCCATCCACGTCGCGGGATTCGGGATCAAGCAGCTGATCGGCCTGGCTGCGGATCTGGTGGGAGGTGCGGTAGTTGATGCGCAGGGTGCGCGAGCGGCTGCGGATGTCCACGCCGTACTGGGTCCAGGAGAAGGGTTGCTGGAAGATGCGTTGGCCCAGATCCCCGGCGAAGAACAGGGCATCGGGGCCAGTCCCTGCCAGGGAGGCCAGAAGACGGAGCTGGGCGGCGGTGATGTCCTGGCATTCGTCGACCACGATGTGCTGATAGGGCCTGGCGCCGCTGCTGTGGAGCTGCTCAGCGGTGCGATGGAAGAGCTGGTGGGACGTGATCTGACCAGAGCGCTCCAGCTCCTTGAGCACCATCTCGAAGCCCTCCCAGAGCAGACGGCGCTTGGTCTCGTTGAGACGGCTCTTGCGACCGAGGCGGCGGACATCGCGGTAGCTGTCCCAGTCGCGCAGTCCGAAGGCATCAACGATCTCGACGAATTCCTCCACCACGAAGGCCTCGCCATAGACGCGGCTGATCTCCGCCGATGCGTGGCGTTGAATCAAGGCGCGAAGGTCCTCGGGAGTGATGAGCTGCGGCTTACCGAGCTGGGCGGCGTGCATGCGCTCGCCAAGTTCTTGCATTGCCAGCACATCCAGGCGCTCAATCAGGCTGGGCTCCCCCTGGATAAGGCGATGGAGTTTGTCCTGCAGTAGGGCCGCTAGGGGCTCGGAGAAGGTTGTCAGCAACACCCTGGCTTCGGGGTTTCTGCGAGCCAGATGAACGGCGCGGTGCAGGGCCACTACGGTTTTGCCCGTACCAGCTGAGCCCTGCACCCGAGTGGGGCCATTGAAGGAGCGGCTCACACAGTCCGCCTGGCTGGGATGGAGGAAGACGATCCAGCGCTCCCAGGGGTAGTCCAGTGCCCTTGCCAGCTCTTCGGTGCCGGTGAGCACCCGGAAGCGGCGCTGAGCATCGGGATGCTCGTAGGGATTGCTCTGGTCTGGCTGCCTTACCTCCGGCTTAGTGGGGGTAGTGCCGGTGGCCAGATCGATGATCGCTTCGGCAGCCTCACCGGGAAGGTGGGAGGCGATCACCAGCAGCATGTCGTCGTCCGCTGTGCGGACATCAGGGATCCACTCGGCTGGAACGCCGTAGCTGAGCAGGTCGGCTTCCGTGAGGTTGGAGAGTGGCCGCTTGGGCTCAGGGGCTGCCGCTGCTTCTGCGGGGATGTGGAGGGGGATCTGAATCTCGCGAACCGTTTCGCGGATCTCGACGATCTGGGCGGCACCGGTGACGGGATGGGTTTCGATCTTGCGCCGCGAAGCCCAGTCGTAAGCAGGATCGTGATGGCCGACATAGCAGAGCATGACGCTGCTCTCGACCCGGTGGAAGATCAGACGGATGTCACGGCTGGCACGGGCAGACCAGAAGTTCTTGTCCTTGATGTTGTCGAGCCGGTGGCACTGCAGGCCTGGGTTGGCGGGATTGATTTGCAGCTCGAAGGCGGCGAGCTTGGCAACTTTCTGGTCTTCTCCACTGAGCTTCTCAAGGCTGGATTGGAAGCTGTCGGCGAGGAGGAAAGGCATGGGATCAAGATGGCAGCTGCTGCTACCAGATGCAGTGAAGGTCTGGCAGGGCACGGAGCTTTTCATCAGCGGTGATCAACGGCCAGCCACCGTGAAGTGCCGTGGCCGCGATCAGGCGATCAGCTGGATCGCCATGCTGAAACA